>NHCFC00100__coassemble_1488_pt1 | contig 29646 bp, 25 predicted proteins | sample NHCFC00100__metabat2_low_PE_019 | metagenome-assembled genome bin NHCFC00100
TCTTTCAAGCTCTTCTCCTTTCTGCAGTCCTGCGTTTTTCTTTATTATAAACACTGCCTATTTTTTCATGTACTCTCAGTTTTGTGTAAGGGTATAAGGAATCTTTATAACAGCATTGTATTAAAGAGAAAAAGCACAAAAAAGATCCCGCCGCAGCCGGGTATAATAGCCCTGGCTTTGGCGGAATCCTCCGTCTTTGGCGCTGCACAGGCAGACTGCCTGCCCGCAGCGCAGCTTCTCTTATAAATTTTTTCTAACGGTTACCCGCACACTTCTTCGTACAGATTCCTTCCCTGGGAATCAATGACCACGATCACCGGGAAGTTCTCCACCTCCAATTTACGGATGGCTTCTGTGCCCAGATCTTCATAGGCGATCACTTCCGCCTTCTTGATACATTTGGAGAGCAGCGCTCCCGCGCCTCCCACTGCCGCGAAAAAGACAGCGCCGTTCCTTACAATGGCTTCGGTCACTTCCGGCTTTCTCTTCCCTTTCCCGATCATGCCGGTCAGTCCCAGATCCAGCAGCCTGGGGGCATATTTGTCCATACGGCTGGCAGTAGTAGGACCTGCGGAGCCGATGGGGCGTCCCTCTCTTGCAGGGGTGGGTCCCATGTAATAGATCACATTCTGATCCAGCTCAATGGGAAGCTCTTCTCCCCTCTCCAGCGCCTGGGACATCCGCAGATGCGCTGCATCTCTGGCAGTGTAAATGGTTCCTGTAATATAAACATAGTCTCCGGCGCGAAGTGTTTTCACCTCTTCTTTGTCCAAAGGCGCTTTCATATATCTGTCCATCTCTCTTCCTCCTGTATCCTATATGGTCCTGGCAATGTGGCGGTTCACATGGCAGCAGATATTCACTGCCACAGGAAGCCCGGCAATGTGGGTGGCATAGGTATTGATGTTCACAGCCAGAGCTGTGGTGTCGCCTCCCAGTCCTGCAGGTCCCAGACCGATCTCATTGATCTTTGCCAGAAGTTCTTCTTCCAGTTCTTTGATATGAGGAAGCTCAGAATGAGTTCCGATCTCTCTGGTCAGAGCTTTCTTTGCCAGAATGGCTGCTTTTTCAAAGGTGCCGCCGATGCCCACACCTACCACTACAGGAGGACAGGCGTTTGGTCCTGCTTCCCTGACCGTATTGATGATGGCTTCCTTCACGCCTTCCACGCCGTCGGCAGGCTTGAGCATATAGATCTTGCTCATATTTTCGCTGCCGAAGCCTTTGGGCGCCACCAGGATCTCCACCTGGTCGCCCGGCACGATCTCATAATGGATGATCGCCGGCGTATTATCCTTGGTATTGACTCTGAGCAGCGGATCGCCCACTACAGATTTTCTCAAATACCCTTCTTCATAACCTCTGCGCACCCCTTCGTTGACTGCGTCTTCCACGCTGCCTCCTTCAAAATGCACATCCTGTCCCACTTTCAGGAAGACCACTGCCATTCCGGTATCCTGGCAGATAGGGATCATATCCTCCCCCGCGATCTCCAGATTCTCCAGAAGCTGCCCCAGGATCTGTTTTGCCAGGGGTCTGGTCTCCTTTTCATGGGCGTCTCTCATTGCCTTATCCATATCCGGGGCAAGAAAATGATTTGCCTGAATGCACATTTCCTTGATGTTCTCTGTAAGAAGTTCTACCTTTACGCTGCGAACCATGGTTTATTCCTCCAATTTCTGCTCTTTCTTCTGAACCGTTCCTGTGGGGTTCGGGGCTTTTTACAGCTTTCTGCTGAGTCCCTTGCTCAGGTCGATCCGGTTAAATTCTTTCAGATCGTAAGTTCCCTGTTTTCCCAGGATTCCCACCAGCATATAATAGCCGTTCCTGGGATCCTGCGGAAAATCCTTGACCAGTGTGAAATCCTCGATCTTTCCCGTGCTGGAGATATGCATCCGGGGTCCTAAGCATTCCAGGATATAATCCCCGATCTGCACGTGGGTCTCATCATAATAGGACACCGGCAGGTCCTGCTGCACCGCTTCTTTCACCTTTTTCTCCAGCTCATAGAGATCCACATCCGGCTTTTCCTCAAACTCCAGTACAAAGCCGTGGCGCACATCCGAACGGGGACCGTCCTGGGCATAGCCCGATCCCATAAAATACACGCACAGATCTTCCAGAGTATGCGCCATCTTTCTGTACTTGACCGATTTGTGCACGATCCTGGCAATATTTTCAGGAAGAGGTCCGAACATATTGGGTCTGGTAATAATGATCTCCTCCCCGATGCCCACCAGCAGATCCGCATTTCTGTTCAGGAAAGGATAGATCAGCTCGAAATGCTCCACGATCACCATCTTGCCGTATTTGGCAGCCTCCAGAATGGCTTCTGCCAGCACGTGCATCTGGGTAAACGCCGATTCAAAGCGGATATCCAGATGATAGGTATGAGGAGAAAACGGATCTGACAGATCCTCCTGCAAAAGGGGAAGAGGACGTATATTGACACCCTCATCGTCATTGGTCAGGTCCATCCCCGGAAACATTCCCTTGATCAGAAGGCTCTTGCCTGCCCCCGCGTCCCCGATGATCCCTACGATGTGATCAAAGGGGCTTAAATACATCTGACTTAACTGCATTCCCAGGTCTGCCATGCGGCGGTTTCCTCTGGGCGCAAAGTAAAAGCTGTACAGGTTGCTGTCCTGCATTTGTTTTGAATATGCCATATTTTTCCCTCTGCCGGTACACTGCCTCCGTCTGCCGGATACCCATGCAGACAGCTCAATATACCAGAACAGCCGGGCTGTTTGTCACAGCCCAGCCCGTTTCCTATGGAAGGGCGTCTGCCCTTCCGTTTTCCAGTATCCAATTTAGAAAAGAATCAGTTCTTTCTTGCCTTTCTTAAAGCCAGGATCCTTTCCATTTCATTGTAAACAATCATATAGCCTTCGTCAACACCCATGCCAGGTTTTGCCAGGATCTGATCCGGCTTGGTCGCCATTGCGCAGTTGACGCATACCTGCGCGGAGCGGTCTGTCTCATTGCAGGTACCGCCCTGGTAAGCGCCGAAGCCTTTTTCCTTGCAGTAGAGCACTGCCTCAACGATGTTGTTGATGCCGCCTAAGTCCGGTGTCTTGATCTGTGCCATATGTCCTGCTTTGTTGTCCGCGAAATATTTCACGTCTTCCAGAGTATTGCACCATTCATCTGCTACCAGCTCTACATCAATGCCTCTTCTGTCCACTTCTTCTCTCAGTCCTTTTAAGCAGAGCATCTGTTTTTCTCTCTCCTCTGCGTCCATCGGACCTTCGATCCTTAAGTGGAAGGGCTTGGCAGCCTCCTCAAGCTCAGCCAGGTAATCTGCCATTGCCGGATAATTATCCACGCCGAAGATGGCGCCGATAGTGCCGTATACGTCAATGTGGAATACCGGCATATAGTCTTCGTCATGGCGCAGCTTCAGCACACGGTCTCTTAACCAGCCTACATACTCTTTTAAGATTTCTCCGTGCTCTCCCAGCTTAGTCTTTACATTGTTGATCAATGCGTGGGGCATTACGGCAGCGCCTTTTAAGATCATCTTATCCGCATTGTCATAGCGGCTGTCTCCGGACTGGGTAAAGACAGGGATCGGTTCTTCCGAAACTGTGGTGCCGTACTCGTCTGCAACGACTTCGCACATCAGTCTCTTGCTGGATTTTGCCACTGCGTCCAGGATTGCCTGGCTGACGCCGTAGCGGATGGCAGTATGCAGCCTTTTGCCGTCCACCTGCAGATTCTCGATCATTTCGCACAGACCCTTGAAGCTGTCTGCTTCTTTTCCCACCAGCTCCGGTTTGATGTATTTCTCGATGATCGGAATAAAATCCTCAGCTAAAAACAGCGGATCTCTTCCGCCTGCTCCGGAATACTGGACAGCCGCGCAGTCGCCCCATGCGATCTGCCCGTCTTCCAGGATCAGCATAACGGAGATGGCTTCTCCTGCCTGTCTTACGGATTTAAAACCTGGTGTAACGGTTTCCCCAAAATAAGCTGCTCCGTCAGCTACAGCTCCTTTCTTGATCGCTCTTTGATCGTCAAAGAAAAATCCTGTCCTAGCTTTAGAACAAACCACATCTACAATCTTCATAACACTCTTCTCCTATTTCCATTTCCGGATCCTCCGGCAGCCCGGCAGGCTTTTATCCCTGCTGGATGCCGGAGGGTCTGTGTATTTTATTTTCTTCCGTGCATAAATCCCGGCAGTCTCACTGCCTGTTTATCACTTGGGTTTTCCTACCAGTCTTCCTTTGCTGATGGCATAGACATCGTCGATGACCATCTGGAAGGAGGCTTTTCTCTTCTCCATCTTTGCTCTGTGCTCGATCTTGCCCAGGTTGTAATCAATGATTTCCCTTGGAAGCGGCACATGGGCTGGATTCAGATAACGGACAGCGCCTTCAAAGTCACGTGCTGGAAGCATCTTTCCGTAATTATAACGGCTGGGTGCAAACGGGATATCGATAACGCCTGCTTTCACTGCCCGGATCACGCCGATCGCCAGGTCGCCTGTTCCCAGTTCAAAGGTCTTATCCACAATAGCTCTGGTCTCACCGATAATGATGGCTTTCTCCAGTTCCAGCGCGGAGCTCTTTAATTCCTGGTCTGCCAGCAGGGAGATCGCCTGTTTGGTACAGCGCAGACCCTGGGCATTGGCTTCCATGGTAGGAACACCGATGGCTTCATGAGGGGTCTTTACAATGACTTTGGTAGCCTTTGCCAGTGCTGCTACAGAGCTTCCCCAGGAAATAACGGCAAATGCTTTTGCTTCATCCTGCGGGAATCCGCCCATCCACTGGTGAAGGACTGTGGTTACTGTCACGTCATCGTATCCGTACATCTTCAGATATTCTTCTGTCAGCTCTTCTAAGACACGCAGAGCTGCTACGTCCTGTACCAGGTTTCCGCACTGTCCATAGCCTACGGTCACATTTTTCACACCCTGTTCTGCTGCCAGCAGCGCCTCGATGATGGCAACCGCGTTGGACATGGACGGAGGCACCAGAGTACCGGTCAGAGGTCCGTATGGCTCGCGGTTGATAGAAACCCCTGCCTCCTCATAGATACCGGTCAGACGGTCTACATACTGCCAGTCATAGATGGTCCTTTCCAGAGGAACGTCCTTGGCATAGGGAATGTTGTAGGAAATACCGCCTCCCTCATAGCTGGTAAAGCCGCCTGCATAACAGATTTCTGTCAGCAGTCTGGCATCCGGTGTGCCGTGGCGCACCTGCACCGGCGTATCCAGATTCTCAATGATCTGACGGCAGCCATAAACGCCGTGGTTGACAGCCGGGAAACCATTCAGCATGGATTTCTGTGTATGGATGGATTCTTTGATTCCTACCTCTGCTTCTTCGTAGCGGTTCTGACGGGTATAGGAGTCAATGGTGGTAGGAAGCAGGTCCGCTTCACCTTTGTCCTGCAGATACTGAAGCAGCTTAATGTGTTCGTCAATTAAAGCTACACCGGCTCTGGGCTGGATCAGAGTTCTTCTCTCTTTCTTTGCTGCGGACAGCTTTCTGGAGAAACTCTTGCTCTCCGGCATATTTTTGTGGTATGCAACAGCTTCGTCGAAATCAACGTCTTTTCCTGTTGACCACTGTCCCAGAATCTCTTTTCGGATACCGTAAAACTCATCGTCCGATAATTTTTTATTCCTTATGTCCATAATAAGCAATCTCCTTCTTCATAATTTCCAGCGCAGCCTGGGGATAGTGCTGGGAAAGCAGTCCCATGGCTGCCAGAATATATTTTCTGTCTATCAGGATCCGGGCGTCCTCGGGCCGCAGAGACCCCGGAGTACCCTCGTCAAAAAGCGCGTGGGCGGCAATCTCCTCCGTATGGCTGGCATGGATCAGGGCGCCTCCGGTCACTACTACATTTTTCACCCGGCGCAGGTCCTTGCCGCTTTGCAGAAAGGTCAGCCCGCAGGGGGTATAGACCTGTTCCAGAGTCCCTGCATGACGTGCCACCGCAGTTTCCACGGCAGCGCAGGCAAGGGCAAAATCCAGCTTTTCCATTTCTTCACAGTCCGGTATGTAATCCGTATGCTCTGCCAGAAACTGCACCAGCTCCGGGATCTTCTGCCGGTTCAGCCCGGACAGCTTGGCAAGCTTCCGGTCTCCGGCTGCTTCCAGGATTCCTTCTACACTGTAGCGCATGCCGATATCGCCTTCCACACTTCTCTTGGCGTAGGGTTCCTGAATTCCCTTCATGACCGTCGCCATATTGGCAGGATTTCCTTCTGCAATGGAATAGACGTCGGTGGTAGCGCCTCCCAGATCTACACCTACCAGTTCCCCAATACCCTGGCTGTCTTCCCAGCCGTCTGACAAAAGCTCCATAGCGGTCAGCATGGCGGACGGTGTAGGCATGATGATCCCTGACACCAGGTCAGAAGCCTCTGAAAGCCCTTTTCCCTGCACGATCCTCTTTAAAAAGATTTCCCGGATCTGTTTCTGGGTCGGCTCAATATTCAGCTCTCCCAGTCTGGGCATCACATTTTCGCAGATAAAAACACTCCGGTCCCCAAGGATCTCGGCACATTCATCTGCCGCGCAGCGGTTTCCTGCCAGGACAATGGGGCAGTCATAGCTTAATTCCGAAAGCATCCGGGCATTGTACAAAATGCATTCTGCATTGCCGCCGTCGGTTCCCCCTGTCAGAAGGATAATGTCCGGATGATACGCTTCGATCTCCTTCATATCCCCCTTGGTCAGGTTAAAGGAATAGGTTTTCCACACCTTTGCCCCCGCACCCAGGGAAGCTTCCCTGGAAGCCTGTGCTGTCAGCTCCGGCACCAGTCCTATGGAAATCATTTTCAGTCCCCCGGCAGCGCTGGAGCAGGCATAACGCTCCTCAAATTCCAGGCGTCCCGTGGTTTTCTCCAGGATCTTCAGCGCGTTGTGAAGCCCTTCGTTAATATCGGTCTCAACTGTGGTATAGGCTGCCGCTGTGCCCAGGATGCAGCAGTTTTCCACATCCACGGCAGTCACCTTTGTGTTGGTGCTTCCAAAATCCACTAATAAAACCGGTTTCATATTCTCACCGCCTCGCTGCTATTCCTTTTCAGGAGCCTGGATGCCAAAATCTTCGTACAGGGCTGCAATGGTGGTTTCCGGCGCTGTACCCGGTCCGAACACCCGGTTGAATCCCATGGCTTTAAAACGTCTCTCCACTTCATCGAACGGCTGCTTTCCTACAACGATGTTGCCGCCTACATATAAGAGGATGTCTTTTAATCCTGCCTCATTGCATTTATCCCTTAAGCCTCTGCAGTCCAGCTCTCCGTGACCGTAGAGTGAAGAAACTAAGATTGCGTCCGCGCCGGTCTCAATGGCTGCGGAAATATATTCTTCCTGTGAAACCATAACCCCCAGGTTCGTCACATCGAACCCGGCATCTTCAAAGGCATGCTGGAGAATGCTGATCCCCACCGCATGCACATCGGCGCCGATAACACCGATGATCAACTTCTTCTTGTCCACTGTAAAACCTCTCCCTTCTTTGTCTGACCTGGTTCTGCTCAGACGGTCTTTACATTTTTTATTTCATCCAGAAGAGTTCCGTCTCTGTATAATACCTTTGCCACAACTTTGTCTCCCATTTCCACAGATCTGGGAACTCCGGAGATCTCTTCTGCGATCTGTTTTAATTCCTGGATTTCCAGTACCGGAAGCCCGGCTTTTACCAGTTTTTCCTTTAATTCTTTCTGACGGGGATTTACCGCGATGCCTCTCTGGGTCACTACCACGTCCACCGTCTCTCCCGGTGTAGATTTACAAAGCACCTGATCCACGATCAGGGGAAGCCTTGCCCGGATCAGCGGAGCCACGATGATCGCCAGTTTAGAACCAGCTGCCGTGTCGCTGTGCCCGCCGGAGCCGCCCATGATATAGCCGTTGGAATCCGTATGCACATTTACATTAAAATCTACATCTACCTGGGTCGCCCCCAGGATCACCACATCCAGACTGTCTACCGCGGCGCTTTTTGCCGCCGGAGAAGCATAGCGCATGGCAGATATTTCCTGATGCTTGGGATTTTCCCGGATAGACTCAATGGCTTTTAAATCAAAGCACTGCACATCCAGGATGGTCTCAAAGAAACCTTTGTCTGCCATATCCACCATATATCCGGTGATGCCTCCCATACAGAAGCTGCCTTTGATGCCGTCTTTCTTCATCATCTCTTCCACATATTTGGCAACTGCCAGGGACGCGCCGCCGGCGCCGGTCTGGAAGGAAAATCCATCCTTTAAATATCCGGAATGCTTCACTACCTGGGCTGCTAAGGATGCGATTCGCAGTCCCACCGGATCTCTGGTGATCTTGGTAGTTCCAGACACGATCTTTGCCGGATCGCCGATCTGGGGAACCTGCACCACATAATCCACATATCCTTCATCAATGGAAGTATCCTTTAAAGGATACGGCACCAGGTTATCTGTGATCACCACAGTCTTGGCGGCATGCATGGCATCCGAAAAGGCATATCCTAAAGAACCGCAGGCAGAGGGTCCGTACTTGCCGCTGCAGTTTCCCATCGGATCTGCGCAGGGCGCTGCCAGGAAAGCAATATCAATCTTGGAGGAACCGTTTTCCATATCTCCTGCCCGTCCTCCGTGGGTCCGAAAGATCACCGGTTTTTCCAGGATGCCCTCGGAAATGGCTTTTCCCACTCTGCCTCCCATATAGTTGCACTCAATCCCTGTGACCACTTTGTTCCTGATATGCTCAATCAGCGGCTCATGGATATCGAATATGGAGCTGGCATTGACGGTCAGATCTTTAATCCCCATGGCTGCCGCCTCTGCCAGGACCATGTTCAGCACATAATCTCCGTTTCTCATATGATGGTGGAACGAGATGGTCATGCCGTCCTTTAATCCTGTTCTCTCAATGGCTTCTCTGACAGAAGCAACTAATTTACTCATCTGCACCCACCTCCGTAAATCGCTTTCTCCATTTCCAGGACCTGCTGGGCGCGTTTTACGATGGGAGCATCGATCATCTTTCCTCTGAGAGAAATGACGCCCTTGCCCTGGCGTTTTCCTTCTTCAATGGCGTCCATTACATCATGGGCGTATTCAATCTCACTTTCCGTAGGGGAGAACACGGCGTTGACCGTATCCACATGTCTGGGAGAAATGACCGCTTTTCCTGCAAAGCCCAGGCTTTTGGCAAATTCGGTATCCTTCTCCAGTCCCTCCATATCTTCCACATCGGTAAAGGGCGTGTCATAAGCTTCGATGCCGCAGGCTCTCGCCGCGCAGACCAGTCGGGTCCTTGCATAGAAGATTTCCTGTCCTTCTTTGGTCCGTTTGCAGTGCAGGTCCGCTGTAAAATCTTCCCCGCCCAGAAACAGCCCGATCACTCGTTTATCTGCGGAGGCGATATCAAATGCCATCTCCACCCCAAGGGCAGTTTCGATCAGCGGAAGGATCTTGACCGTGCCTTCCTCCATGCCGCAGGATCTCTCCACCTCTGCCATATAGGCGGATACCTGACGGATCATCTCTCCTCCGCTGACTTTGGTGGGCATGATCACATCCGGCTTCAGCGGGATGACTGCCTTTAAATCCTCTTTCCAGAATGCCGTATCGGTGGGATTGATCCGGACAACGATCTCACAGTTGGGAAAGGTCTGGTATTTCAGAGTATTGCGCACCAGGATCCGTGCCGCGTCTTTCTCATCGGGAGAGACTGCGTCTTCCAGGTCAAAGATCACCGTATCCGCGCCCAGCGTATCTCCGTTGATCAGCATATTCGGAGTGTTTCCCGGCAAAAACAACATGGTACGTCTCATGACTCTTCCACTCCCCCTCTTTTCAGTGCCGTTTCCATACGCGCACAGATCACGCAGTCCAGGGCACCTTTGTCTTTGATAAATATTTTCCCTGTCGTCACATGAAATTCGTCCAGGGTCTTCATGACAGCAGCGCGGATGGCATCCATATACTGGTTTGCCACTACAGAATCAATCTCCAGGTGAAGTTCCTTCTCATCCGGTTCCACCTGGATGAACAGGTCGCTGGATTCCAGTGTTCCAGCCACCGCGTTTCTTATGATCTTCATGTTCCTTCTCCTTTATCTGCATCAGCAGCCGCGTTTTCACACGGTCTGCCCTCCTGCCCTGTATTTATTCGGTAACGCTCTTTGACACATTTGCCTGCGCCAGGATCTTCTGTTCGTAGGCAATGGCTTTCTTCTCCAGAACCGCAGCTTCTTCTGCGATTTCTTTTACGAATCCTTCATCCTTGATGGATTCCAGATTGATCTTTACATTAAAGAGTGCTCCAAGGACTGCGGTACGTGCCATCATCGTAGCTACCAGAGCGTCTGTCACAGCTGTCTTGTTTCCTTTTGTGACCATAGCCTCTGCATAGGGAAGCACTTCATAAGCTGCCTTTGCCACAGAAAGGGGAACTGCCACGGCTGCCTTTAAGCCATTCTGCATCGCCTCTGTGCGGGCTGCCTTTTCTTCCTCTGTGTCCTTGGGCAGTGTCAGCGCCTGCATATACAGGTCAAAGGATTCGCTGTCCCGTTTGATATCATCCAGAAGCTGACGGCAGATCTTGTCCATAGGCTCCACTGCCGCTTTCATTTCTTCTTCCACTTCTGCATACTTCTTTTTGCCGATGGTAAGTCCTGCTACCATCTCTGTAAGAGCAGCCGCCAGAGCGCCAGCGAGGGCGGAAATACTTCCGCCCCCTGGTACTGGTTCATTAGAGGCTGTCTGCATGGCGAATTGTTCGATTGTCATATTTTTCATTGCCGTTACCTCTTTGAAATTATTATTTTTACAGTCTGGTCTCCAGAACCTGTTTGGAATCAAATCCTTCAAATCCCAGATAATATTCTGCGCAGTCAACGATCGCCTGCAGCGGGATCAGACCTACGACTTCACTTCCAAGGACATTGACACCCCAGCGTCTTGCTTCCATGCGGACGGTTTCAAATACAGTGTATACGGATGTCTTGGTGTAATCGGTCAGGTTCATGGATACCTGAGCGATGTTTCTGTCCTCCAGCATAACGCCCATAGCTTTGCAGTAACGGAAGCCGCCTTTGATGTGACGGATCCGGTCAGCGATCTTCTGTGCGATCTCTACATTGGAAGTATCCAGGTTGATGTTGTATGCGATCAGAGGCATTCTGGCTCCGATGGCTGTCACACCGCCTGTAGGATGGATGGTGTCAGGACCAAAGTCCGGTTTCCACATTGGGTCTTTCATCTTTTCTGCCATTCCTTCAAACTGTCCCTGGCGAACCTTTGCAAGGTTTTCTCTGTGAGGAGCAGTTGCGGATTTCTCATATAAGAAGAAAGGCTGTCCGAATTTTTCAGAAGCTTCTTTCGCAACTTCTTTTGCCAGAGCGTCTGCCTCTTCTACTGTGGCGTTGCGGATCGGAATGAAAGGAACTACGTCCACACAGCCCATGCGGGGATGCTGTCCCTGATGTTTTGTCATATCGATCAGCTCGACTGCTTTTCCGATGGCTGCAACCATAGCGCCTTTTAATGGTTCCGGCTCACCGATCACAGTAACAACGCTTCTGTTGTGGTCTTCGTCAGAGGTGTAGTCCAGCAGCTTCACACCTTCGATGCCCCGGAAACAATCAACGATTTTCTCTACTTTTTCTTTGTCTCTGCCTTCGCTGAAATTAGGCACGCACTCAATAATTTTTTCCATGGCTATCATTCTCCTTTATCTTGTATGTATAAAAATTGATTTCCGCGTTTTTGACTATACCCATTCTTTGTGGTATACGGTTTCCCCATTCTTGATCACGGTCTCCACCAGGTTGATGCCTGTGTGGTAAGGCAGGTAATGAATGGAGGGGAATTTCAGGAACACGATGTCCGCCTGTTTTCCCGGTTCCAGGCTTCCCACTCTGTCCGCTCTGTCCACTGCCGCCGCTCCGTTGATGGTGAGAGCTGTGATCACTTCCTCGATGGACATATTCATATAAATGCATCCCAGAGCTACCAGAAGGGGAATGGAATTGGTAAAGCAGCTTCCCGGATTTAAGTCGGAAGCCAGGGCTACGGCACATCCCTCATCGATCATTTTCCGTCCCGGCGCGTATTCCTCTTTTAAACAGAAGGCAGTTGCCGGAAGAAGGGTGCTGATAACGCCTGCTTCTTTCATCTGGCGGATGCCCTCATCAGATGCCTTTAACAGATGGTCCGCAGATACTGCTCCCACCCGGGCAGAAAGCTCCGCGCCGCCCAGCTGATAGATTTCATCTGCATGGATCTTCAGTTTGAATCCCATCTTCTTTGCCTCGGTCAGGTAGTATTCGGAATCCTCCACACTGAATACATTTTTCTCTGTGAAGATGTCCGCGAACTCAGCGAGATCTTCTTCCCTTACCTTGGGCATAACCTCTGTCAGCTGCTTTTCGATAAACTCCCGTTCTTTTCCCTTCCACTGGGGAAGTACGCTGTGGGGTCCCAGGAAGGTCCGGACTACGTCTACCGGATGGATCTCATCTAACTTTTTCATGGCGCGAAGCTGCTTCAGCTCCGTCTCACAGTCCATGCCGTATCCGCTTTTTCCTTCCACGGTGGTAACGCCGAACTCCAGCATACGGTTCAGACGCTCCCGTCCTGCCTCAACCAGCTCCTCCTCTGTGGCGCTGCGGGTGGGATTGACGGTGGCATTGATGCCGCCGCCTCTCTCCATGATGGACATATAGCTGTCCCCGTTTAATCTCCAGGAAAATTCGTCTGCCCGGTAGCCGCCGAATACAAAATGGGTATGGGAATCCACAAATCCCGGGAGTACGGTCTTTCCGGAAGCATCCAGAACTTCGTATTCCTCTGCATTGACCTGTTTGTCCAATTCCTCTGTCGTTCCCACTGCCACGATCTTGTCGTCGTGGATGATCACTGCACCGTCTTTGATCAGCCCGATGTCTGCCATCTCTTTTCCGTGCTTCGGCGCTTTTCCTTTACAGGTAACTAATTCGGACGCATGACGTATATATCTTTTTTTCATATTCTGCTCCCTGAAAATAAAGTTCTTAGTGATGGGTGTGATGATGTACTTCAGGAACTACATCCTTGCACACTCTGTCGATCAGCTCATCACTTGCCAGGTAAGGCATGGTGATGTAGTCTTCTCCATTTCTGATCTGGTTGTATTCTGCCACAGTTTCGATGGAATGCTCGCATCTGCCCCAGCTTCTTCTGGATACACCGATCATGGTATCCCACGGAATCGCTGCCATTAAGATCTCATCCACTCTTTCGCTTCCGTCAAGAACCATACCGAAGCCGCCGTTGATGGATTTGCTGATACCTACGCCGCCGCCGTTGTGAAGAGCAACCAGGCTCATGCCTCTTGCTGCGTTTCCGGCATAGCAGTGAACTGCCATATCGGCTGTGATATTGGAACCGTCATAGATATTGGAGGTTTCTCTGTATGGAGAATCGGTTCCGCCTGTATCGTGGTGGTCACGTCCCAGCATAACCGGTCCAATCTCCCCGTTTCTAACCATTTCATTGAATTTCAGGGCAATGTCTCTTCTGCCCAGAGCATCCTGGTACAGGATACGGCACTGTGTGCCAACTACCAGTTTGTTCTTCTCTGCGTCGCGGATCCAGATGTAGTTATCTCTGTCCTGGCTCCTTCTGTTGGGATCGATGATCTCCATAGCCGCATGGTCTGTCTTTCTTAAGTCTTCCGGTTTACCGCTTAAGCAGCACCATCTGAATGGTCCGTATCCGTAGTCAAACAGCTCCGGTCCTAAAATGTCTTCTACATAAGACGGGAAGATAAAGCCTTCGCTGGTGTCTACGCCGTTTTTGGCAATGTCTTTTGCGCCTGCGTCAAAGACAGCTTTCATAAACGCGTTGCCGTAATCGAAGAAGTAAGCGCCTCTTTCTACCAGGGTCTTGATCAGGTGATAATGTTTTACCAGAGTCTGGTCAACCAGTTCACAGAATTTATCCTTATCGTTTGCCAGCATTTCGGTTCTTTCTTCAAAGGTCAGTCCCTGCGGGCAGTAGCCGCCGTCATAAGGTACGTGGCAGGAAGTCTGGTCAGACAGAAGTTCGATCTTGATGTTGTTGTCCACTGCGTACTCCAGAAGGTCTACAATGTTGCCGTGGTAAGCAATGGAGATGGTTTCTTTCTTATCCATGTATTCCTGTGCCACACGGAAAGCTTCTGCCGCGTCTTCGATCACCAGGCTTACCCAGCCCTGGCTGTGGCGTGTCTCAATTCTGGAAGCGTCTACTTCTGCTACGATTCCTACGCCGCCTGCGATCTCAATAGCTTTCGGCTGTGCGCCGCTCATGCCGCCCAGACCGCTGGTTACGAATAAGTGTCCAGCCAGATCGCCGTCCTGAGGAACGCCTAAGAATTTACGTCCTGCATTTAAGATGGTATTGAAGGTACCATGTACGATACCCTGAGGTCCGATGTACATCCAGCCGCCGGCTGTCATCTGTCCGTAGGAAGATACGCCCATAGCAGTTGCTTTTGCCCAGTCTTCCGGATTATCGAACATACCTACCATCAGTCCGTTTGTCACGATAACTCTTGGGCTGGATTCATGAGATTTGAACAGACCCATTGGATGTCCGCTCATCATGACCAGTGTGTGGTGATGGGTGAGTTTTTCCAGATATTTTTTGATCAGCTGGTACTGCATCCAGTTCTGGCATACCTGTCCTGTTTCTCCGTAGGTTACCAGTTCATAAGGATAAAGAGCAACTTCATGATCCAGATTGTTGTCGATCATAACCTGGAAGGCTTTTCCTTCGATGCATTCTCCCTTGTACTCGTCAATGGGTTTTCCGTAGATCCTTTCCTTTGGCATGAAGCGGTATCCGTAAATACGTCCTCTTGTAAGAAGCTCGTCCAAAAATTCCGGTGCCAGCTGCTCGTGAAGTTCTTCCGGTACATATCTCAAAGCGTTTGCCACAGCAAGCTTGATCTCTCTCTTGTTCAGTGTCAGCTCTCTTTTCGGCGCTCTTCTGACACCTTCTTTGAAGGTTGGATACTCTGGTAATACAGGATCTAACTTAATCACCATTGCTTTTCCGATTTCTGCATTGTTCATTTCTCATCGTCTCCTTTGCTTTTTTTACGATTTTACCATATGGTAAGTCTAAAAAACGTCTATTTTACTCGGATGTCTATGAAAAAAATCATTTTCTTCGTGATTATTGCTTATTTATCCTCCTTAATTTCGGCGTATCAAAGTGAAAATAGACAAAATAAAGTCAAAACCTTTGCCAAACGCCAAAAAAGAATAAAAAAAGAGGCCCTCCTGTGGAAACCAAGGCTTTTCAAAGCCCTGGCTCTCCGTCAGACGGTCTCTTTTTCCATATTTTTATTTCCGCGCACACTCCGGTGCTTCCGCTTTCCTCTCGCAGATTTCCGCATCCCTCATTCCAGGATCAGATCCTCTGTCCGGATCTTGGGGACATGATGCACCTGCCGGCTGTCTCTGTAATATTCAATAGCACCGCCCGCAGGGATCTCTTCCAGCACCACGGTCTCTTTGGGATAGCCTAAAGCAATGCAGTAATCAATCTTCCTGTCTCCGGGAAGAGATAGGATCTCAGAGAGCCGTTCTCTTTTCAGATTTCCCAGAAAGCAGCCTCCCATTCCCATCTCACAGGCTGCCAGCAGTATGGTCTGCCCGATGATTCCCTCGTCGCACTGGGCATTGGTTTTCTCAGGTGTTGTCAGGAAGATATAAGCGGCAGGTCTTTCTCCCTGTTGGGGACCCTCCCAGTCCTTGAGATAGCCCGCCCAGCCGATGCAGCCAAACACCTTTTCCCTGGTTTCGGGGTCACAGACCAGCTTATACCGGACCGGCTGCAGGTTGGCTGCGGACGGTGTATTTCTCCCAATGTCGATCAGTTCCAGAAGGGTCTCCCTGCTGATTTCTCTGTCCTCATAAAATCTTCGGTAAGACCGGTTCTTTTTTACTAAAGTTTCTATCAACTCCATCACCACTTTCTTTTCTTCTATAACTACTTAATTTTACACGAAACGGACTGTCAGAGCAGCTCTAATCCACAATGTTCTGCAGCCACACGCCTTTTTTCACCAGGATAAACCCGATCACGCATTTGATCATATCTGCCAGCTGCACGGCAATGAAAATATACACCACGTACAGGGAAGTAAAGTGTCCCAGAAGATACGCGATGGGCACACTGACGCAGCAGATGAACACACTGTCAAAGAAAAAGGTGATCACCGTCCTGCCTCCCGAGCGCAGGGTAAAATATGCCGCGTGGAGAAAGGCGTTCTGGGGCATGAACACTGCCACCACCAGGATGAAATAGGTGGCAAACTCCCTGGACTGGGCATTGGTGTTGTAAAGTCTTGGGAACAGCGGAGCGATAAACAGCATCAGCACAGCGATCAGGGTACAGCACGCCACGGAAAAAGCGATCATCTTCCGGTCCGTATCCTTTGCCTCCTCCATCTTTCCCGCGCCCAGCAGCTGTCCCACCACTATGGCGACCGAATCCCCCAGGGCGATAAAGACCACATTAAACAGATTGGAAATGGTGTTGGAAATATTCATGCCTGCCACCACATTCATGCCCCGGACTGAATAGCACTGGAGAAGCATCGCCGTTCCGGCAGCCCAGAAGGTCTCATTGAGCAGCAGAGGCGTTCCCTTAATGAGAATCCTTTTGGTAAGGGAGAGGGGGATCTTCATAGTCCGGTACAGCCCCCGGATATACGTGTTGATCTCCTTATGCCTGTGGGTCCAGCTAATAACAATGACTGCCTCCACATACCGGGACAGAACCGTTGCAGCGGCAGCTCCGGTGACGCCCATTTCAGGAAAACCGAATTTTCCATAGATCAGCAGGTAATTAAAGATCAGATTGACAAAGACAGCCGCGATCCCTGCTTTCATGGGGACCACTGTCCTGCCGCACTCCCGCAGCGTGCTGGCATAGACCTGCACCAGCATAAAGGGCGCCAGCCCCACCAGCATCACTGCCAGATAATCCTTCCCATACCTTAAGACTGCCGCCGTATCTCCTCCGTCCTGGCTCCCGTTCAGGTACATCTGGATCAGGGGGTCTCCAAAAAGGAGGAAGATCACCACCGTGATGCCGGTCAGGATCACTGCCAGCCACAGTTTGAAACGGAAGGTATTCGCCACGCCTTCCTCATCCTTCTGCCCGAAATACTGGGCAGTAAAAATCCCGGCGCCGGATACTCCTCCGAAAATACAAAGGTTATATACAAAGATCAGCTGGTTGACGATTGCCACGCCAGTCATCTGTTCTGTGCCCACCTGTCCTACCATGATATTGTCCAGCAGGCTGACAAAGTTGGTGATCCCGTTCTGGATCATGATCGGTACTGCGATCATCAGCACCATTTTATAAAAGTTTCTGTCTCCGATCAGCTTTTCTCTTAATGTCTTTTTCATGCCTTCTCTCCGATGTTTTTCATTCTTCTTCTACTTCGTATGCACTTCTTCTATTTCGTATGCGCCCGGTATTTTTTCCAGGCAGGCAGCGGCTTTTTCCCGGTATTGGCGGGGACTCTCTTTGAGCATATCGCAGAACATCCCGGGGAAACGCTCCTTTAATTCTGCCTGGTTCAGATACAGGAGTCCCAGCGTATAAGGAGATGCCAGCTGTCCGGCGCTTTCCCGGGCCTCCCACAAAAGTTCCCTCGCCTTTGTCCGGTTTCCTGCTTCTGCTTCCAGGATGCTTACATAGCCTTTATTCATAGATCTGCCCATCAAAGTAAAGGACTCGTCATAGATCTCCTCTGCCCGGTAAAATTCCTGCCGGCTTTTCTCAGGCTCCCCCAGCGCCAGCCAGGTTCTGGCAATATTAGAATAAACCACCGCATTGCAGGGACAGTGATTATTTTCACAGACCTCTACTGCCTGCCTGTATAAATCCAGCGCTTCCTCAAAGCGCTTCTGCTTGCGCATTGCCTCGCCCATATAGTTGTAGCAGGCGGAGATATTCAATGCATAGATCCTGGATTTCAGCGGCGCTCCCTCAAAGTAGGCAAGGGACTTTCGCAGATACTCCATGCTCTTTGCAAAGTCCCCTGTCATGGAATAATAAAGCCCGTATAACCGGCAGGTGACTGCATACTCCTCCTGATACGGTTCCTTTTGCGCTGTTTCCAGGGATTCTTCCAGATACTCCTGCATCCGGTCCAGGTCCCATACATTCATCTGATGATGGATCAGAAGCCTTAAGCAGTGGATCTTGACCAAGGGATCCTGCCCGGCTTTTTCATTGGTCAGCAGCGCTTTTTTCACACAGCTGATCCCCTCTTCATAATATCCCTGAGGAATGCAGTACTGGGCTTTAGTCTGCAGCAGCCGGATGTACATACGGGAAAACTCCTGTCCGTCCCCTTCTCTCTGCTCCAGCTCCAGCAGCTCTTCCTCCATTTCCCTGCACTGCTGCAGAAGGAAGCTGTCCTGAAAGGCTTCTCTGGTACAGGAACTGGAAAAGACAGGATACAGTTCATAAAACTTTCTGACATATTCCTCCGTGGAAAGGATCCTGTATTCCAGTGCTTTTTTCCTGTTTCCGCAGAGGGTGTAATGATAGATCAGCCGTTCCTGCCTGCCGTATTCATAAGAGGGCAAACCTTCGATGTACTGGGCAAGCTTCCTGTGAAAGACACTGCGCTTGGAGGGCGCCATCTGCTCATGGACAAATTTCTGCATACTTCCATGGCAGAAAAAAAGTCTCACCTCTCCTTTGACCTGCTTTTCGCAGAGAAATCCTTTTTCCTTCAGCTCTTCCACTGCCTCCACCAGCTCCAGGCTGTCCTTATTTAAGATCTGTTCAAGGGCATCCAGGTCTGCCCATGCCTGACAGGCGGAAATCAGTTCCAGCACCTGACGGGGCAGCCTGGCAAGGCCATCCAGCTGTTCCTGCAAAAGCTCCTCAAACCGGGAAGGCTCCTCCTCTCTCAGTTCTCCATTTGCATACTCTTTCAGCAGCATTTCCAGAAAATAAGCATTTCCTCTGCTCTCCTCATAAATCCGGTCAATAAAAGCCGGATCTGCCGCCTTGTTTCCCAGACTTTTCTCTGTAATCCTTCTGACCTGGTCTTTGCTGAAAGGGGATACAAAAATCCGCTCCACAAGCTTTTCCTTTACCAGCGGAGTCAAAGACCGTTTCAGCCTGTCATTCCAGCTGTCCGGACAGGTCATGAGGATCATCAGGTTTCTGTTCTGCGCCCGGATCAGACCGGACAGGAACTCCAGACTCATGGGATCCATGTACTGAATATTGTCAAAGACCAGTATCATAGGCTTTTGCCGGCTCGCCTGGGCAAAAAAGCGGAGCAGGAGATTTCTGGTAGCCCGGTAGCTGTAAGAAATGGTGTAATCCGCCGAAACCGCCTCTTCCCCGCCGCTTCTGAAAAACGGAAACAGCCAGTCTGCTGCCTGCAGATACGGTTCCCCAATCTGGAGCTTTCCCTGCTTTACCGCCTCGGCGATCTGCAGCATCACCACGCTCCAGGGCTGCAGGCTCATCTGCTCCTCTGTCTCCATGCAAAGCACCTGAAAGACCATGGTCCGTTCCCGGGGCACTCTGTCTGTCAGCCGCCTGGTCAGATAGGTTTTTCCTACGCCGCTTTCGCCTGTCAGCAGTATGCTTTTGGCTTTTCCTGTCAGGAACTGCCTGTATGCCTCGTCCAGCACCTGTCCTTCTCTCTCATGTCCTGTCTCCTCCTGCGCATTTTCAGACTCCATGCTCCACTCCCGGAGAAATCTCTGGTGCATCTGCCGGATTTCTTTTTGGGGCGCTACCTTCAGCTCCGCATCCAGAAGAGCTGCCAGCTGCTGGTACAGACGGATCCCTTTATAGTACAGCTTCCTCTCCCCGTAAAACCTCATCATTTCCTCATAGACCTGTTCATCCAGAGGTTCTTCCCGGATGTACTGCTCAAAAAGCTGTTCCGCCTGGCTTACGGAAAGATCCTGACTGCCGCAGAGCTTTTCTTCCAGAAGCCTGAGATACACGTCCCGGACTTCCCTTCTTTTCCAGGTGACCCAGTCTTCATAGGGTTCCGCGTTTTTCAGGTAAAAACCGCTGAGAAATTCCGCTTCGTAAAGTGCGGTATCCTTTTCTTCCAGAAACCGCTCATAGTCTGTGGTAAGCTCCAGCTGGGGATTCAGGATCAGATTCTGCCTGTCCGGCGAAATGATGCAGTCCTCATGGAATAATTTCCTTATGGTGTAAAGGGCATGGCGCAGGTTTTTCTTCGCCGTGGATTCATCGCAGGTATCCCATAAAAGGGCGGCGATCCTGTCCCTGGTGGCGTGCTTCTCCACCGCCATATAATACAGGAGGGCTTCCGCCTTCCTGTAAGGAAAAATTACCAGACTGCCATCCAGATATGTTTTTGGCGTCTGCAGTACGCAGACTTCGATTCGTGCCACGCGTTTCTTCCTTTCTGTCTGCTACAGGCAGATCCGGCAAATGCCGATCCCTGCCTCCTCTTCGCTGCAGCCTGTGATGGTGATCTCTTCTTTCCAGTCCTTTGCCAGCGCAAGCTCTTCCCTGGCTGCCTCAGTTCCCGACAGACAGATCCTGCCTTCCTTCACATAGACTGCCAGCAGGTTTTCTCCCTGCCCGGGCGTCAGTCTCAGGGTCTCTCCCTGACGGATACGGGCAGTCTCCATTTTCCCGTCTGCCCCGTTTTTTAACATCAGGTTAAAATCCACCACTTTTCCAAAGCTGACCGTAGGCACACCGCCGTCAAAGCAGTCTACTTCATAAGGTTTCAGCTGCACCCGCGTTTCCTGTCCGTGAACCATCTCCAGACTTCCCCCGAAAATGCTCAGATAACGCTTCACCCCCGGCAGAGGCGTGAAGTCAGAACGGTCCGTTTCCACGGTAGCGCTGCTGATGCGGCATTGAAAATTGCCTTCCCTGTACTGCGCGTCTTCCGGATAGATGTACAATTCTGTTGTGCTTCCTCCGGACCACTGGGAGGTCTTGAAATCATTTGCGTTTCTTACAATGATACTGACACTCATTTCTTTTTTCCCCTTTCTTCTTTCCCGGCTCCGGGTCCTTTGAGAATTCACGCTTCCTGAACAGGCTCCTGAGCAGGACCATATATCCCCAGGAAATCGACAGCGCCGGAAGGGCAGACAGCAAAACTCCCTTTACCGGAGAAATCTCAGTAAACACCACCGGCCCGAAAAACATAACGAACACCACCACCATCATCAGGATCAGCGTCACTTTCTCCTTCATGGTATTGGGCGGTGTAAGAAAGATCTTCTGAAGATCCATTTCCAGTCTTTCCGGTTCTTTTTTCATGCTTTTCCTCCTTATCAAACCGTATTTTTTTCATCATACTACACATCTGGACCAGGGTCAAACATACATTTGACCTGCGCAGACATTTTACGCAGACAGATGCCTGTACAGCGGACCTGCTCTGCAGTTTTCAGACGAAAAAGAAGACAGAACCCCAAAAGCTCTGTCCCCTTTCTCCATACTTGCGCTTGTGCAGCGATCCGTTTTTTCTTTTTTTAAGCCTTTGCTTCCTCTAACACTTCTGGTTCCACATCCATTACATCGTCCACATCTTCAATGATCTTGTCTAAGAAGAACACTTTAAAGGTGGAAGCCAGCTGCAGGATAAAGATCGGAAGCACGCAGAAGCCGCCTACGCCTGAAAGATATTTTACGCCTTCCACGCCCTGCTGTCCGCCTCCGAAGATGACCATGACAACAGCGATGATGCCGATGGCAAGTCCCCATACTACCTTCTGCCAGTTGGCTGGCTCTTCATCATAGCTGGAGCCTTCTGTACAGATCTGGGAAATGGTGGTCGCCATGGTATCTGCTGTGGTGGAGAACGCCGCCATCATGGTGATCATAACCAGCGGAATGATCACGAAGCTGATGGGCACCTGCTTCAGCAGCTCCCAAAGTCCGGATACTGCAATGCCGTTGGTAATGGCGCCTACGATATCTGCCTTGCCGATGTCCTGCCAGTTCAGCGCGGTTCCGCTCCATACGGCAAACCATACCACACCGAATACAGATGGCATGATCCAGTTTACGATCATAAACTGGCGGATGGTGCGTCCATAGGAGATCATAGCAAAGAAGATCGCCATCAGAGGCGCGTAAGCAATCCAGCACGCCCAGTCAAACATGGTCCACCAGGTTACCAGCGCTTCGCCTCCCACAATGTATGGATCCAGTCCCCAGCTCCAGAAATGATCGAACCAGTAGCCAAGCCCTACATTCATCATGTTCAGGATATAAACCGTCGGTCCCGCGATCAGCAGGAAGATCAGCAGGATATAAAAGATCTTGGAAGTTCCGTTTGCCAGCCATTTGATTCCCTTGTCCAGACCAGCCACAGACGCAAGAATAAAGGTTGCCGTGATGATCAGGAATAAGATGATCCATACCACAGGTCCCTGCTTGATCCCGTAAGCTGCCTCCAGACCGGTTCCCACCAAGGCAAGTCCCATGCCCAGGTTGCTGGAAAGTCCCAGTGCCAGCGCTACGATGGAGATCACGTCAATGATACTCCTCCACACTCCGTGCTTCACTCCCTGTCCGAAAAGCGGGGTCAGGGAAGCTGCTACAGATAATTCTTCTTTCTTGTTGAAATAGATGTACGCCATGGCGCATCCTACGATAGAATACATGGCATACGGCACGAATGTCCAGTTATAGAAGACACGTCCCATGCCGAACTGCGCTGCCTCTGCCGTCATGGCAGCGATCCCGGTCTGCTCCAGCTCGCCGTAAATATTGCCGTAATAGATCATAACTTCATTGGCTCCGTATACGATACAGCCGGTAGCGATGCCGCCGGTCAGCGTCATAGCAAACCAGGAACCAAAGGAATGCTTCGATTTGGCATTTCTGCCTCCGAAGCGGACGTTGCCCAGCTTGGAAAACGTCAGGATCGCAACGATCACCAGACAAAAGACTGCTACCAGCTGGTAAAGCCATCCAAAGCTCTTTAAGGACCAGCTGAAGATTGCGGAGCAGCTGGCTGTCAGCCACTCATTTCTCAGGATTCCCAGAAGCGCGCCGCCGCCGATGATGATAAACGCCGGGATAAATACGCCCCACCGGATTCCTTTTGGTTTTTTGTTTTCTCCACTCATTCGTAAACCCTCCTTTGTATGCTGTGGATCCCCTGATGGGTCCTTTTTTATCTGAAATGCCTTTCCGGCATTCAAGATCACAGTCAGACTTCCAGGCTTTTCAGGAAGTCATAGGTTTTCTGGATATCTTCTGACATATTTCTGTCATTGTCCAGATAGGGAACCACATTTCTGTAAGCGTCAAAAAAGTCTCTGGTCCCCTCGCCCAGCACAGGATGGTCTCTCAGATCCACTGCCTGCGCGGCGTGCATCAGCTCAATAGCCGCCATATAGTACAGATTATCCACGATCTTCCTCATATTCATGGCAGCCATGGCAGAATTGCTTGCTGTATCTTCGATATGCCCTGCCATACTGAGGAAATCCATGGAACAGGGATTGGCGTACATGCGGTTCTCCGCATCCAGCACCGATACGGTTTTCTGTATGGTGCCGTAGGCAATCACAGACCCTTCCTGAGGTGTCAGGAACCTGCTCAGTTTGGAGAATCCCGGATCGCCGATCCTTAAAATCTGCTGTGCGATCATCTTGGACATATGTCCTAAGCCGATGGCAGTCATCTCCACTGCCAGCACCCAGGACAGAGGTTCGAAGTTGGGACTTCCGCACATACGGTCCTCCTGGGGGAGCAGACAGGGATTGTCATCTGTGGCATTGAGCTCTACGGTCAGCTGTTTTTTCAGGTATTCCAGTGCATCCATCACAGCTCCCGTAATGGCGCTCTGGCACCGGAAACTTAAGGGATCCTGAAGCGCTCTGCCTTCCCAGGGGCGTTCCAGATAGCTGCCTTTTAAAAGCCTTCTGCACTCTCTGGCAGATTCTGCCTGCCCCGCATAGCCTCTGGCTGCATTGACGCTTTCATCCATAGGATCCAGCACGCCGTTCAACCCCTCCAGAGCCAGGCAGAAGACCCTCCGGTAACGCTCTATGAATTCTTCTGCCTCGATAACGCCTACCGCGGCAAAGGCAGCTCCCTGGGCATTGGAAGAAGCGATGCCCAGTCCGTCTTTCGGACCCATGCGCAGGGGTTCCAGCCCTGCTTTAGAAAGCGCCGACAGACTGTCCATGCGTTCCTCGCCGTACCAGGCTTCTCCCTCTCCGATGGCAGTCAGTCCGATAGCCGTCAAAGTAGCGATATCCGCCTCCCCTACGGAACCTCGGGACTTCATCACCGGAGTGATACCCCTGTTTAAAAATTCCGCATAATACTGGGCGATCTCTTTTGCCACTCCTGTATTTCCGCACAGGAATCCGTTCAAGCGGATCGCCATGGTAGCCCGCACCTCCGGAATGGTGCACTCCGGTCCCACACCGATCATGTGGCTGCGCAGAAGATTTTTATTGTAGGCATCGTAGCGGTCCGCGTATACTACCTTATCCTTATTCCAGCCTACGCCTGTATTGAGTCCGTAGACTGCCACACCCCGCTTATCCAGTTCAAAGATCAGGTCTCTTGCAGCCTGCAGCCGCTCCATTGCTTCGGGGGCAATCTCCACTTTTACATTTTCATAAGCAATCTCTCTGACCTGCGCAATGGTCAGGTTCTTACCTGTAAGAACGATTGTTTTCTCCGCCATTTCGGCACCTCCTTACCTTCCCCTTGTATGTTCCTTGTTTTCCAGCCAGGCAACCACCTTTTCCGGCGTGATGGGATAGTGGGCGAACCGGCTTCCGATGGCAAAATTAATGGCGTTTGCCACTGCCGGCGCCGGCGCCACTGCCACGACCTCACCCAGACTTTTTGCCCCATAGGGTCCGTCTGAATGATGGTTTTCAATGAACACAGACCGGACTTTCGGCATATCCGGCGCATTGATCATGTGATATTTGGAAAAGTTTCTGGATCTCACATCTCCTTTTCCGTTATAGGCGATTTCCTCGAACAATGCCTGTCCAAGGCTCATCTGAGCTCCGCCCTCCACCTGTCCTTCAGAAAGCGTATAATTCATACACTGTCCTACATCATGGACGCACACCAGATCCAGCACCTGGGTCTGACCGGTATAAAGATCTACTTTCACCTCTGCAAAAGCGGCGCAGTATACGCCCGGATTGCTGTCAGGTTCATACTCCACCTCTGCGTGGAGGTACCTGGAAAACTTTTTCTCATATTGCTTTGAGATTTCTCCATAGGTATGGACTTCTTCCCCGTCCGCTCCCGGATATCTCATGGTTCCGTCCTCTGGCTGGATCCTGTCTTTCTCCCAGCCGTATAAGGATACGCAGGCTTTTTTTATTTTATCCAGCAAGGCTTCTCCTGCCTCCTGGACTGCCCTTCCGCACACAAAGGTCACACGGCTTGCCTGGGTCCCTGCCGAATCGTAGGGACTTTGGAAGGTGTCCGCCTCATAGACCCGGATGCGGTACACATCCATATGCAGGGCTTCTGCCCCGATCTGCTGCATGGTCATCACCGTTCCGCAGCCCTGGTCATGGACGGCGATGCGGAATTCCGCGGTTCCGTCCGGATGAAGCTGCGCATGGACATTGGTAAAATCCGGATAGCCGCCCTTATAACCATTTCCGTGTGTGGCGCATGCCATGCCTACTCCGTATGCATACCGGCGGGTATTCTTTTCCCGGACATGGGCTCTTCTTTCTTCCCAGCCGAATTCTTCCATGCCTTTTAGGATGCATTCCCTGATACGGGCATCTCCCAGATTGGTTCCTCCTGTAGGGTCGTCATCCCCTGGCTGCACTACATTTTTCAGACGCAGCTGGCAGGGATCCATACCCAGCCGGTCTGCGATCTGATCCAGGTTCACCTCAGTCACCGCATGTGCCTGGGGAGAACCATACCCCCGGCAGGAGCCTCCCGGCGTGGTATTGGTATAATAAGTCCTTGCCCTTACGGTCTGGTTTTCCACCCGGTAAAGGCGGAACAGCTTCTTGCTGAACGCCATGGCAATGGCTGATGCATTGGTGTAATAAGCGCCCCCGTCAAAATCACAGTCTATGTACCGTCCCACGATCTTCCCGTCTTTTGTGACAGCGGTCTTTACTGTCATATCGCCGGGATTTCTCCTTCTGGTCGCCATGATGTCTGCCGGGCGGTCCATATACAGCATTACCGGTCTTTTCAGGGTCCATGCGGCAAAAGCACAGGCGCTTTCCACCACCGTAAGCCCTTTTCCTCCGAAAGACCCTCCCATAACAGCTTTGATGACCCGGACCTTCGTATAGGGAAGATCCAAAAGACTGCACACATGATTGCGGATCATAAACACCGTCTGGCAGGGCGTCCAGATGACCAGATTCCCCGTCTCATCAATGGCAGAAAGGGATATGTGGGGCTCAATGGGCGCATGGTGGATCGCCTGGGTACTTCCCGCAGTTTCCTCCACGATCAGCTGGTCCAGAGGAAGGCTGTCAAAATCCCCGCATTTGCTTTCCTTTTCAAATGCCAGATTTTCTCTGCTTTTTCTGGCAGCCTCGATTCCAATGACCGGCTCTTCCTCCCGGTAAGTGATCTCTACCAGAGAGGCTGCTTCCTCCACGGCTTCCTTCGTCTCTCCTACCACCAGCGCCAGATGATCGCCCACATACCTGGCTTTTTCACTTAAAATATACATATCCTCCAAAGCGCCGATCCCGGCGGTCCAGTTGTGGGGATTGTATTTTTTCTTGGGCACGTCTTTATGGGTATAGACTGCATGGATCCCGGGAACCTGCTCTGCTTTTTCTGTGCTGACGGAAATTTCTGCCAGCGCCTTTTCACTGAGCACCAGCTTTGCATACAGCATTCCTTCCAGCTTGCGGTCGCAGGTATACTGGGTCTTTCCCCGTGCTTTATCATAGACGTCTTCCCGGATCAGGCGTTTTCCCACATAGTTCAGTTCTTTCATTTCTCCACCTCCCCGGCGTCTGCTCTCAGGTCTTCCAGAATATCGTCCATCAGTCCCAATGCCGCTGATTTTTTATAATGCTTGGATGCTCTGGTGGGAATATTGGCTTCGATCTGTCCATAGACCGCTTCTTTCAGTTTCTCCATGCAGATATCTGCAGGAGATTCTCCTTCCAGAGCTTCCTCGATCAGCGGCGCTCTCGATGCCTTGGCGCCTACGGCTCCCAGGTACACGGTTGCCTGCTGCATTTTCCCATCTATAAGCTCTGTTTTGACGCATCCATTGATCTTGGAAATGGTCACTGCCTTCCTGGAACCTACTTTTGCGAAACCGGACCGGGCAGTTCCCTTCTTTACCACAAACTGAAGCAGCATTTCCCTGTCCTTCAGCAGATTCTTTTCCAGACCTTCAATGAGATCGTCCACCGGCGCGGTCCTTTTCTCTCCCTTTTCATTGTATACAACTGCCTCGGCGCCGTAAGCCAGCAGCACCGGGGTGGTGTCCGAGCTCTGGGATGCATTTGCCACGTTTCCTCCTACGGTGGCACGGTTGCGGATCTGGGTGGATCCCACCATGGACGCCGCCTTTGCCAGAGCAGGGATATACTTCCTGATCACCGGGCTTTTCTCCAGCTGGGTCATGGTCACTGCCGCTCCGATCAGGATCTCATCCTGGGTTTCTTCAATCTTTTTTATCTCTTCCAGATGGGTCAGGTCAATAAGGGAATAGTGGAATTTCTTCCTGGCTCTTAAATGGATCACCAGATCTGTACCGCCTGCGCACAGATAAGTATTCTCATCCTTTTCCTTTAATGCGTCTGCCAGCTCCTCCAGATTTCTGGGCATAAAAAAATTCACTGTACCTCCCCCTTTACTGCACATTCCACTGCTTGGATAATTTTTTCATATCCCGTACAGCGGCATAAATTTCCTTCGATGGCTCTCTTGATCTGTTCCCTGTCAGGGTTTGGATTTTCTAAAAGAAGCGCCCTGCAGGAAAGGATCATCCCCGGCGTACAGAACCCGCACTGGATCGCCCCGTTCTGGATAAAAGCTTTCTGAAGGATATCAAGTTCTCCGTTCTTTTCCAGTCCCTCTATGGTAAGGATCTCACGGTCCATCACCTGTCCTGCGTAGATGGTGCAGCTGGTGACAGCCTGACCATCCAGGATTACCGTACAGGCTCCGCATTCTCCTTCACTGCAGCCCTCCTTAACCCCGGTAAGTCCCAGGTCGTCCCGCAGGAAATCCAGCAGTCTTTTTCCCGGATCAGTCTCTTTTTCTATCCTTTCTCCGTTCACTGTACATGATAAAAGCATATCTCACACCCTCTCTTGTTTCTTTGCCAACAGTGATTATCAAAAGTATACAGGTCCGCCGTTTAAAAAACGTTGAAAATCCAGAAACTTGACAAAAAGAGCTTTTCCAGGTATCTTTCTTCCTTGTGCCTTTTGGCAGGATTTGTTAAAATAGCGGTAAATCTATGAAACCAGGAGATTTTTATCATGAATGCAGGAGATTTTTACTTAGAGGAAGGCTTTCCCTTCCGCGGAAGAAAGCTGGAGCAGCTTAAGCAGTTTTTAGAAAAAAGCGGTCTGACTTACGATCCCTTGGTCCAGTATTCCGTGCTGCTGAAAACCAGGGAGGGCGCCATTGCCGGCTGCGGCTCCCGCCATGAAAATACGTTAAAATGCATTGCCGTTGATGAGCGATTTCAGGGAGAAGGATATCTTTCTATCCTTATGACTGCCCTGTCCAAAAACGCTTACCAACAGGGCATCTCTCATTTATTTCTTTTTACCAAGCCCGCAAATCTGGTGATGTTTTCCGATATGGGCTTCTATCCAATCACCTCCACGGAGGATATGCTGCTGATGGAAAACAGAAAGAACGGCATCCGGGAATACCTTGCCCGGGAGGCTGCCTCTCTTTCCCGGGAGGAGAAAAAGACTGCTGGCGCCATTGTCATGAACGCCAATCCCTTTACCAACGGACACCGGTATCTGGCAGAAACAGCCGCCGCCCAGTGCGATCTTCTCCATATTTTCGTGCTCTCGGAGGATGCTTCCGAATTTCCTGCCGGCATCCGGCTGGAGCTGGTAAGAAAAGGCTGTGCTGATCTGGAAAATGTATTCATTCACGGAAGCTCTGATTACCTGATCTCCCATGCCACCTTTCCGGATTATTTTCTGAAAGACAAAGCAGAAGCCACGGACAAAGCTGTTCTTCTTGATCTGAAGATTTTCGGGGAATACTTTAAAGATGCTTTTCATCTGACCAGGCGGTTTGTGGGAGAGGAGCCATTCTCCCGGATCACCCGGATATACAATGAGCAGATGAAAGAAATCCTGCCCCAATACGGCATAGAAGTCACAGAGATCCCCAGATGCACGGCGCCGGACGGCACTGTCATAAGCGCCACCCAGGTGCGCAGGCTGTTTCTATCCGGGTGCACGGAAGAACTAAAGCCTTTTGTGCCGAAGACCACTTATGCTTTCCTCACCTCTTCGGAAGGACAGGCATTGAAAAAACAACTGCTGGAAGAAAAGGACACACGGTCATGAACCTGAATTACTGGAGCGGCGGATCCCCGGTCTCCATGGGAGAAATCCTGGACGCAAGGGAATCCCGCGCCGCCATACAAAAAGAAATGCTGAAAAGAAATCCCGGCTGTCTGGTCTG
>NHCFC00100__coassemble_1491_pt1 | contig 29324 bp, 25 predicted proteins | sample NHCFC00100__metabat2_low_PE_019 | metagenome-assembled genome bin NHCFC00100
ACTTTGCATCCCTGCTGCTTTGCCAGTTTGGCAATGCCCACAGGTACTTTTCCCATGGCAGTCTGCTTATCCAGCCTCCCTTCCCCGGTCAGTACCAGATCGGCTCCTGCCATCGCCTCTTTAAAATTCAGGGTGTCCAAAACGATGGTAATCCCGGACTGCAGCTCCGCGTCCAGATAGCTGAGGAAGGCAAATCCCAACCCTCCTGCCGCTCCTGCTCCTTCGCACATCCGTGCGTCAAAACCGGCGAATTCTGCCGTGCGTACAGCGTAATGTTCCATCTTACTGTCAAAACCAGCTTTTTCCCTCTCCTGTACCCCTTTCTGGCTTCCGTATACATAGACGGCGCCATTGGGACCCAGAAGAGGATTTTTTACATCACAGGCTACCTTAAAATGACAGGCATTCAGTTCTTCCGGTACCTTTTCTATTCTGATCTCTGCAATCTTATCCAGATCCTGAATGCCCGGCTGGATTTCTGTTCCATTCTGATCCAGAAATTCAAATCCCAAAGCCTGCAGCATTCCCACTCCGCCGTCTGTGGTGGCGCTGCCTCCGATCCCTACGATAAATTGTCTGCATCCTCTCTTTACAGCGTCCAGGATCATTTCACCGACGCCGTATGTGGTTGCTTTTGCAGGATTCAGTTCTTCTTTATCCACCAGGGTGATTCCTGCTGCTTCTGCCATTTCCAGGACTGCCAGCTTTTCTTCCTGCACGATCCCATATTTGGCGTTTACCTTTTCCCCAAGGGGTCCTGTCACCTCTGTCTGTATCACCTCTCCTCCAAGCCCGGCGATCAGGGCAGCCATAGTCCCTTCGCCGCCGTCTGCCACTGGTTTTACTGTAATCTCCAGAGGTGGGTCTCCTGGTTTCCTCATTTTCTTTTCTGCCTGCCGGATGCCTTCCTTTGCCGCATATCCGGCTTCTAAGGAACTCATGCTTCCTTTGAATGAATCAATCGCGATCAATACTTTTCTCATAACAGCCGCTCCCTGCTCTTTTCTTGTCCGGCGCTTTCTGCCGTTCTTTTTTCTATTTTAATACATTTAATACAAAGTTTTCAATATTTCAAAATAATCTGTCTTTTCATCTTCCTGGATTTCTCTTATGACTTTGCAGGGCACTCCGGCTGCGACTACATTGGCAGGAATGTCCCTTGTGATTACGCTTCCCGCTCCTATAATGGAATTATCGCCAATGGTAATGCCGCAGTCCATATGCACGCCGCCTCCTACCCAGACATGATTTCCTATTTTCACTTTCTTGGAAAAGCACGCCCCTGCACTGCGCTCCTGGGGATCAAACGCGTGTCTGGATGTATAGATGCTTACTCTTGGACCGAATAATACGTGGTCTCCGATTTCGATTCCTCCTCCGTCCAGCATAACGCAGTCAAAGTTAGCATAGAAATGATTCCCTATCTTTATGTTGTACCCAAATTCACACCGAAAAGAAGGTTCAAAAAATACATCTTCTCCCATCTCACCTAAGATTTTTCTCAAAACTGCCTCCCGTACTTCCGGCTCCTGCCCATAAGTCTTATTATATTCGTCTGTAAGAAATACGGTTTCTTTTCTTGCCTCGATCAATTCTTTCGTGGTATCTTTGTACATAAGCCCTGACATGACTCTTTGTTTTTGTTCTTCAAAATTCATAGCGATTCCTCCCTGATATCAAGTTTTTTCCTATCTTCATCATATACGCACGGTCCGTCAGATTCCATTTTGTATCTTGTATTTTACATTTCTTATCTTGCGATCCTCTTGACTTTGCCCGGTGCATTGATTACACTTTTCTCAAAAGGAGGTGCTGTCTATGAACCCTTTATTTCTCTCACGTGCTTCTACCTATAAAGGAGACTATGACTGCCTGCTGCGCACACCCCAGAATGAAATGCACACAGGTCTTCACTATCATGATTTTTATGAGATCGTAATCTATCTTGGAAACGCAGGTGTTTTCCAGATCAATGGACAGGAATATCTGATCGAGCGGGGAGACATTGTTCTGATCAATATGTTTGATCCCCATACGTTAAAATACAATAAAAATGCTCATTATGAACGTTTCAGCATCAGCATTGACCCCAGTCTTCTCCTGTCCTTTAATACCAGCAGTTCCAATCTGCTTGACATTTTTTCAAAGAACAGCAAAAATTATCCTATTTTCCATGTAGAGGGAAACTGTTTTGAGAAATATTTAACGCTTCTTCATCAGTATACTTCGCAGAAGCCCAAATACGGACAAGATATTTATGAAAAAGCCCTGCTTCATCAAATTGCTTCGTACCTGTACAGCGACTGTTTCTCCGGTATCTACCATGATACCAGCGAATCCCGCCACATTGCCCTTGTAGCTTCTCTGATCGAATACATCAACACTCACTTGTCGGAAGATCTGACCCTTGAGACCCTTGCCCATTCGGTCAATTACAGTGAATACTACATTGGAAGGATTTTTAAAAAGGTCACCAGCTACACTCTGACCAATTACATCATTGAAAAGCGGATTGCCCTTGCCAAGCAATACCTGCTCAGTGATATGTCCATCACGCAGGCTGCGGAATTGGCAGGTTTTAATAATTACAGTTATTTTTATAAGACCTTCTGCAAATTTACGGGAAAGAATCCGGCAGAATATAAGAAAGAAGTACAGTAAAGGTGCTGCCCCAAAAACGTAATTCAGCGATAATCTATAAACAAGTATACTAAATAAGCTCTCTTTTTGCGGGCTTATTTACTGCTTGTATCACAATAAAAAACCCCGGAAAAGCCCATAAAATCCAGGTTTTTCCGAGGATATGATTTCTATTCGGACTCAACTCTCATCATCGTCCACTAGATTTAATTAAGATACCCATCTGTCATTTGATTCATTTTTTTCTTCAAAATACTGCTGAATTTTTCTAGTTCATTGCCTTGCTATCGCCAAAATATTGCCACGCTGCATAAGTATTACCAGAGCTTTTACATCACCAAAATAGGTATTTACTGTCAGCACCATTACTGTTACAATTCCCACTTTTCATCCAGATAAGTCTTTATCATCGCCAGGATTTTTCTGCTCTTTGTATCTGTTCCTCAGCCATTTCTCTGGAAATAATCTCAAAATCTTTATAGTCTGCACACTCCCGGAGACGGTACGCTTTATCCAGCATTTTTGATAACGATTTATCGAATATCCCTTCTTTTACATAAGAACGATTCACGTATGCAATCACACTGGAGTGTTTGCTTGCGTCAAATCCATCTAATGCCGTAACAGATCTTAACGCATGGAAAATAGCGTAGTAAGAACGATTCACGGAGGATTTGAAACTCTTTGCGTCCATCAGAAGCTTTGCATCATTTAAATCCTCACACGACCGTTGAAAACGATATTTCGACAGCTCATTTAAGCTGCTTTCCATAACACAACTCCCTCCCTTTCGACGTTTTGGTAAAATGGCAGTACGTTTATCCATTTTCTGAAATGAGCGATATCAATATCAATCACGGAAAATACCTTGTCATATTTTAAATTCATATCCACGATAAAATCCGACAGTTTATCCTCTGTATCAAAATCCAACTTTCCATGCATAATCAATGCAATGTCAACATCAGATTCCTCCGTATTTGTGCCCCTGGCAACAGAACCGTATAAAATAATGCTCACGAGCCTGTTATCCATAATACCCAGAATCCCCTTTACAAACTCGCTCCATACGCTTTCTTCCACTGCTTTGCACCTCCTGTCTCTGTGAGCATAATACCATTAACAGCTTTTTCTTTATTGTACACTAAAAACCTCTGATCCTCAATCTCTTTATTTTTGCCGCTCCATCCAGAATATCTACTATTATCACCCAAAATCCAGCTAGTCAATCTTCAGCTCTCAGTATTGTTGCAGACAGCGTAAAAATAGGGGAAATCGGCTAAAGCCAATTCCCCCCTTCTTTTTACTTTATTCAAACATTTCCTTTTTCAAAAATTTTGCAACCCCATCGTGGTCGCAGTCCTCCAGGACGCCGTTCACCTGTGCCTTTACCTCTTCTAAGGCGTTGGCTGGCGCGTAACTGCGGTCAGCAATTTCGATCATCGGCATATCGTTGTAGTTGTCTCCAAAGACCACCACTTCCTGGCAGTCCGCCAGCTTTTTCAGCCGTTTCAGCGCATTCTGCTTATTGGCTGTATGACTGAATATCTCCAGGCAATACCTTTGGTTGTAGATATTCAGATAGAAAGAATAGCTGATCCCCTGAATTTTATCCAGGCTTCTGCACACAGGTTCCAAGACTTTTTTCTCTCCTGTATAAGTGATGTAGCAGGCATCCCCCTGATCCAGGATTTCTTCATAATCTTCAACCAGGCGGACTTCCTCACAGCTTTCCAATGCCCGGTCACTATAATACTGGGTCTGCTCTTCCATCTGCTTTTCATCATAATAAATGCGGATCCTGCCGGATTGGAACATATAGACGAAACAGGACAGACTGTTTTCTTTGAATACTTTAAGAACCTGTTTCACACACGCTTTTTCCATCGCTTCCCCGGACAGATATCTCTTATTTTGAAAATCATATAGAAAAACGCCGTTTGTCACGATTCCCGGCAGGTTCATCCGAATTTTTTCCAGACGATAGTCGCAGCCGTAGGGCATCCTGGCTGTTGCAATAGAAAACAGCATTCCCTTATCAATGCACTGATTGATCATTTCTGCTGAGGCTTCAGAAATTTTTTTCTCTTTGTTAAAAAGTGTTCCGTCCAAATCGGATACATACAATCTTCTCATAATCTGCTCCTAACATGTTTCAGATTCCCGGAAGAACTCCCTGGAAAAGAGAGAGCACGCAAATTACCAAAAACATGGTAGCGCCGGCAAGAAAGCCTCCGAAAGTCCACGCCTTAAAGGTTTCCGGAACTGTAATACGGTTAAATCTGCCAATGGACCAAAAGCCCGAGTCATTGGGAAGAGACAATCCCACGCCTCCCGCACAGATGGCGATGGCTGCCAAAACCGGTGATACGGAGGATGTCTGGATACTGGAAACCATAATGGACGCCGTCGTCATAAGCGCAACCGTTGTAGAACCCTGTGCACATCGGATCAACTGAGCCAAAACAAAGCAAAGCAGCAAAATCGGAATATGGAAATTAGCAAATACGGCTGCCAGATAATCTCCGATTCCTGTTGCCTGGATGACCTCGCCAAAGGATCCGCCTGCGCCGGTGATCAGCAGCACCAAACCTACCTGATCCGCTGCTTCGATCATGATGGCTGATACCGACTTTTTCAGATACTTCCGTGATACCAGTACCGCGTAAAAAACGCCGATCAGCATAGCCACATTTTTATCTCCTACAAATTCCAGCCAGGCTCTGGCTGTGCTTCCCTCTTGGAACATGGAACTTCCAAAGCTGCATACTACAATGATCAGCATCGGAAGCAAGATCATAGACAGGGCTTTTCCAAAGCCAATGGCATCCGCGTCAGTGTGTTCCTGCAGGGCTGCCATTTCTTCTTTGTCCGCTTCTTCCAGAACTCGCTCCACGCCCCGCTTTTTCTCCTGCTTATCCAGGATTTTCCCCCAGAGGATTCCTCCGGTAAGCATGCCAAATACACTGACAAAAAAAGCGTATACGAAAAAGATACCGATATTCAGCCCAAGGATCTCGCTGACCGCCAGAGGCGGCGGAGTGGGGATGATGGCAGAAGCGGCAATGGAACCGGAAACGGCTACTGCCGCTACAAAGGTAGTCCTGGCAATTCCTGTTTTATAAGAAAGTGTACGGACCATCGGGGCAAAGAGAATATCTACGATATCTCCAAACACCGGGATTCCTGTAACAAAGGCCGAGAACGAAAGGGCAATGGGCGAATTTTTCTCTCCGAACTTCCTGATAATGGTATTGGCAATGGATACGATCCCGCCGGATTCAAACAGGAACATGCCCAGCATAACGCCCAGTCCTGTCACGATTCCAATACCGCCAACGGTATCCGCAAAACCTGCCGTAACCGTAGCGCCGATATCCTGAATAGGCATCTGTACCAAAAGCGCAGTGAGAAATGCGGTCAGCAAAAGTGATACGAATGCGTTCATATCAAACTTAATGATAGTCACTAGCAAAAATACAATGGATAATACAAAAATAACGATTAACATTGGTCCTGTAATCATGGATCTTCCTCCTGGCATTGTACTCTGGATACCCATATCATCTCTTGCATTTTTGCAGTTCTCGTGCTAGAATGAATATCCAGGCAGATTCCCATAATTATGTTGCGTTTACCAGACTCTCATAATTATGGGATTTCTCATTTACTTTAACACTTCCGGGTTTACCACATTGTATGGCTTCTCTCCGTTTAACACGTCGGTAATCCCTTTCAATGCCTCTTCACACATTCCCATCCGGGCTTTTAAGGTGCAGCTGGCAATGTGCGGAGTCAGCGTTACATTATCCAGCTTCAATAATTCCGGGCTGACATTCGGTTCATCTTCGTATACATCCAGCCCCGCGCCTTTGATCACCTTACTGGCTAATGCTTCCGCAAGCGCTTTCTCATCCACTACGGCTCCTCTGGCAGCATTGACCAGATACGCGCTGTCCTTCATCTTCTGGAAGACTTCTTGATTGATGATATGATGGTTTTCCGGAATATAAGGCATATGCAGCGTAATGCAGTCGCTGTTTTTTACCACTTCGTCAAATTCCATATAAGTAACATCGTACTCTTTTTCAACCTCCTGGGATGCACGGAATTTATCGTAATAGATCACACGCATTCCCAGTCCCTGAGCTTTTCTGCACACCATTTTTCCAATACGTCCGAATCCCATGATGCCCAGTGTCCGTCCATACACTTCGCAGTCGATATCCGCAAAATTCGGTGAATTCCATTCTCCTCTTCTTACTTCCCGGTCATATCTTGCAATGCCCCTCATGGTGGAGATGATCAGCGCTACCGCATGTTCTGCAGTTGCTTCTGTCACGGTGGTAGGTGTATTCACTACCGGAAGCCCCACTTCTGTGGCATACTGCCAGTCGATATTATTGTAGCCCACGCCGAAATTAGCGATGACTTTCAGATTTTTTGCTTTGTCGATCAGCCTGCGGTCTCCATCGTTATCCAGGATAAAATATCCGTCGTACTGGTCGATCCTTTCATATACTTCCTTGTATGTAAACGCATGTTTTTCTCTGGAAGGAACGGTAAATTCAAATTTTCCTTCATAGGGCTTCAGGCATACTTCCGGTACCCATTCTGAAATTAATATTTTTTTCATGATAATTCAAACTCCTTTCTACTGCACCTTTTGTACTATTATAGATCAGACCCTCAGAGGCTGCAATCTGACTGCCTCTGAGGCTACTATTTTATAATGTAACTTTTTCCATTCCCATAAATTTACACAAAAGGCTCAGGATCTCTGTGTAATCTCCTTCTTTTACAATCAGGTGGTGATCCATGCCTTTCTCCATCAGCTTGTCTACCACAACGCTGGCTTTCTCTTTCATGTGCAGTTTGACCAGAAGCTTTTCTCCTCCTTCCACCCATTCTTCGCGGGAGGGTTCCTCTACACTTCCTGTCTCTACCAGCAGTTTATACTGACCCTTGCTTCCTACGATGCTGGAAACCGTGACTTTCTCCATCTGCTTCAGTGGGACTCCTACAAAGCTTCCCAATTCACCGCTGGGGGAAATCTGTACCTTATCCAGGCTCTGCGCCAGGGAATGGGCTGTGCTTCCTTCGTGCGCCAGGGAAAGGATCTGATTTTCGTCATCCAGGCTTCCCACTTCGCCAAGTGCGCAGGCACCGCCTTTTGCAGCCAGATTCAGCATATACATAACCAGGGTGTGTCCGATATCGCCTTCTGTATCCACGATCAGCCCCTCGTCTGCCAGCCAGGAAGATGTCAGGTTCATCAGTCCGCTGTACATGGGGTAGCATTCTGCTGCCATGGCGTCCAGCGAATACCGCTTGGCAATTTTCTTAGTAGCCATATAGATCTTTGCCATATGAAGCATAGTTTCCTGATCTGCCAGGACCTTTCCTGTTCTTCCTGCAAGACAGTTTAATTTCTTTTCTGCTTCTGCATCGGTATATTTTTCTGCTTCCTCAATAATTTCCGACATTTCGATATGGATGAGGGTCACGCCAAATTTTTGGGAGAATTCCCATTCTTCTATGGACATATCCTGAGGTCCTGCCACACGCCAGGTCTGCCGGGGTCCTACCAGCGCAAGCCGCATTCCCCTGACTGCTTTCATGATCTGTCCTGCCTGGGCAGTATTCTTTACTTTTGCCGCGATTTCCTGGTCATCCGGAAGTCCGTATACATATTCATATTCCAATCCCTGCCCCTTTAAAATGGAACCAAAATGCTGCACGCAGCCGATGGAAAAGGTTTCTGTATAGGGCACTGCCCAGAAAACGGTGGGCAGCTTTAATTCATTAATAAAGATATACTGCATGGAATCCATGATCCAGGTCACTTCCACAATGACCAGCGCATCCAGATCTTCTTTTTTCAGCTGGCTGCATACCTCAATGGCGTCTGCCGCGTCCCAGGCTGTCTTTTGGGCGCAGACCACTGCTACCTTCTGGTTTTCCAGCGCCTCTTTTACGCCTTTTAAAAGCTCTTCTGCTCTTTGACCGCCGCTTTCATATGGGCTGGCAACCCCTACAATTCCTACTTTTGCCTGTTTCATATTTACCTCCGTTCCATGCCCAAAGGCATATCAGTGCTATTTCTTTCTGGGACTCGGCGCACAGCTCCAGGTAATGACTGCCGGCGCCATGCCGATGTTGGTCAGTTCATGGGGTTCTCCTTCTTCCACCAGTAGCGCGTCCCCCTCCTGTAGCTCCAGGCACTTATTTGTAGCTGGGTTTCTCATGATCACATGTCCCCTGCTCACAAAAAAGATTTCATGGGAGTCCGGATGACCAGGGTCGATCCCCCCGGTCTGTCCCGGAAGCAGCGTGGAAGAGCCAAAGGTTATCTTACCGGTTCCCAGGTAGGTTCTCACAATTTCCGGTCCGTCTAATTCCACCAAAGCTTCTTTTTCTCTTATTACTTTCATCTCTTTGTCCCTCTTTTTGCCTGTTTACAGTTGCTTTAAGAAATCTACTACATATTGTAAGTTCTCTCTGAAAGAGCCTTCTTTTACAAAGTTTTTGGTGAACAAAGCGCTTCCCATTGTGAAGGTCCAGGGATTCATTTCTTTTACAAGTTTGATGCGTTCCTCGGAACCAATGCTGCCTGCCAGACATACCGGACGTTTTGCATTCTTAATGTACTCCGCTGTCAGCGCATTGGGATCGCCGTCTACATAGCGGTAGCCCAGCAGGTCGGTTCCGTAAACGCCCTTTTCTGCAAATTCTGCTTCCTGCTTCAGCATTTCCTCAATGGTTCCCTGCAGAATACTGGGACTTTCGGATACTTTTCCCGCAAAGGGGCAGTATTTCATTCCTTTTTCCTTTATGTATTCTGCCACGCTGTCATAGTAGAGAGTTCCCAGCAGGTAATCAAATCCGCACTCTGCTGCCAGCTTGGCGCCTCTCATGCACTCCTCCTCGGAATAAGACACCACTTCCAGAAAAACGGTTTTTCCTGCTTCATGCATTTTGTCACAGAGCACTTTCATTTTGTCCGGTTCCATCCCTACGTCTTTATATCCCCAGTACTGAATCGGCAGATCTTTGTTCTCCTCAAAAAGTTCCATGGCATCCGGTACTGTTTTATCGTTATGTGTCAGCATAATAATGATTTTATCTAACATACTCATCTCTTTTTTCTCCTTTTCTATTCCCAAATCCTCTCAGGCTGTTTCTTCAAAGCATTCTGCTAAATCCTGAAACAGTTTCTGATACATGGCATATCCTTTTTCGTAAACTTCTCTTTTTTCCCTGTCCGGCAGCGTTCGGTCTTTGACTTCTACCATGCTGTTTACTGCAGTTTCCACACTGTCAAAAAGACCCACGGCTTTTCCAGCCAGGATTGCGGCTCCCAAGGCTGCCGCCTCTTTGGACTTGACGGTCTCCAGCGTAATCTGGTTAATGTCTGCTTTGATCTGATTCCAGACAGCGCTTTTTGCCCCGCCGCCAAGAGAGCGGATCTCTTTTACTTCAATTCCCATATCGTGAAGGGAATCGATATTTCTTTTCAGAATATATCCCAGGGACTCCATGATCGCCCTCATGAAATGAGCTCTCGTATGCTGGAGGGTAAAACCGAACCACACGCCTTTGGCTTTTGCATTGGTATCGGGCGCCAGCGAACCGGATAGGTGGGGAAGCATCACAAGACCATCGCAGCCTGCCGGGACTGTCACTGCCTGGCTGCTGATCATGTCATAAGCATCGCCGATCTGCATTTCTTCTGCTGTCTTCTCTATGGCGCAGAATTTGTCACGGAACCATCGAAGGGTCATTCCGCCGTTTGTAAAGGTATGGATCATATACATATCCTCTATGGGGAAACAAAACAGCGGCATTTTCCCTGCTGGATCAAACACCGGCTTCGACACCGGTACGCATACGGCAAGCGCCGCACCGATGGTTTCGGAAAACATCCCTTCCCGGATATTTCCGGCGCCGATGGCACCGGCTGCCTGATCCAGAGCTCCGGTGCAGATGGTCACGTCTTCTCCGAGTCCAATCTCCCTGGCAGCATCCGGAAGAATCTTTCCTACAATTCTGCCGGAATCCATGACAGAAGCCAGCTGTTCTTCTTTGATTCCAATGAAATCCAGCATTTCCTGCCAATACTGCCTACGGATAATGTCCCAATAAGTAGAAGAGCATACCAGGGATGGTTCCGTTACAAATTTCCCCGTAAGGCGATAAATGAAATAATCCTCGATCAGTAAAAATTTATGGGTTTTTTCAAATATTTCCGGCTCGTTTTTCCTGATCCACAGAATCTTGGAGGCTGGCCAGCATGGTTCAAAACTTACCTGACCGGTGATCCTGTAGCAGGCTGCGTCCCCAAAGGCTTCTCTCAGTTCCTTTGCCTCATCCTCTGCCCGGTTATCCATCCATGCAATGGCATTGCGCAGAGGTTTTCCATTCTGATCCAGGCAAAACAGCGTCTCGCCCTGTGCCGATATTGCCATTGCAATTTTGTCCTTTTTCCCGATGCTGTATTTTCTTTTCAGGTCATCTACCCCTGAAAGAAAAGCATTCCAATAGATTTCCGGCTTTTCTTCTACATAGTTGGTTTTGGGTGTGAGCAGACTGTATTCCTGCGTTGATACGGCAAGCAGCTTTCCCGTGGGATCAAACAGGGCGATCTTCAGCGCTGTTGTTCCGATATCAAGACCTACCAGCAGTTCCATTGCCATATCCTCCTTCCTTTTATTGATTCACCACATTCACAGGAGTTCCTTTCAGAAATTCCTTCACATTTTTGACTGTAATATCCATAATTCTTTGGCGGGACGCCTGTGCAGCCCAGGATATATGCGGTGTAATGAAACAGTTCTTTGCCTTCAGAAGAGGATTATCTCCCTTGATCGGTTCTGTAGATACCACATCCAGCCCTACTGCATAGACTTTTCCGCTGTTCAGCGCATCTGCAAGGTCCTGCTCCACTACCAGCTGACCCCGGCTGTTGTTGATCAGGATCACACCGTCTTTCATTTTCGCAATATTTTCTTTATTGATGATTCCTTCTGTTTCCGGGAAAAGAGGACAGTGAAGGAAGATTACATCTGCTTCTTTCAACAATGTATCTAAATCCACATATTCTGCCAGCTTTTTCCCGTTTTCACTCTGGTGAGCGTCATAGGCAAGCACCCGCATATCCATAGCGTTAAGAATCTTTGCCGTCGCCTGTCCGATCCTTCCAAGCCCAATGATACCGGCTGTTTTTCCATACAGTTCGATCATGGGATAATCCCAATAGCACCAGTCCTCATTCTGTTCCCATTTTCCATCCAGGACGGTCTGGGAATGATGTCCGTAATGCGAGCAGATTTCCATCAGCAGCCCTACCGCATACTGCCCTACAATCTGCGTTCCGTAAGTAGGTACATTGACTACAGGGATTCCTTTTTCTTTTGCGTAAAGGTAATCTACGACGTTGTATCCTGTTGCCAGTACAGCGATCAGCTTGATGCCCGGGCATGCGTCGATGGTTGCTTTTGTAATCGGTGTCTTGTTGATTACTACGATTTCCGCGTCACCAATCCTTTCAGCGATCAGCGGGCTGTCTGTGTAAGAGGTCCTGTCGTACACCGTTACCTCTCCCAGCGCTTCCAGAGGCGCCCAGCTTAAATCTCCGGGGTTTTCTGTATAGCCATCCAGCACTACGATTTTCATATAGATTCCTCCTTCGGATTTTTGTATTTTTCTTTTGGGCAGCTGTTATTTAATCTCGTCTGCCAGCTTCTTAACTTCTGCGCAAGTGCCTGTCCATGCTGCCATAAGGATATCCATCTGATCCAGGATGCAGAAATGTTTTACGCCAAGCTTTTTATAATACTCTGCTTCTTCTAATGTAGAGATCTCTACTCTCGGAGCTACTCCGTGTTCCAGAGCCACCCGGATCATTCTTTCCTGCTCCGCCTGCACCTCTTCTCTGTGGTCTGCAACGTTCCAGCCTCTGCTCATGCAGTAATCTGAGGGACCGAACTGTACCATGTCCACGCCTGGGATAGAGCAGATCTCTTCGATGTGATCCATGGCTTCTTTTTTCTCGATCATGAAGGCTTTTACAAGGCTTCTGTTCATGGCTGCGTATTCCATCTGTTTTAATTCGGGATGATATTTGATCCAGCGTCCATTTGGATAGCCGAATCTTCCGTCGTCCTCCGGGGTTTTCGGAGTCAGCATTTTTAAGCTTTCTTTTACCTGTTCCGGTGTCTCATGGTCTGTGAACAGGATCGCCTGGAATCCGCACGCTGCGGCTTTCTGGGCTACATAGAAGCGATTCTGGAAATCTACTTTAATCATGGATCCGGTATCGTACAATTCGCAGGTTCTGGCAAAGTTTTCCAGGTCGTTTAATGTAAAGGGTGCATACTCTGCCAGAAATTCAAAGTAATCAAAACTTCCTGTAGATGCCGCTGCCTCTACTACTGTTGGCCAGGTACTCCAGATTCTTGTGTTTACACTTGCTTCATTGTTGTTTAAAATCTCTCTCATTTTGTTCAGTTTCATTTCGTTTCTCCTTTTCACTTTTATTGATTTTGCTGGTTTTCTTGGTTTTGTTTGTCTGTTTGATTTGATGTACACATCATAACCGATTCTTTCTTTTTCTTCGATTCATAATCTTGTCCTGCTCATTTCTTTTCTTGCGGTCAATGACAAATAAAGATACACTCTGCTATTTTTCCACACAAAAAAAGCGGCTGCATATGGAAAAAAATCCATATACAGCCGCTTTTTATTCTCCGCATTCAAAAAACTGCAGTTCCCTTTGTAAGTCCGGATTCTCGACTTCGATATTAAGCTGCACAGGTTTTGACAGATCCAAGCTGAAAATTCCCACAATAGACTTGGCATCTACTGTATATTTCCCCTGTACGATATCAAAATCTCCTTCATACCTTGAAATAATGCCTGCAAATTTTTTGATGCGGCTGATATTGCTAAGGTCTACAAAGATTGTTTTCATGTCTGCCTCCTCTTTTCCTTTTTCTGCACAGCAGAAGATAGCACTTTACGCCTGCAGTATCCATGCTTTATCCTGCTATTTATATTTCTTTTCTTGCGATTTTTTGAAGAAGGCGCTATGAGGAACTTTTCTATTCTTGCTATCGGGGCAGACAGAAGAAGCATTTTTGATAAATGGGTATAAAGACAAGAGGGCCTGTACTCGAATTGAGTACAAGCCCTCCCTTTTATGTGTTTGCATAAAGGCAAGTATGGCAGTATGTTATCTGCACCTTGTTTGGTTTTTTCTTGCTTCCTGTATATGGGCAACTGAATTTCAAATCCATACCGTAACTGAGAATTGGACATCCTCTTTGTTTCTGCAACAACCTTATCGTTTGCTCCACGTGAGAGCTTGAAAGGTTGTTATTCATGCTATTCTCCTCCGAATATTATCTAAATACTTTATATTTGAGCAACGTCTTTAGGGAATCCATAATTTGCTCGTAAGTAATATCCTGTGCATAGGCAAATTGTTTTCGATACTTGCCCCACATGGTTTTAAGTTCTGCACTTTCTTCGATGTTGTGCAAAATCCCTGGGATATCCGCAATCTGTTCTGCTGTGCCCCGGTGGGTTGCTGTTGCACCTAATGCTTCAGCAAAAACGGCTTTATCAAATTTCTGCGTAGCAGCCAATATGTAAGCGTCATAGAAATCTCTCGGTCGGGTATTGAACACACTGCGGCGAAGAATGGTTTCTACCTTTTCTGCCAAAACGGTTTCAATGTTGTACGCCCACAGCTCATAGGATCTTTCGTCATCGAAAATTTCCGAAAACTGATACGGAATTGCATGAGGTGTAATGGCATCGCCCGTGGAAACGTCAATGCTCAGCGGAGTGAGCAGCGTGTCAAACTTTGCGTTCATCATCACACGGTAACCACCGTAAATATCATCCTCGCGGATAGGAGAGATCGTGCCCACCTCAAATACCACGCCATCGTCAAATGGAATATTACAAATTTCTTCCAACGCGCTGCGAATTGCTTTCGGCGTGAGTGGGAGATTTTTTAATGTGGTATCCATATCCATCGTCGCACGGTTATCTAAACCTACAATGGCGGCGACAAGCATACCGCCCTTTAGCACAAACTTCTCTTTGTATTCAGAAGCGGAAAGACGGACGAGCAGACGTTCAAACATATAGTTCTGCAAAATTACCTGGGCAGGAATGTTTTTCTGTTTTGCGATATTGCGTATTCTCGCCTTAAGGCTCATTGCTTTACTCATAGGAGCACCTCCAAATATTGACGCAGCACTTTTTCAACACGCATCTGTTTTGCGTATGTGTTCAATTTGTTCAGATTTTTCTTTGGGCTTGCAGCATACATTTTGAGTGCCGCCAAAAATGTTTCCGTGCCCAATTTATTGCGGCTACGGATCACATCGCAGACTGTGCGTTCCAAATCATAGGCTTGCACTTCATTGCCCGCAGGTGTTTTCAGCTCTGTTTTTCCCAGTTCAAATAACTCCGGCTTGATGTAATAAACCTTGCACTCGGCTTTGATCGCAGCAGACGGAATACAACCGGAGGGTGCGGTGACGGTATGCTCAAAAGGTGTTCTGTCTGAAATCCCATGAAGAAACAACGCAGTTTCGTGAGAAAAAATAATTTTATCGGAACGCTTGCTGATGGACAGCAGCTCATCTTGCATATCATCAGGAAGAATATATTGCCCTTTTACGATTCTGTGGATTTTATCTTCTTTGCACAGCTTATAGAGCATGGCTTTTGAAATGCCCCGCTGTGCAGCGACTTTGGCTTCTATAATGCCACCCTGTTCCGAAGCGATGGCAGCAAGTTCAGTTATATAATCCATGCATTCACCTCATCATAGATTTATTCGATAATATTATATTTATAATTACGATGAAAGTCAATGAATTTTGAAAGACATTCCGAAAATATTTGAAATTATTTTACGATAATAGTCAACAAGTGAGCCGCAAGCAGGTTGAAGCAGAGGTAACGCTGTGTAACAAGAAATATCCTACTTGATAAGTGAGAGAAAAACCGCAGGCAGTTTCTTTTCACTGCCTTCCATAATTTTACACTATTTCGCTTTGAAATAATTCTAGACTTCTTTATTTCCTTCATGCACCTCAAAATCGTCATTTTTTATCCTATAAAGCAGAAAAACCCTCTCCGCCAGCCTGCACATAACTGACGGTAAGGGTTCTCCGACCATTTCTAACCTTCTGTTGTTTTTTCTGCTGTTTCTTCTTTTGCTTCTTCTTTTTACTGTCTTCCAAAAGGCATTGTTTCCAGACTCGCTTTATCTTTTCTCTTTCGCCCAAACTTTCGTCTCACTGACCACCGTCTTCCCGCTCTGCACTGCCTCTTCCAGCAAAAAGGACAAATACGTATCCTGCAGCGCCTCCTCCAGAGGATAGAACGCTTCCCCGGTTTCCACATACTTCTTCATCCGCTCCAGGCAGGACGCCACTGCGATCTCATCGTCATTCATCCGTGCCGGATAGAAGGGATTCTCATAGACCAGCTTCTCCCCGAACAGAATTCCTTTATGCGCCCACTGACTATTATTATTCAGCCCGATATCCAGCCTTCGGATTTCCTGCCTTGCCGTCTGGTTCTCACAGGTCAGGTAATCCACCATATCATCATTGACCTCACCCCTGGTTCCCTGGATGTTCCACCTTCTCCTGCGGATGGTCGAAAAATACTGTTCCCCGGAAAAGTCAAACAGCGCCACCTTGGGAATACCGCTTGCCCCGCAGGCAGGCTCTGATAATGTTCCGTTCTTTTCCGAACTGGCTGGCATAAATTCCAGGTATGCCCAGTCCCGCTCTGCCCGGATCTGTCTGCCGCTGTACTCAAACCCGGCTCTGCCGTTGGTAGCAGTCAGGTCCCCATAGAACCGCTTCCCGCTTATGGTACAGTTCTCCCAGCCAATCCCCAGAAGCTTCCGGTACATGCTCACCGCATGATAGCCATGAAGGGCAGACAGCATCACATAAGAAACCTGTCCCAGATATCCCCTGCGGATAATCTCCTGCACTGCGGCATAATAAGGCTGCAGGAAGTACTGCTCCAGCACCTGGACCTTTCCCTTCAGCCGCACCTTCTCCTGCCACAGTTCCTCCAGCTCCTGCACATCTTTTCCCGGCGGAGTCTCGGTCAGCACAGGAATCCCCCGCTCCATAAGCCTTACCAGGTAATCCTTGACAATTCCCCTGGGCACGCACAGCACCGCAAACTCCGGCTCTGTCTTCAGCGCTTCCTCCAGATCTGCTGTGGCAAAGACACCCTGTTCTTCCGCCACCTGGCTGGCGCGCTCCGGCGTCCGCAGCACTCCGGCGCAGATTTCAAAACGCTCCGGCGCCAGCCTGGCGATCCGGTAAAAGAAATCCGCGCGCCAGCCATAGCCGATCACCATAAATCTTGTTTTCATCTCTTAAAAACCCCCTTTCACTGCCCGCAGCGGTCCTGATAAAATTTCTCTTCCAGTTTCTTCGCAATCGACCAGGAGTTCACCAATGGATTCATGGCAAGCGCCCACACTGCTTTCTCCCGGTCCTGGGTCTTAATGGCTTCCACGCTGCACTTTTCATATGCCTTAATGGTGCGGATCAGGTTTTCACAATAAGGCGGGATCTCCCCGAAGGTCACCGGCACAATGCCATCCCTGGATACCCTGCAGGTAACTTCCACAATGTCCTCGTCTGCCATGCACGTTAAGCTTCCCTTATTCTTCACACAGAGCACCAGTTCTTTCCCCTGTTCGCTCTGCATGCCTTCGATGCAGTCCAGCATGACTCCCGCATAGCCCATACCGTCAGGCACCGGCAGGTTTCCTTTCTCCAGCAGCGGTCTGGCGCTGATGCCGGACTCAATGCTCATATAGGAATTCTCCCGCACCTGCATATAGTACAGAAACGTCTGCAGCGCTTCCTCTGGATTCTGCTCTATATCCATTTCAGAAAGCTCCGCGAACATTTGCCGATTGACCTGCTCAATAGTCTCTCCTCTGGTGCTGCCGCTGGCGAGAATATTTGCCACCGCCTTTTCCCGGTGATAGTAATAATACAGATATTCATTAGGCAAAAAGCCGCTGCTTCGGATCACCTCATGGTCGAAGGTCTCAAACTCCTGCATGGAATCCAGGAAAGCATCATCCTCAAGAAGCTGGTGCAGGATTTCCTCGCCCTGTTTCTTCACGCTGCGGATCCAGGACAAATGGTTCAGTCCGAAAAATTCCACAGACAGGTCTTCCTCTGCCACGCCCAGCTTCTGCGCCATGCGGAATTTGGTGGCGCTGGGCGCGTCGCAGATGCCGATGACTCGGTCAAAGCCTTCGCTGACCAGCGCCTGGGTCACCATACCAGAGGGATTAGAGAAATTAAAGATCCAGGCATCCGGCGCACACTCCCGGAAAATCCTGCAGTAATCCAGCAGCACGGGAATGGCTCTGGCAGCCATGGCAAATCCTCCCGCTCCGGTGGTCTCCTGTCCCAAAACTCCTTCGGAAAGCGCAGCTCTCTCATCCTGCACCCTGGAATGGTCGCCGCCCACACGGATGGTGGTAACGATATAATCCACACCCCGGACGGCTTCCCGGCAGTCTCCGCATACTTCTACCTTTAAGTCCTCTTTCTCTCTTTCCACCACATGGCGGCACAGCTTTCCGATGATCTCCTGCTTCTCCTGATTCAGGTCAAAAAGCCGAACCTCCTCAATGTGCAGCTTCCGGTAACGTTTTAATAATCCATTGATAAAGATCACGGTGCGGACTCCCGCCCCGCCTATGACTGCTATTTTCATGATGTCCTCCTGTTCTTTTCTGCCTGTCCCTGCTTTTCTAAAAATGTCTCAAGCTTTGCTTTGTCAGGAAACGCCGTATTTCCTCCCAGAGCCGTTACATTTAACGCGCCGCAGGCGTTTCCGTACCGCAGGCAGCAGGTGATATCCCTGTCAGTGAGAAATCCATAGACAAATCCCGCATTAAAGGAATCTCCCGCTCCCGTAGTATCCACCGCTGTCACAGGAAAGGATGCCGCCTGGTACAGCCTGCCTTCTGCTGCTGCCAGAGAACCTTTCTTTCCCAGCTTCACTGCCGCGATCCTACTGAGAGAAGCAAATTCCCGCGCAGCCTCCTCCGGCGTCTCTCTGCCGCTGTAATGCAGCGCTTCAGTCTCGTTCATAAACAGCACGTCTATGTAGGGAAACAACTCATAAATCTTTCTGCTCCATACTTCCTGGGGATCCCAGCCCACATCGAAGGAAACGGTCACAGAGGTTTCTGCTTTCAGCCTTTTTAAAAACTGAAGATACTCCTCATGGTTTTTCTCTCCTTCATACCCGGTCATATGGAAATGCCGCGCCTGCTTTACATCTTCGATCCGGACCCTGTCCAGTCCGGAAAGCCCATTGCCTCCTCGGTAGGTCAGGAAGGACCGTTCTTTTTCATTGGTAAAGCTGATGGAGATTCCGGTCTTTATGTCCTCCCGCTGTTCCAGAAGAACGCAGTCAATGTGCTTCTCCTGAAATTCTTCCTGGATCAGACGGCTGTAGCAGTCTTTGCCGATGCAGCCCTGAAAAACCGGATGCAGTCCCAGCTTTCCCAGACCCAGGGCAAAAAGCGCCGCTCCGCCTCCCACAAAGGTCTCCATGGTATCCACCACATCCTCCTGTCCGGGAGCCGGCAGTTTCTCCACCCCGGGAATTACCAGGTCAATGTTCACATCACCAAATACATATGCGTCCCACCGCTTCATTGTCTTCTCTTTATCTCCTTATTTCCTCGTCCACTTATTTCTTTGTCTTCTTATCTTTGTCTTCTTATATTTCCCTTTCTCTGTCTGCCCCGGCTGTCCGAAAAGGCTTTCTCCGGTACATACCTGCCGCTCTTTCTCCCAACTGCAGCCTGATGTTTTCTCTCCTGCCGAAGCCTGGCACTTTTCTCCCAGTCACGGCTTGACGCTTTCCTTACTGTCTGCAGCCTGATGTTTTCTTTCCTGACTGCAGCTTGCAGTTCTTTCTCCCACAGGCAGCCTATCGGTTTCTCTCCTGCTGCTATCTTACCTGCAGCTCACCGCCTCTCCTTGTTACAGAACACAACAGCCTGCGATAACTGCAGGCTGTTGACTGACCTTATGGACAGCCCCGGCAGTTCCCGGGTCTGTCATTTTTCAGATTTTCGGAGCCGGACCGTCCCCGGGACGCAGGCTCTGCGCGTCCCGGCAGCAGACGGTCTGTCAGGCATTCCGTTTATTTCTTCAGTGTGATCTTCAGAGTCTTGATCTCATACGGCTTCATAGAGAAGGAAACGGTATGCTCTGTAAACTCTGCCGGAGTCTCTTTTTCTTCCATTAGGCTGCACTCTGCAGCCTGTGCAATGGCTTGTCCGCAGGTCAGAGTCACTTTCGCTCTCTTATTATAGCATTCATACAGGCGGACGATCAGCGCTTCTCCATCCTCTGCCATCTTGGCTGTTTCGATCACTACATTGTCCTGATCTACTTTCAGGAAGGAGTATTCTGTATTCAGGCTTCCGCCTTCGTTCTCCTTCACCACTGCGGTCATCGGATTGTTCAGCTCATATGCCTGTGCCACCGTGCCTGCCTCTTTCCAGCTTCCGCTGTGAGGATAGATGGAATAAGTAAACTCATGATGCTCTTTATCTGCTTCCGGATTGGGATAGATCGGGGATTTCAGCATGGAAAGCCCGATTTTGCTTCCCCGGACGCTGACGCCGTATTTGCAGTCATTGAGCACGCTGACGCCGTAGCCCTCTTCCGCTACATCCATCCACTTATGATGGCACACCTCGAATTTAGCAAAATCCCAGGAAGTATTGGCATGGGTATCTCGCTTCACATTGCCGTACTGGATATCGAATACCGCTTCATTGGCATGGACATCTACCGGGAAATAATCCTTCACAAAGATCTGATGCTCCTTCCAGTCAATGACATTCTGGATATCAATCCTTGCAATCTCCTGATACAGATAAATATTCTGGACAATGACAGAATCCAGATACTTCCTCTCAATCCTTACGCAGGCTCTTACCGGACCGTTTTCTGTCACTTCCATAGAAGATACGTCATCGATCTCCCAGGATTTTTCTGTATAATAATTATTCACATCCCAGGCGTCATAATTGTGCGGACGGTCTTCATAGCTGACGATCACATTTCCTGCTTCGCCTTCTTTTAAAACTTCCCTCTGGGCACGTTTGTCATAGATCCTTGCAAACTGTCCTTTTTCATTATAGTCTACTGCAAACCAGGTATTTTCCATATGTTTTACGGAAACATCCATGGCTGAGGCTTCCTCCGGCGCGCCCTCTTTCAGCACATAGGTCTTATAGCCCTTGGAGGGAACTCCCTTGGCGGTAAAGATATAATCGCCCTGTGCGGATTTCTGTACAGACACAACCTCTTCGCCGTCCCAGAGCGCCGGATTCTGGATGTCTTCGGGGCACGCAAAGGATACGATTCCCGGTACTTCGGCGCTGTTAGGATTAAAGACAACTACCGCGTGGCGGGGAGCCGCAATGGCAGCGGTCAGGCTTCCCAGGGTAGTTCCGGTCAGCTCCTTGTTTTCTGCCAGGATCTTTTCATATTCTTCTTTGGAATCATCGTATACTTCCTTGATGGAGGAGCCAGGCAGGATGTCATGGAACTGGTTTCTTAAGATCACTTCCCAGCCTTCTGCAAGGGCTTCCCTGGGATAAGCATTTCCGGTCAGTTCCTGATCCATCATAGCGTAAGTCTCTTCATTCTGGTATGCGAACTCGGATTTTCTGTTGTATTTCTTATTCCTTGCCATAGAGGTATAGGTTCCTCTGTGGTACTCCAGATACAGCTCGCCTACCCAGGAAGGCAGGTATTTGCTTCCCTTAGTCTCTTTGTCCAGGTTTTCAAAGAATTCCCTGGCAGTAGACATCTTCGTTCTCGGGCAGCCGGGGATTCCTTTTCCCATACGTCTCTGATTTTCCAGCTCTTCCTTGGTAGGACCGCCGCCGCCGTCGCCGAAGCCGAAGCTGCAGAGCACTTCATCATTTAAATCCTTCTGGCTGTAGCGCGCCCAGGCACCCTTCATCTGGCTGGGATTCAGGTAACCATTGTAGGTGGTGAAGTGTTCGGTCTCGGTGCCGCCCTCCACAGCTGCCTTATTGTAATCCCTGGTGGGAACGAAATGGGTCAGTACCCGGCTTCCGTCGATGCCCTCCCACTCAAAGGTGTCGTACGGCATTTTATTAAATTCATTCCAGCTGATCTTAGTGGTCATGAAATACGGAATATCGCATTTCTGGAGGATCTGGGGTAGAGCTGCGGAATAACCGAAGACATCCGGCAGCCACAGGATGGAATTCTCCTTGCCGAACTCATCCCGGAAAAATTTCTTTCCGTATACGAACTGGCGCACCAGGGCTTCTCCGGAAGCAATGTTGCAGTCTGCCTCCACGAACATACCGCCTTCCGGCTCCCATCTGCCTTCTGCCACCCGTTCTTTGATCTGCTCATAAACTTCCGGTGCGTTTTTCTTCACATATTTGTAAAGCTGAGGCTGGCTGGACATAAAGATATATTCTGGATATTGCTTCATCAGATTCAGCACGGTGGAAAAGCTTCTCACAGCCTTATCTTCCGTTACCTTCAAAGTCCACAGCCACGCGCAGTCAATGTGGGTATGTCCCACACAGCATACCACCGGACCCTGCTGGGGATCGCAGTGCTTCTCATAAAACTCTTTTGTGATAAATTCCTGGGCTTTTTCCAGGCTTTCATAATATTCCGGGGAACCTTCTCTTCTCATATCCAGCAGATTCAGAGAATCGTTCAGCGCCTGGATAATGGTAATATACGCCCGGTCTTCCGGATTTAACAGCCTGGCAGTCTCATAGGGAACGGACAGGTCATAGAAATACTTCTCTGTCTTTCTGTCCAGCACCTTGATCTTGGAATCCAGCTTCAGGCTGAAATTCTGATCTCCGGTAAAGGCGGAGAGGACGATCCGGTAGGTATCTCCTGCCTTTGCCTCTTCTGCCAGGATGATCTCTCTGTGGTTCACATCCAGTCCCTGCACCAGCTTTCCGTTTACAAAAATAGAAAACTGGGGATTGGTGGCATCCCACTCTCCTTCTCTTCCGGTGATCAGTTCATAAGCAACGCATTTTTTGTCAAATTCTTGGGGAATGGTCACTGTGGTCTCAAACCAGTAATATTCCCTGTGTCCTCCCCAGATCTGCTCTCTGTAGAAATCTTCCCAGGAAGAAGTGTCCAGAGCCGCTACATCCTCAAATCTGCTGTCTGTCTTCAGCATTTTGTAGTTCTGGATATCCACAGACGCAGGATAAACCTGCTCCTTGAGATATTCCAGCATTTTTCCGATTCTTTCCTTCATAAGAACCATTGCATGTTACCTCCCAATTCTAGTGTGTCATGATGTGTAAATAAGTTTTCTGTCCTTTTCTCTTGCAGATCATCCTGTCTGTAAGGAAAGGCTCTGTCCTGACAGCGCAAAAGCTTCCTTCCCTCTGCCTGTACAGTACATCAGGCGGCATGAATGAGATTCACACCGCCTGTATGTGCAGCAGACTGCATAGAAATGTGCTGCCTGCAGTTTTTCATATAGCTTATCAGCCCTTTGCCGCGCCTGACATGGTAAATCCCTGAGACATATGGCTCTGAGAAAGTATGTACAGTAAGATAGACGGCAGTGCATAGATAACTGAGAATGCTGCCAGAGGTCCGTAAGAAACGGAGCCGTGCTGTCCGAAGAACTGGTACAGCATAACGGATGCCGGCATCTTATCCGCAGAGCTTAACAGGATGTAGGGGATAAAGAAGTTGCCCCAGCTTCCTGAGAAGGTGTAGATAAATACCACACAGATACCAGGGAACATCAGAGGAGCCACGACCTTGCGGATGGACTGCATTGTCGTCGCGCCGTCCACCCAGGCTGCCTCTTCCAGCTCTACCGGAACACCGTCCATAAAGTTCTTCATCAGCCAGATTCCATAAGGCAGAGAAGAAGCGGACAGGTAAAGGATAACGCCTGGAATGCTGTCCAGCATACCGATATTCAAGAACATTTTGTATACAGGCACGATTACCGCGATCATAGGAAGCGCTGTCATGAACAGTATACCATACATAAATCCTTTTTTATAGCTTAATCTGTATCTTGACAGAGGATAAGCTGCAAGTCCGGATACCAGAACAACGATAGCAGACTGTATCACAGAGATAACAAGACCGATACCAAATCCTCTTAAGTCATCCGGGTTGGTAAGTACGCCTGTAAAGTTGCTGAAGGTCCATTCTTCCGGCCATTTCAAAGCCTGGTTCGCATTTGCGTCTAAGGATGCCACAACCAGCCATACCAAAGGAAGAATAAATATAATGCCAATGATGGTCAGTATAATATAATGAATCGCCTTTACTGCTTTTTCACTCATCTTTTTTCCTCCTTCCTATTCCTCTGACTTCATAACTTTTGTATAGATCACGCTGCAGACTGCTCCGACTACCAGAAGAAGCATACCGATAGCAGTTCCCTGTCCTAACTGGAAGTTCTTCATACCCTGATTGTACATGTAGATCGGAAGTGTTGTGGTTGCTGTGCCGGGACCGCCGCCTGTCAGTGCCCAGATCAGACCGAATACGCCTAAAGTGGACAGTGTGTTCAGCATGGTGTTGGTAGCAATGGTATCCTTAATACAGGGAACAACGACACGGATCAGTGTCTGGATCCTGTTGGCACCGTCTACACGGGCTGCCTCTTCGATATCACCGGATACGTTGTCCAGTGCAGACTGGAAGTTCATCATAGAGAACGCTGCCCCGTGCCATACGTTGGCAATGATGATGGTCAGCATGGGATGTCCGTAGATCCAGTCAACGCCCGGAATGTGCAGAGCCTGCAGGATCTGGTTCATGGTACCGGATACATCAAAGAATGCCAGACAGCACATGGAAACCACGATTTCCGGCATAACCCATCCGGCAAGGATACAGGGACCAAGAACGCTTCGGAATGCCTGTGCCTTTTCCTTCATCAGGTAGGCAACCAGGAAGCCGATCACGGACTGTCCCAGAAGGCTTCCCACCAGGAAGACCAGCGTATTCTTAATGCTGACCAGGGTTGTAGGGTCTTTAAACATGGAAATATAGTTCTGGATTCCTACAAACTGGAAGTTCTGGGCAGCTGAACCAGTCAGCGCCATATTGGTAAAGGAATAATAAACTGTCAGAACAATAGGAACGATAAAAAACAAAAGCAGCAGCAGGATTGCCGGCAGCAGCAGGACAGAATGCTTCATATCATCTACAAAGACTGCCATCTTGCCTGTTTTTTGGACTTTTGATTTGTTTGCCATTTTCTTCCCTCCCTATGCAAGTTCAGATGTGAAAAGGCGGCAGTGCCGTTGTTCCTTTGCACCGCCGCACCTTTCTCTCTTTTGCTTTGTATGATAATGCTTACTGTTCCGTTACATTGTCATCTCCGACTGCACGGGCTACGCTGGTTGCGTACTGAGCCATTGCATCGTCTGGACTGGTACCGGATACTACAGCTTCCACCATCTGCTGGATGCAGGTAGAAACTGTGGAGTACTGGTCATTCTGAGGTCTGAAATCTGCTGTTTCCAGGAACTCAGTAAAGGTACCCATCAGATGACGGCTTAAATATTCTTCATTTTCCGCTGTGTCTGTTCTTGTACACAGGTTACCAGCCTGCATGATGTATTCCTGATAGTATTCCGGCTGCATCATAAACTGGATGAATTCCCAGGTAATGTCTTTTGCGTCAGAGTTTTCGGGGATGGAGTATGCCCAGCCGCCTGCAAGAGTGATTGTTCCGGGATCCTGTCCTTCGCTGGTAGGCATTGCTGCTACTGCCAGTTCTTCGGTGTGTTCTGCCCATGGGCTGACTCCGCTTTCGCTGTAGTTGCCAAGAATCCAGTTACCATCCAGGGAAATTGCAAGTTTGCCCTGAGGCAGATATTCACGTGCAGCTGTGTTGGAAGCCTGTCCGTTCAGTACCAGAGATAAGGATGGTCCGTATCCGTTTGTATAAATGTCGCTTAAGAACTGAAGAGAATCTTTGATTCCTTCGCTCTTTACAATCCATTTGCCGTCGTCTGTGATCAGTCTTTCGCCTGTTCCGTAAAGGAGCATTTCGTAAGTCTGCATGGAGGTTGCCTCACCTGTTGCAACACCGGAGTTGCACCAGAATGGAACTACATCCGGGCAGTTTTCCTTTACTGCCGCGCAGGCTGCCAGTACATCGTCCCAGGTCTTCGGAGCCCAGTCTTCACCTTCTGCGATCACGCCTGCCTGCTCCAGGATGCTTCTGTTGTAGAATAATCCGCGGGTATCGGTACAGATCGGAACACCGTATACAGAACCGTCAGGTCCGGTAACCATACTCTTCATGGAATCAAAATACTTACCGTCATTCCAGTCTGCATAATCTGCTAAATAGTCATCCAGATTTGTCAGATAGCCTGCTGCGATATCGTTGGGCATCTGGAAAGTATCTTCAGCAACCAGGTCAGGGCAGGTACCCGGGTCAGCCAGCTGAAGAGCAACTTTTGTGAAATAGTTTCCTTCATCTGCTGTGATCGGAGCGAATTCCAGCTCTACTTCATCTTTTTTGTCCCATGCTTCGTATGCAGCCATCATCTGCACGTAGTAGGAATTCTTTTCCATCTCTGAACCATCGTCACGCCAGCAAACGGTAATTTTCTGTTTGCCGCCGGAAGAACTGTCGTCTCCATCTGAGGAAGATCCGCCTGAGCTGTCTCCTGAGCCGCCGCCGCAGGCAGCCATGCCGAATACCATCACAGATGCAGTCAGCAGTGCCATAATTTGTTTCTTTTTCATAACACGTCACTCCTTTGTTTTTCTTTATGTGCCTATCTTATCACTGGCAATATTTTTTGTACATTCCACATTTTTGATATTAGAGGGTGTATTTTGACATAAAAATACAGTTGTTGTTTCTAATATATGTGCATATTCACAACAACCGTATTTCTTCCTTGATATCATTTCATCATTTTTAATTTTCCAGAATGCTGAGCCGTACTGCCTCCTGGGTTTCCTGGGCAATCGCCTCTGGTTCCTCAGAGTCTCTCTCCAAAGCTGTACGGACCTGTTCGCCCAGGACCTCTGCCACAGAGAACCAGGCATCGCTTACCAGAGAGAATTTTTCGTTAGTCCCTTCCAGAAAATCAGTCCTCAGATCCGTTCCTCCTGTGTATTCGGCAGTGTCCTTCTCCTCATAGGCAATGTCGTGGAGCACAGGCAGCATATCCATGGAATTGCACATGGACTCATAAACCTCAGGTTCAAAGAGATAATCCAGGAAATCCTCTGCCTCCTCCCGGGCATTTACCGTAAGCCCGATGTTTTGTCCTGTAAGATAGATCATATCCGTGATCTCTCCCGGAACCCTGGTCATGCCGATCTCCATGGAAGTACCGGAGCTTTTCAGAACCGTCAGACAGCTTAACTGATTCACCATCATATGAACTTCTCCCTCTGCAAACCTTCTTGCCAGGTCCTCCTGACTGGTATTGATCAGATTGGCGGGAAGAATGTTCATCTGCACCATATCCTGGATATCCTGGAAACACTGGATTCCCTGCGCCCGGTCCAGGCTGTAAATACTGCCTCCCCTGGAATAGAGCATCATGGAAAAGAACTGCGCCGTCTCCTCCGAATTTTTGGCCGCAAACCCAAAGCCATAGGTTCCCAGGGTCTGTATCCGCGCACCTGCTTGGATGATTTCCTCCCATGTAGAAGGCGGATCCACCTGATTTTCCTCTATACTCTTCTTATTATAAAACAGCAGATAGGGATCATAGAAAAAAGGCAGTCCGTAGTATTTCCCGTCATCCATGACATTTTCCCAGGGAATGCCCTGTACATAACGGTTCCTCTTTTCCGGTGTCATCTGCAGTTCCCGGAAAACACCCATCTGGATCAGAGGCGGCATGGCAGAACTGCTGCAGATGATAATATCTGCATTGTTTTCTTCATCCTGCCGCAGACCGATCTCCCTTTTGTAGTTTTCCTCCGGTATGTATTCGATCTCCACGGCTGTCTCAGGATGATCTTTCTCATATCCCTGCGCCGCAGCCTCCAGAGTTTTCTTATGAACTCCTGCGGAATAAGGCGCCATGACCCGGATCGTTCTGATATCGGTTATCTCCTGCTTCTGCTTTTTCCTGACATCACTGTGAAGAAACAGGAAAAACACCGCGGCAATCAAAACGCCTGTAAAAGCCGCGGCTCCCCACAGGATCTTTTTCCTGCTCATATTCCCTTCTCCTTCCTGAACTCAGAAGGAGTCACGCCGCAGAGCTTTTTAAAGACCGACACAAAGTATTTCTGATCGTGATAACCCACAGCTTCTGCCACCTCATACACCTTCTTCTTGTCATCCAGAAGCATTCGTTTCGCTATGCTGATGCGGAAATTCTGGAGAAAGGCAGTGAACTTGGCTCCTGTTTCCTGCTGAAAAAGCCGACTCAGATATTCCACAGATACGCCGCAGAGCTCTGCTGCCTCGGAAAGGGAGATGTCTCTGGCATAATTATCCCGGATAAAGGCAATGACCTTCAGCACCAGATCGTTTTCTGTAACCTCTACTTTCTTAAAATCGCAGAAAGCGGCTTTCAGGATCTTTTCAAACTGATAAGTCAGCTGCCTTGCCGTATAACTGCGCAGCATACTGCTCATAATATAACGGCCGTCTTCTTCCTCCTCCTGGTTCCTCTCTGTGCCGGCTTTTAAGATGCCGACGGAAAATCGGATCGTATATTCCCGGATCTCATCCGGATGCATCCGGCTCTCGATGATCTCATGGATAAACTGATCGCCAATTTTCCGGATCTTTGCTTTATCCTGCTTCCAGATTTCTTTCTGCATGGACATTTCCAGCTGCCCCGGATATTCTTTTTTCTCGAACTCTATGGTCTGCGCCAACTCCCGGTCGATGATCCTGCCTTTTTCCAGGTGAAACCCGTAAACCAGAAGCGCTTTTAACTCTTTTAAAACATCCGGAAGCATTCCGATGCCTCTGGCAGTGCCATAGCTGCAGATAAAATCCGCATTCTCCAGAAGCGAAGGAAGCGCACGGTTTTCCAGCACCCATTTCAAAAAGTTATTTCTCTCTGTATCCGCCATCAGCACCACATAAGCATCCTCATGAGATAAGGGAATCATATAGTAATCCTGTATACACTGCGCGTCCAGGCACTGCCTGGTGTCATAGATCATTTCATTGACCGCTTCTTTTGTCTGTCTGCCGGAATAGATGTACAGCAGAGAAATCTGGATCCGGTCATTGATGCCCAGCTTATTCTCCAGTTTCTCCCGGAGAAATTCCCGGTTTTCCGGTCTGCCGTTTACATAGGTCCAGAGCATCTGTTCCGGAGAAATCTGCTCGATCTTCTGCTCTTGCAGCTTACTCTCCACATTTTCCAGAACTTCCAGAAAGTTTTCCACATCCACAGGCTTTAAGACATAGTCCATAGCATGGAGCTTCAGCGCCTGCTGGGCATATTCAAATTCGGAATAGCCGCTGAGGAACATCGCCCCGGTATCATATCCTTTTTCCCGGATCTTCTGCAGCATTTCCAGACCGCTCATCCCCGGCATCCGGATATCGCTGATGATCAGATCCGGCTG
>NHCFC00100__coassemble_1497_pt1 | contig 29003 bp, 20 predicted proteins | sample NHCFC00100__metabat2_low_PE_019 | metagenome-assembled genome bin NHCFC00100
GGCTCGCAGCAGGCGCAGTCCGGCTCCAGTTCAAAGGTGATGTCATCAAAGAAAACCGCGTCGTCTTTTCCCAATGCTCCCGGAATGATAGAGAAGGTATTGGAGATCCCGTCCTGGGCGTCTTTAAACGGCAGCTTGGAAACAGATGCCAGGGAAGCTACTGCCCCGCGGCTGTCTCTGTGGTGCATGGGATTGGCGCCGGGAGCGAATGCCTGTCCCGCTTTTCTTCCGTCCGGTGTGGAGCCGGTTGCTTTTCCGTAAACCACATTGGAGGTGATGGTCAGGATCGAAGTGGTGGGGATACCGCCCCGGTAGGTATGATTTCCCTTCACATACTGCATGAACTCATGGACAATGTCATAAGCAATGTCGTCTACACGGTCATCGTCATTTCCGTATTTGGGGAAATCTCCCTCCACCTGATAATCCACAGCAATGCCGTTTTCGTCACGGATCACTTTTACTTTCGCATATTTGATGGCGGACAGAGAATCTGCCACCACAGAAAGTCCGGCGATTCCGGTAGCGAACCATCGGGTCACCTTTTTGTCGTGGAGCGCCATCTGAAGTCTCTCATAGGAATATTTGTCGTGCATGTAGTGAATGATGTTCAGTGTATTGACATAGACCTGAGCCAGCCATTTCATCATATCACGGAAACGTTCCATGACTTCATCATAGTCCAGATATTCTGTAGTGATGGGGCGGAATTTCGGTCCCACCTGTTTTTTGGAGATTTCGTCCACGCCGCCGTTGATGGCATAGAGCAGACATTTTGCCAGGTTTGCCCTGGCGCCGAAGAACTGCATCTCTTTGCCCAGGCGCATAGAGGATACACAGCAGGCAATGGCATAATCGTCTCCGTGGGTCACCCGCATCAGGTCGTCGTTCTCATACTGGATGGAAGAGGAAGCGATGGAGGTTTTTGCGCAGAACCGTTTGAAATTCTGCGGAAGCCTGGTGGACCACAGCACGGTCAGGTTGGGCTCCGGCGCGGTTCCCAGATTTTCCAGGGTGTGCAGGTAACGGTAAGACATGCGGGTTACCATATGGCGTCCGTCGATGCCCATACCGCCGATGGACTCGGTTACCCAGGTAGGATCCCCGGAGAACAGGGCATTGTATTCCGGTGTCCTTGCAAATTTTACCAGACGCAATTTCATGATGAAGTGATCTACAAATTCCTGGATCTGTTCCTCGGTAAAGGTTCCGTTTCGCAGGTCTCTTTGGGCATAGATATCCAGGAAAGTGGAGGTGCGTCCCAGGGACATGGCAGCGCCGTTCTGCTCTTTGATGGCTGCCAGATAGCCGAAGTACAGCCACTGGATGGCTTCCTGCACATTGGCGGCAGGGCGGGAAATGTCATAGCCGTAAATATTTCCCAGCTCTTTTAACTCTTTCAGGGCTTTGATCTGTTCGGAAAGCTCTTCCCGTTCTCTGGTCACATCCGAATACATGATGGTCCTTGTGGAGTCCTTCTGATTCTGTTTATCTGCAATGAGCCTGTCCACACCGTACAGAGCCACCCGGCGGTAATCGCCGATGATACGTCCTCTGCCGTAAGCGTCCGGCAGACCTGTGATGATGTGGCTGGAGCGGCAGGCGCGCATTTCCGGTGTGTAGGCGTCAAAGACACCGTCATTGTGGGTCTTTCTGTGTTTGGTAAAGAATTCCACCACCGCAGGGTCCACATGATAGCCGTTGTCTTCACACGCCTTGATCGCCATGCGGATACCGCCGTAGGGCTGGAGGGAACGTTTGAAGGGCTTGTCTGTCTGGAAGCCTACAATGGTTTCTTTCTCTTTATCCAGGTAACCGGGACCGTGAGAGGTGATGGTGGATATGATCTTGGTATCCATATCCAGGACGCCGCCTTTTTCCCTTTCCTGAGCGGAGAGGTCCATGACCTGAGCCCATAAGTCCTTGGTTGCCTGTGTAGGTCCCTGAAGGAAGGATTCGTCGCCGTCATAAGGTGTATAATTTTTCTGGATAAAATCTCTTACATTGATTTCTTTTTCCCAGATACCCTCCCGGAAGGATTCCCATTCTTTGAAATTCATAATTGACCTCCTATATTTTGTAGTTAGCTTTGAATAACAAACTCTGTATGTGGAAATTCTATAATATTGGACTGGAAAAGTCAAGGTTCTGACGTGTATATTATTCAGTACAAAAACAGGAAAAAAATGTAAAGATATACATTCTTATACAGAGGCAGCTATTGACGGTATTTCTTCTGGGGTGATAAAATATTTTTGTATCACTTCGGTTTCTTCGGCTGAGAAGGAGAGAAGAAAACTTTCTGATCTTGCTGTGATTCGGAACGGTTACGGTACCGGTCAGCGGAGAATAAAAGGCACAAGCTGGAAGCAGAAAACAGAGAAAATGTTTGCTTTCTTAATGCGCAGGAGTTTCTGTGAACAGGAAATCCTGCGCATTTTCAGACTGCGAGAAGCCGGTTTACAGGAGGGACTGACCATGAAAAAAATCATAACCTTGCTTTTGCTTGCTGTTCTTGCCATGACACTATACGGCTGCAGCCAGACAAAAGACGCCAAAGACATACCGCGCCAGACAGAGGAAATAGAAAGCATAGAGGTATACCGCTATGAAGGAGTTCCGGCAGCAGCAGAGAAGAAGATCCTAACAGAACAGACCGAAACAGCGGATCTTTACAGGCAGCTTCCTTTGACTGACAGCACAAAGGACAAAGAAAGCGCAGCGGGAGCAGCCGTCATCAGTTTCCGGGTAAATTTCAGGGACGGGACAAAAGAAGAAGTGGTCTGCCCCTTAGACACATCTGAAAACTCCGAAAAGTTAGACGCCATCTGGGACAGCATTTCCAGCGAAGCCAAAGACGCAGAACCAGACGAATTGCCAATATTGGAATAATACCAGACAGCTTTGGCTGTTTTTGCGCCTTTGTCTTGAAATTCACACGAATAGATATTATAATCAATTTAGATTAAATTTAAGGAGGAATCCCATTATGATTACCTGGAACAATTTAGATACCCTTGCTTCTTATCAGGAGCTTTCCAAAGCAGAGAAAGTCAATCTGGCAGAAGCAATGAACGGGGAAAACGGAGCAGAGCGTGTAAAGAACTATACCGTTCCCATGGCAGAAGGTCTTGCTTACAACTTCGCTGCAAAGCAGGTAGATGACAATATACTTGAAATCCTGAAAAAACTGGCAGAGGAAGCGCAGCTTACAGAAAAATTCGAGGCGCTTTACAATGGCGAAGTGATCAACACAGGAGAGAAGCGTCTGGTCCTTCATCAGCTGACCCGCGGACAGCTGGGCAATCCGGTTGTAGCAGACGGCGTGGACAAGCGTACTTTCTATGTAGAGCAGCAGAACCGCATCGCGGAGTTTGCCGGAAAAGTACATAGCGGTGAGATCGCTAACGGGGCAGGAGAGAAATTCACCACAGTTGTCCAGATCGGTATCGGCGGCAGCGACCTGGGTCCCCGCGCCATGTATCTGGCACTGGAAAACTGGGCAAAGAAACACGGCGCGTTCAAGATGGAAGCTAAATTCATCAGCAATGTAGATCCGGACGACGCGGCAGGCGTCCTGAATACCATTGACGTTGCTCATTCTCTGTTTATCCTGGTTTCCAAATCAGGTACCACTCTGGAGACACTGACCAACGAATCCTTTGTAAAAGATGCCCTGAAAAACGCAGGACTGGATCCCTCCAAACACATGATCGCTGTTACCAGCGAGACTTCTCCTCTGGCAAAGAGTGAGGATTATCTGGCAGCTTTCTTTATGGATGACTACATCGGCGGACGTTATTCTTCCACATCTGCAGTAGGCGGCGCGGTGCTGTCTCTGGCATTCGGACCGGAAGTATTCGCACAGTTCCTGGAAGGCGCGGCAGCAGAAGACAAGCTTTCCACAGAAAAAGACGTATTAAAGAATGCGGCAATGCTGGACGCACTGATCGGCGTTTATGAGCGCAATGTACTGGGATATCCCAGCACAGCAGTGCTTCCTTATTCCCAGGCACTGAACCGTTTCCCGGCACATCTGCAGCAGTTGGATATGGAATCCAACGGAAAATCCGTAAACCGCTTCGGTGAGCCGGTGGACTATGTGACAGGACCTTTGATCTTCGGTGAACCGGGTACCAACGGCCAGCACTCCTTCTACCAGCTTCTCCATCAGGGAACTGATATTGTGCCTCTTCAGTTTGTAGGATTTAAAAATAATCAGATGGATACCGACGTGGTGATCCAGGGCAGCACAAGCCAGCAGAAGCTGTGTGCCAACGTGGCAGCGCAGATCATGGCATTTGCCTGCGGCAAGGCAGATGAGAACCGCAATAAGAACTTTGAAGGCGGACGTCCATCCAGCATCATCATCGGCGATCAGGTAAATCCAAAGACACTGGGCGCCCTTCTTGCTCACTTTGAAAACAAGGTGATGTTCCAGGGATTCCTGTGGAATGTAAACAGCTTCGACCAGGAAGGCGTACAGCTTGGAAAGGTTCTGGCAAAACGAGTATTAGCGCATGAGACAGACGGCGCTCTGAAAGTTTTCAGTGACCTGCTGAATATCTAATAAAAGAAAAAGCTGACGAAAAGAAAATCAAGAAGAAAAAAACCCTTTCGTCTGGGAATGAAAATTCCCGGACGGAAGGGTTTTTTAACTCTATTGGAGCAAAGTCCAAAACGGTTTTTTAATTTTCTTTTTTGTTTTCGGAAGCTGTTTCCGGCAGTTCTTCCGGTACTATGTAATCATCCGGATTTTCAGGAGCCGCAGCCTCCGGTTCGTATTTGGCAAAGACTTTGCGGAACATTCTGGACTGCACATATGCCACACAGGCAAATCCCAGAAGGATCCACAACAGACTTCCGTATACCAAAGTGGCAGTGCTCAGGAAAGTAATGATCACCAACGCTGCAGGTACCAGCAGGATCAGCAGAGTATAAGGCAGATTTAAAATGCTGATGAGCAGAGCATTTTTAAAGGTGTTCTTTAAGTTGTTTTCAAACCTGGCGATGTAGGGGAAAATGTAAGTCAGTATCATCACATAAAATACAGTCACTGCCCCGATCAATACTTTAAAAAAGCTTGCCATATTCCCGGGCAGGACCTCGGCTGCCTGGAAATCAATATAGAAGAAAATTCCGATCGCCAGCATAATGAGCCAGGTGATCGTGGAAATTTTGAAGTTTTCCTTAAATGCTTTCAGGAAGCCTTTGAAAATATAAGCTTCCTCACCGCGCACCATTTTCAGCGTGATGGTATAAAGAGCTGTCAGAGAAGCGCCGGCAGTAACAATCGGGATGCAACAGACAATCGTCATCAGGTTTAGGATCATCAGGTCGCATACACGGGAAAGAAACCGCATGGCTGGACTGTCCATACTAAAAAAACTGCTCATAAAATCAGGTCCTTTCTATCTTCATTAGTCAGTATCTTTTTCCGGAGAGGAAAAGGATTCCGGCAGATAAATGTGAACGGCCTCGATTCGGTTCCGGTCTGTCTTATCTACCACAAGACGCACGCCGGAATCTGTAGTAACCGATTCTCCCGCTGTGGGGAAACGGTCCAGCTGTTCGATGATATATCCGCCGATGGAATCATAGTCATCGGATACAATATTCAGATGGATCTGGTCGTCCAGGTCATCCAGTCTCGCAGATCCCAGAGCCACATACTCTTTGCCGGGAACGATCTCGGTCAGATCTTCCTCTTCACTGTCATCGTATTCATCGTGGATATCTCCGACGATTTCTTCCAACAGATCCTCCAGGGTGATGATGCCGGAGGTTGCGCCGTACTCATCCAGGACAACAGCAAAGTTGACGGAATTCTTCTTCATTTCCATAAGAAGCTCAGAGGTCTTCTTATATTCATAAGTAAAGTATGCTTCCCGAAGGATCTTCCTCAGTGAGAAATCCTCCTTACCGGTAAGGAGCAGATCCTTTACATTTACGATCCCGATGATGTGATCCGTGGTTTCTTCATACACTGGGAAACGGGTATGCTTTTCTTCACGGAACATGGCGACCAGATCCTCATAGCTGCTGTTCACATCCACAAAGGAAACATCAATGCGGGGAACCATGATATCCTGCGCCTGGGAGTCACTGAAATCAAATACATTGTAGATCATTTCCCGCTCCCCGGTTTCGATGACACCTTCTTCATGTCCTACATTGACCAGAGTACGGAGCTCATGCTCGGTAATGGTCTGGGTCTTGGCGTTGGCGTCGACCCGCAGGAGTACGACCACGCCCTGTGCCAGCTTATTTACGACAAAGATCACAGGAGTCAGGATGATCATCAGGGTATGGATGGTCTTTGCATAGCTGAGAGCCATTTTCTCTGCATGGGCGGCGGCAAGGGTCTTCGGTGTGATCTCACCGAAGAGAAGGACCAGAAGGGTAATGATACCGGTGCTGATACCTACCGCAGCGCTGCCGAAAAGCCGCATGGTGATGGTAGTCGCCAGAGAAGAGGCGCTGATATTTACGATGTTGTTTCCGATTAAGATGGTACTGAGAAGCTTGCCGGGGTTTTCTATTACCTTTAATAGTGTTTTTGCCCTTGAGTCACCCTGGTCGGCAAGGGTCTGGATGCGAATTTTGTTTGCTGTTGTCATAGAAGTTTCTGCCGATGAAAAAAATGCCGATAAGCATAAGAGAATGATCAGGGCAAGAAACTGTATGGCGTCACTTGAATCCAAGTTCTTCAACTCCTTTGTATTATAATTTAACAGACGCGGCATTCGTGCAGAGGATGCAGGTATGCCGCTGTTAGGAAATAATATACATGATTTTAGTAAGGAATGCAAGTAAAATCCCGGGAAAGAGGGGTGGCTCCCCCGGAAAAAAATGATCGGAAAAAGTCATTTTTGGGGTGTCGAAAAATGAAAAAGTGTGTTATACTTACCCCGAATGGGGAAGTGCGCCCCAGACCAATACCGTAGAGCATGTTTGTTTTAGAAGGGAATGTCTGAATAGAAATGAATAGGAATAAGAAATTATTACATAAAGTAACTGCAAATGTTCTGGGAATCACCCTGGCATCTGCCATGGCGGCAGGAGGCGTCCAGCTGGCAGCTCCTGTCTCTGTCTATGCGGCTCAGGAGACTGCTTCTCTGACCAGTGTTTACCTGGATGGAACGGCAGCCAAGGGAGACGGCAGCAAGGAGAGCCCGGTGAATTCTTTTGGAAGCGCGGTAAGCCTTGCAGGCGCCAACAGCACGATCTACGTGTGCGGCACTGTGACCATCAGTTCAGAGCAGAGCCTGAGCCTGCCCTCCGGAGTCCAGTTAAAGAAAGCCGACGGATTTACCGGAGCCATCTTCAAAGTAACGGGAGACGGCAAGCTGACTGTCAGCGGAAATTGGCTCAGCGCTTCGGATGTAGATACTTCCTCTGCAAAGCTTGGCAGCGGTGCATTTGTATCCGGTGCTCAGGAGAAAGAGGATAAGAAGACCGGAGAAAAAGAGCAGAGCGGCACAGAAGAGAAAAAACGAGAAGATACACAGAAGGAAGACACAGAAGATAAGAAACAGGACGATACGCAGAACACAAATACAGGAGACAAGAAACAGGAGGAGTCCACAGAAGGAACACAGGAGAATCCTGCAGCCGGAACAGACAATACCGATACAAACAAAGACAGCCAGGACACCGGAAGCACACAGACTCCGGGACAGCCAGAACAGGGAAATCCGCAGCAGGAATCTTCCCAGGACCAGAGCAGTCTGAATGCACAGACTCCAGCAGAACCATCCCAGGACAGCACCCCGGCAGATCAGGAATCCAATACGCAGCCTTCTGAAGAAGACAGCACAAAAAATCCGGATCAGGATAATAAAACACCTCAGAATACAGAAGGTCAGGAAACAGATAAGACAGAGGGAAACAGCCAGGGAAGCGAGGCGGCTGACAGTACAGAACCCACAGAAAGTGATAAGTCCGAAAACAATGGGACAGAAGCAGGACAAGAGAAAGAACCGGCGGATAAAGAAGATGCAGACGCTGATGCAGATAAAAACGACGGCAAAAATAATGTCCAAGAAGAAAATAAAGACAGCATGACAGCTGACACGGACAAGGAAGAGAACAAAGAAGACAGCGCTGCTTCTGCAGAAAAGGACAAGAACGAGACGGAGTCCGGTGAAGACAGCAAAGAAAATGCTGAATCCCAGACAGGCACGCAGAGCGGTCAGGATAAAACGGAAACCGGCACTAAGACAGATCAGGAGAAAGCCGAAACCGATACGGAGACAGATCAGGAGAAGGCCGAAACCGGCACGGAGACGGATCAGGAGAAAGTCGAAACCGATACGGAGACAGATCAGGAGAAGGCCGAAACCGGCACGGAGACGGATCAGGAGAAAGTCGAAACCGATACAGACAAGACAGATACAGAAAGCACTCCGGAGAAAGAAGATCCTGTGACAGAACCGGACCAGGAGAAAGAGGAGACCGGAACAGAGACAGACAAAGACAAAGATAACGCTGAATCGGAAGCAGGAACCAGCGAAGATAAAGCCGAAACGGATCCGGAAACAGAAAACACCCAGGACAAGCCAGACGCGGAACCGGATCAGGAGAAAAACGAATCAGAAGAGTCCGGAACCCAGACAGATGAGGAGCAGAAACCTCAGACCGGTGAAACAGCAGCAGATTTAGAGAAAGAAGACACAAAGCCGGAAACAGACCAGGAGAAAGCAGAGTCTGAGCAGACTGAGCAGAAAGAAGACAATGCCGCAGCCGATCAGGAGAAAGAGCAGACAGCGGCAGAGGAAGAGGCAGCCGGGAAAGACGATGCAGAAGCTGCCGAAGAACAGGAAGAAGACCTTCCGGAGGCAACACCCGGCAAGACCGGAGAAGTGGCAGAGGAGATTCCGGAAGCCATTCCGGTGGGAAGTCTGTATGATGAAGCAAGCCAGGTACAGGTGTACGGAGATTTCCTTCCCTTCTATGTAGACCTGCAGGTGACATGGAATGAGGCGGTCAACGATCTTCCTGACGCAGGGATCGGAGAAATCCTTTCAGCCTATGAACTGAAATTGTGGGATTTAAAAGAAGATAAAGAATACGAGATTCCGGAAGGAAAGAAAGTCACGGTGATGATCCCGCTTCCGGACAATGCAGGAGAATTCTCCGAGCTGGCAATCGCCCACTACCTGGGCAATAACAGCTATGAATACTTCTCCTTCTCCCACGACGGAAAAACCGGAAATATGACTATAGAGGAACGGGACGGCAGAGAATACCTGGTATTTGAGACAGCATCCTTCAGCCCGTTTAATGTAGGCGGTCTTCAGCTGGTAGGTCCCGGGGCTTCCCTTGATCAGGGAAGCGGAGCGGACAACACCCAGACCGGCACCGCACAGACTGGAAATACTCAGCAAAATAATACAGCGGGAACCGGAACCAGCAGTACTGCCGGAAGCAGCAGCGCAGGAACCTCCAATTCTGCGATTCCGCCGAAAACCACAGTCAGCACCGGAACCAGCAGTACCGGCACTGCAAGTGCAGGAAGTACAGGCAGCAGTTCCTCTGTTTCCACTGTAGGAGGCGTTTCCGGACCAAGCAGAGTAAGGGTGACGCGTGCCGTAAGGACAGGAGATGAGATGCCGGTTCTTCCCTATCTGGCAGCCGCTGCCGCAGCAGCTGCGGCAGGAGTTGGCGCAGTATTTGCAGGAAAGAAGAGAAGATCATCCGCAGATGCATCCGAACAGGAATAAGAAACAAGACTCTCTCATAGGATACTTATGGGAGGGTCTTTTTTATGGAACAGACAATGGTCAAAGGAACAAAACCTTTACAAATGATTAAGGCGCTTTTTCTCGCCTATGCAGTGACAGCAGTGCTGCTGCTGCTCCTGGCTTTTCTGCTGTATAAGCTGCAGCTGGGGGAAAGCCAGGTAAACCTGGGCATCATGATCATCTACATAGTATCCTGCCTTGCAGGCGGCTTTTACATGGGCAGAAAAGGAAAAATGCGCCGCTTTCTCTGGGGAATGGGGCTTGGCGCCGGATATGCCGTATTTTTACAGGCAGTTACAGTGCTGACCGAGAGACAGGGAGCCATGGACCTGAAAGAAGCGGCGATGACCTTCTTTCTCTGCATTTTGGGCGGCGCCCTGGGCGGAATGCTGTCCTGAAGGGAACCCAGAAAGAACACAGAAGGAAAACAAAAGAAATGCTTGCCTGGTGGTTGCAGCTATGCTATAATACCGCTAGATGTCAAAGAATCATATACAGGAGGATTAATGTAATGGAACATATCAAAACATTAAATACAAAGAGCTTACAGAACACAGTAAAGAAAGGCGGCTGCGGCGAATGTCAGACATCCTGCCAGTCCGCATGCAAGACTTCCTGCACAGTAGGAAACCAGAGCTGTGAGCACAAATAATTTTTATAAGGAAACGTTTTGAATCATGACAGGGGGAGTCAGTGAGAGCTGTTTTCCCCAAGATTAAGGTGAAACGTTGGTGAAAGCAGCGGTATCAAAGCCGCTGCTTCTTTTCGCGAGAGCATAAACAAAGGAAAACGAAGAAAGGGGAAATACGGTGATTCATCGTTATAAAAATAATGGATACAACATTGTGCTGGACGTAAACAGCGGTTCGGTGCATGTGGTAGATGAATTGGTATACGATGCCGTCGGGCTTCTGGACGCGGGGAAAGATGAGACCCAGGTGACAGAAGCGCTGAAGGATACCTATCAGGAAGACGATATCCGGACAGCACTGCAGGAAATCCGGGAGTTAAAGGATGCAGATATGCTGTTTACAGAGGATATCTACCGCAATGCCATTGAGCATTTCAAGGGAAGACAGACAGTGGTCAAAGCGCTCTGTCTGCACATTGCCCATGACTGCAATCTTGCCTGCCGCTACTGCTTTGCGGAAGAGGGAGAATATCACGGGCGCAGAGCTCTGATGACCTACGAAGTGGGAAAACAGGCGCTGGATTTTCTCATTGCCAATTCCGGGAACCGGAGAAACCTGGAGGTAGACTTCTTCGGAGGAGAGCCGCTGATGAACTGGCAGGTAGTCAAGGATTTGGTGGCTTACGGAAGAGAGCAGGAAAAGCTTTATAATAAGAAATTCCGCTTTACACTGACCACCAACGGTGTGCTCCTGAACGATGAGGTCATGGAGTTTGCCAACCGGGAGATGGACAATGTAGTCCTGAGTATAGACGGAAGAAAGGAAGTCCATGACTTTATGCGTCCTTTCCGCAAGGGAGCGGGAAGCTATGATCTAGTGGTTCCTAAGTTCCTGAAATTTGCGGAAAGCAGAGGAGAAAAGAGCTACTATGCCAGAGGAACTTTCACACGCCACAATCTGGATTTCTCCAAGGATGTGCTGCACCTTGCAGACCTGGGCTTTGACCAGATTTCCGTGGAGCCGGTGGTGGCAGATGAAAAAGAGGAGTACGCGCTGCGCTGGGAAGACATTCCCAGAATCTGTGAAGAATACGATACTCTGGCAAAGGAAATGATCAAGAGAAGAAAAGAGGGAAAAGGCTTTAACTTCTTCCATTTTATGATCGACCTGACTGGAGGTCCCTGTGTATACAAACGTCTCTCCGGCTGCGGTTCCGGCACAGAATATCTGGCAGTGACTCCCTGGGGCGACCTGTATCCCTGCCATCAGTTTGTAGGGGAAGAGAAATTCCTCATGGGAAATGTCTGGGACGGCGTAAAACGCAGCGATCTCTGCGAAGAGTTTAAAAACTGCAATGTCTATGCAAAAGAGAAATGCCAGGATTGCTTTGCGAAATTTTACTGCAGCGGCGGCTGCGCGGCAAATTCCTATAACTTCCACGGCTCCATCAATGATGTCTATGATCTGGGCTGTGAGCTCCAGAGAAAGCGTGTGGAATGCGCCATCATGCTGAAAGCGGCGGAAGCGGCAGAAGAGTCAGATACTCCTCAGTAAGCCAGGCGCGGAAAACCTGCAGGGACTGACGGCAGCAGGAAAGCTGTACGCTCCGACAGAGACAAACGGACTGCAGGCAGATCTGCCAGGTTTACCAGGAATGAAAATAAAAGTAAAGAAGGGAAAGAACAATGAAGAAAAACAGAGGTATTCTTGTATTGGTACTGACCGTACTGATCACAGGATTTCTGATTTTCACCTCTGCAGTGGGGATCGGGCCTACCGGCACCGGCGCTGCCCGGCATATCAATACAGGTCTTGACCTGTCCGGCGGTGTCAGCATTACCTATGAGGCTTCCAAAGAGTCCCCCACCAGCGATGAAATGTCAGATACGATTTACAAACTGCAGAAGCGTGTGGAGCAGTACAGCACAGAAGCACAGGTTTATCAGGAAGGCGAGAACCGCGTCAACGTGGAGATCCCAGGTGTGACCGATGCCAACGCCATCCTGGAGGAGCTGGGAAAACCAGGCTCCCTGTATTTTATTGCCCACAAGGATGCAGACGGAAATGAAAACTATTCAGTAAATACACAGACCGGCGAATATGAGCTGACAAAAAGCATCGAAGAGATCCAGGAAAGCGGCGGTATCGTCCTGACCGGTACAGAAGTGAAGGACGCGCAGGCAGCCGTTGGACAGGATAGTCTGGGAAACAATGAAAATGTAGTCAGCCTGTCTCTTACCGACGAAGGAACAGAGAAATTCGCAGAAGCCACAAAGGCTGCTGTAGAAGCAGGAAACGACAGCATTGGTATCTATTATGACGAAACTTTTGTCAGCGTGCCCAGCGTGCAGTCTGAGATCAAGGACGGAAGCGCCCAGATCACAGGTATGGCAGACGCCCAGGAGGCAGAAACCCTGGCTTCCACCATCCGCATCGGCGGTCTGAAGCTGGAACTGAATGAGATCCGCTCCAATGTAGTGGCAGCCCAGCTGGGAGAAGAAGCCATTGCTACCAGTCTGAGGGCAGCAGCCATCGGTCTGGTTCTGATCATCCTGTTTATGATCTTTGTGTACAGGATTCCGGGTCTGGTATCCGGTATTGCGCTGATCATTTATGTGTGTCTGGATCTGATCGCTCTGAATGCCTTTGACCTGACGCTGACCCTGCCCGGTATTGCAGGTATCATTCTTTCCATTGGTATGGCAGTGGACGCGAATGTTATCATCTACGCCCGTATCCAGGAAGAGATCGCGGCAGGCAAAAGTGTAAGGAACGCCCTTCAGAACGGCTTTAAGAAAGCGTTCTCAGCCATCTTTGACGGAAATGTCACCACCCTGATCGCAGCCTTTGTGCTGAACTGGATGGGTTCCGGTACGATTAAGGGCTTTGCTCATACACTGGCGCTTGGTATTGTATTATCCATGTTTACCGCCCTGGTGATTTCCAGATTTCTTATCCAGGCAGTTTATGTCGTTGGCGTGCGGGATGAGAAATTCTATGGACAGAGAAAGGAAAGAGAGCCGATCCATTTCCTTCAGAAAAGAAGGATTTTCTTTGCTCTGTCTCTGATTCTGGTGCTTGCCGGACCGGTGGTCATGGCTGTTCACAGCCAGACTTCAGGACAGGCGCTTGCCTACAGCCTGGAGTTCATCGGCGGTACTTCTACCAGCGTAAACTTTAAAGAAGATCTGTCCATTGCCCAGATCGACGAACAGGTTACTCCTATCGTGGAAGAAGTCACTGGAGACAAAAATGTGCAGGCGACCAAAGTAGTGGGCAGCAATCAGGTCATCATCAAGACCGTTACATTGGATTCTTCTGTCAGAGAAGAACTGGATCAGGCGCTGATGGATGAGTTTGGTCTGGAACAGTCCGATATTACGGCAGAGAGTATTTCCTCTACCGTCAGCAATGAAATGCGGGCGGACGCTGTGAAGGCGGTGCTGATTTCCACAGTCCTGATGCTTTTATACATCTGGTTCCGGTTTAAGGATCTTCGCTTTGCCAGCAGCGCGGTTATCGCCCTGCTTCACGATGTACTTGTAGTCCTGGCATTCTATGCGGTTTCTAGGACTTCTGTGGGCAACAATTTCATTGCCTGTATGCTGACCATTGTAGGTTACTCCATCAATGCCACCATCGTTATCTTTGACCGTATCCGTGAGAATATGGCGATGAAGAGCAAAGACAATCTGGAGACACTGGTAAACCGAAGCATCACACAGACTCTCACAAGAAGTATCTATACATCACTGACAACATTTATCATGGTGTTCCTGCTGTTTGTTATGGGAGTGTCTTCCATACGGGAATTCGCTCTGCCTCTGATGGTGGGTATCGTCTGCGGCGCTTACTCATCCGTATGTATTACAGGAGCCCTGTGGTATGTGATGAAGACAAAAATAAAGAAAGCAAAATAGGAACAGAGGGCTGCTGCCGTGTGCGGCAGCCCTTTTTCCCGTTACATAGAGAATGGAGGATAAAATGGAAAAATGGGTAGTGGCTGCCAAAAGCGCAGACTTTCAGGGGATCGGCAGGAAATTTGGCATTGATCCGGTGATCGCCAGGCTGATCCGCAACCGGGATATGGTCACAGAAGAGGAGATTGACCAGTATCTTCACGGAAAACTTTCTTCCATGCACAGCTGGAAGCTTTTGGGAGGGATTGAGCGAGTTCTGGAAATCCTGGAGGAAAAGATAAAAGAAAAGAAAAAAATCAGAATCATCGGAGATTATGACATTGACGGAGTCTGCTCCACCTATATTCTCCTGCAGGGGCTGAAACGGGCAGGCGCAGTGGTGGATGTGGATATCCCGGACCGTATGAAGGATGGATACGGAATCAGCATGGACCTCATTGATCTGGCGAGGGAGGCACAGGTGGATACCATTCTCACCTGCGACAATGGGATCAGCGCCATAGACCAGATCGCATATGCCAAGTCTCTGGGGATGACCGTGCTGGTCACAGATCATCACGAGATCCCTTATGAGGAGCAGGAGGACGGCAGTATACGGACCTTTCTGCCGGCAGCAGACGGAATTGTCAATCCAAAACAGGAAGACTGCCCCTATCCCTTTAAGGGGATCTGCGGAGCTATGGTGGCTTTTAAAGTGATCTGCGGGCTGTATGAGCAGATGGGCATCCCCGCAAAAGAAACAGAAGAATTCATTGAATTTGCTGCCATCGCCACGGTAGGAGATGTGATGGATCTCAAGGATGAAAACCGGATCCTGGTAAGAGAAGGGCTGATCCGTATCCAGAATACAGAAAACGAAGGTTTAAAAGCCCTGCTTCGTGTCAATAATCTGGAAGACAGACCGATCAGCGCCTATCACATCGGATTTATCATCGGTCCCTGCATGAATGCCAGCGGAAGGCTGAGCACAGCGAAACGGGCGCTGAACCTGCTGCTTACCAGGGACCCGAAAGAGGCATCCATACTTGCAGAGGATTTAAAGGCATTAAACGACAGTCGGAAGGACATGACGGCAAAAGGTGTGGAGCAGGCAGTGCAGCTGGTGGAAAACACAGATCTGAAAAACGACCGGGTGCTGGTAATTTATCTGCCGGACTGCCATGAAAGCCTGGCAGGGATCATAGCAGGCAGGATCCGGGAGCATTATACCCGCCCGGTCTTTGTTCTGACAAAGGCAGAGGAAGGGGTCAAGGGTTCCGGACGCTCCATTGAGAGCTACCATATGTTCCAGGAACTGGTAAAGTGCAGGGAGCTTTTGACGAAGTTCGGAGGACATCCCATGGCAGCCGGACTTTCCCTGACGGAGGAGAATATCGGAGCATTCCGGCAGCGGCTCAATGAGAACTGTACGCTGACGGCAGAGGATATGGTGGAAAAAATCGTCATTGACGTGCCCATGCCTATGTCCTATGTGACCATTCCCCTGATCCGGCAGATTTCCCAGCTGGAACCCTTCGGAAAAGGCAATACAAAACCCGTCTTTGCCCAGAAAAACCTCAGGATCAGCAATGCACGGGTGTTCGGCAAGAACCGGAACGTGGTGAAAATGCTCCTTACGGATGAATACGGCTTTGCCGCAGAGGGGATCTGGTTCGGAGACGGAGACGAATTCGTTCAGAAGATCCGGGAAAAAGAGCGTTGGGATATGATCTATTATCCCACGATCAATGCTTTCCGGGGAAGAGAAAGCATAGAAATGACGGTACAGAGCATAAGATAGATGTCTGCCGGACAGCAGATACACCGGTCAGAGGCAGGTGCACCGGGCAGAAACCGCTGCCGGGCAAAATATAATTGCGTCATTTCGGAAAAGATGATATACTAAAAATCACACGAAAATTAGATTTACGACAAAATTCGATGGAGGATAGAAGAGGGTATGGGAAGTTATGAAAAGAAAAAGCTGGAAGAATATGTAAGAAGTATCTATGATTTCCCGGAAGAGGGGATTATTTTCCGCGATGTGACAAGCGTTTTGGAGGATGCAGACGGCTTTGCCCTGGCAGTGGATTCCATGCAGGAGCTTTTAGAGGATACAGAGGCGGATGTGATCGTAGGAGCAGAGTCCAGAGGTTTTGTTTTCGGAGCGCCCATCGCATATAATTTACATAAGCCTTTTGTCCTGGTGCGCAAGAAAGGGAAGCTTCCCTGTGAAACCATTGAAGAGAGTTATGACCTGGAATATGGAAGTGCCACAGTAGAGATGCACAAAGATTCCATAAAGCCGGGGCAGAAAGTAGTTATTGTAGACGACCTGATTGCTACAGGCGGGACCATTGAAGCCATTGCCAAAATGGTGGAGAGGCTGGGAGGAACCGTGGTAAAGATCGTGTTCCTGATGGAGCTCGCCGGACTAAAAGGAAGAGAACGACTGAGAAAATATGATGTGGCGTCGGTGATTCGATATGAGGGAAAATAGAAATCAGGTGAGAGAATGGAAGTAAAAAAAGAATCAACCCTGCGGGCAGAAGAAGTGGAAAAGATCCGGAAGGCAGATGCCAGCGTCAAGACCATGGAGGACTTTACCAGCCCGTCGGTATTATATAAGGAACTGATCTCCAGTGTGAAAAGATATCATCCTTCCACAGACATTTCTCTGATAGAAAAGGCATTTCATATTGCCGACACTGCTCACAACGGGCAGGTGAGAAAATCCGGGGAGCCCTATATCATCCATCCCCTGTGTGTGGCGATCATCCTGGCAGATCTGGAATTAGATAAGGAGACCATTGTAGCCGGGCTCCTCCATGATGTGGTGGAGGATACGGTCATGACCACGGAGGAGATCGCCCAGGAATTCAGCGCTGAGGTTGCTCTTCTGGTGGATGGGGTCACCAAGCTGGGACAGCTGAACTATTCGGCTGACAAGGTGGAAGTGCAGGCGGAGAATTTAAGAAAGATGTTCTTAGCCATGGCAAAGGACATCCGGGTAATCCTGATCAAGCTGGCGGACCGGCTGCACAATATGCGGACCCTGAAATATATGCCGCCTCACAAACAGAAGGAAAAGGCAAGGGAGACCATGGACATCTACGCTCCCATTGCCCAGAGGCTGGGTATTTCCAAGGTCAAGATTGAACTGGATGATCTTTCCCTGAAATATCTCCAGCCGGATGTATATTATGATCTGGTAGAAAAGATCAATCTGAAGAAAAGTGAGAGAGAGGCATTTATCGCAGCCATCGTAGAGGATGTGCGCAGACACATAGACAACGCCGGGATCCATGCCCAGATCGACGGAAGGATCAAGCATTTTTTCAGTATTTACAAGAAGATGGTAAACCAGGATAAGACCCTGGACCAGATCTACGACCTGTTCGCCGTGCGGATCATTGTAGATACGGTAAAAGACTGCTACGCCTGCCTGGGAATCATCCATGAGATGTATAAGCCCATCCCCGGACGGTTCAAAGATTACATTGCCATGCCGAAACCAAACATGTACCAGTCCCTGCATACTACGCTGATCGGTCCCAACGGTCAGCCCTTTGAGATCCAGATCCGGACCTTTGAAATGCACCGGACAGCCGAGTACGGTATTGCGGCACACTGGAAATACAAAGAAGTCTCCAACAACGGAGGCAAGACCAATGTCACTCAGTCCGAAGAGGAGAAGATGAGCTGGCTGCGCCAGATCCTGGAGTGGCAGAGAGACATGTCGGACAACAAAGAATTTTTAAGTCTTTTAAAAAGCGATCTGGATCTGTTTTCAGAAAGCGTTTACTGTTTCACTCCTGCGGGAGATGTAAAAACATTGCCCAACGGCTCCACACCTATCGACTTTGCTTACAGCGTGCACAGCGCGGTAGGAAACAAGATGGTAGGCGCCAGAGTCAACGGCAAACTGGTTCCCATTGAATATGTGATCAAAAACGGGGACCAGGTAGAAGTCATCACTTCCCAGAACTCCAGAGGTCCCAGCCGGGACTGGCTGAAGGTGGTAAAAAGCACCCAGGCAAAGAATAAGATCAACCAGTGGTTCAAGCAGGAGTTAAAGGAAGACAATATTTTAAAGGGCAGGGAAATGCTTGCCCAGTATGCAAAGATGAAATCCATCACACTGAGCAATCTTTTAAAGCCGAAGTACCAGGAAGGGCTTATGAAGAAATACGGATTCCGGGACTGGGATTCGGTTATGGCAGCCCTGGGTCATGGCGGTTTAAAAGAAGGCCAGATCATCAATAAGCTTCTGGAGCTTTATAATAAAGACCATAAAGCAGAGCTGACCGATGAAAAGGTTCTGGAAGCCACCGGAGACCACAAGGAAAAGCTTCACGTGGCAAAGTCCAAGGGAGGCATTGTGGTAAAGGGCATCCACGATGTTGCAGTCCGGTTCTCCAAATGCTGCAACCCCATTCCGGGAGATGAGATCGTGGGTTATGTGACCAGAGGAAGAGGCGTGACCATCCACAGGACGGACTGCATCAATGTGATCAATATGTCCCTGGAGGACAGAAGCCGGCTTATTGACGCGGAATGGCAGGCGCCGGAGAACGAATCCGGAGAGCGCTATATTGCAGAGCTGAACGTATACGCTTATAACCGGACCGGTCTGATCGTGGATATTTCCAAAATTTTCACAGAGCGCAAGATTGACATTTCTTCGCTGAACACCAGGACCAGCAAGCAGGGAATCGCAACCATCAGCATTGCTTTTGAAGTGGGAAGCAAGGAGGAACTCAACAGTCTGATCGAGAAGATCCGTCAGATCGAGAGCGTCAAGGATATTGAGCGGACTGTGGGCTAAGGAGAGAATATGAAAAATCTGATGCTGAGAGGAGTAGTGGTTGGTCCCGTGCAGACCAACTGCTATTTCCTGAAGAATAAAGAAACGCAGGAGATCCTTATCGTGGATCCGGGAGCCGAGCCGGATAGAATCATCCAGGCTCTTTTTTCGCTGGAGGGAAAACCGGCAGGGATCCTTTTGACCCATGGACATTTTGACCATATCGAAGCGGCAAAGGAGCTGCAGCAGCATTATCAGATCCCTGTCTATGCCGCTGCAAAAGAGGAAAAAATCCTGCAGGATACGGCTTTGAATCTGTCTGCGGGCTGGAGCGGAAAACCCTGCAGCGTAAAGGCAGATACTTACCTGGAAGACGGGGAAGTCTTTACCTTAGGCGGATTTGAGATCCGGATGATCTTAAGCCCCGGGCATACGGAGGGTTCCTGCTGCTACTGGCTTCCTGAGGAACAGGTGTGCCTTACCGGAGACACCATCTTCTGCGGCAGCTGCGGGCGGACGGACCTGCCCACCGGAAGCATGAGACAGATGAAAGAGAGCCTTCACAAGGTGCTGGAACTTCTGCCGGAGGAGACCGAGCTTTTCCCGGGACATGGGGAGCAGACGGACGCGGCGTTTGAAAAAATGCACAATCCTTATTTATAATCACAAACAGAATTAAAATCAGAAACGAACAGAAAGAGATAAAGTCTCATGATTGGAATCTCATTTAACAAACGTGAATTTGAATACGATGCCTATACGCTTCTGAAAGCGTTCTATCCCAAAGCAGACATTGAGATGTTCTGCACAGAAGAGGAACAGGAGCAGAAGGACTATGAGCTGCTGGTATCCATTTCCTATGGAGAACAGGTGGCCATCTGCCTGGAAACTGAGGAGCACAGGCTGGAGGGCAGCGCTCCTTACCGGGAAGAGGAGGACCGTAAGCTCAGGAAAAATAAATTAAAACAGGTGCTGTATCAGCTGCTGGTACAGGAGACCGGACGGACCCTTCCCTGGGGCAATCTGACCGGGATCCGCCCTACCAAGATCGCTATGGGGCTGATCGAATCCGGCATGACCAATGCGCAGGCAGCGGAGTATATGAGGAAAACTTATTTTACCAGCAATGAAAAGACGGCGCTTTCCATTACCATTGCCAACCGGGAGAGGGAGCTGTTAAAGGATATTGATTACCAGAAAGGGTACAGTCTGTATGTGGGGATTCCTTTCTGCCCCAGCATCTGCCTGTACTGCTCCTTCAGCTCTTCGCCGCTGGAGCGGTGGAAGGAAAAGGTGGACGATTATCTGGACGCCCTTCTTAAAGAGCTGGATTTCATCGCAGAGGCAATGAAGGACAGACCCTTGGATACCATTTACATCGGAGGCGGTACGCCTACTACTTTGGAGCCGGCGCAGCTTCGCAGGCTGCTGGGGCATATCCAGGAAAAGTTCCCTGTGGAGCAGACCAAGGAATACACCATTGAGGCAGGACGCCCGGACAGCATTACCAGAGAAAAACTCCTGGCGATCCGGGAATTTCCTGTGACCAGGATCTCTGTGAATCCCCAGACTATGAACCAGGGAACACTGGATCTGATCGGCAGGAAACATACGGTGGAGGATACCCGACACGCCTTCGCTTTGGCGAGGGAATGTGGATTTGATAATATTAATATGGATCTGATCGTAGGGCTTCCCGGAGAGCATATCGAAGATGTGCGCCATACCCTTTCAGAGGTAAAGAGGCTGGATCCTGACAGCCTGACTGTGCACTCCCTGGCAGTGAAGCGGGCTGCCAGGCTGAATATCTTCCGGGACCAGTATCAGGAAATGGAGTTTGAGAACAACCAGGAAATCATGGATCTGGCAATGAAATACGCTTACGAATGCCAGATGGGTCCTTATTATCTGTACCGGCAGAAAAATATGTGCGGAAATCTGGAAAATATCGGCTATGCAAAAGTTGACAAAGCCGGAATTTACAATATACTTATTATGGAGGAGAAACAATCCATTATCGCCGCGGGAGCCGGCGCCTCCACAAAGTATGTGTTCCAGAACGGAGAGCGCATAGAGCGGACAGAGAACGTAAAGGACGTGGCAAATTATATTGCCCGCATTGATGAAATGATTGAAAGAAAAAGAGTTGGGATCGAAACATGGCTGAAAGAAAAACAAAGGTAATCAGTTATGACCTGGAAACAGAGATCGCGCACGGCATTCAGGTAAGCAGCCTGGCTTATGCGGTGGCGAAAGAGCTGCAGCTTCCCCAGGAGCAGTGCTATGAGCTGGCTGTGGCAGGCGTGCTGCACGACATCGGAAAGCTGAGGCTCTCCGGTTATGTTTCCGGTAAGGAAGATCCTCTGATGGTAGAGGAGATCAAATACGTCCGCAGGCATCCGCAGCTTGGCTGTGAGGTACTGAAAGAGAGGGGATATTCCCCCTTTGTACTGCAGAGCATTTATTATCACCATGAGAATTATGACGGAAGCGGCTATCCGGAGAATCTCAGGGGAGAGGAGATCCCCCTGGGAAGCAGGATCCTGCGGGTGTGCGACACCTACGCTGCCCTGACCGAAAAGCGTCCTTACCGGGATGCCTTTGACCGGGAGACGGCAGTGGCGATGATGATCGACGAAGTGAAAAATTTTGATATGAAGGTGTTTCTTGCCTTTTTAAGTGCAGTCCATGAAGAAAGTGATGAGAGGAGAAAGAGAGAATGCAGTTAAAGAAAAAACCAGTAACCGGTATGAAGGATATTTTACCCCAGGAGATGGAGATCCGTGACTATGTCATCGGTCTTATCAAGGAAACTTATAAACAGTTTGGCTTTACCTCCATGGAGGCTCCCTGTGTAGAACACATCGAGAACCTGACCAGCAAACAGGGCGGAGACAATGAAAAACTGATCTTCCGTATCTTAAAAAGAGGAGAAAAGCTGAAAATCAGCGAGGCAAAAGAGGAGAACGACCTGGTAGACAGCGGTCTGCGCTATGACCTGACGGTGCCCTTATGCCGTTTCTATTCCAACAATGCCAATGAACTTCCCCAGCCTTTTAAGGCGCTGCACATCGGAAATGTTTTCCGCGCAGACCGTCCCCAGAGAGGCCGTTTCCGCCAGTTTATGCAGTGTGATATTGATATCCTGGGAGATCCTACCTTCCTGGCAGAGATCGATGTGATCCTGGCGACCTCCTCACTGGTGGGAAGACTGGATTTCGACAGTTTTACCATCCGTATCAATGACCGGAGGATCTTAAAAGCTATGGCAGCCTACAGCGGATTCCCGGAAGAATCTTATAACCAGGTTTTCATTATTCTGGATAAGATGGATAAGATCGGTACAGACGGCGTGGCAGCAGAGCTGATCGAGTCCGGCTTTGACAAAGACGGCGTGGAGAAATATATGGAGCTGTTTAAAGCTATGGGCTCCGGTGTAGACGGCGTGCGCTACTGCAAAGAGAAGCTGGAAGGCTATCTGGATCCGAAAGTGGCAGACGATCTGACCACTATCATCGAGAGCGTTATGCAGGCAAAGACAGCCAACTTTACACTGGAATTTGATCCTACTTTAGTAAGAGGAATGTCTTATTATACAGGACCGATCTTCGAGATTTCCATCGACGGATTCGCAGGAAGTGTAGGCGGCGGCGGACGCTATGACGAAATGATCGGCAAATTTACAGGAACCCCTACTCCGGCGACAGGATTCTCCATTGGATTTGAGCGTATCGTTATGCTGCTGATGGAAAAAGGATTCAAAGTACCGGAAGCAAAGGAGAAGAAGGCATACCTGCTGGATAAGAAGCTGTCCTCAGAAAAGATCCTGGAAGTCATGAAAAAAGCAGGAGAGGAAAGAAGCCAGGGACAGACCGTAAATATCGTATATGCCAAGAAGAATAAAAAATTCCAGAAAGAACAGCTGGCAAATGAAGGCTACAGCCTGATCGAAGAAGTGTACAATGACACACAGCTGTAAAACGGACTGGAAAGAATAGATTGAAGGAGATTGCAGACAATGGCAGAATCAATGAAGGGGCTGAAGAGAAGCCACAGATGTACAGAAGTGACAAAGGCAGACATTGGCAGCACCGTGACCTTAATGGGGTGGGTGCAGAAAAGCCGCAATAAGGGCGGGATCGTTTTCGTGGATTTACGGGACCGTTCCGGCATCATGCAGGTGATTTTTGAAAACGGGGATATTGACGAACAGGGCTTTGAGAAAGCAGGAAAGCTGAGAAGCGAATTTGTCATTGCAGTGACAGGACGGGTGGAAGCCCGCTCCGGCGCTGTCAATCCAAATCTTCCTACAGGAGAGATCGAGCTGCGGGCACAGTCTCTCAGGGTTTTGGCAGAAGCGGAGACTCCGCCGTTTCCCATTGAGGAGAACAGCAAGACAAGGGAGGAAGTGCGCCTGAAATACCGTTATCTGGATTTGAGAAGACCGGACCTGCAAAGAAATATGATGCTGCGCTCCCAGGTGTCTACCCTGGTGCGCCAGTTTCTTGCCAATGAGGGATTTCTGGAGATCGAGACCCCTACCTTGATCAAGAGTACGCCGGAAGGCGCCAGAGACTACCTGGTTCCCAGCCGTGTGCATCCGGGCAGCTTCTATGCGCTTCCTCAGTCTCCTCAGATCTTTAAGCAGCTGTTGATGTGCTCCGGATACGACCGTTATTTCCAGCTGGCAAGGTGCTACCGGGACGAAGATTTAAGGGCAGACCGCCAGCCGGAGTTTACCCAGATCGACATGGAGCTTTCCTTTGTGGATGTGGATGACGTGATCGATGTCAATGAGAGAATGCTGGCTTTCCTGTTTGAGAAGGTGCTGGGCGTAAAGGTAGAGCTTCCCATCCAGAGAATGACCTGGATCGAGGCAATGAACCGCTACGGCTCGGACAAGCCGGACCTGCGCTTTGGCATGGAACTGACCGATGTGTCCCAGGTGGTAAAGGATTGTGAGTTCGCAGTCTTTAAAGGCGCTCTGGAAAACGGCGGAAGCGTGCGGGGCATCAATGCCAAGGGACAGGGAGCTATGCCCAGAAAGAAGATCGACAAGCTGGTGGAATTTGCCAAAGGCTATGGAGCCAAAGGGCTTGCGTACATTGCCATCGGGGAGGACGGCACAGTGAAATCTTCTTTTGCCAAATTTATGAAGGAAGAGGAAATGACTGCCCTGATCCAGGCAATGCAGGGAGAGAACGGAGACCTGCTGTTATTTGCCGCAGACAAGACCAAACTGGTCTGGGATGTGCTGGGCGCTCTTCGTCTGGAGCTGGCAAAGCAGATGGAGCTGCTGGACAAGAACGAATACCGTTTCGTATGGATCACCGAGTTCCCGCTGCTGGAGTGGTCTGAAGAAGAAAACCGCTTTATGGCAATGCACCATCCGTTTACCATGCCTATGGAAGAAGACCTTGCCTACATTGATTCTGACCCGGGACGTGTCCGGGCGAAAGCTTACGACATTGTATTAAACGGAAATGAGATCGGAGGCGGTTCTGTCCGTATCCATCAGAATGATATCCAGGAAAAGATGTTTGAAGTGTTAGGCTTTACCCAGGAGCAGGCGTACAAGCAGTTCGGCTTCCTGCTGGATGCCTTTAAGTACGGCGTTCCCCCTCACGCAGGGCTTGCCTATGGTCTGGACCGTCTGGTAATGCTGATGGCAAAGGAAGACTCCATCCGTGACGTGATCGCTTTCCCGAAGGTGAAAGACGCTTCCTGCCTGATGTCAGAGGCACCGGATCTGGTAGACGAGAAACAGCTGGAAGAGCTGGGAATCCAGATCAGGGAAGATGTGAAAAAAGAAATACAGGAATAAAAGAATAAGAGAAAAAACGGGCGTCAGCCGCTGCTGCGGGGCTGGCGCCCGTTTTTTTCTCTTATTCCACATCCTCCGAGACATCCTCCATCGCGGTCTGGATATCGCCGAACACTGCCTGGGCAATCTCCGAATCCATCTGGATCTTCCAGTTGACACCGTCATTTTCCAGATGGATCTTGATTTTTCGGGTGGTGGTATCCGTACTGTTTTCAATAGCGGTAAGCAGCAGCTCCCGCTCCTTTTCCCTCCGTCCGTCTTCGCCCACTGCCAGAGATTCTGAAGTCTTTAACCAGGCAGAAAGACTGTCCGAATAATCCGCCAGGGTACTCTGAGGATTTACACTGGTAATGGAAATCTGCACAGTGGCTTCTTTGCCCTGGATCTCTTCACTGAGGACTTCATAGTCAAAGACCCGGCTGATCTGTTCTGCCACAGCGTGGGCAATGGCGCGGTTGTATTCCGTGTCTGTATCCAGCAGCTGGTCCAGAGAAAGATAGATCTTCAGCTGTTCAGAATCAAAATCTTTAATGGTCTGGAAATGGATCTCCACGATCTCGGAGGGAGAGAGGAGGGAGGAGTCCATCATATACTGCCGGAAATTTCCTGTAAGGGCATCGTCCAGTTCCCGGGTGTGGAGGATCTTCCACTGTTCCTGATCTTTTTCCAGCTGGATCACAGCCGTGGTATCAGAAGTTTCGTATTCGTTTGTCCGCAGCAGATCTTCCAGAAGGAGATAAGAGTCATTCAGAGAAAAATCCACACTGCTGGGGGTAGCATCCAGCGTGATTCTTTTCTTCAGGGACTGGGTCATATAATCCTTTGCCACATCCTGCATATCCAGAGTAGTGATCTTCACTTTTGCTTCTGCGTGAGTTTCCTCTGCCGTTACTTTTTTGATCTCATAGGAAAAATTCTGATAAAAAAGAGTAAAAATTTCTCCAATATCCAATGCCGAGGAAGCATCTTCCTGTGTAAATTCTGAAAAGAGGCCTTCCGTATCCAGGTAATCCTGGATGGTCTCTGGTTCTGTCTCTTTCAGCCCGTCCAGCTCTTTTTCCACTTCCTTCCGGATTTCCTTCTCTTCTTTCGAGGCGCAGGCGGGAAAGAGAAGAAGGCACAGACAGAAAAGGAGCAGAGGGATTGTTCTGTATTGTTTCATACTGTTTTCTCCCTGATTGATAATAGAAATCCGCTTAAGTTTAACAGAAACCAGAGAAACATGCAACCGTCAGTCCAATTCCTGTATGAGTCCTATGCCTGGGGAGGCTGCCTGAGTTTCAGATAATAGGAAAGTATAGAGATAAATTCACCCGTGGTGGGTTTTCTGGTCAGTTCGTATCCGGCGATCCGGTTCAGAAGATTCCGGTTCCCTTCATTCCAACAGACCGTGACCACAGTCCGGATCGAGCGCTCAACCTTTGCGCCTGTTGTGTGGAACCGTTTCCCGATATCAGGATAGAGCCGTTTGGTCATGCATAAGAGATAGTTTTCGTCTTCCATTACTAACTCGATCCCATAAATGAGATAATGATAGCCGTGATAAACGGAGCAGATGCCAAGTCTATGAACCAAGGTCTCAATTCCCATAGGAAACACCTCCTTTTATCAGAATTTATTCCCGCGAGCAAGGAGCCAGGCGGACACAGCCCAGGCTGCCTTCTCTTGCCGTCGGCGGCAGTTCACCTTGCGCTTGCATCGGGGTATTTGATTTAGTATACGATAACTCGAAAAAAGCAGAAAAGGAGAATTCCGGCGAAAAAAGACAAGATTCTCAGTTCATAGACGATATTCGACAAAATTCGGCAGAACATAAACTGCAGCATTCTATTTATTATCCGAAAGAAACAGGTGAAAAATTACACAAATACGCAGGAAAAATTAAGAAATTCTTTCGGGACATTGGGGAAGGATTCTGATATAATGTGCTTATAGTGTACTCAAGTATAGAAACGGTAAGGGGATTGTCTGAAAATAATTAAGGACAACAGGGACAACGGAAAATAAGAAAAAGAGAGGTAAGATATGGAAAAAAAGAAGAAGATCATCTTAGGAGCAGGCGCTGTGATCCTGGCAGGCGCTGTGGGAGCCGGCGTATACTTTTTGCAGAAGGACGGAGAAGGGGAGAATGAGACTCTGGCATATGTGACCAGTGTCGCTTCCATGAATGATGCGGTGGGTGCCCAGAAAATGGCTGGTGTGGTGGAGTCTCAGAAGACCCAGGAGATCCAGAAGGATTCAGAACGCCAGGTGAAAGAAATCCTGGTAAAGGCAGGAGATGAGGTGGATGTGGGAACATCGCTGTTTACCTATGAGACCTCGACTTTGGAGACAGAGCTGCAGCAGGCACAGCTGGACCTGGAGCGGTCTGACAATGAGATGGCAAATCTGAGGACCCAGATCGATCAGCTTCAGAAAGAGAAGAACAATGCAGGCGAAGAGGAACAGCTGTCCTACACCACACAGATCCAGTCTGCGCAGATGGAGCTTAAGAGAAGCGAATACGAGAGAAAAAGCAAGGAAGTGGAGAAAAACCGCATCCAGGAAAAGATTAACAATTCCACTGTGACCAGCGAGATGAAAGGCGTTGTAAAGTCCGTGCAGAATTCAGGGCAGGAAATGAATTACAGCTATGACGGCAGCAGCCAGGCATTTATCACCATTCTTGCCACGGGGGAATACCGGGTAAAGGGCAATGTCAACGAGCAGAATATCAGTGAGATCGTGGAAGGGGAGCAGGCGATCATACGGTCCCGGGTGGATGAGGACGCAATCTGGAGAGGCACCTATACGGCTGTGGATACCCAGAATCCCTCTGCCAATAACAGCAGTATGATGATGTACGGCATCTCCTCAGATGCGGAGCAGACCACCTCCACCTCGTATCATTTCTATGTGAATCTGGAGTCTTCCCAGGGACTTCTGCTGGGACAGCATGTCTATATTGAAAAGGATACAGGCATGGAGGCAAAGAAGGGAAGCATCTGGCTGGATGAAGCATACATTGCAGATGTAACAGAAAAACCCTATGTGTGGGTGGAAAATGAGAAAGGCACTCTGGAGAAAAGAACCGTGATCCTGGGGGCGTACGATGAGGCAATGATGCAGTATGAGATCCAGGAGGGACTGAAGAAGTCGGATTATGTGGCATATCCTCAGGAGTTTATAGAAGAAGGAACAAAGACTACCCATGATATGGCAGAAAGCATGATGTCACAGACAGAAGGAGAGGCACTGCCGGAGGAGGGAGCCGAGGGATTGCCGGAAGACGGAATGGAAGCACTGCCGGAGGACGGAACAGAGATACTTCCGGAAGAGGGCGCAGAAGCATTGCCGGAAGAAGGCGCGGAAATGCTGCCCCAGGAGGAGTCTGATGTCCAGGAAGGCACTGAGGATGCAGTACCGGAAGGAGTGGGGATATGAAAAAAAGAATCAAGATCGCCGTGTTTTCAGCAGCAGGAGTTCTTCTTATAGCAGCAGGAGTCTGGTTCGGCGCAGGCAGACTGCAGCAGGGTGAGATCAAAGTTTTTGCAGTTCAGGATTTATCCCAGTCCATGTGGGAAGAGGGGACCAGCCTTACAGGAAATATTACCTCCAGCGTATCCCAGCAGGTGCGGCTCCAGGAGAACCAGATCGTGTCTCAGGTCTATGTGCAGGAGGGACAGGAAGTAAAGGAAGGAGATTCCCTGCTGGCATATGACATGACGCTGGTAAGCCTCGATCTGGAGATGGAAAAGCTGAACAAGCGCCAGCTGGAGATTAAAAAGAAAGGGCTGGAGCAGGATCTGGCAAAGCTGGAAGAGGATAAGACCAAACTGACCCGTGCCTCTGGCACTTATCAGGCAGATATCCTGAAAGACAGCGGGAAGACCTGGAAGCTGATAAACACAGCTCAGGAACTTCCGGAAGGGATTGTGACAGAGGAAACAGCCGGGGCAGAACCTGCAGCTCAGAAGCAGGAAACAGACAGCAGCGAAGCACAGGGCAGTGAAAAAGCAGTACAGGATTCCGCAGAGAAAGAGGAAGGTACACAGAATCAGGAAGCAGCCCAGCCGGACAGCGGGAACGGAGGAAAAGAGGATTCGGCAGCCGGAC
>NHCFC00100__coassemble_1498_pt1 | contig 28951 bp, 31 predicted proteins | sample NHCFC00100__metabat2_low_PE_019 | metagenome-assembled genome bin NHCFC00100
TGCAAAAGCTTTCCGGCTTCTGGTGCAGAAGCGCACACCGGTACGCTTTCGCCAAATTCCTAGTATCTGGGCAGTATCGGCGGTTCTGGCAGTTTTCCTGGCGGCGCTGTTCCTAGGCTGCGGTCTTCGGGTCAGGAATAATTTAAGATACAGGAAACGATAAAAGACAGCGGAATTGTTTAAGCAGCATAAGAACTTTTACAGTTCCAGGATCACAGGTGGCTTTTTCACATCGCTGGTAAAAGGCTGCTGGATTTTAGCTTTCAGCACAGTTTCATACAAGTCTGCGGCAAACAGGTCTTTTTCAAAAGCAGCACGGGCTTTTTCGGAAAGCAGGCGGGGATAGTCCGCAGCCTTGGTGATGAGCGGGATCCGGCTGCGTTCCTGGATCCGGCGAAGCAGCGGCGCTGATTTCTTGCGAAAGCCCAGGAGCCGTACATAGGAGGGATTCTGAAAAGGCAGATCCTCTTCTATGGATAACAGGATATGCAGCAGGCAGCGGCTGATCCGGGTGTAGGTCAGCTCCTTCGTCTTCAGCAGGGAGATAAACTGGGAAAAGCTCTGAAACTGGCTGCGCTTTTTGCAGATCCTGTTGGCAAGGTCCGCAGACAGATCAGCGAAACGGCAAAGAGAATCCCTGTCTAAAAGCATAAGCCTGTATTTCAGCAGCAAAGAGAAATCGTCTTCGCGAAGAGGAAGGCTTTGTGCCAGCAGCTCTTCCATATAGGAAAAGACAGCTTCCGGCTGGGTATGACGGATCTGCCGGGCAAGGTCTTCGGGCAGGGCAGGCTCTGGTCTGTCCCCGGAAAAAAGGACCTTTCGCAGAGCAGTGGCGCTGGACAGGCTGTGATCGAGGCTTGTTTCATGATAGCCGTTTCCTTCTCTTTTTACCGTGAAGGGACGGATCCGGCTTTCATAGGAGGAAAGCGCTTTGCAGTATTCGATCCCCAGGATATTATTAGGGGAATCCAGCAGCGTAGAGCAGGAGTCCGCTTCCAGGCAGGACAGCAGCGCTTCTTTCCTGGCGGCAGGATAGGTCCTGCCTTTTTTTAACTGTTCTTTCAGAGTTTGCCGGTAAAGCTCCGGTTCTTTTAAGAGGAGCTTTGCTGCTTCCATACAGGATCCCACATCCCCTGCCTCACTGCCGAAAGAGAGGATATCTGCCGCATGCAGGCTGTCCAGGATGCCCACAGCCCCCCGGGCAAAATACTCCGCGCTGGCACAGGCATAGGAGACGGGAAGCTCCAGGACCACGTCCGCGCCTCCTAAAAGCGCCATGCGGGTTCTGCTGTATTTATCAAAGACGGCAGGAGCGCCTCTTTGGACGAAATCTCCGCTTAGGACCACCAGGATAAAATCTGCCCCGGTTTCTTCTCTTGTCTTTTCAATTTGATAGGCGTGTCCTTTGTGGAAAGGGTTGTATTCTGCGATGATAGCAGCGGTTGTGGGCATGAGTATCCTCCTTTTGCGATGGTTCCGCTTTTGGCATTTGGCAGAAAACGGGATAAGGTGACAGCGGATGGAACTTTGCATTGTCCCATTGTCATTGCCGTTTCGCCGCGTTTTCTTTCGGTATCAGTATACAGGAACTGCGGCTTTTCTGGCAACCCTGAAATTTCTCACTCCGGGCTGCTTCCTTGTTTGGAAAAGAATACAATTTTTACCGGAAAAATAGAAGCCTGCCCTTGTCTGCCTGTTTAAAAGGTTGTATAATAATACCAAACGTGGTCTGAAAATACCACGAATACAGAGCAATCTGTATAGAGAGATTATCTAATGATAGCGGAGGAAGAAATTATGAACGTATTAGTCGTAAACTGCGGAAGTTCATCACTGAAATTCCAGTTGATCAACTCTGAAACAGAAGCGGTAGCTGCAAAAGGATTATGTGAGCGTATCGGAATTGACGGAAGACTGGTATACCAGCCTGCCGGCGGAGAAAAAGAAGTGACAGAGGCTGCCATGCCTACTCATACAGAAGCCATCAAAATGGTGCTGGACGCACTGGTAAATCCTAAGACTGGCGTATTAAAGAGTCTTGACGAAGTAGAAGCCATCGGACACCGTGTCCTGCACGGCGGAGCAAAGATTTCCGATTCCTGCATCATCAACGATGAAGTTATTTCTGTCATCGAAGAGTGCTGTGACCTGGGACCTCTGCACAATCCTGCAAACTTAATGGGTATCCGCGCATGTATGGAACTGATGCCGGGCAAACCAAACGTAGCTGTATTTGATACCGCTTTCCATCAGACTATGCCGGAAAAAGCGTATATGTATGCTATCCCATACAAATACTATGACCAGTACAAGGTTCGTAAATACGGCTTCCACGGAACATCCCACAGATTTGTTTCCAAAGAAACCATCAAATTCCTGGGTCTGGATCCGGAAAACTCTAAGGTTATCGTTGCACACCTTGGAAACGGTTCTTCCATCAGCGCAGTTGTAAACGGCAAGTGTGTAGATACCTCCATGGGTCTGACACCTCTGGAAGGTCTGGTAATGGGTACACGTTCCGGTGACTTGGATCCGGCTGTCCTGGAGTTCATCTGCAAGAAAGAAAACATGGATGTATCCGAAATGGTAAGGATCCTGAACAAAGAGTCCGGACTTCTGGGTCTCTCCAAAGGACTTTCCAGCGATTTCCGTGACTTAAACGAAGCAAGTGAAAACGGCAACCCGGACGCAAAACGCGCCATCGACTGCCTGTGCTACCGCATCGTGAAATACATCGGTTCTTATGTGGCAGCTATGAACGGTGTAGACGCCATTGCCTTTACCGGCGGTATCGGTGAAAACGCGATTCCGGTGCGCAAGGCTGTAGTAGAAAACTTAAGCTACCTGGGAATCACTCTGGATGAGGAAGCAAACCAGACAAGAGGAGAGAACAAGATCATCTCCACACCGGACTCCAAAGTGACTGTAGCCATCGTTCCCACAAACGAAGAACTGGCAATCTGCCAGGAAACAGCAGAACTGGTAAAAAATCAGAAATAATGGTTGACAAACTGTAAATCACTATGTATAATTTACAAGGTGTGATTAGGAGACTATTATGCTAATTGATTTATCGGAAATTTTATCCCTGGAAGGAAAGACACAGGTTATAGAAGTGCCTGTTTCCATGGATTCTTTTGAGTCGAAGCTGGGAAGTTTCCCGGTGTTGGAGAAAGACAACCTTTCTCTGACCATAACCAACACAGGAAAAAAAGTCCTGAAGATCGAGGCGAAAGGTCGTCTGACCATAGCCATTCCCTGTGATAAATGCCTGAGAGAGGTTCCCACTGAATTTGGCATTGATCATGAGGAAGAGCTGGATATGAAGGCTTCAAAGGAAGACAGGATAAAAGACTTAGATGAAATTAATTATGTCACAGGTTGCAGCCTGGACGTAGAGCAGTTAGTGCATAATGAGATTTTAATCCATTGGCCTTTAAGGGTTCTATGTAAAGAGGACTGCCGGGGAATCTGTCCCGTATGCGGGAAAGATTTAAACGAGGGTTCTTGCGATTGCGACAAGACAAGTCCTGACCCCAGAATGGCGGTAATCAGTGATATATTTAGCAAGTTTAAGGAGGTGTAACCTATGTCCATCTGCCCAAAGAATAAATCTTCTAAAGCAAGAAGAGATAAAAGAAGAGCAAACTGGAAAATGTCTGCTCCCAACTTAGTAAAATGCAGCAAGTGCGGCGCTTTAATGATGCCTCACAGAGTATGCAAAGCTTGTGGCTCTTACAATAAAAAAGAAGTCATCAGCATGGAAGAAGCATAAAAAGCAAAAACATCCGGTCCTGCGGGTTTTCCCGCAGGGCTTTTTTCATACATAAAAAGGAGTATTGCAAAAAATGCTCCTTTTTGATAAGTACTATCCCATCCGAATCCTTATCAAAAAGAAGCTATTTTCTTTCAAAACTGCTGACTATTCTGCAGTTTCCATGTAGCGGTTTAAATACGCAAGAATTTTCTCGTAATATTCAATTCCCTGTTCATTATCGTTTTGCAGTCCATGTCCGGAATGAGGAAATACGATATATTCATGAGGAACTTTATGGGCAGTTAAAGCCGCATCTAAACGAATGGATCCCTCATAAGGCTGAAATTTATCGTATGCGCCATATGCCATAACCGTAGGGACTGTATTTTCATCAACCCAAAGAAGCGGGGAAATATCTTTCATGATCTCATCGTAATCATCTGTCCCGAACATTTGGGCAGTAATTGTCTTGCCGGACATGACACTGAATAGCTGTGCCGCGGCTTCGGGATTTTGGTCAAAACCATAGCTTTTCCAATCTTCGGGATAAAAACTGGAAGGACCAACACCTTCAAATACCATTTTTACCGGAACCGGAGCCTCTGAAGCGTCCCGATATGCATACAAAAGTGCAAGACAACCGCCAGCAGAGCCGCCCGCCATTGCCATACGGTCGATATGATATCCATAGTTTTCTGCTTCTTTAATTACAAACGGAATACTCTGCTTGATTTCCATGGATTGTGTATAGACGTTTGCATTGGGATTTTCTTCGGAGAATAAAGTATAGTTTATACCTGCCGCAACGTATCCCTTAGAGCATAGCCACTGCAGCATACGGGCATCCTCACTCTTATCTCCCGTGGTAAAACCTCCTGCATGAAGATAGACGACAAGTCCGTAGGATTCTTTTCCCTGATCTGCCGGAAGATAGAGGTCGAATTTGTTGGCAGATCCGTTCCCGTAAGACAAGTCTGTATATACGGTCCCGATATCCTCACTCCAAGTTACAGAATATTTCTTCATGCGCGGATCTTGCCATGCCAGTTTAAAGATAGCGGAACCAATAAAACGATGCAAGAAAAACACCAATACACAAAAGTATAAACAAACCTGTTTTCCTTCCTTTCTTTGCTTTGCTCATAGAAAATTGCCTCCAAACAATGTGCCGCCCAGCATCAGATTTAGAACGGCTCTTACTGCCAGACGTCCAAGGATGATCCCTGCTAAGATCATTACAGCTAAAAGGATCATACGCTTTGGTGTGAAAAAGTTACTCATTTTCTTTCCTCCATTTTTATTCCTTGACAATGCAGCTTTTAATGCTGTAACATTTGTGACGGTACAAATGTATCATTGTCTTTCCGGTAAGTCAATGAAGGTGAGCGAAATGGAACAAAGAGGAGGAAAATGTACCATCATGAATAATTCAGAAAAAAATTCATATGTCATGCGGCAGATCGTACAAGCAACCGTTGAACTCTTAAAGCAGCAGGAGTTATCCAATATTTCAATCCGGCAGATTACAGAAAAGGCAGAGGTAAGCAGAAATTCTTTTTACCGGAATTACAAAGACAAAGAGGATATCCTTTTTTCTTATGTGCGGAATCTGCTTACTGCGTGGAGGGAAGAGTACGATAAAAGCAATCAGGATTCTAATGCAGCGCTTTATGGAAGCCTATTTGCTCATTTTAAAAAATATAGTGACTTTTATATCCTTTTGAAAAAAAGAGGGCTTTTTCATCTTTTGCTAAAAGCATTGCTGCAGGAAGCAGGAGCGAAACCGGATCATGATAATATGGCAGCCTATGTTATATCCTTTGTTGCTTATGGTACTTTTGGCTGGATTGATGAATGGATCGGCAGAGGGATGCAGGAATCTGCTGAAACAATGGCAGAGCTTTTATCCTCTTACGGAATGAAGTGATATGACCAGAAGTAGCCAGAACGATGTTTCCTTCACAAAAAGTAATATTTTTGTAATAAAATGCAAGAAAAACTTGCGAATCATGAAAAAATAAGTTAATATATTCAGTAAGCAGAAAAATACGAGGGAATACATTAGAACTTGGATTTTCATAAAGGAGGAGAAGCAGTGAAATATAAATGGTTAAAAAAAGGGTTTGTTTTAGCAGCAGCTATGTGTCTGGCTTTTTCCGCGGCAGGCTGTGCAAAGGGAAAAGAAATGGTGGATACCGTACTGGAGAAGACCAATCTGAAAGACGATGAGACTGCAGAAAAAGAAACAGAAAAAGAGGAAACGGTGCCGGAGGTCGATGTGGAAAAGCCGGAATTTACCACCAATCTCAGCGGTTCCGTAACTTATAAAAAAGGAGAAAAGGCAGAGCCGCTCAAGGTCGAAGCAACGACCACGGACAGCGGCAAGATCACCTATCAGTGGTACAGCAGCCAGACCAACACCAATGGAGGAGGCACGATGATCGAAGGTGCCACTCAGAGCACTTACACACCGCCGACCAACCAGGCAGGCACCATGTATTACTATGCAGTGGCTACCAGCACGATAGAGAAGTCCACCAATGGCATTACCAGCGAAACAGCAGAGGTAGTCGTATCTGAGGAGGAAGCAGAGTCTGAGGATACTAAGGAAGCTGCAGGCGCAGAAGACGCAAAAACAGAGGAAACAAAAACGGAGGAATCAAAAACTGACGACGGCGCCGCAGACGATGAGAAAACAGAGGACAGCGGTGAGAAAACCCAGGATACAGAAAAGGAAACGACAGACAGCAAAGATGCAAAGACAGACGAAGACAAAGCAGCCCAGTAAAGAAAAAGCGAAAAAAGAATAGCAGAATTGGATTTCAGGGATTCTCTTCGGAGAATCCTTGCATTTTTTGCGGATTTCCAGTACAATCAGTGATAGATATAACAGGAGGCAGAAAATGGAGAATATGATTAAAGTAGCAGTGGACGGCATGGGCGGAGATTACGCGCCGAAGGAAGCGGTCAAAGGCTCGGTGGCTGCTGTCTCAGAAAAAGAAAATGTACAGGTTCTTTTAGTGGGGAAACAGGAGGTCCTGGAGCAGGAGCTTTCCCAGTGTTCCTATCCGAAAGAGCGAATTCAGATCGTTCCCGCCAGTGAAGTCATCGAGACCGGAGAACCGCCGGTAGCGGCAATCCGATCCAAAAAGGATTCTTCCATAGTCGTGGGAATGAAGATGGTGAGAAAGGGAGAAGCAGACGCTTTTGTATCTGCCGGAAGCTCCGGGGCGATCCTGGTAGGAGGAACTACCATTGTAGGAAGGATCAAAGGTGTGGAGAGAGCGCCCCTGGCGCCGCTGATCCCCACCAAGGAGGGCGTATCCCTTCTCATTGACTGCGGAGCCAATGTAGATGCCAGAGCTTCCCACCTGATCCAGTTTGCCCGCATGGGTTCCATCTACATGGAGCATGTCATGGGAGTGAAAAAACCAAGAGTAGGCATCGTAAACATCGGTGTGGAGGAAGAGAAAGGAAATGCCCTGGTAAAGGAAGTATATCCCCTTCTCAAGGAATGTAAAGACTTGAACTTTATCGGCAGCATTGAAGCCAGAGAGATCCCCTCAGGGGCAGCAGACGTGATCGTCACAGAAGCCTTTGTGGGCAATGTGATCTTAAAGCTGTATGAAGGACTGGGAAATACCCTGCTCTCCAAGATCAAGGGCAGCATGATGTCCTCCTTCAGGAGCAAGATCGGAGCGCTTTTGGTGAAGCCGGCGCTGAAGAAGACACTGAAGGGCTTTGATGCCAGCCAGTACGGCGGAGCTCCTTTGCTGGGATTAAAAGGGCTGGTGGTAAAATGCCATGGCAATTCCAAGGAAACAGAATTTAAGAATTCGATCATCCAGTGCATTTCCTTTAAGGAACAGCGGATCAGCGAGCGCATCGGTGAGAATCTTACCGTGGCAGAAGAAAAATAGGAGCAGTAAGGAGGGGATTCCATGGAATTGGAAAAATTACAGAAGATAATCGCAGAGGTTTTGAATGTGGATACGGAAGAGGTAACGCCGGAGACCACATTTGTGGATGACTTGGGAGCAGATTCTCTGGATGTTTTCCAAATTATGATGGGAATTGAAGAAGAATTTGATATTGAGGTTCCTGCAGATGAGGTAGAACAGCTGGAATCTGTGGGAGATGCAGTTGAATTGATTAAACGGTTGGTTGGCTAGTGAAACAAAAAATGTCTTCAAAACAGCCAGTGCGGTGGTTTTGAAGACATTTTTCATGCAGGAGAAAGGGAGAATATGAAGAATACAAAGAAGTTTTTGGAACTGGAGAAAAAAATCGGCTATAAATTTGAAAATTTTGATTTGCTTATCCATGCTATGACCCATAGCTCTTATGCAAATGAACATCACATTGCCTATGAGGGGAACAACGAGCGGCTGGAATTTTTGGGAGATGCAGTCCTGGAGCTGATTTCCAGCGAATTTTTATTTCACCGCCACAGGAATCTGCCGGAAGGAGAATTGACGAAAAAGCGTGCCAGCATGGTCTGTGAGCCCACCCTGGCTTTATGCGCCAGAGACATTCCTCTGGGAAATTACCTGCTTCTGGGAAAAGGGGAGGAGAGCACCGGCGGAAGGAACCGGGATTCCATTGTGTCAGATGCCATGGAGGCGCTGATCGGAGCCATTTATCTGGACGGTGGTTTTGCTAATGCAAAAGAGTTTATTCACAGGTTTATTTTAAATGATATTCAGAATAAGCAGCTCTTTTATGATAGCAAGACTACACTCCAGGAAATCGTCCAGGGAAGATATGAGGAAGATGTGCACTATGTGCTGGTGCGGGAGGAAGGACCTGACCACAACAAATCCTTTTACGTAGAGGCGGTTCTGGGAAAGGAAGTCCTGGGAGAAGGCTGTGGGCATACCAAGAAGTCAGCAGAACAGCAGGCAGCCTACTGTGCTCTGAAAAAGCTGAAGAATGAAAAAGGTGACTTATGTATCTAAAAAGTATTGACGTGCAGGGATTTAAATCCTTTGCAAATAAAATCACATTTGAGTTCCACAACGGGATCACTGCCATCGTAGGACCCAACGGCAGCGGAAAGAGCAATGTAGGCGATGCCGTGCGCTGGGTACTGGGAGAGCAGAGCGCCAAGCAGCTGCGTGGCGGTAATATGCAGGACGTCATTTTCTCAGGCACAGAGACCAGGAAGCCTCTGGGCTTCGCCTATGTTGCCATTACCCTGGACAACAGCGACCACAAGCTGCCCATTGACTATAAGGAGGTTACGGTCGCCAGGCGTCTGTACCGTTCCGGGGAGAGCGAATATCTGCTGAACGGCACCTCCTGCCGGTTAAAGGACGTCCAGGAGCTGTTCTATGATACCGGTATCGGCAAGGAAGGCTATTCTATCATCGGGCAGGGACAGATCGACAAGATCTTAAGCGGGAAGCCGGAGGAGCGCAGAGAGCTTTTCGATGAAGCGGCAGGGATCGTGAAATTCAAGCGGAGAAAGAATACCGCAGTGAAAAAGCTGGAGGAGGAGCAGCAGAACCTGACCAGGGTAAAGGATATCCTGGCAGAGCTTGCCAGACAGCTGGCGCCTCTGGAAAGGCAGTCAGAGACAGCAAAGATTTATTTAAAGAAAAAAGAGCGGTTAAAAGACCTGGATATCCAGATGTTCCTGACGGAAATGAACCGGATCCGCACCCAGTTAAAAGAGGTGGAGGAAAAATACAGGATCGCCCAGGAAGACCTGGAGGAAACTGCCAGAAATTTTGACACTACCAGGACCGAGTATGAACGGCTGGAAACCCAGCTGGAAGAGCTGGAAGGCAAAATCCAGAAAGCCAGGGAAGAAGCCACCGCAAAGGCACTGCAGAAGCAGAACCTGGAGGGACAGATCAATATTTTAAAGGAGCAGATCCATTCTGCCCGTCAAAACGAGGCGCACTACCAGGAACGCTTCCAGGCAGTGGAGGCAGACCTGCAGAAGCGGGAAGAAGAAGAGCAGAGCTACCAGAAAGAAAAACAGGAACTGGACGAACGCCTTTTACAGTACCGGAAAAGCCAGGAAGAGGCGCAAAATGCCTTTAAAGATATTGCCATGGAGATCCACAGGCTGGAAGAAGCGGTGGAAAACGGCAAGAATGAGATCATTGAGATTCTGAACCTGCGGGCTTCCACAAAAGGAAAGCTGCAGCGCTATGACACCATGATGGAACAGATTTCCATCAGGAAGGTGGAGCTGAACCAGAAATATCTCAGGCTGAAAAGTGACGCGGCTGAGCTGGAAAGCTCAGGCAAACAATACGAAGCCGAGAAGGAAGAGATCGCCCGGACCATCGAAAAGCTGGTGCGGGAGGGAAACCGCTGTGAGGATCAGATTAAGAAGTACCAGGCAGAGATTTCCAGAGGAAACCAGCAGCTGGAGGTTGGGCAGACTGCCTACCACAGAGAGGCATCCAGGCTGGAATCCCTGAAGAATATCACAGAACGCTATGACGGATACGGCAACAGTATCCGCAGGGTCATGGAGCAGAAGAAACGGGTGCCCGGCATCCGGGGCGTGGTGGCAGATCTGATCAAGGTAGAAAAGACTTATGAGACTGCCATTGAGACTGCCCTTGGAGGAAGCATCCAGAATATTGTTACCGACGATGAAGCCACGGCAAAGACCATGATCGAGTTCCTGAAAAAGAACCGCTACGGGCGCGCCACCTTCCTTCCTCTGACCAGCATGAAAAATAGGAAAGCCTTCACCAACGCGGCTGCTTTAAAAGAACCCGGCGTCATCGGCATCGCCAGCCAGCTGGTGCAGGTGCAGGCAGAGTATGAGGGACTGGCCAGTTATCTTCTGGGAAGAACGCTGGTGGTGGACCACATCGACCATGGGATTGCCATTGCCAGGAAATACCAGTATTCCCTCCGTATGGTTACCATTGAAGGGGAGTCTTTAAACCCGGGCGGTTCCCTGACCGGAGGCGCCTTTAAAAATAACAGCAACCTTCTGGGAAGGCGAAGAGAGATCGAGGAGCTGGAGGATACAGTAGAAGCACTGAAGCAGGACCTGGAAAAGATGCAGAAAACGGTGGAGGAATACCGGGCAAAACGAAATCAATACCGGGATCAGGCTGCACAGGTGCAGGAGCAGCTGCAGGAGCAGTATTTAAGAGAAAATACCGTCCAGATGAACTTAAACTCCATGTCCGGAAAACAGGCACAGATCAAGGCAGACTATGAAAGCCTGAAGAAGGAAAAAGAAGAGCTGGAGCGTCAAAGCGGAGAGATCCAGGAAAACAGCAGTTCCATCCAGCTGGAACTGGAGACCAGCGCCAGCCAGGAGAAACAGCTGGAAGAACAGATCACAAAGGATCAGGAAATCCTGGAGGAGAAGAAAAGGCAGGAGACACAGGTGTCTGCCCAGCTGGAGAAATGCCAGCTGGAGGCAGCCAATCTTGCATCCAGGCAGGGATTCATCCAGGAGAACATCAGCCGTGTCCGCCAGGAAAAGGACAGCCTGCAGACGCAGAAAAAATCCCTTTTGGAAAACGAAAAAGAGGGAAAAGAGGGAATCTTGGAAAAGGAACAGGAGATTGAAAAAATCCGGGAAACTATCCAAGCAGCCCAGGAAGAGGAAAAAGAAGACCAGAAACAGATGCAGGCAGCGCTGGAACAAAAAGAGAAGATGACCCAGAGCCACAAAGCCTTTTTTGAAAAGCGGGATGAGCTTTCCGGCAGGATGAACCTGCTGGATAAGGAGACCTACCGGCTGACCACCCAGAAGGAAAAGCTGGAGGAGGATCAGGAAAAACAGGTAAACTACATGTGGGAAGAATATGAGCTTACCTACAGCCAGGCTCTGGTCCAGATGCAGGAAGAGCCCATGGAGCGCTCAGAGATCAAGAAAGGCATCAGCGAAGTCCGGGAGGAGATCCGCAGACTGGGAAATGTCAATGTAAACGCCATTGAAGAATACAAGGAGCTTTCCCAGCGCCATGACTTCATGAAGACCCAGCATGACGATCTGGTCAGCGCCCAGGAGACCCTTCTGGGGATCATCGAGGAGCTGGATACCGGAATGCGCCGTCAGTTTGAGGAAAAATTCGCCCAGATCCGAAATGAATTTGACAAAGCATTTAAGGAGCTTTTCGGAGGGGGGAAGGGAACCCTGGAATTAGACGAAGAGGAAGACATTTTAGAAGCAGGGATCCGGATCATTTCCCAGCCTCCGGGCAAGAAGCTGCAGAATATGATGCAGCTGTCCGGCGGTGAGAAAGCCCTGACCGCCATTGCCCTTTTGTTTGCCATCCAGAATCTGAAACCATCGCCTTTTTGTCTGCTGGATGAGATCGAGGCGGCGCTGGATGATTCCAACGTAACCAGATATGCCCAGTATCTTCATAAGTTGACAAAAAATACACAGTTTATTATTATAACACATAGACGGGGTACCATGAACGCGGCAGACCGGCTCTACGGCATCACCATGCAGGAGAAGGGTGTCTCCACTCTGGTATCGGTAAACCTGATAGAAAACCAACTGGATAAGTAGGAGGAATTATGGCAGAAGAGAAAAAAGGTTTTTTTAAACGGCTGGTAGCCGGTCTTTCTAAGACAAGAGAAAATATCGTGGCAGGGATTGACTCCATTTTCAGCGGTTATTCCAGCATTGACGATGATTTTTACGAAGAGATAGAAGAAATCCTGGTCATGGGGGATATCGGCATCAATACCACCACCTCCATCATCGAACATTTAAAGGAGCAGGTGGCAGAAAAGAAGATCAAGGATCCCCAGGAATGCAAACAGCTCCTTATGGACAGCATTAAGGCGCAGATGGCAGTAGGAGAGACCGCCTATGAGTTTGAGAACAGAAAGTCTGTGGTCCTGGTCATCGGCGTCAACGGCGTGGGAAAGACCACTTCCGTAGGAAAGCTTGCCGGAAAATTAAAAGACCAGGGAAAGAAAGTGATCCTCGCCGCGGCAGATACCTTCCGCGCGGCAGCCGGAGAGCAGCTGACCCAGTGGGCAAACCGGGCAGGCGTGGAGCTGATCGGCGGACAGGAGGGGGCAGACCCGGCTTCTGTGGTCTATGACGCAGTGGCTGCGGCAAAAGCCAGAAACGCAGACGTACTTCTGTGTGATACGGCAGGAAGGCTCCACAATAAGAAAAACCTCATGGAAGAACTGAGGAAGATCTACCGAATCATTGAAAGAGAATATCCGGAGGCATATCTGGAAACCCTGGTAGTCCTGGACGGCACCACAGGACAGAATGCCCTGGCACAGGCGAGACAGTTCAATGAAGTAGCCAATGTGACAGGGATCATCCTGACGAAGCTGGACGGAACAGCCAAAGGCGGCATTGCAGTTGCCATTGAATCGGAGCTGGATATTCCGGTGAAATACATCGGTGTGGGAGAGACCATTGACGATCTGCAGAAATTTGACTCAGATGAATTTGTAAACGCTTTGTTTAATATGGAGACAGGCAGGGAAGAAGCATAAGACAAATTGATTAATTAGGGAAGAAGGTTAAGACATGCTTACATTGGAAAAATTTGAGGAAGCATCAGAAATCGTAAAGAAAGTGACACAGGAGACAAAACTGGTCTACAGTGACTATTTCAGCGCGCAGACCGGAAATAAGGTCTATTTAAAGCCGGAAAATATGCAGGTGACAGGTGCCTATAAGATCCGGGGCGCTTACTATAAGATCAGCACCCTGACCCAGGAAGAGAGGGAAAAGGGACTCATTACCGCATCGGCAGGAAACCATGCCCAGGGCGTGGCTTATGCGGCAAAAGCCTTTGGCGTGAAGGCTGTGATCGTTATGCCCACGACCACACCGCTGATCAAAGTGGAGCGGACCAAGAGCTATGGGGCAGAAGTGGTGCTTCACGGAGATGTCTATGACGAAGCCTGTGAGCATGCTTACCGGCTGGCAGAGGAATACGGCTATACGTTTATTCACCCCTTTGACGACCTGGCAGTTGCCACTGGACAGGGTACCATTGCCATGGAAGTCATTAAAGAACTGCCTCTGGTGGATTATGTGCTGGTTCCCATCGGCGGCGGCGGTCTGGCTACCGGCGTTTCGACTCTGGTGAAGCTGTTGAATCCTAATATCAAAGTCATCGGTGTGGAGCCGGCAGGAGCAAACTGTATGCAGGCTTCCATCCTGAACGGGGAAGTCATGACCCTTCCCACAGTCAATACCATTGCAGACGGTACAGCCGTAAAGCGTCCGGGGGAAAAGATTTTCCCGTACATAAAGGAGAATGTAGATGAGATCATTACCGTGGAGGACGATGAACTGGTAGTAGCATTCCTGGATATGGTAGAGAACCACAAGATGATCGTGGAAAATTCCGGGCTCCTTACAGTTGCCGCGCTGAAGCATCTGAAATTCAGCAACAAAAAGGTCGTTTCCATATTAAGCGGCGGAAATATGGATGTGATCACCATGGCATCTGTGGTACAGCACGGACTCATTGCCAGAGACCGTATTTTCACAGTTTCCGTGCTCCTGCCGGATAAGCCGGGAGAGCTGGTCCGTGTGGCAACCATCATTGCTCAGCACCAGGGAAATGTGATCAAGCTGGATCATAACCAGTTTGTAAGCACCAACCGTACGGCTGCGGTAGAACTGAAGATCACCATGGAGGCATTTGGAACCGAGCACAAGCAGGAGATCATCAAAGCCCTGGAAGAGGAAGGCTACCGTCCCAAGGTGGTAATGGCAAATCTGTAAACTATATGGATCCGGATATCCAGGGATTCGGACACTTATACGGTGCAAAAAGGCAAACAAGCTCCGGTACTATTAGCCTGACCAATAAAACAACTGGTTTGATAAACAAAAGTAAAAAAGCTGCTGCATTCCCCTCTTTCGGGAAGTGCGGCAGCTTTTTCGTGTGAAACAGCAGCTTTTTTTGTCAGTTTTTTATTTGAACAGACGCTTATTTTACCTGGATCAGTTCATATTCCAGATTGCCGATGCCGATTTTTGCTCCGTGTTCCACTGCGGATTTCCAGTTGGTATCCGGGAAGATGGAGGTAAAGTGATCGTGATGATGGCTGGCACGGGCCTCTTCGCCGCAGTCATCCAGCTGGCTGTTGCTCAATACCGGCTGGGCATTGACTGCATCCACGCAAGCCATATCCAGCGCCACCGGATCAAAGGAAGCAAACATACCTACATTGGGCACGATAGCAGCGTCGTTCTCTGCATGGCAGTCGCAGTAAGGGGATACGTCCACCACCAGGCTGATGTGGAAATTGGGGCGTCCGTCGATGACTGCTTTGGTGTACTCTGCGATCTTGCAGTTCATAATGTCGTTGGACTCATCGGAAGCCGCAAGCACGGCATCTTTTGGACAGACGCCGATGCATCTGCCGCAGCCCACGCATTTGTCGTGGTCGATGTACGCTTTCTTATTCTCAAACTGAGGAGCATCGTGTGCGCAGATTTTGGCACATGCTTTGCAGCCCACGCACAAATCCTGGTCTACATGGGGCTTTCCTGCGCTGTGCATTTCCATCTTGCCGGCACGGGAACCGCAGCCCATACCGATGTTCTTTAAGGCGCCGCCGAAGCCGGCAGCCTCATGGCCTTTAAAATGACTTAAAGAAATAAAAATATCGGCATCCATGACAGCCTGACCGATCTTTGCCTCTTTTACATAAGTACCGCCTTCCACAGGAACCAGCGCCTCGTCGGTTCCCTTTAATCCATCGGCGATCAGTACCTGACAGCCGGTAGTCATGGGATTAAAACCGTTTAAATTGGCGCTGTCCAGATGATCCAGCGCGTTCTTCCTGCCGCCTACATACAGGGTATTGCAGTCTGTCAGGAAAGGCTTTCCGCCTAACTCCTTTACCACATCTGCCACAGCCTTTGCATAGTTGGGACGGAGAAAAGCCAGGTTCCCCGGCTCTCCGAAGTGCATCTTGATGGCTGTGTATTTATTTTCAAAATCAATGTTGCCAATGCCTGCGGTTTTGATCAGCCGCTGCAGCTTCTGGAGCAGGTTATCGCCGTTTTTGGTACGCATATCTGTGAAATATACTTTTGAAACTCCCATTTTTTATGCCTCCTGTTTGTTCTAATCTTTTTTTATTTTAGCATTTTCTGGATATCTGCACAAGCTCTTTCTGTGGTATCTGCGGTAGCTCGCGGAATAGGATGAGACAACAGCTTTTCCTGTTTTTACGGGACATATTCCGCAGATTATGGTACGATTATAGCAGGAGGGCTGTTTCAGGGCGCAGTACCGATCCTGGCGTGATACGTGCTCCTCCAGAAGAAGACCATCAGCGGTGCGGCTGCCGCCGCGGTGAAATGGAAAGCGGCTAAGAAAGGGATGGAACTATGACAATGGACAAAGTACATTTAAGAGCTCCAGGCAACTGGATGAACGATCCCAACGGGTTTATCTATTACAGAGGAAAATACCATTTGTTTTATCAGCATTTTCCTTATGCGCCTATGTGGGGTACCATGCACTGGGGTCACGCGGTCAGTGAGGATCTGATACATTGGGAGCATTTGGGGATTGCTGTGTTTCCCACGAAAGATTATGACAGAAACGGAGTTTTCTCAGGAAGCGCAGTAGAGACAGGGGGAAAACTGTGTTTCTATTATTCAGCAGTGAAATATCTGGAAGCAGACAAGGAAAACATCCATGTCTCTCCCGGCGACATTTTTGAGACCAGCCAGGCTATGATACAGTCCGAGGATGGCATTCACTTTGATAACTGGAAGGATAAAAGGCAGGTCCTTCCTGTGTGCAGAAATAAGGAAGAGGCAGATCCCACCAGCACCAGAGATCCCAAGGTCTGGACTGAAGACGGCTGGTACTATATGATCCTGGGAAGCACTCTGGAACGGCGGCAGGGGCGTGTCTTATTCTATAAAAGTAAAGATGGGATCCAATGGGATTTTAGGTCAAAATTTCAGGATCCCTGTCTGGGCACGGTACTGGAATGTCCAGATCTGTTCCGGTTAAACGGGCAGTGGATTTTCGTTGGCTCTCCTATGGGCGTGCTGCAGGACGGCAGACGATATCCGGACCAGTCTGTGTGCGCGCTGGCAGATTTTGACCCTGAGACCTGTACCATGAAGCTTACCGGAAAGGTGCGGTATGCAGACTGGGGACTGGACTTTTATGCGCCTCAGACCAACCTGGATAAGGATGGAAGACGGGTAATGATCGGCTGGGTCCGTATGCCCAAGCCGGTAGACGAGTCGGGGAAGGCACCCTGGATCGGTATGATGAGCCTGCCAAGGGTAGTGGAGGTAAGGGAAAACCAGATCTGTTTCCTGCCGCATCCGGAGGCGGACCGGTATTTCTCAAAGAAGCTGAAGGAGCAGGAAACGCCGGACTTTTCCAGAGCGTTTCGGGTAAAAGCTGTTTTGAAGGAGCAGGAAACCCTGGATATCGGAGGCTATAAGATCACACTGGAAAACGGCTGCGTAAAGGGGGACAGGAGTCAGGTATTTCCTCAGGGGAAGGAACACCGCCTTGCGGCAAAGACGTCTGCTGTAAAAGGAGACTGCCATCTGGATATTTTTGTTGACAAAAATCTCATTGAAATTTTTGTCAACCAGGGACAGTATGTGCTCAGTCATGCCGTGTACGGGCTGCAGCCTTATATCGAGGGGACTATGGAAGAGATTTTTACAGGAACAGACAAGGATTGATAAGCGGGTTACGCCCTGCCGGATTTTCCGGCATGGCAGTTTTTTTGACGGTAATAGGTCAATAACAGGACAATAACTTTTGTTTGACCGCAGATTGGTTTCATGGTAAATTGGAAGTCATGGAGAAACGCTGCAAAACGATAAAAAAGAGATAGAAAATTACAGAAAGATACAAAAAGATTTCAGAAGCAGCAGAAAGTGACTAGGAGGCAGGACAATGACAGGAACAGAGATCCTGAAGATCCCTGTAGACAGGGAGACAAAGGAAAAAGCAGAAAGACGCTGCAGGTCTCAGGGGAAAACCCTGGAAGAGGCAGTTTTAGAATTTATAAAAGAAAGCGCGGAGGAAAAAGACACGGTCTGCATCCTGGAGACCAATGTGGATGACTGCAGCGGAGAGCAGCTGGGCTATGCCATGGAATGTCTCTTAGAGGCAGGTGCCCTGGACGCGTCCTGCTTTCCTGTGTATATGAAAAAGAACCGTCCAGCCTATATGCTGCAGGTGATCTGCAGGGAAGAAAAGCAGAAAGACCTGGAAGCCATTCTTTTTAGGGAGACTACCAGCATCGGGCTTCGCAGATATCGGGAAGAAAGGGAAATCCTTCCCAGAACCTTTGCGGAGGTATGCCTGAAGACCGGGGAGAAGGTCAGGATCAAGATCTGCGAACACCATGGACAAAAATTTTATTATCCGGAATACGAGACCGTTAAAGCCGCATGCAGGGAAAGCGGCAGGGCATTCCGGGAGGTATATGAAGAGGCGGCAGCGCTGGCAGGAGGAGAGCAATGAACCATTACCAAGAAAAAAAAGAAGCACTTTATCAATGTATGGAAGAACTGGTAAAGCAGGATCTCTGCATAGCCTTTTCCGGAGGCGTGGACAGCAGCCTTCTGATCAAGCTGGCAAAGCTTTGTGCGGACCGGCAGCAGACAGGGGCCAGGATTTATGCGGTGACCTTTGACACCATGCTGCACCCGGCATGCGATCTGGAGCTGGCAAGACAGGTGGCAGAGGAGACGGGTGTCTTCCATGAAGTCCTGTTCATCGACGAACTGGAGGAGGCTGGCATCCGCTACAATCCTGAGAACCGGTGCTACCTTTGCAAAAAAGCCCTTTTTAGCAGGCTGCAGAGCTTCGCGGCACAGAAAGGGATCAGCAGGATCCTGGAGGGAAGCAACGAAGACGACCTTCATGTCTACCGCCCTGGGATCCAGGCAGTGCGCCAGCTGGGGATCTTAAGCCCTCTTGCCCAGTGCGGGTTTACCAAAGAGGAGGTGCGGAAACTGGCAGCAGAGCTGGGGATCTCCGTGGCGTCGAGACCTTCCACTCCCTGCCTTGCCACCCGGCTGCCTTACGGGGCAGAGCTTCGTCAGGAGATCCTGGAAAAGATCGGAGCGGCAGAGGCATACCTGAGGGAACAGGGATTTTCCGTTGTCCGGCTCAGGCTCCACGGGGACATCGGCAGGATCGAAATTCCAAAAGAAGATTTCGGCAGGCTGCTGCAGCAGTCCGGAGAGATCAGCAGCAGGCTGAAGGAACTGGGGATTTCCTATGTGACCCTGGACCTGCAGGGATTTCGCAGCGGAAGTATGGATGAAAATCTGAAAATAAAAAAATAAAACTTGTCAAGAAAAAATACTTGACACCACAAAAATCCTGTTGTATGATAGGCAAGGTGATTGCAAGTGGAAAAATTTGTAGAGCAGACTTTACTATACGATTTTTACGGAGAACTGCTGACCGAGCATCAGAGACGGATCTATGAGGATGTGATCCTGAACGATTACTCCTTAAGTGAGGTGGCAGATGAGCTGGGAATCAGCCGTCAGGGCGTCCATGACAATCTGCGGCGCTGCAGCAGGGCACTGGAGGGCTATGAAGAAAAGCTCCATCTGGTGGAAAAGTTTGTCTCCGTCAGAGAAAAAGTCCGCCGCATTCACGAGCTGAGCAGGACTTGCGAGACTATGAGCAAACAGGAACTGGTTTCCAGAGTAGAAACCATTACTCAAGAAATCTTGGAGGAATTATAACAGATGGCATTTGAAAGCTTAACAGACAAACTGCAGAATGTATTTAAAAACTTAAGAAAAAAAGGCCGTCTGACCGAGGCTGATGTAAAAGCCGCCCTCAAGGAAGTCAAGATGGCGCTGCTGGAAGCAGATGTCAGCTTCAAGGTAGTTAAGCAGTTCATGAAATCCGTACAGGAACGGGCAATCGGACAGGATGTCATGTCAGGTCTGAATCCGGGACAGATGGTCATTAAGATCGTAAACGAAGAGCTGGTGGCCCTCATGGGAAGTGAGACGACAGAGATCGCCCTCAGACCCGGAAATGAAGTAACTGTGATCATGATGGCAGGTCTTCAGGGTGCAGGTAAGACCACCACCACCGCAAAGCTTGCCGGAAAGCTGAAGTCAAAGGGAAGAAAACCTCTTCTGGCGGCCTGCGATGTATACCGTCCCGCAGCCATCAAGCAGCTTCAGGTCAACGGTGAGAAGCAGGGTGTGGATGTATTCGCCATGGGGGATAAGAACAGTCCTGTGGATATTGCCAAAGCCGCTTATGAACATGCCAGAAATGAGAAGTACAATGTACTGATCCTGGATACTGCCGGACGTCTCCACATTGACGAAGACATGATGGAGGAGCTGATCCGGATCAAGGAAGCAGTAAGTGTGGACCAGACCATCCTGGTAGTAGACGCCATGACCGGACAGGATGCGGTTAATGTGGCAGAGACCTTCCAGAACAAGGTAGGGATCGACGGCGTTATCCTGACCAAGATGGACGGCGATACCCGAGGCGGTGCAGCCCTTTCTATCAAAGCGATCAGCGGAAAACCAATCCTGTATGTAGGTATGGGAGAGAAGCTCTCAGATCTGGAGCAGTTTTACCCCGACCGTATGGCTTCCCGGATCCTCGGCATGGGCGATGTCATGAGCCTGATCGAAAAGGCGCAGGCGAACTTAGACGAGGAGAAGGCAAAGGAAATGGAACAGAAGTTCCGCAAGAACTCCTTTGGATTCGACGATTATCTGGAGAGTATGAACCAGATGAAGAACATGGGCGGGCTTTCCAGCGTTTTAAGCATGCTTCCGGGCGTAGGTTCTCAGATCAAAGACATTGACAGCATGGTAGATGAAAAGGATATGGCGAGAAAAGAAGCGATCATTCTTTCCATGACACCCAAGGAACGTTCCAATCCGGACCTTTTAAATCCTTCCAGAAAGGCAAGGATCGCAAAGGGCGCAGGTGTGGATATCGCGGAAGTCAACCGTATGGTAAAGCAGTTTGAACAGGCAAAGAAAATGATGAAGCAGATGCCCGGACTGATGGGCGGAAAAGGTGGTAAAAGAGGAAGATTCAAACTTCCCTTTTAACATAGAAAATGATAAATAAACCAGGAGGTGAAATGAAATGGCAGTAAAAATCAGATTAAGAAGAATGGGACAGAAAAAAGCTCCTTTCTATAGAATCATCGTTGCAGATTCCAGATCTCCAAGAGACGGAAGATTCATCGAGGAAATCGGAATCTATGATCCGAACCAGGAACCAAGCTTATGCAAAGTAGACGAAGAAGCTGCTAAGAAATGGCTTGCAAATGGTGCTCAGCCTACAGAAGTAGTTGCAAAACTCTTAAAGCTGGCTGGTATTGAAAAATAAGATATCGGAGGGACATTGTGATGAAAGAGTTAGTTGAAGTAATTGCAAAATCTCTGGTAGATCATCCTGATGAAGTCCTTGTGACGGAAACAGAAGAAAACGACGCTGTCCTCATCGAACTGAAGGTTGCGCCGGCAGATATGGGCAAGGTAATCGGCCGTCAGGGCAGGATTGCCAAAGCGATCCGTACTGTGGTAAAGGCTGCTTCCTCAAGAAGTGAGAAAAAGGTGGTCGTAGATATATTGCAGTAACTCAGGTTTCTGTGATTTATAGTGAGCAAAAGTGAAAGACTGCTGTACATTTGTGCGGCAGCCTTTTTCCGTTATGATAGAAAGTGAAGCGAAGATGGAAAATTTATTGAAGGTGGGTGTCATCAGCAGCACCCATGGTATCCGGGGAGAGGTCAAGGTATACCCCACGACAGATGATCCCCGCAGATTTGAAGCCCTTGCCAGCGTGCTGCTGGATACAGGCAGGGAACTGTGTGAGTTGGAGATTGAAAAGGTCCGGTATTTTAAACAGTTCGTGATCCTGAAATTCACGGATGTAGACGATATCAACGACATCGAGCCCTACAAGGGAAAAAGTCTCTATGTGACAAGAGAATTCGCAGTTCCTTTAAAAGAAGATGAATATTACATTGCGGACCTGATCGGCATGGAAGTGTTCCTGGAAGACGGAAGCGCTTTCGGAACTCTGCGGGATGTGATGGAGACCGGGGCCAACGATGTCTATGTTATAGATACTGCAGAAGGAAAGGAAGTCCTGGTCCCTGCCATCAAGGACTGCATCAAAGAAGTCGATGTGGAGCAAAACAAAATGACCATTCATCTGCTGAAAGGGCTTTGTTAGGAGGCGCAGACATGGAATATCATGTATTAACCCTGTTTCCGGAGATGATCCAGAATACCGTCAATACCAGCATCACGGGGCGGGCAGTAAAAAGCGGAAAAATTTCTCTGCATACGGTAAATATCCGGGATTTTGCAGACAATAAGCACATGCGGGTGGATGATTACCCTTACGGAGGCGGCGCGGGCATGGTGATGCAGGCGGAGCCTGTGTGGCGTGCCTATGAGTCTGTGCGGGAAAATTCCCGGGCAGCCAAAAAGGGAAAACGTCCCAGATGCATTTATCTCACGCCCCAGGGAAAGGTATTTCATCAGACCATGGTGGAGGAACTGGCGCTGGAAGAAGAACTGGTCTTTCTCTGCGGGCATTACGAAGGCATTGACGAGCGGGTGCTGGAGGAAGTGGTGACAGACTATGTATCCATCGGCGACTATGTGCTGACCGGAGGGGAGCTGGCTGCCTGTGTCATGATCGATGCCATTTCCCGCTTTGTTCCCGGCGTGCTGAGCAATGAGGAGTCTGCCCAGTTTGAATCCATGCAGGACAACCTGCTGGAATACCCTCATTACACCAGACCGGAAATCTGGCATGGAAAACAGGTTCCCCAGGTGCTCCTTACCGGGGCTCACGGAAAAGTGGAGGCATGGAGGAGAGAAAAATCCATAGAAAGAACGAAAGAACGCCGTCCGGACCTGCTGCAGAAAAACCGCCCTCTGACTGTGGCGTATTTCAGTCCCACAGACGGGACCAAGAAGGCGGCAGAGCTCCTGGCAGCCTGTCTCACCCAAAGCCCCCGCATGCTGGACCTGACCAGGAGGCGGAACCGGAAGCAGGAGATGGTCTTTACAGAAAAAGAACTGCTCCTGGCAGCAGCTCCCGTGTATGCCGGGCAGCTGCCGAAGACAGAACCGGGATTGTTCACCAATCTGCGGGGAAATCATACGCCCTGTATTGTGATGGCAGCCTATGGGAACCGGCACTATGATGATACCCTGGCGCAGATGAAGGCAGTCCTTTCTGCCAGAGGATTTGTGTGCATCGGCGCTGCCGCGCCTGTGATCCCCCATATTTTTTCCGAGAAGCTGGGGCAGGGAAGGCCGGACGAGAAAGACCGGGAAGCTATAAAGCGCTTTGCAGTGGAAATCAAGAAGCGGATCGAACAGGCAGAGGAACACGGTTTTCAGGAAATACCGCTTCCCGGAGTACCTGACCCTGCGCCCAAAGAAATCAAGCCGGTAAAGAAAAGCTTTGACCGGGAGCAGTGTACCAACTGCCAGGCGTGCGTGCAGAAATGTCCGGTAAACGCTATTTCTATGGAAACCCTTGCTATTGATGAGAGGGTCTGCATCAACTGCATGCGCTGTGCAAAGATCTGCAAGGCAGGCGCCCGCAGCTTTGACGCTTCGGCTACTGCCCTGCATTTAGAGGGTCTGTATCTGCAGCCAAGAGAAGCAGAATTCTTTTAACCGGGCAGACACGGGAAGACCTGCAGAGAAAATTTTTTTAGGGAAATTTTTCGGATTTATAGGGCAATCTGCTGTTGTAAAAGAAATTTCCCGAAAGGCAATTTGTAAGGGAAAATTGCTTGACAAGGAAACGACCGCATAGTATAATTACAAGCGTTGTAAAAAAGAGATAGTCCTCTGTTGCTGATCGCATTAAGAATATCCAAGAAGAAAGGAAGAAAATCATGAACGAAATTATCAGAAACATCGAAGCTGCTCAGATGAAAGCAGAAGCACCAAAATTCAACGTAGGCGATACTGTAAGAGTTTACGGAAAGATCAAAGAAGGAAACCGTGAAAGAATCCAGGTATTTGAAGGCGTTGTATTAAAGAAACAGGGCGGAAGCAGCCGCGAGACTTTCACTGTAAGAAAGACATCCGGCGGAATCGGCGTGGAAAAAACATGGCCGCTTCACTCTCCAAACGTAGAAAGAGTAGAAGTTGTAAGACGCGGTAAAGTAAGACGTGCGAAACTGAACTACTTAAGACAGCGTGTAGGAAAAGCAGCTAAGGTAAAAGAATTAGTAAAATAATAGAATAATTGCGTAAACATGAGGGGCTGATGCATCTGCAGCAGCCCCTTTCTTCAAAGGAAAAGAAAGATGAAGAAAAAGCAGCTGACAAAAAAACGAAAAAAGCAAAGAGAGAGAATCCTCCCCAGGTCTGTGCCCCTGGAACTGGTCAAAAGTGAGAAGGGCAGATCTGTGCTGAACTGGATCTTTCAGATCGCTCTGGTGCTGGCATTTGCGGCGGCGGTCTCTATTTTTTTCTTCCAGAGCATTACCATGCAGGAGGGAAGCATGGAGCCTACTTTGCAGACCGGAGAGAAATTCTTTATTAATAAAGTCGCATATAAACTGGGAAGCCCCAAAAGAGGCGATATCATCGCCTTTACCAAGGACGGCAGCGACAATGCCGCTATACACATTAAACGTGTGGTGGGACTGCCCGGAGAGACGGTGCAGATCAAGGATGGGAAGCTGTATATTGACGGGGAGGAGCTGGCGCAGGGCAGTGATCTTCCTGAAATCACCAATCCGGGTCTGGCAGAGAAGAGCGTTACCTTAAAAAGCGATGAATATTTTGTTCTGGGAGATAACCGGAACAACAGCGAAGACAGCCGTTTTGCAGAGGTGAAGAATGTGAACAAGAGATACATTGAAGGGAAGCTCTGGTTTTGTATCTCTCCTCTGGATAAGATAGGCTTTGTAGATCATGAGATGAAGTGAGGGACAATATGAATTATCAGTGGTATCCCGGGCATATGACAAAAGCCAAGAGGATGATGGAAGAAAACATCAAACTGATCGATCTGATCATAGAAGTAGTAGACGCCAGGATTCCCCTGGCAAGCAGGAACCCGGACATTGATCAGCTGGGAAGAAATAAGGCACGTCTGATCCTTCTGAATAAATCAGATCTTGCCGATGAAAAAGAAAATGAAAAATGGAGCCGGTATTTCCAGGAACAGGGAGCATTTGCCGTAAAGATCAATGCCAGGACAGGCGCCGGGGTGAAAAATGTGCTGCCTGTGATCCTGGAGTCCTGTAAGGAGAAGCTGGAGCGGGACAGAAAAAGAGGAATCAAGAACCGTCCCATCCGCGCTATGGTGGTGGGGATCCCCAATGTGGGAAAATCCACCTTTATCAATGCCTTTGCGGGAAAAGCATGCACCAAGACCGGCAATAAACCGGGAGTGACCAAAGGAAAGCAGTGGATCCGCATCAACAAAAATGTAGAACTGCTGGATACGCCGGGAATCCTGTGGCCGAAATTTGAGGATCAGGCAATCGGGGCAAAGCTTGCCATGACTGGTTCCATCCGGGATGAGATCCTGAACCTGGAGGAGCTGTCCCTGGAGCTTCTGGGATATCTGCATGGTTCCTATGAAGGAATCCTGGAAAGCCGCTATGGGATCACAGAGTCCCAGGACCGCCTTGCCATGCTGGAGCAGATTGCCAGAAACCGGAACTGCATCCAGAGAGGAAATGAGCTGGATTACGCAAAGGCTGCCAATATCCTTCTGGAGGAGTTCAGAAACGGAAAGATCGGAAGGATCACGCTGGAGCGTGCAGAGATACAGGAGCACGCAGAGCAGAAAGAAGAGTAAGATGAAGAGCATTCAACAGATCAGAGAAGAATTAAAAAGGGCGCCGGAAGCAGATCTTCCGGCGCTTTGCAGAATCTACCGGGAGGATCCCAGAAAAGGGGTCCAGGGGCTTGTGCTCCAGGCAGAGAAACGACTGGAAAAGCTGGAAGAGGAGAGAGCGCGCCTGGAAGCCATGCGGAAATTTGAGCATGAATATGAGCATCTGGGCTATGTATGCGGAATTGATGAGGTGGGAAGAGGTCCCTTTGCCGGTCCTGTAGTGGCAGGGGCAGTGATCCTGCCAAAAGACTGTGAAATCTTATACCTGAACGATTCCAAACGGCTTTCCGAAAAGAAACGGGAAGAACTGTATGAGGAGATCATGGAAAAAGCCATTGCCGCAGATGTGGGCTATGCCAGCCCGGCGCGCATTGATGAGATCAACATTCTCCAGGCAACTTATGAGGCCATGCGGGAGGCAGTGGGCAAGCTTTTGGTGACGCCCCAGATCCTTTTAAACGATGCAGTTACCATTCCCGGGATCACGCTGCCCCAGGTGCCCATTATCAAAGGCGACGCCAAAAGTGTATCCATTGCGGCAGCCAGCATTGTGGCAAAAGTAACCAGGGACAGGCTGATGAAAGAATATGATAAGATCATGCCCCAGTACGGTTTTGCTTCCAACAAAGGCTACGGATCCCGGGAGCATATAGAAGCCATCCGCAAATACGGCGCCACTCCCATCCACAGGAAAACCTTTATCCATAATGTCCTGGAACAAAAAGAAGCAGCAGGAGAGCCGTGAGATGAAAAAGAAAGGTCAGGAAGAAACGGCAGTCCAGGTGGGCAGGAAATATGAGGAACTGGCGGCAGAATATCTAAAAAAGCAGGGTTATCGGATCCTAGAGAGAAATTACAGGTGCAGAAAAGGGGAGATCGATCTGATCGGTATCCAGGAAGGATACCTCTGCTTTGTAGAAGTCAAATACCGCAGCAGCGGGGAATTCGGAGGCTCTTTGGGAGCTGTGGATCTGAAAAAGCAGCGCAGGATCTGCGGCGCCGCCCTGTATTATCTCATGGAAAAGGGATATGGCAGCGATACTGCCTGCCGCTTTGATGTGGCAGGGATTTCCTGTCAGGGCGTAGAACTGATAACAAACGCATTTGAGTTCAGAAGGTGAGAGAATGGAATTAAAATGGAAAGCAGACCAGGAAGGCGCGATGCACATCAGGAAAAAAGGGGAAGTAGTCTATCTTACCTACCCGGCGCTGGAGGAGCAGCCGGGCTTTTGCCATGGTTTTTCTACCCGGCTGGGAGGGGTAAGCCGGGGGATTTTTTCCTCTATGAATTTAAGCTTTACCAGAGGAGATGAGGAGCAGGCAGTCCTGGAGAATTACAGAAGGATGGCAGATGCCCTTGGATTTTCCCTGGAAAAGGCAGTGTGCTCGGATCAGACCCATACTGCCAATGTGCGGTATGTCACTCTGGAAGATGCCGGAAAGGGAATTGTGCGGAAAAAAGACTATACAGACGTAGACGGGCTGGTGACAGACGTGCCGGGGCTTACGCTGGTGACTTCTTATGCAGACTGTGTGCCTTTGTTCTTTGTTGACCCGGTCAGGCGTGCCGTGGGGCTTTCCCACTCCGGCTGGAGAGGAACGGTGGGAAAGATCGGAGCAGTCACAGTCAGGAAAATGCAGGAGGTTTTTGGATCAGATCCCGGGAATATCCTGGCAGCTATCGGTCCCTCCATCTGCCAGGACTGCTATGAGGTCAGTGAAGATGTGGCGCAGGAATTCAAGCAGGCTTTTGCGCGGCACAGTAAAGAGAAGCAGCTGCTGTACCGGAAAGAAGACGGAAAGTACCAGCTGAATCTGTGGCGTGCCAATGAGCTGGTGCTCCTGGAGGCAGGGATTCTTTCTGAACATATCAGCTTCCCGGGACTTTGTACCTGCTGCAACCCGGATTTTCTGTTTTCCCACCGGGCAAGTCATGGAAAAAGGGGGAATCTGTCGGCTTTTCTTGGTATTCGCGAATCAATAGAATAATTGCATAAAAATTTCAGTGGGAACTGGCAATATTACATAAATATTACGAAAATGTAATAAACACCTGTTATTCTGGAAAAAACTATGATATAATTGGCTTCGTTAATAATAAAGGAGCTTTGATTATGATTAGAAAAACAAGTACAAACCTGCTTTTAGGGATTTTAGCTGCCGGGCTTGTGACAGTTCCCTGTTATGGCTCCGCTACACAGCAGAAGATCACAGAGAGCCAGAACGCACAGAAAAAGAGCCAGGAAGAGTTGAGCAGTACCCAGAGCGCAATCCAGAGCCTTGAAGCAAAAAAAGGAGATTTGGAAAGTTATTTAACCGAATTAAATAAGCAGCTGACGGACCTGGGAAATAACCTGCAGGAGATTGAAACCCGTTCAGAGGAGAAGCAGGAAGAGCTGACCCAGCTGGAAGGTGAACTGGCAGATGCCCAGGCAAGAGAGGAAGAGCAGTACGAAAGCATGAAGCTGAGAATTCAGTACATGTATGAAAACAGTGCAGAATCCTATGTGCAGATCCTTCTGGAGTCCAAGAGCATGGCAGATTTTCTGGAGCAGGCAGAGAATATTTCTCAGATGACCCAGTACGACAGAAAGATGCTGAGCGAATATAAGGAAACAACCGAAGAAATCCAGGAGAAGGAAGCCAGCATCCAGAAAGAACAGGCAGAGCTTGAAAAGCTGAAACAGGAAAGCCTTGCCAAACAGGATGAAATTTCCGCATTAGTAAAAAGCACCCATGGGCAGATCGAGGATTATGAATCCCAGATCACCCAGCAGGAAAGTGTAGAGCAGTCCCTGCTGACACAGATCGCGGCGCAGGAGGACAATATCAATGCGCTGATCAAGAAGCAGAAGGATGAGGAAGCAGCAGCTGCCCTGGCGCAGCAGCAGGCAGCTGCACAGGAAGCCGCAGAAAGAGAAGCGGCAGCTCAGGCAGCAGCCAGCGCGGCACAAACACAGCAGACTCAGCAGACGGCGGCGCAGACCCAGTCAACCGTTCCCCAGGAAGAGGCAGCTGTGCAGACAGAGGCTTCTGACACAGGTTCTTCCAACGGCAATACTTACCTTGGAAACTTCAGGATCACAGCTTACTGTGCCGGATCCTGCTGCGGAGGGCACTCCAGCGGAATGACTGCCAGCGGCACCGCGCCTCAGGAAGGCAGGACCGTGGCAATGGGCGGCGTTCCTTTTGGGACAAAGCTGATGATCAACGGTACGGTATATACCGTAGAAGACCGGGGGGTTCCTTACGGTCACGTGGACATCTACTTTACCAATCATCAGGACGCACTGAATTTTGGTACAATGATGGCAGATGTTTATCAGGTTAATTAAAAATGTACATAAAAAATACAGCCATG
>NHCFC00100__coassemble_1505_pt1 | contig 28421 bp, 25 predicted proteins | sample NHCFC00100__metabat2_low_PE_019 | metagenome-assembled genome bin NHCFC00100
GGCTTATAGGGGGAAGCAGGGATATTTGCTTTATCCACAACATTCACTGCTTCTGTATTCATAACCTGCTGGATATGTTCGGATGCTGACTGCCTCACAGTATCTGCAATCTGTGCCGCCCGGTTTGGACTTTCATCGCTGACACTGATTTCAATTATCCTGGTTTCCTCCGGTGTATCTATTTGCAGTTTTGATAAAAGTCCTTCATAGCTCATATCCAGACTCAGATCCGTGATCACTCCTTCTATCACGGTACGGCTTTTTACCAATTCTATATAATCTTTCGTCAAGGATGAACTTGCCTGCAGATCGGCATTGGTAATAGTAGATACGTCTTGTTTTGTAAGAATGATCATCTTTGTAGTAGATTGATACTCCGGAACCACCAGTACCTTTGTGCCCATTACCGTTATAAACGCCGCCAGTATTCCTACTAAAACAATCAAAAAAGCATTATGCAGCAATACTCTGATAATTTCCCCCATATCAATTTCAATTACATCTGTTCTCTGATGTCCCTTTTTCATTTTTCGTTTCCTCTTTTCTATGTGTTATACCAGCCTATATACTCTTTTATTATCTTTTCTGGATTTTCTGACATGATCTTATTTGTATATTCATAGCCATAGGTATCCTGCATATACTCCCTGCACAAACCCAGATTCTGCTGCCTCCTTTTTATACCGTGGGCATCACTGCCTATAAAGTGGATCAGATTCTCCTGTATAAGTCTTTTACAGGTCTGCCTTCTTGAAAAGCCTCCCGCTCCCAAAATACTTCCTGCATTGACCTGGACAAAAGCACCGGATTCTACCATCTCCCTTACAAAGTCCATATCCCCTACCAGGTTTTGATACCGTTCTATATGTGCCATTATGGGGCGGTATCCATAGCTGACCAGCTCCTTTATTTTTCTTTCCGCATATTCCTTTTCCACCTGTTTTCCAAATTCCACCAGCACATAACTGGAATTTGCCATAGTGAAATGCCGCCCGCTTAACAGTTCCTCTGCCATTTCTTCATTGGCATAATATTCACATCCCAGATATAAGCGGACGTTAATTCCTTTTTCTCTTACTATCCGGCATACATGGGCGAACTGCTTCCTGATTTTTTCTGCAGATGCTTCAAACATTCCCTTTCTGTAATGCGGGGTAGCGATCATAGCTTCCACCCCTTGTCTGGCAGATTCTCTGATGATCTCTATGGATTCCTGAAGGCTGTCAGCCCCGTCATCTACATAGGGGATGAAATGACAATGTGTATCTATGATTTTCATGTATTGTTCTCCTGAATCATTCTGTTTCGGCAGATGGGTTTCTGCTTTCTCCTCATGCAGGCTTACAGAATTTTTTAACTCCGCTGAAAACACTACATAATAATAGTTATGTAGTAATTTTTTATTCTTATCTTTTCTTTTAAGGGAATTACCAAAGAATTTTCATAAAATACAACTTAAGAATTGCTTTTTCAGAATATGACAGCTGCAAAAATAGTTCAGGCAAAATTTTCTAAATGTCTGAACTCTTTCACATGCACTTCTTTCTTTTACCCGGATAGAAATCCTCTATCTATCCATTTTCTGATCGAATCGCAGCTTGACAATAATGTAGAACAATGTATATAATAAGTAAAATTGTATGTATATCTCTGCGGCACTACATAACTATTATTATGTAGTGTTTTTAGTTAAAATTAGTTGATTAATTTCATTTTTTCAAATCTTTTTTTGTATATCTCACTTCCTGAGGACATATAAATCCTTGTAGTGTCCAGGCTGCTGTGTCCCAGAATATCCGCCAGACCCACGATATCTCTGGTCATTTGATAATAAACTCTTGCAAACAGATGCCGCAGATTGTGCGGAAAAATCTTTTCAGGCGCTATGCCGGAAGCCTTGTAAAGTTTTTTCATCTCCGCCCATATGTTGCTTCTGTTTTTCGGTTTTCCGTTCTTGGTAATAAACAGCACACCCTTTTCTATATGCTCCTTTTGGGCGAAATACAAAAGTTTCTTTCTCAGGGTATCCGGGATCAGGATCTGCCGCACCTTTCCTTTGTTGCTTACCACAATTTTTCCTTTTTTTACTGCTTCCAGTGTAAAATACGAAAGCTCACTGATTCGGATTCCTGTAGCACAGACCGTTTCTATAAGAAGCGCCAGCTTATATTTGCCTGTATCTTTAGCCGCCTTTACCAAACGATTGTATTCTTCCCGAGTCAATTCCTTCTCCTGTCTGGAAAACATTTGTTTCTGTACCCGTATCCTTCTGACCCTCAGCTCTGATGCTCCCAGAAACATAAGAAACTGGTTCAGAGCCACCAGCATGGAGTTTACACTGGCAGGAGCATAATGTTCCAGAAGCCATTCTTTATAATTGATAACCGTGCTTTTTTCTACCGTGGTTCCCTCCTGCAAAAATTTATAAAAAGTTCGGATATCGGCAGTATATTTTACTATCGTGGCGCTGGAATTTTCCCGTTCAAAAAGATACTCTCTGAATTGTTCTATATCTTGATCTTCTAATGTAATCATAATTTTGTCTCTTCTCATTTTAATAAATCCCTTTCTTGTGTATACAGTCTTTTTGATATTTTAGATCTATTCTACCGTTTTTATTCAGAGAAAAGAAATATATATAAACCTCCCGCCGCAATAGATCTTCGTTTCATCTTTCTTACATCTGGTAAGACATTATCCATTTTGGCGCTTAATCTGTCAGAATGTAAGAGCAATTGATATAGCAGAACCCCCTTTAGTATCCGTACTCATAAATAAATGTACAAAACTGCTTCTTTCCTTATAGAAACAAAAAAAGAAACTGCCTTTTCTGACAGTTTCCCTATCACATTGCTTCCGCAAACAAACCATTTGCGGAAGCAATGTATAACTTTTCTTTTACTTTATGGAAATAAAGCCGTTCAGCCTACGCTTCAACTGCTGGATCATCACTGTAAGTACCTGTTCTTTCTCCCGTATTCCTACAGCTCCTGCATCCTCTTCCGTTTCCCTCTCTTCAGAAGGTTCTCCTCTCCCGGCATTTTTTCTCTCCGGCATCATCATCTCCAGTATCTTCTGTCCCATCCCGTAAGCCTCCTGCGGAGACAGCATTCCCCACAAAAGCTGATCCAGCAGATGTACATACAAGGAGACAGCCGCAACCAGCTCGTCTCTCTGACCGATCTTATACATCTGTTCTGCAAAATCCTCCCGTCTTATACTTCTCTCCTGATTTTGTTTCAGAAAATCTTCCCAAAGAGATTCTTCCGTGATCCCCAGACGATCCGTCCGTCTCAGGATATGATGCTGCTTTTCCGGAGAAAGTCCGGTCTGAAGATATAATGCTTCCTTAACTGCGGCTTTTACCGCTTTTCCGATCAGCTCTCCCAGTTTACAGTGTTTGCCCGCATTATTGAGACAGACGGGCGACTCTGCGTTACAGACAACAATCGTGCTGTCTGTCCCGGAACCCGTTGCGATCCCCATGGAATACCGGCTGGAAACCAGCAGTTCCTGGAGGGCTGCTGCCTTTGCCTCCGTACAGGTAACCATTGCCCTGGCAAGCCCTCCCGGACTCATATCCGTGCTGATAAACAGCATGATATTGATAGTTCCTGCTTTAACCGATGCTTCCTGTTCTGCCGCTTCGTCCCAGGATGCAGGATCTCCCACACGTCCTCCGTTGACTTCAATCCCTGCTGTCACCACAGCAGTGACTGCCGTGCTGCCGAATCGTTCTGTCCGTATGGCAGCATTGTCCATGCTGGCAGCTGTAGACATTCCTGCCGCCGTATGTCTGTCCAGTCCCAGCATTTCTGCGGTCAGCGCCAGATGTTCCTCGTAAGAAGGCGCCAGAAGCCGGCATTTCGTCCCGTCTCCCGGGTCAACATCATTATTAAACACAGCTGTAAGTCCTTCCTGATATCCGCCGTTCAGCTGGCAGGTGCTTAAAACTCTCCGCTTCCCGGCAAAAGGCACCACGATACATTTCTGATCTCTGTGAACCGGATCTCCTGCCGGAAGTGTATCAATCTGCATCTTCGTTTCCCCCCTTATGACAGGAAAAGGAATCCTTCAGCCGGCGGAGAAATTCATCATGATCTCCAAAATAGACCACTTGTTTTCTCTTTCCTAAAGCTTCCAGGCATTCCACCAGTTTTCCATTGGTATAATCACCGCTTAAAGCATTCTTGTGAAAAAAGATTTTTCCTTTTACCTCCTCCAGTCCCTGGAGATTCGTGAGATTGTTGATTCCAAAGGGCATATCTGATATCAGAACGATTTCTGCATCCGCCATAAGGTCCAGATTCTTTCTCTGGTCAGCTGGCGTTACCGGAGTAAAGGGCGGTATCTCCACATGAGGGATCTTCAGAGAACGGCAGATCTCACAATCGTCGCTGCCCTCATTGACTACGCCGGCAGTAAGGGCATAGCCCCTGTCATCCAGTTCCTCCAGGATTTTCACTGCTCCATCTCCTCCGCAGATCACATGAATGCGCAGAGGATGCTCTGCCTGCTCTTGCCGCAGCACCCGGATTGGAAGGATCTCCGGCTTGTGAAACAAGGGATTCTCACGGATAAAAAGTTTCATATGGTACAGCTTTTCCATGTTTTTCCTGGTGACCACCGCAGAAGGTGCTCCGTCTGCGGCTGCCTTTCCATCCTGCAGCAAGACCATTCTTCCACAGTACCGGGATGCCATATTCACATCATGGAGAACCGACAGCACGGTCATCTTCTTCTCCTGGTTCATCTGTGTGATCAGTTCCATAACCTCTGTCTGGTGATGGATATCCAGTGCAGAGGTAGGTTCATCCAGAAGAATGATCCTGGGCTGCTGCGCCAGAGCACGGGCGAGGATCACCCTCTGCTTCTCCCCTCCGCTTAGTTCATTGTACAGACGTTTTCTGAATTCCAGCGTATTGGTGGCTTCCATTGCCTGCCGCACCGCGATGACATCCTCACGGGATTCCTTTCTTCCAAGCCCCTGATAGGGATATCTTCCCATTGCCACCACATCTTCCACGGTGAAGTCGTATTCCACAGAATAGGACTGGGGCACCACGGCTACCATCCTGGCTCGCTCTTTGGGCTTCAATTCCCTGGTATCCTTCCCGCAGATAGTTATTTTCCCGCCTTTTAATGGCAGAAGACCGGAAATGCATTTTAATAGGGTGGATTTTCCGGCTCCATTGGCACCGATCAGCGCCACGAATTCCCCCTCTCGGACTGTGATGGAGATTCCATTTAAAACTGACTTCTCTCCATAACCGGCAAAAGCTTCCTGTATGTCCAGCATCACTTTTTCCATTACGCAGCCCCTCCTCTTCTGGATTTCCACAGCAGATAAAGGAAAAAGGGACCACCGCAGGCAGCTGTGATAATGCCTACCGGTATTTCCTGTGTCAGTACACTTCTGGCAAAGGTATCACAGAGGATTAAAAAAGTCCCGCCAAACAGCAGGGAAACCGGCATCAACACCTTGTGCTTTGGTCCGGTAAAGAGCCTCACTACATGGGGAACCAAAAGCCCTACGAATCCAATGATACCTGTGGCAGAAACCACTGCTGCCGTCACTATGCTGGATATCACCAGCACCTTTTTCTTCAAAATTTCTACATTGACTCCCAGCTGTACCGCAGTTTCCTCCCCCATGAGCATAATGTCCAGTTCCCTGGCACAGGTCAGCAGCAGAAAACAGCCCACTGCCACATAGGGAAAGACTACAAGAACCTGATTCCATCCTTTTCCATTCAGACTTCCCATAGTCCAGAACATGATCTGATCCATACTTTGCTGATGAAAAAGCATCAGCAGAGACTGGAAGGCAGACAAACTCTGGTTTACAGCAATACCGGAAAGCAAAAGTCCCGCCACCGGCACCTTCTTTCCCACTCTGGATATGGTATATACCAAGAGCACCGTAAGAAGCGCTCCGGCAAACGCAAGCAGTGTACTGCCTGACAGCCCTGTAAAACTTCCTGAAAAATGCAGGACAATCCCCACCGCTGCTCCTAATGCCGCCCCGGAAGAGATTCCAAGAATATAGGGATCTGCCATGGGGTTTTTGAAAATTCCCTGATAACAGGCGCCGCACACAGCCAGAGAAGCCCCTGTTAAAAATCCCAGCAGCACTCTGGGCAGCCTTACATCTCGGATAATAGCGATACTTCCCTCTGAGATTCCCTCCATATCCACCGGGATGCGAAGAATCTCATGGACAAGGACCCGATTTACCTCCTCAATAGAAACTGCGGCAGCTCCCATAACTGTACACAGATAAATCAGCAGAATACAGCCTGTCATCGACAACGCCAGTATCCACTTTTTTCTTGTTTCCTTCATTCTGTTTCCTCACTTGAATGCAGTCAAAGACTGCGGATAAAGACGCTTTTTCTTTCGCTGTCTTATTGTCCCTATTCTCCTGAATTTCACGAAAATAGCTCCGGATAAATCTGTTCTGCCAGCAGCCTTGTGCCCTCTGCCAGTCTGGGACCTGCCCTCTGAATCAGATCAGCCTCTGGAGACAATCCATCGAAATAAATGATCCTGTCATTTTTCATACAGTCCAAAGAAGAAAGTCCGGAAACATTTTTCAGATCCTCCGGCGTTGTGTAGAGAGAGATGTAGACATCCGGATTGCTCTCTATAATCTTCTCCACAGAAAGCTGCGGCCAGGCTTCCCCTGTATCAGCAGCCACATTTTCCACGCCGATATCTTCCAGCATATTTCCCAGAAGAGATCCTGCTCCAGCGCTGTAATAATCTCCAAGATCAATAAAGGCTGACTTTTTCTCTGTATTGGAAGATAAGATTTCCTGAAGTCCTGCCATTTCTTCCTCCATACCCTGCGTGATCTCCTCTGCCTCCTGATTCCGGTTTAAGATCTGTCCTGCTGTAAGGATATCCTGCTCCACACTTTCCATGTCGTTTGCAGCAAACACCACCACTTTTGCACCTGCACTCTCCACCTGGCTGCGGATAGCGTCATCTATGTAATCGGAAGCAAAAATCACGTCCGGGGACATCGAAATGATCAGTTCTGTGTTGGGAGAGGTATAACTTCCCACAGAAGGAACTGCCTGTGCTTCCTCCGGATAATTGCAGTAATCGGTCCTTCCTGCAATTTTTTCCTCCGCCCCCAGCGCAAACAGCGTCTCTGTATTTGCAGGAGAGAGAGAAACCACCTGTTCCGGCTCTTCTTCGATCGTCACGGTATTTCCCAAATCATCTGTGATGGTCAGAGGATACTGGGTTTCTGCGTCGGATGTCTCAGCTTTCTGCTCCTCTGATTCTGTTTCTTTTTTTCCATCTGACTGGGTACTTTCCTGGTCTTTTTCCTTTTCTTCCCCGTCAGAGGCCTCTGTCTGCATGTTTTCCTTTGCTGTATTTTCAGCAGAACCACCGCTGCATCCGGTCATGAAAATCATTACTGCTGTCATGACGGCAAGCATACTGGCAGCTGTTTTTCTCTTCATGAATATCCCTCCTAGTAAGTAAAAATTTACAATTCTTGTATCGGGATTTAGTATCCCACAATCCTATTTATTTGTCAAATTGTGGTGAAATCGGGTGTAGAAAGAAGATTGGGTGTAGAAAGAACTTTGGCAGAAACATTCAGCCGGCATAAGAAATTACTATAAATAAAACGCAGCCGGCTGACGCATGCCATACGGCTTTGGTTTTCTTCCTAGCTCCTGATTTTTGTACAAAATATACAAGGATGATCCATATCTTTTTTGAACACTTTTAGGTATTTTTTAGGGCACTTTTTTTGTCATATATTACGAATAGACTGCTTTCTCTTGCCGTGATAGAATATGTTTAAAAGAAAGGAGGCTTTTCATCACGGAAACGACTATCGCGAAAACCATTGTCACCGCTGATGAAAATGCAAAGTACGACGCAGCCTGCAAACGCCTTCTGGCAGAAAAGGTCATCCTTGCCTGGATCATGAAAAGCTGCCTTGCGGAATATGCGGACTGTACCGTCAATGAAATTGCAGAAAAGTACATTGAAGAGAAACCACAGGTCGCGCAGATCCCTGTGGCACCTGACGAAAGACAAAACACATCTGTGATCCAGGGAACAGGTGTGGAAGATACTACCATCACAGAGGGCACCGTTACCTTTGATATCCGCTTTCACGCTGGGGTACCGGTATCCAGTGAGCAGATCGGGCTGATCATAAATATCGAAGCGCAGAACCAGTTTTATCCCGGGTATCCGCTTACGAAACGGGGGATTTATTACTGCTGCCGCATGATCTCCAGCCAGTACGGTTCCGTGTTTACCAGGTCCCATTATGAGAAGCTGAAGAAAGTATACTCGGTATGGATCTGCATGGATCCGCCAAAAAGCAGGGAGAATACCATTACCAGGTATTTTATCCAGGAGGGAAATTTAGCCGGCAGCGTACAGGAACCGGTGAAAAACTATGACCTTTTATCCGTCCTGCTGCTCTGCCCCGGAGATCCCGCTTCCCAAAACAGTGAAGGGATTTTGAAGCTTCTGGGCGTATTGCTGTCCTCTAAGATCAAGGCAGAAGAAAAGAAAAAGCTATTAGAACAGGAATTCCATGTAGAAATGAACCGGACGATGGAAAGCGAGGTGGAACAGATGGGTAGTTTAAGTCAGGGAGTAGAACAAAGAGGGATTCAAAAAGGCATTCAAAGGGGCATTAAAAAAGGCATTCTGGAATCTATACAAGCCTTAATGGAGACCATGGACTTGTCCGTGCAGGACGCTATGGATGCACTGAAGATAAAAGAGCAGGACCGCCCCGAATATATGGAGCTTCTCAAAGACGAGGAGCAAAACAGTTAATTTTTAACCCCTGCTCCTGCAGGGTGTCTCATACAAAAATTCAAAATATATTTGCTTTTCTTTAAATCAAACAGAGAGGGCAGCGTTTCACTGGCTTCAGCGATGGAACGATGCCCTCTTTTTATCTTCACGCTCTGCCTCTTCTCAAAAATCGGATCATATCTCCAAACCACGCCACAGCGGTTCTTTCCTTTTCCTGTTTTTCACAATCTGTAGCCTCGCATGCCAGAGCAAGTCCGTGTTTTCCTTCTTCATATACATGAAGTTCAAAGGGTATATGATGCTCGCTGAGTTTCTCTGCAAAATGCAGGATGTTCCTCACATCCAGAAGCTCATCCTGAAACGTATGCCAAAGAAAACAGGGGACGGTATCTTTATTAACATGAGTTAATGGACTGTATTTCCTCACGGTCTCCATATCCGGATATTCTGTTCCTGTCATAGATAGATTCACCTGGTTCATTAAATCTGTAGGATTTTCTCTCCGAATTTCTTCCATCAGCACATAATCTGTCATAGGATAAGCCAGAACAGCTGCTGCAATTTTTAAATCTTCCTTTTCGCATCCACAAGCTTCACACAGCCACTGCTCCTTCCACAAAGACGCATACATAGCACAGAGATGTCCTCCTGCTGAGAAACCACAGATACTGATTTTATCCGGATCAACTTCCCATTCTTCTGCATGTGACTTAATATATCGGACTGCGGCTGCCAGATCTTTCACTGGCTGCGGCTGTCTCGTCTGCGGATCCATGCCTACGTGGTAGTAGAATACAAAACTGTGAAAACCTTCTCCATTATACCGCAAAGCAATCGGTTCTCCCTCTTTATCAGAAAGGTACTGATAAGCGCCTCCAGGGCATACAATCACTGCTGGCTTTTTTTCTCCCACTTTCACTTCCCGGGACGGGGAAAGCAGATAAGTAACCAATTTTACATCTGGAATTTCAGGATTTAATCTTATTTCCTCATGTATCATTTCGCTATCCTCCTATTTAACCTTTTACTGCACCTACTGTCATTCCCTTAATGAATTGTTTCTGAAGGCACAGAAATACAACAATTATGGGTATCGAAGATAAAAGAATACCTGCCATAGCTGTAGAATAATCTTTTGCATGTTCGGAAAACAAAAGCTTCAGTGCAAGAGTCACAGTCCTTAAATTTTCCCAGCTTACCATAAGGCTGGTAAGAAGGAAATCATTCCATATAGTAAAAGACTGTACAATGATCATCGTTGCCATAGATGCCTTTCCCAAAGGCAGGACAATCTTAAAAAATGTACGGTACACATTACAGCCGTCAATCCGCGCCGCTTCTTCCAATTCCACCGGTATAGTTGACATAAAGTTTGTCTGCAGAAAAATTCCAAAAGACATTCCTGTAGAGATGTAAAGCAGAATGATTCCGATTCTGGAATTCACCATTCCCAGTCCATTCCAAATCTGATAGATCGGCAGCATTAAAGCCTGTGAAGGCACTAAAATACCAATCACAAAATAAACCAGGGCAAAGCGGAAAATTTTATTTCTTCCTCTCGCAATTGCCCACGCTGTCACCGTACACAGCAGCGCCATGATCAACACGCTTAAGGCAGTATAAAAAAGGGAATTCACAAATGCCATATCCAGATGCAGCTTTTCTATTGCATTGATAAAATTATCAAAACTGGGATCTGCCGGCAGTGATAACGGATTATCCAGATATAATTCCTTTTTGGTCTTAAATGCAAAATTAATGATCATCAAAACAGGAAACAGGAAAAACAATCCGATAGCGGTAGCCAGAATCTGCAGAAGCAGCTTTTGTAGGTGAAATCTTTTTTTCGTCATAGCTGCACCTCCTTCTTCCTGAAAAACATTAACTGAAGCAGGGCAATAATAAGAAGCAAAAGAATCAACATCACCGCAATGGCAGAGCCATATCCGTATTGTTTATGTTCAAAAATCGCTGTGTATAGATAGTAAATAATAGAAGTAGATGCCCTTCCCGGACCTCCTTCTGTGGATGTCACCAGGATATCATAGGTTTTCAGAGCTCCTGTCGTCAAGCCTATGGTACAGGTAGTAATCGCAGGCATGAGAAGAGGCACTGTAATCTTAAAAAACTGCTGGACGCTGTTGGCACCGTCAATGCGGGCTGCCTCATAATATTCCGTGGATATAGACTGCAGCGCCGCAAGATAAATCATCATCCATAACCCCGTCCACTGCCACACATTGGCTATCGTAAGACCTGCAATAACAGTATCTGCATTTCCCAGAAGCTGCACATTCCAGTCCAGATGAAGCTTCTCCATAATCCCTGGCAGCACTACTGCGTAAATTTTATTCCACACGAATCCTGTAACAATAGAACTGAACAGGCATGGAATAAAAAGAATTGCGCGATAGACTTTTGCAAAACGTACTGCCTTATCAAAAAGTACTGCCAAAAGTAAAGTGAGGATATCCGCCAGAAAAGCATTAATCACTGCAAAAATAATGGTAAACTTCCATGCCTCTTTTACACTGGGATCCTGAAAGATTTCCAGATAATTCTGCAGTCCCACAAAATCAATATGGGAACTGAATCCATCCCATTCTGTCAGAGAATAATAAAGACACATAAAGATAGGCAGGATAATTCCCACTGAAAACAAAATAAATGCCGGAAGAATCAGCGTACCATACTGAATTTCCATTTTTGTACGCAAAGAAGTTTTATTTTTCATATATGTATACCCCATTTAACAATACAGCGGCTTCCGTATTTCCCAGAAGCCGCTGTATCTTACTACTCCTCTATAGTTTTAAATCCACAGACATCTCTTCTGCTGTTGGCTGCTTCCAGAGCTTCGTCCAATGTCATATTTCCATGAAGCCATTCAGACAGGTCACTGGAACACTCGTCCCAGAATCCGGATGCCGGTGTCTGATTTGTCATAATATTCTGGTCAAGAATCTTTCCGTCACTTACATATTGGTCAATATCCGGCTGACAGGGATTATGGAAGGTCACTTCTGCTCCATTAATCAAAGATCCCTCCGAAACAGCATCACAGACATCGCCTGCTATCTCTGGATCTGTAAGCAGTTCAAAAATCTCATCAATCTCCTCAGAATACTTGGAATCTGCAGATTTAAAGAATGTTAAATCCGGTTCAAAAATAAGCTTATTTTTCCCCTGGGAATCCGGGACTGCGAAAACACCAAATTCAAAATTTTCATCCAGTGAAATGTAATTGTTAATACACCAGGATCCATCCATCTGCATTGCTGCTTCCCCCTGGACAAATCTGGCATCGCAGGTGGTCTGATCCACAGAGTAGGTATCATCCCAGGAGTGGTCCATCATATATTTCACTCTTTCATATCCTTCTCTGTATTCTGTATCTGTGGCATTTCTTTCTCCATCTTTAAATTCCTGTCCCCAGTTATCACTGACTGCAAATGCATTTGTTCCTGTGACGATAGCGGTTGTATAAAGTATATTTTCCATATAGTGAGTAGCAAACGGAGTAATCCCATTGTTCTCCAGAACTTCCACAATTTCTTCTATCTCCTGCCAAGACTGAGGAATCTCCAGATTATACTGGTCAAAAATCTCTCTATTGTAAAAAATGCCGCCATAAAGAGCTGTATAACTCATTCCCAGTATCTGTCCATCCACAGTGACTCCCGGAAGCGCTGCTTCGTTTACCTTTTCCATATAGGGCTTATCCGTCAGATCTTCCCATACCCCGTAACTGCCATAATTATTTGCATCCTGAGATTTCCCAATCACGATATCCGGCATTCCTGACTGCATATACTGCTGCATTTTTCCCTGCAGGTCATTCCAGCTGATGGTCTCCCATTCCAATGTAATCTCAGGGAATTTTTCACTGACTGCCTGATCAATAATATCCGAATAATCAGTACCAGTAGCCAGTACCCGCAGCGTGATATTTTCCTTTTTATTTTCTTCTCCGCCGCTTTCTCCTTCTGTTCCACATCCTGCCATGCTGGCAGCAAGCATAGAACCTGTCAAACAAAATGCCAATAATTTTTTTGTTTTCATATTTCACGACCTCCTTTTGTGTTTATTATAAACAACAGAAAAAGGAAGTATTAGAAATATTTTGCGTTTGTTCCTTGTACTTTTTTGTCTTTTTCTTCTTTATTCCGGCTTTTTAAACTTTAGCTGATAATCTTTCGGGCTGTATCCGGTATAACGCTTAAACACCTTATTGAAATATGTATAATCGTCATATCCCACTAAAAACGCAATCTCAGAAAGTTTAAAATCTTCCTTCTCTATATATTTTTTTGCCTCCTGCATTCGTTTCTCTGTAATGAATGAAATCAGATTTATTCCTTTCGCCTTTTTAAAGCTTCTGGATAAATGAGAGGGTGTCACAAAAAATTTTTCCGCAATATCGGACAATGAAATATTATCCATATAATTTTCCACAATATACTGTTTCACTTTTTCTATCAGGTCATCTTCTCCTTTTTCCTCTGGTTCCAGATCACGTAAGCTCTGGAATTTCAATGCCTGTCCTGCCAGTTCCATAAACTCTTTGGTGTTTTCCGTATCCAAAGCCTGCTCCATAGAGTCAAAAAGACTGTCTTCTTCTGCCTGATCCTGATCGGACCAGTCTGCCTGAAACACTCTGCTGACGACAGATCGTATTCTCTGCATCACCTGCCTGATTTCATAGAAATACCATTCCTCCTCACAGATTCTTCCCAGTCCCATATAATCCATAACGATTCTCTGTACCTGGTCTGCATTTCTGTTTTCCAATTCCTTTTTTAAAGAATCCAGATACCTGTCTGCCCTTGCCAGTTTTTCATACTGGCTGGGGTCAGGCTGAGTATAATCAAAAATTTCCTGTTTTTTGGTATATCTGGCATTCTTTACAATTTTTAAAAGCTGGCTGCGGTATTCCATAGGAATCTCATGAAAACTTTCCTTTCTCTCCCCTATGCTGATGCAAAGGAAATCTTTCTCACCAGTACGTACGCACAAAGCTTTTTCTCTGCACTCCATGAGAACATCCATTGTAAATATCACATATTCATCACCCTTAAAGGTGTTCCAAAAAACAGCCTTCGTCTCAAAAATATTCTTCAGCTTCTCCTTGATCCTTTCTTTTTCCATCAGGATCCTATCTATGCTGTTTTTATTTTCCTCTGTCTGTCCCCTATACCGTACAACCATCATTCTGTACGGCGGCTGAATCCCGCAGCCCTCTATATCAATACTGCATTTCTCCTGTTTGGCAGTCAGATAACGGCTGAACTCCATATCCTGCAGATAACTTTGGTACATCATTTCTGTCCGCTTTTGCTGTTCCATACGTTTTGTATCCTGTTTTTTCTTATAGACAGCTTGTTTCATTTTTTCCATGCACTCTATTAAATTTTCCAGCTTCACAGGCTTCAGGATATAATCCAAAGCACCATTTAGCAGCGCTTCTTTTACTAGAGGGAAATCGCTGTATCCACTGATGACTCCCACCACACTGTTTTCTCTGTTTTCCTTTATCCACTGGATCAGCTTGATTCCATCTACAAAAGGCATTTCTATATCTGTAAGAATTATATCCGCAGAGCTTTCTTGCAAAAAAGCAATTGCTTCCTCTCCGTTTTCAGCTTCCCTTATCTCCATATCCGGTGTTGTCTCTTTTTCCAGCATCGAGACGATACTCTTTCTGACCCAGTATTCATCCTCTACAATCAGTATCTTCATCTGTCATTCCTCTCTTTCCGTCAAAAACAGGTAACTTCAGTATCACTCTTGTTCTGTCATCCCTTCTGATTTCCAGCCCGTATCCTTGTCCATAGAGATAATGAATTCTGTCTTCGATATTTTTAATACCTATGGACAAATGCTTTTCTTCTTTTACCTGTCTGCTGATGGCAGTTTCCTCAAATCCAAGCCCATTATCAGCTATTTCCAGGCAGAAATTGTTTTCCTCCTGCCATGCTGTAATAAAAATACTCTTTTCACCTCTTTTATTTTTCAGTCCGTGTTCCACAGAATTTTCCACCAGAGGCTGAAGGGACAGTTTGGGAATCTGCTTTTTTCTGTATTTTTCTTCCACATGAATTTCCAGGTGAATATCGCCGCCTCTGCGGATATTCACAATATACATATAATTTTCGATATGCTGGAGTTCTTCTTCCAGAAGGACAAACTGCTTCTCAATATTTCCCATGATATTATAGCGGAAAATATCTGACAGCGCTTCGCACATGTTCTTTACAAGCGTACAGTCCTGAACCTGCGCAATTCCTGCCATAGTTCCCAGTGTATTAAAGAGGAAATGGGGATTGATCTGTGCCTGCAAAGCATAATACTTTGCTTCATTCAGGCTCATTTTCAGCTGATATTCTTCATAAATATGCTTTTGGATCTGATTCATCATACGGTTAATATGCTTCCCGATCCTGCCGATTTCATTGTCGTAAATCCTTTCAATCCTTACATCCATATCTCCATTTTCTATCCTTTTCAATGCATTTATAATCCCGCTCAGCTGGTTTGTCATCTTTTTAGAACTGATGACAATAATACTGCCCCAAAGGAGAATAATAAAAATACTCATAAGGATCAGATTTATAAGAAGTCTCTGAAACTGATTCTCCTTATAGAAAGTAGGGTATGCAAATACAACCTTATATCCATAAGCAGAACCAGAAGATTCTGTATAATATTCATTTTCCGGTATTTCTTCTTCTGCCAGGAAATCATCTCCGCTCTTTATCAGCCAGACTGTATTTCCATCCGCAGCCTCCAACCACATGTTCTGTCTGTCCTTAAACTCATACCGCTCTGCGATCTTTGCAAAATCAGACTTATTCATATCGCAGACAATGTATCCAATCTTCTCTTTTCCTCCATCCTGATAAAGTTTTAAAACAATTCTGATATATTTTTCTTTCCTGTCATCCTCATATCCAAGAAGCAGCACCCGGCTGCGGCTTTCTTCTATAGTTTCCTTTATCTGCTCACTTCCCGGTTCGTCGTAAATATCTGTGGAAAAAGGATATTTGTAAGATGAATTCTTCCTATATCCACTCACCAGCTGATTGCTGTTATTATAAATATAAGTTGCCGCATTATCGGAAGAAATGGAACTGTTCAGAATAATCTCATGTGCCGCGTTTCTGTCTTTATAATCAATCTCGTTATTTTTTATCCTCTCCAGCAGATCTGCTCTGTCATAAATATTTGTCAGCGCTTCTATGATCTGTCCGATGTAAGTATCTATTTCATACTGGATGTTCTCAGCAATATTCTCATTTTCCTGATTGATTTCCCGCTCAAAATAACGCACCGTAACAAAAAAGAAATAAAAAATCTGCGATACGATCATTCCTACGACGATCAAGGTTCCCAAGAGAAGGATCCTCCATCTCATACTCATGGCATTTAGTTTCCTTTTTACCTTCTCCAGCATGGTGCTGCCCCCTTTTCTTTCTTAGATATCTTCTGTCATATAATATTATCATAACACGACCACAAGAATTTTGCTTAACTTCCATTATTTTCCTTTATATGCAAAAAAGGAAGCAGCTGCACCGCGCGTCTCCACACCGCAATGCAGCTGCTCCCTTAACCTTCCTATTTTTTTACACTAACCACAAATACTCATACGGTCCCAGCACGATATTCTCCCAGAGCCTCACGCTCTTCCCCTGGATCAGATCATGCATCTCCCACGGCAGCCCGAACCAGTTCACCCGGTTGCAGTCCACCACCTGCTCTTTTTCCGTGAAATTGGCAAGCACCAGCATCCTGTCTTCCTTATGGAATCCAAACACACCCTTATTTCCCGTATCCACCGGAATAGAATGCAGAGTAGAAGCAAACACATCATTTGCCTTCCTTACCGCGATCATCTCTTTAATCCTGTTAAAGACAATGCCTTCCACCGTTCCCTGGTCGTTCCTGTGCTCTGCCTTTTCCCAGTCCATAGGCGGACGGTGCAGCCACCTGGAATCATGAGCGATCTCCGGATCATTCTTATATTCCCACCAGTTCATCTGTCCCAGTTCGTCACCGCTGTACAGCAGCGGGATTCCCGTATAGGAAATGATCACACTGTTCAGCAGGAGGATCCTCTTTACAGACAGTTCCAGTTTATACCTGTCTCTTTCCCAGGATGCTTCCTCCAGACCGCACATGGACGCCATGGTACCGCTGTTTCTTGCATCGAGAGTTTCCGGATTAAATTCATAAAGCTCTCCCCTGGAAAAGCTGCCCGGGAACTTTCCTTCCATAAACTGAATGATAAACTGCTTATGGGCTTCCGGATCCATGCCAAGCTCACGGATGATCTGGGTTTCAAAGCCCCAGCCGATGTCATCGTGGCATCTTGCGTAATTGATCCATACGCCGTCCTCCGGGGTTCCATAATCAATGGCAAGGGATCTCTGCATCAGGCGTACATCCCTGGTAGCCAGAGAATTCCATAAAAGAACCATCAAAGAAGCATTGTACATAATGTGGCATTCCTTATCTTCCGGTGTGCCAAAATATTTCACGATCTCATGAGGTTCTACGATCGCCTCTCCTAAGAAGATCACAGACGGGCATACTTCCTCAATGATCATCTCATACATTTTCAAAAGGGTGTGCACCTGAGGCAGATTCATAGAAGTCGTCCCCAGCTCTTTCCACATATAAGGAATAGCATCCAGGCGGAAGATATCAATTCCCTTATTTGCAAGGGTCAGAAGCACTTCTGCGATTTTATTAAACACATTGGGATTCTTATAATTTAAATCCCACTGGAATTCATAAAATCTGGTCATGACAAATTTCTGGATATCTTCATAATAGGTAAAATTCTTTGGAGCCACAGAAGGAAAGATTTCTGTGAGCGTTTTTTCATATTCAGAAGGAATCCCATAATTATCGAACATGTAGTACATATCCTCATACCCAGGTTCGTTTTTCTTGGACCTTTCTGCCCACTCATGCTCCTTTGCCGTATGGTTCAGTACGAAGTCGATACAGGTACGGATTCCTCTTTTCTTTAACTGTGCTACCACATGCTCCAGCTGCTTCATGGTTCCCAGTCTTTTGTCTACATTCAGATAATCTGCAACTGCATAGCCGCCGTCGTTCTGTCCTTCCCGCGGCTGCAGAAGAGGCATAAAGTGCACATAGGTAACGCCCAGATCACTTAAATAATCAATTTTCTCTTCAAAGTTTTCCAGGTTTCCGCTGAACTTGTCCAGATACAGCATCATACCCACCATTTTCTCAGATAAATACCAGGAATTACCTCCCTTGTCCTGCTTTTTTAAGGCAGCACTTCTTTTCTTCTTTGCCGTGGCAATGATGTTTACCAGCTGGTCATAGAAAAAATCTGTAATTCCATTTTCCCCGTAAATCCCATAATACGCTGCGCGCAGCTTTTCCATTGACATAAGCGTTCTCCCTTTCCTGATAATAAATCTTTTTATTACCATATATTATATTGTTTTTGCTTGTGGAAACCTTTCCATATGTCCAATATAGACATTTTTTTTGGTTTTGTCAATCTTTTTTCAGGAATTTTTCCTATTCTTTTCCTGCTCTACAGGCAGGTTCCGCCGTCCTGCCAATACACATTCAATACTTGTTTTTCTTTTACCTCCTCTCCCTGGATTTTTTTTATAAGAGTCTCTGTGAGGATTTGGGATATTTCCTCGATTCTCTGTCCCACACCGCTGAGCCTGGGATGCACGGTCCTTGTAATGTCTGTAGCGTCATAGGTGATGAGCTTCAGCTTCTCAGGAACCGCGATTCCCATTCCTGCTGCCTGAAAAAGGAAGGGAACACAAAAAGAATCGGATGCGAACACACCATCTGCCTCAGGATACTTTTCCAGACATTCTCCTGCCGTCCTCCTGCAGGCTTCCATATCAAATATTCCTGCCTCTGTACAGACCTCTGTCACCGAAATCCCTGCCTTTTCCAGCTCTTCCTTTAATACCTGGTGTGCCTTTCCCGTAGAGATATGTCCTCCTATGGTATCTTTTCCATAAATACTGAGAACTTTTTTACAGCCGCTTTCTACAAAGTGTACGGCTGCCATCCTGCCTGCTTTTTCATGGTCTGAGCACACCATGGGAATCCTGCCCTTAAAGTCCCGGTCAAAGGACACGATCACCCTCTTGCTGTCGGTATACGCCTGGTCGTTAAAGGAGTGGGTCGCTGTGATAATACCGTCCACCAGATTATTTTCCAGCATATCCAGATAATCCTGCTCCCCATTTTCCTGATTTTTTGTACAGCAGATCATGGTCTTATATCCTTTTTTATATAAATCCGATTCCAGCCTCTGGGCAAGCTCAGAAAAGAAATAATGATCCAGAGAGGGAATCAGCACGCCGATGATCCCGCTTCTGTTTTTCAAAAGATTCTGGGCGAGCACATTGGGCGTATAATCCAGCTGTCTTGCCGCGTCTTCGATTTTCTTCCTTGTAGCAGGCGCCACATAGCCGTTCCCTGACAGAGCCCTGGACGCTGTCCCGATCCCTACTCCGGCAAGCTTCGCCACATCTTTAATACTAGCCATTCCCTCAACCTCTGCTCTGAAAACTTATATCTCTATTATCATACCATAATTCTGGTTTCTATAGAAAAAATTTTTTAATATTATACTTGACTAACACAGTCCAGTTATGTTATCTTAATACCAGTAATAATTACTATTATTAATCCGCAGGATTCATTTCTGCTGATAGAAAGGAGTTTTCTATGGCTACTATGAAATACAGCAGGCAGCGGGAATCTATCCGTGATTTTGTCCATAACTGCCACGATCACCCCACCGCAGATATGGTCTACGCAGGAATCCGTGAAGAATTTCCCAATATCAGTCTGGGTACCGTATACCGGAATCTTTCTCTTCTCGTAGAATTAGGCGACATCACAAAGATTTCCACGGACAGCGGTCCTGACCGGTTTGACTGCAACACAAAACCTCACAGCCACTTTATCTGCACAGAATGTCAGTGTATCAGCGACATCGAACTGCCTGATACCGATTACATAGAAAAAATGGCAGCAGAAAATTTCGACGGTGAAATTATCAGCCATGTGACTACTTTCTATGGAATCTGTAAAGACTGTTTAAAGAAGAAATCTTTTAAAAAAGAAGCTTGACGGATGCAGAAAAGTATGGTAGATTAAAATAGTAACAATTACTATTATTACTTTATAAAAACCTGGCAATGCCAGATTTGATACTAAAAAAATTCTATTTAAGAAAAGGAGAATGATCATCATGAAAAAATTTGTATGTAGTGTATGCGGTTATGTTTACGAAGGCGAAGCAGCTCCTGAAAAATGTCCAGTATGCGGCGTTCCCGCTTCTAAATTTATCGAGCAGGCTGGTGAGAAAAGCTGGGCTGCAGAGCATGTAGTAGGTGTTGCTCAGGGCGCAAGCGAAGACATCATGGCTGACTTAAGAGCGAACTTTGAAGGCGAATGTTCAGAAGTTGGTATGTATCTGGCAATGGCTAGAGTTGCTCACAGAGAAGGCTATCCTGAAATCGGTTTATACTGGGAAAAAGCTGCTTACGAAGAAGCAGAGCACGCTGCTAAATTCGCTGAATTATTAGGCGAAGTTGTTACAGACAGCACAAAGAAAAACCTGGAAATGCGTGTAGAAGCTGAAAACGGCGCTACAGCAGGTAAATTTGACCTGGCAAAACGTGCGAAAGCTGCAAATCTGGATGCAATCCATGACACAGTTCATGAAATGGCAAGAGATGAGGCAAGACACGGAAAAGCATTTGAAGGCTTATTAAAGAGATACTTTGGCTAAGAAACAGCTTCTATCAAACTAGCTTCACCATTTGTAACGCGATCAATGGCTGATATGTTTGCTGCCTGTCCTGAAGGGAGCCGCCTGAGCGGACAGGCAGTTTCAAACAATCTGCCCATTCTACTAACATAGGGAAGTCAGCAGCGCCTGCCTTCCGCCCAAAAATTACGGAGGTATTTTTATGAGCAAGTACGCTGGAACAAAGACAGAAAAGAACCTGATGGATGCATTTGCTGGTGAATCCCAGGCAAGAAATAAATATACATACTACGCTTCAGCAGCAAAGAAAGCCGGCTATGAACAGCTTGCCGCGCTTTATCTGGAAACTGCAGACCAGGAAAAAGAACACGCGAAAATGTGGTTTAAAGAATTCCACGGTATCCATGACGTTGCTGCCAACCTGGAAGATGCTGCACTTGGTGAAAACTATGAATGGACGGATATGTACGCACGTATGGCAAGAGAAGCAAGGGAAGAAGGATTCCCAGAGCTGGCTGCCAAATTTGAAGGCGTTGCAAGAGTAGAAGCAGCTCATGAGAAACGCTACCGCAAGCTTCTGGAAAGCTACAAGGCAGATAAGACTTTCAAAGGCGATGCTCCTTTAGGCTGGAAATGCAGAAACTGCGGATATGTCCATGAAGCTGATGAAGCTCCTGAAGTATGCCCGGTATGCGCACATCCAAGAGCTTACTTTGAACGTAAAGTAGAGAACTATTAATCTTATACAGACTACTCCTCCAAAAGGAGGGACGTCCCGGCAGTCCGGGCGTCCCTCCTTTTTTCTGAATCTTATCTTTCACTTTTTTCATCCAGTGCTTCCAGGGTATAATCATGAAGAGTTTCTCTTCTGAATTTGTCAGACCGCAGCATCCTGGAATAGATTGTATCCACCATGATCAGAATAGGAAACTGCGGAGAGATTGCCTTCCCCTGTTCCAGATTTTCCTTCACCGCACAGAGCATGACTTCATCACAGAAACTCCGAAAATCCTTATCAATATGAGAGGTCATAAGGATGACCGCAGCACCGCACCTTTTCGCTGCTTTCAGCGATTCAATGACCTCCATGGTCTTTCCGCTGACACTGATGCCGATGACCGCGCAGTCCTGATCCAGAAGTACTGAATTCATTCTCATGATGTGATCGTCCGTAATGGCTTCCATATTCACGCCAATACGCATAAATCTCATCTTCATCTCCATGCCTACCAGCCCGGAGCTTCCTTTCCCATAGATATAAATTCTCTTTTTCTCCGAAAGAATGTTTTCAATCCTTCCAATCTGCTCCTCATCCATGAGAGAATAACTTTTATTCAAAAGCTCCTGGTAACTGTTCAGAACCGTCTTAATGTGGTCACTGGCAGGGGGACGGTTCACCGGAGTTCCGCTCTGCTCATAGCAGAAGAGAAATTCCCGGTATCCTTTATATCCGCACTTCTTGGCAAATCGGGACAGAGACGCTTCTGAGACGTACAGCTGCTTTGACACATTTTTTGCTGACAGGTCCGTATGCCCTTCCTTCCGTATGAAGAAATCCGCAATAGTCTTCTCCAGAGAAGTAAAGGTCTCGTAAATCGCCTCAATATGAGGAATAATATTTTTTTCGTATTCTTCCATCAAAAGCGCCTCCATTTCTTATCTTTGTGTACTTATTTCTTCTCCTGCCGGGTGCGGAAATGATAATATGCACCCAGCATTCCAGCCTGATTCTGATTCTCGGCAAATGCAAGGCGGGTGTGTGACGCCACAGAAGGAAGCAGATATTTTTCCAGACTCTTTTGAATCTTTTCTCCCAGATATTCCTTCTGTGCCATGATCCCTCCTCCTAGGACCACCACTTCCGGATTAAGCACGTAACAGATATTGGCAATGCCCATGCCCAGCACGTCTGTCATCTCGTCAATGGCACGGATACAGTCCTCATCACCGTTTTTCGCATGTTCAAAGACATATTTGCCGTTAATGCTGTCCGGAGAAATCTTCTTGTACTGGGCTGTTTTCTTTACCAGGATGCTGCTGGCTCCCAGATCCTGGAATTCTCCTCCCGGAAGATGCATATATCCGATCTCGCATCCGCTTCCTGAAAATCCGTGAAAGACCTGCCCATCGATGATGATAGCACCGCCGATGCCGGTTCCCACAGTGAGACATACACTGATCTTGGCGCCTCTGGCAGCCCCTGCATAGTATTCCGCAAGTCCTGCACAGTTGACATCATTCTCCACCTCACAGGGAAGAGAAAAACGCGCTTCCATGGTTTTCTTAATTTCCGTGCCTGTATAATGGGGAATCAAAGGCGCTGCATAGGTAATCTTTCCTTCCTCACAGTCTACCATGCCTGCTGTGGAGATACAGATTCCCTGTGGCTGATAATTGTTTACATAATTCTCCGCTGTCTTCTGTATTTTTTCCAGGATTCCGGGACCTCCCTTTTCCATTGCCTCTGTAGGAAGCTCTCCTGTGGTGAGAAACTTTCCGTCCTCCTGTATGATACCATGCTTTATGGAAGTCCCGCCGATATCAATGCATATATATTGTTTCATACCTCTGCTCCTTTACTGCACAGAAAATCCTGCTCTATTTTATCTTGATCTTGAAAATGGCTTTTTTAATCACTGCAGGCGCTTCCACCTGGACAGCGGTTCTGTGTGCGTCTTTGGGATAGCATAAAAGGAAATCTCCTTCTGTAAGGACCACATGACTGTTGGGTTCTCCCTCCAGAGGAAGGAAATCATCCTTGTCCACAAATTCTTTCTGCTCCATGTTGTCAATGAAATTGACGTCGATCTGTTCCGGACCTCTGAGCATCAGATGAAGATCCAGATATTTCCGGTGTGCTTCCCAGAATCTGTTTTCTGCCTTTGTTGTCTCATATTCTACTATATTTACAAACAGGTTGTCACCATCTATTTCATGGCTTCCTTTTTCATAACTGAGCAGATCATGCTCTTTCGCATATGCAAAGCATTTTAAAACTTCTTCTTCCAGATAACCATAGTCCTTTAAATCTCTGATATTGCCGAATACCATATTGCTTTCCTCCTGTTCTGAATGATTCTTCTTAATAGCCGCAAATCAGCCTGGTATTTTTCCAGGCTGATTCACTGATGCATTGATTATTTTTGATAAATAGTAGTGTTTGGAGCCGGTTTGGAATTGTCTCCCTTTACCTTTCTCCAGATCATACTTGCCGGAATTCCGATCACCAGAGATACTGCGATAGAAATAATGGAGTATGACCAGATGGATACATTTTCTGCCGGAACAAAGTATTTAATATAAACCATAACGCCGGATGCCGCGATAAATGCCAGCACTGCGCCAAAAGTATTTGCAACCTTTGTGAATGCGCCCAGGATAAAGGTTCCGATCAGGATACCCAGTACCAGTCCCATGAATCCGTTGAACCATTCGTATGCGGACTTCACACCGCCGTTTGCCAGAACCATGGCAACCACGATAGAGAAGATACCTACGATCAGAGATACCCAGCGTCCGATCTTTGTCTGTGTCTCAAAGCTTAATGGCTTCTTGGACAGACGTTCCTGGATATCCAGGGTCCAGCTGGAGGATACGGAGTTCAGTCCTGTAGAAAGTGTGGACTGTGCTGCCGCATAGATCGCTGCCAGAAGCAGACCTGTTACACCAACCGGAAGCTCAAATGCGATCCAGGAAGCAAAGATCTGGTCCTGCTGCGCTGCAGGGGGAAGGGCATTTCCCTGTACCTGATAGAATACATATAAACCAGTTCCGATCAGGTAGAATACGGTTGCGATGAAGATAGACAGAGCGCCGTTTGCCAGCATCATCTTGTTCAGTTTCTTTGTATCTGTCGTTGTTGTAAAACGCTGTACAATATCCTGGCTGGATACATAAGATCCCATGGTATTAAAGCCTGCGCCTACGATCAGAAGGAATACGCTGTCTTTCAGGATATTCGCGTCAAAGATCGGCTGATTTGCTGCCAGGAATTTCTCTCCGGCTGTAAACTCATGGAAGATTGCTCCCAGTCCGCCGTCAATGTGAGCGATCAGGAAGATCAGACCAAAGGTTACACCGATCAGCAGTACAGAACCCTGAATGAAGTCTGTCCAAAGTACAGATTTCAGACCTCCTGTATAAGAGTAAATAATCGCGATCACACCCATGATGATGATCAGCACGTTTACGCTGACTCCCATCAGGCTGGAAAGTACCATACATGGCAGGTACATAATGATGGACATACGTCCGATCTGGTAAATGATGAACATAACCGCGCCCAGGATACGCAGTCCTTTGCTGTTAAAACGCAGCTCCAGATAATGATAAGCAGTATCAATATCCAGCTTGCTGTAAACCGGCAGGAAGAACTTAATGGTTACCGGGATTGCCAGCAGCATACCCAGCTGTGCGAACCACAGAAGCCAGGAACCTGCATAGGAGTTTCCTGCCAGAGACAGGAATGAAATGGGGCTTAACAACGTAGCAAAAATAGAAACGGATGTTACCCACCACGGAACGGTGCCGTCCCCTTTAAAGTATTCTTTTCCCTTCATTTCCTTCTTTGCAAAATGAAGACCGGCGAATAAAACCGCTGCAAGATAAACAATTAAAATAATCAGGTCAATTACAGTAAAACCCTGCATAAACGAACCTCCTCTTTCTTATTTTTCCTAAAAATGGGCGCAAAAAACCCGGTGCTGCAGCATTTGCGGCATGCACCGGATCTACTGCTTCACTTTACAGATATTTTTTCTCAGCTTCTTTTACCATAGCTGCTGCTTCAGCGGCGATCGCTTTGTCAGCATCCTGGAGATTTTCCAGCGGCTCTCTTACTCCGCCGATGTTCAGGTTTTCATTGATGCGGAGGATTTCTTTTGCCACTGCGTACATATTTGCGCGGCTGGAGCACATTTTGTAGATGATCTCGTTGATATCATACTGAAGCTCCATTGCCCTGTCTCTGTCCCCTGCTTTGATCAGGTCATTCAGTTTCAGGAAAAGACCTGGCATTACGCCGTAGGTTCCGCCGATTCCGCCGTCTGCTCCGATAGCACGGCCTGCCACGAACTGTTCGTCGGGTCCGTTAAATACCACGAAATCTCCCTTTGCTGCTTTTCCTGCTGCCTTGAACATCTGGATGTCCTGGGTAGGCATGGAGGAATTCTTTACCGCTACCACTCTGGGGTTTTTCATCATTTCAGCAAACAGGCTCATGGTCAGTGCTGTACCTGCCAGCTGAGGAATGTTGTAGATTACAAAGTCTGTATTCGGCGCTGCAGCGCTGATGGTATTCCAGTATGCGGCAATGGAATATTCCGGAAGGCGGAAGTAAATAGGAGGAATGGATGCAATAGCGTCTACTCCTACGCTTTCAGAATGTTTTGCCAGTTCCACGCTGTCTCTTGTATTGTTGCAGGCAACATGGTTGATAACGGTCAGTTTTCCTTTCGCAACTGCCATTACGTTTTCAATGATTACTTTACGCTCTTCCACGCCCTGGTAAATACATTCTCCTGAAGAGCCATTCACGTAAACGCCTTTCACGCCTTTATCGATAAAATACTGAGTAAGAGCACGAACACCTTCTGGGCTTACATTGCCTTCTTCATCATAGCATGCATAAAAAGCCGGGATAATTCCTCTGTATTTTTCTAAGTTACTCATAACAAAAAATCCTCCTTGATCTTACTTCTCTATCTTCGCCATTTCCTCTGTAAATGACTTTGTGATTAACTGGGGACGGGTAATAATAGAACCGACAACTACGCTGTAGCAGCCCAATTCTATTACACGCCTTGCCTTTTGGGGGGTATTGATGTTTCCCTCTGCGATCACCCGGTGTTTTACCTTACTTAAGATTGTACGGATGATCTCAAAATCATTGTTCTCAATCTTATCCCCTTTACTCTGTTTGGTGTAGCCAACCAGTGTTGTTCCTATGAAGTCAAATCCAAGCTCGTCTGCATGAAGCGCTTCCTCTACCGTAGAGCAGTCTGCCATTAACAGCTGTTCCGGGTACTTCTGCCTGATGTCATGGTAAAAGTCGTCCAGTGTCTTATTCCCCGGTCTTAAAGAAATGGTGGCGTCGATTGCAATGATTTCCGGTTTTACTTCCATCAGCTCGTCGATTTCTTTCATGGTGGGGGTAATATACACTTCGCTGTCATCGTAATCCCTTTTCACAATGCCGATCACGGGAAGATCTACATTTTTTCTGATCTCCTCAATATCCTCTTTTGTGTTGGCACGGATTCCCAGGGCTCCTCCTTCTGCTGCCGCTCTCGCCATTCTTCCCATGATAAAAGAAGAATGCAGCGGTTCATGAGGCAGTGCCTGACAGGATACGATCAGATGTCCGTTCAGACGTTCTAACTTTTCATCCATGTGCTCTTTCTCTCCTTTCTGCGTTCCGCCTTTGTTTATCCTCAGTATAGCATTATTGAAATTTATTTCAATATTTTTTCTTTTTTTGAATTTTCTTTCATTTCTTTTGTAATTTTTTTATAGTTTTTCCATTTTTTTCTCCTTATTTTTCCATCAGGCTGCATAAGTCCTGAAAGTTCTTTCGCATCGTGTACAATTCATTGCAATAATTACAGGATAGAATTATAATAGAGGCTATCAAAAGACTTTTTTAGCTCTGCCGCAAATTTTCCCTGCGGCAGCCGCAAATCTATCCGTAAAAGCCAATCAAGGAGGAACGTTATGATTATTAAAAACGGCATGGTATTCCAGGAGGACGGCACCTTCCGGAAACAAGATCTTTATACAGAAAATGGTCTTATCGTGGCTTCAGAAGAAGAAACCAGCGACAAAACCGTCATTGACGCCTCAGGATTAAAGGTCATTCCCGGTCTGGTGGATGTACACAGCCACGGCGCCTTTGGTCATGACTTCTGCGACGCAGATCCCGAAGGATTAAAGACCATCCTGAAATATGAAAAGGAGCACGGCATTACCTCTTACTGCCCCACTTCCATGACCCTCGCCAAGGACCGGCTGCTGACCATCTTCTCCACACCGGAGAAAATCCAGGAAAGCCCCAAGCTTGCCCGCATCATCGGCATCAATATGGAGGGACCGCTCATTGATATTAAGAAAAAAGGCGCCCAGGCAGGAGAATATGTCTGTGTCCCGGATGCCTCTTTCTTCCGGAAATGCAATGAAGCATCCGGCAACCGGATCAAGCTGGTCACTCTGGCTCCCAATGTAGACCAGGCTTATGAATTTATCCAAGAAGTAAAGGATGAGGTGGAGATTTCCATCGGACACACCACTGCCAACTATGACTGTGCGAAAAAGGCTATGGATATGGGCGTACGTCATGTGACACATTTGTACAATGCCATGCCGCCCTTTGCCCACAGAGATCCCGGCGTGGTAGGCGCGGCATGTGATACGCCGGACTGTATGGTGGAGCTGATCTGCGACGGCTTCCATATCCATCCTGCCACTGTCCGCACTACCTTCAAGATGTTCGGAGAAGAACGGGTGATCCTCATCAGTGATTCCATGATGGCGACCGGAATGCCCAACGGCAGATATGAGCTGGGCGGTCAGGAAGTTATCATGAAGGACCGCTTCGCTGCCCTTTCAGACGGTACGTTGGCAGGCTCTGCCACCAATCTTTTCGACTGCATGAAAAAAGCCATGGAATTCGGCATTCCCGAATCCACAGCTATCTTTGCAGCTACCAGAAACCCGGCAAAGAGCATTCACGTATATGACAAAGTGGGCTCTCTGACGCCTGGAAAATATGCGGATATTTTGCTGGTAGATGAAGAATATAATTTAAAGCAGGTAATCTGAC
>NHCFC00100__coassemble_1506_pt1 | contig 28239 bp, 34 predicted proteins | sample NHCFC00100__metabat2_low_PE_019 | metagenome-assembled genome bin NHCFC00100
TCCCGTCCCGGGCGCATACAAAGTGTGGTAAGGCAGGACGTCCCGTATTATTCCAGCCAGCATCACCGTCTCAGGTATCATCGGTACTATTATCTCAAGGTGGACATTACAGATCCTGTGACAGGTGTGACCACCACCATCCAGAGCCAGGGTTACCGAAAGCCTGTCCACCGTTATCTTGCCTCTGCTCAGGTACGGGTATATACGGACAGGAGCGGATGGAAGCATTATCTTGAAGAGTTTCAATTTAAGGAACACCCGACAGATCCGGGAATTTTTGATGGAAAACCTATGGATTTTGAGGAGACAGCTGCCGGAAGCGGACGGTTTGTTCAGATTTTGGTGGCAGTGATCCTTGTGCTCATGGCTCTGAATCTGTTTCTGGGTGGTGGGGGAGCTTCCTAACAGAAACTTTGCTTTCCTTTTCAGAAGGAATCCAAAGATCAAAACACAGAAAAATTTTTTCGCACGCTCCTGAGGCAGTGTCGCTCTGGGCGGCTTGCAGCAGGATAAGGAAGGAGCAGTCATGCAGAAGGCAAAAGAATCTACAGAAATTTTATCTCAAAAAAACATACTACAAAACGCTCTGGACTATATCAAAGAATATTTTTCCAATGACCACAGTGGGCATGATGCCCAGCATACCATCCGGGTCTATAAACTGGCATCGAGAATCGCTGAACAGGAAGCTGCCGATTTGTTTCTTGTCCAGCTTGCCGCCCTGCTTCATGATGTAGATGACAGGAAACTTTCCCCTGACACCTCTGCCGAAAAAAACAATGCGGTTTCCTTTATGAAAAATCAGGGGATCGAGGATACGGTTATCCGTACTGTATGTACGATTATTGACGAAATATCGTTTGCTGGAGAGGATTCTGTCACACCACAATCCATAGAGGGAAAGTGTGTTCAGGATGCTGACAGGCTGGATGCTATTGGCGCCATCGGCATTGCCAGGGCGTTTACCTATGGTGGAAACCATGACCGGGTCTTGTATGACCCCCAGGAAAAGCCCTGTTTGCATATGTCAAAAGAGGAATATCATAGTCATATTTCCACCACCATCAACCATTTCTATGAGAAACTGTTTCTGTTAAAAGATCTGATGAATACGGCTGCGGCAAAAGAAATCGCCGAACACCGGGATCAGATCATGCGGGATTATATTGAAGAATTTCTCCTGGAATGGGATGGTATCCGTTAGCAGAAACAAAGAAGAACCCCGAAACCACTGCCGAAAAACAGGAGCGGACTTGTATGCATTATGTTCAGGCAAAAGGAATCTTATCTTCACAAAACGGAATGAATCTGTATCGCGGCTGTTCCCACGGCTGTATTTACTGTGATTCCAGAAGCAGATGCTATCATATAGACCATGCCTTTGAAGACATTGAAGTAAAGGAAAATGCCATTGAGCTATTAGAAAACGCTCTGAAGCGGAAGCGAAAAAAATGTATGATTGCCACAGGCTCTATGACGGATCCCTACATTCCTCTGGAAATGAAACTCCAAAATACGAGAAAAGCATTATCCCTGATCTATGAATATGGGTTCGGTGTGACTGTGATCACGAAATCAAACCGGATCCTGCGGGATCTGGATCTGCTGCAGAAAATCAATGAACGGAGCAAATGTGTCGTGCAGATGACTCTGACCACTTATGAGGAAGAGCTGTGCAGAAAGATTGAGCCCAAGGTCAGTACCACCCAGGAACGGTTTCTGGTCCTGAAAGAACTGCATCGTGCAGGAATACCGACCGTAGTATGGCTGACGCCCATCCTGCCTTTTATAAACGATACCATGGACAATATCTCAGGCATTCTGAAGCTGTGCAGGGAAGCTCAGGTCTATGGCATTGTCTGCTTTGGAATGGGGCTGACGCTGCGGGAGGGAAACCGGGAATATTTCTATGCACAATTAGACCGCCTGTTTCCCGGTCTGAAAGAAAAGTATATCCATACCTATGGAAATCAATATGTGCTGAACAGTCCCCGCAGCGAATCGTTAATGGGATTTTTCCATGAAACATGCAGGGAAAACGGAATTGTACACAGCAATGAACAGATTTTTTCTTACCTGCACGAATGGAAGGAAAAGAATACAGCACAGCAATTAAGTCTCTGGGACTGGAAGGCAAGCGAAGAGTGACCAGTCATCCAGTCAGAAAGCGAGGAGGAAATATGAGAAAAGAATCCGAAAAAACAATCGCCAAAGATGTGGAAGCCGTTGTGACAAGCTATAATCAGGGAACTATGATCCTGGAAGCAATTTCTTCTCTGTGTATGCAGACCACACCTCCGGCGAAAATCATCCTGATAGATGACGGTTCTACCGATGAAGCGTCTCTTCATATTCTGGAGGAACTGAAAACAAAATCTGCCTTTTCAGTTCCCATTACTGTGGTGCAGCAGTCAAATGGCGGGGTATCAGCGGCAAGAAACGCTGGAATCAGCAGAACCCAGTCACCGATGGTTCTGGTCCTGGACGGAGATGATAAGCTTGAACCCGGGTATCTTGAGCATGTCCGCTCGCTGCTGCTTCAGGATGCTTCCATGGTTGCCGCGTCTTCCTGGATGAGGACCTTTGGGGTGCTGGAGGCAGAGGTCTGCCCGGAAGGAGGAGGCATAAGAGAATTCCTTATCCGCAACTGCTGCCCGGCAACCCATATTCTGCGGAGGGAAGCATGGGAAAAATGCGGCGGGTATGAGGAAACCATGCGTTCCGGCTTTGAGGACTGGGAGTTCTTTTTAAGCCTCCTGGAGACTGCGCCTGGCGCCAGAATCGGTATTGTTAAAGAACCGTTGATCAATTACCGCACGGCGGCGGCTTCTTCTAATGTAAGAAGTATGGAAAAGCGGCTGGAGCTGATGAAATTTATCATGGAAAAACATATACAGTCTTATCAAACGTATGTTATAGACGCTGTACTGGGCATGGAGGCTGTATCCATGTCACGGCTATATAACTGGGAAAGTGAGATCTGCCATACCTTACAGGAGAAACAGGAGCTGAGCCGGGCATCCCGGGATTTCCTGGACAGCCCTTCCTATGGAGACGGCGGTATGGCGTCGGCAGTCCGTATTGCTTCCTCAGGAATTGAGCGGATCAGGACAATTTGACTGTGGAGGTGAATCCATGTGAACGGTTTTTTTCTATTACTTCCCTTTCTGGCAGTGCGCTTTGGACTGCTGGGCAGCTTGAACAAAAACGCGGTTTCGCGCGCAGCATATTTTGCGCCATTGCAGGGAAAGGAGAAAATAGCATATTCAATTTACCAGGTATCAAATATAGGGCTGTTCCTCTCCTTGATTTTTCTGAAAGCAGCAGCAGATTTCTCAATACAATTTTATATGGGACTTCTTTGCTACTTCGGGGGACTTCTTTTGTGTGCCGCTGCCATTGTAAGTTTTTCGGCTCCTGATGACAGTGGAATGAATGCAAATGGAATTTATCAGTTCTCCCGCAATCCCATGTACATCGCATATTTTATTTGTTTTCTTGGCATGGCATTTTTAACGCAGTCGCTTGTACTGTTTGTTATACTATTGATATTTCAGATTTCCGCTCATTGGATCATTCTTTCGGAAGAAAGATGGTGTACAGAGAAATTCGGAGAGGCATATAAACAATATATGCGGACCGTCCGCCGTTACCTTTAACTGCTGAAAGGAGTATATCAATGGGATATTACATAACTGCTTTTTCAACTGCATTCAGCGCCTTTTTAGGACTCTCTTTTTCTATCCATGCAGTTAAAAGAGGGACAGGGCAGGAGAAAACCAATGCTCTCTATATGCTCGCAAGGAGCGCTGCAATGGCATTTATCTCCATACTTCCATTCATCTATCTGTCGGAGGGACTGCTGCGTATTGCTACAAGCGCAATGCTGATGATACAGTTCATAGACGCTATGGCAGGAATCCATATAAAAAACCGTATGCGGACAATAGGACCTTTTCTTATGGCATTTATTCATACCGTCTGTCTGCTGGTCTTCTTTTAAATATAGCGTATTTCCGCGTCAGTTCTACATAAGGGAAAAGCTTCTTTCTTATGTTTTGATATTGTCCATATTCAAGACAAATGGCATTCACCATCCAGCATTACTGGATGGTTTTTAAGGATTATACAAAATCATGTGAAGGACCGCGGTTTCCATTCCTGTATTTCTGTAAGAATGAACCACATCTCCCATAAACCGGATACTTTCACCCTCGGAAACGGTAAAGCACTGCCGATCGGCTATGATTTCAATGGAACCGCTGAACACAGTGATAAATTCTGCGGTTCCCCGAAGATGCGGTTCTGACTGCCAGTAGCTTCCCGGTTCCAGCTCCAGGTAATAGACTGCAAATCTGCGGTTTTCGTCGTCTGGGAAAATAGAATAATTTCTTACTTTCCCCTCATCTTCTAACAAAGGCTGTATTTCCGATGTTTTCACAATTTCATAGGGCGCTTTCGGGCGTACGGTCAGGGCGTCAAAGGGCACTTTCATACCATTGGATAATTTCCACAGGGTGGAAAGTGTCGGGTTGCCGTCGCCTCGTTCCACCTGGGCAAGCATGCTTTTACTGACGCCGCTCAACTTTGCAAGTTCTTCCATGCTGAAATTTCGTTCTTCCCGAAGCCGTTTGATATTTTTTGCAACGATTACGTTCATAGTATCCAAAAAATCAACCTCCATATTGACATTATAATGATACAGATATATTATTTTAATGTACGAAGTCCAATGTAATACACTGTTTATTACATTATATAATTCAAGAACGAAATTGTAAAGGAGGTAGAAAATGTTTCCTGTCACTGATTTTTTAATTTATTGTTTTGTTACAGCCTATACCCCCGGCGCCAATAATTTATTGTCCATGAGCAATGCGGCGCGTCTGGGCTTTAGGAAAAGTTTCCGCTTTAATCTGGGGATTACCACAGGCTTTTTGATTGTCATGAGCGTATGCATGTTATTTAGCTCTACTTTGTTTTATGCGCTCCCGAAAGTTAAGATTTTTATGCAGATTTTAGGAGCTTTGTATATGCTGTACCTCGCATGGAAAATCTGGAAATCCAATTCTGATTTTGAAGTGGAGGGAGATAAGACAGCCAGCTTTTTTGCGGGAATGGTCTTACAATTTATGAATCCAAAGATTTATATTTATGCCATCACCACCATGTCTCTGTACATATTGCCTGTCTTTCATTCTACAGTCTCGCTGATCGGATTTACACTGATACTGACGGTTATAGGTGCGTCGGGGTCTTTTGTATGGGCGCTGTTCGGTTCGGTCTTCTGTAAATTTTTTGCCAAACATACAAAAGCAGTCAATCTCATTATGGCTCTCTTGCTGGTATATTGCGCAGCCGCATTGTTCTTGTAAAACAGGAAACCTGATCAAACCGGGTTTTGGTCTGATTTTCCGGTGTGCATTTAGATTTTCCTGCGCCATACCTGGTATAAACAAAATCCAGCGGGAAATCTTATTAAGAAAAGAACACTGGAGGCAGGAAATGGAATCCATATGGAGAAAAACATACAGCAGAAAGAAAAGACCCGCTCTGGAGGGCAGTATAGAGGCGGATGTGGCAGTGATCGGCGGCGGTATGACCGGCATACTGACTGCCTGGCAGCTTGAGAGAGCTGGCGTGCATGCAGTCGTCCTGGAGGTAGATGAGATCGGCGGGGGTCAGACAGGAAATACCACGGCAAAGATCACAGCCCAGCATGGCATGTTCTGCCGCAGCTTCCTTGAGAAAAAAGGAGAAGAAACAGCCCGGCAATATGTCCGGGCAAACCAAAAAGCGGTAGAAGAGTACCAGCGGATCATCCACGCAGAACAGATCGACTGTGACCTGGTGCAGACAGATGCCTACGTCTATTCTGAGGACGAGGAAAAATTAAAACTAGAGACCGAGGCTGCACAAAAGCTGGGAATCCCTGCCTCTTTCGTAAGACAGATTGAAATCCCGGTTTCCTGTGCCGGTGCCGTCCGGTTTCCTGACCAGGCTTGCTTCCACCCGTTAAAGTTTCTGGGTGCATTGTCAGAGCAGCTGACCGTGTATGAAGATACCATGGTAAAAGAAGTAGGGGAACACCGGGTAAAAACTATGCGGGGCAGTGTAAAGGCGGATCAGATCGTCTTTGCCGCTCATTTTCCCTTTATCAATTTCCCGGGTTTGTATTTTGCCAGGATGCATCAGGAGCGTTCTTATGTGTTAGCCCTTGAAAATGCCGGGATACAAAAGGGCATGTATATCGGTGATGGGAAGAACACGCTTTCCTTCCGGCAATATGGCAAATATCTGCTGCTGGGAGGGCAGGGACACCGGACCGGTGAAAACCGGGAGGGCGGCTGTTATAAGCAGCTGAAAGAAGCTGCCAGAAAGCTGTATCCTAAAAGCAGTGAGGCAGCCTGCTGGTCTGCCCAGGACTGTATAACGGCAGACCGGATTCCTTACATCGGAAGATATGCCTCCCAGCATCCCGGCTGGCTGGTGGCAACCGGATTTGAAAAATGGGGCATGAGTTCTGCCATGGTATCGGCGCTGCTTTTAAAGGATCTGGTCTGCGGGATAGAAAACCCTTATGCAGAGGTCTTTGCTCCCTCCAGATTTTCTTCCCAGGAGCTTCCTCAGATCGTGAAGGACAGTGCAAAGGCTGTAAAAGGACTTACGAAACGGTTCTTTCATCTTCCTGCCGAGACTCTCTCTGCTCTGGAGCGGGGACATGGTGCGGTTGTGGAGACGCCGGAAGGAAAAGCAGGCGTGTATAAGACCGAGGAAGGCGGAATCTTTCAGGTAGATCTTGTCTGTCCCCACATGGGCTGTGAGCTGGCATGGAACCCGGAGGAAAAATCCTGGGACTGTCCTTGTCATGGCTCCCGGTTTGATTTTGAAGGAAATCTTCTGGACGGACCGGCACAGGAGGGGATCCGGTATGAATGATTATTTCTATGGCTGGTATTATCGGTTTCAGGAAAAAAACGGAAGCGCGGCAGTGATCCCGGCAGTTCATCTGTCAGAAAAGGAACGCTCCTGTTCGATCCAGGTGATCACTGAGAAGGAAAGCCTGTACAGAGAGTTCCCCATCGGTCAGTTTCGGATTGACCGGAAAAAGGAACGGATGCAGATCGGAGAAAATCTGTTTTCCCGCAAAGGGATCTGCCTGGACTTTCTGGGAGACAGGATTGAAAAAGCAGGCGGGGAGGGAGAAGGGAGCAGTCTGAAAAATGCGTCTCCTGCCAGAGTGCAGGTCAGCGGACGCCTGCGTTTTGGCAAATTTACTGTGCCGGATTACGATATTATGGGACCGTTTTCTATGATTCCAGGAATGGAATGCAGACATGAGGTATACAGCATGAAGCATACAGTAAACGGCAGGCTGAAATTAAATCAGACGGTGCTGGATTTTCAGGAAGCAATGGGATATATGGAAGGAGACAGCGGGAATTCTTTTCCCGAAAAGTATATCTGGACCCAGCATTTCCTCCCCCAGGGATCTTTGATGCTGGCAGCGGCAGATATCCCACTGGCTGGGATCCATTTTACGGGAACGGTAGGGATTCTTTTCTTCCGGAACAGAGAATACCGTTTTGCCACTTATCTGGGAGCGTCGGTGAGGAAAATGGGAGAGGGCGAACTGCTGATCCGGCAGGGGCACTGGCGGCTGCATGTACGGTTTCCAAAGCTTGGCGGCAGTCTGCTCCATGCCCCGGACTGCGGGCAGATGGTACGGACCATCCGGGAAGCGGTTGCCTGTGAAGCAGAGTACACGTTGCTGTATAGAAATCGGGTCCTGCTGCATATTAAAACAGATCAGGCAGCAGCAGAATACGAAGTTTAGGAAAGAGATTGAACATTTTTGTGCGTCAGTCTCTTCGTGAGGGCGGTGTTCCCTTTGAAGTGAAACTGTGGCAGCCGAACAAAGAAACACCTACTGCCATGATGGAAGCGGAAAGGATTGCAAGGGACTCAGCCGTGAAGGGCTACAATGACCTGGACGAGATTGGCTTCTCATCTACCGTATCGAGGATGATGTGCTGGTGCTGACGCTGACCCGCACAGGAACACAAAGCGGCTTATTTGGCAATGAAATTGCATGCCGTCGTATGGGAAATCTATACGGCGGTTTTTTGTTATGGGAAGGACTGACAGAGCAAAGACTGCATGCTATAATAAAAAGCAGCAGACAATCGCTAAAGAGACCATCAAGCCAGGAAGCAGCTTTGGAAGCGCCCTGGCTATGGTTATCAGCTATACCGCAAGAGGAAAATCCAATGTTATATTTAGATTCTTTTACCTTTCCGGACAGTGATACGGAATTTGATTTCTTTTTAAGGCAGAGGAGAACCTGCTATGATTCTTATTATCCATTCCAGATTCTGTCCGCGCATCAATTACGCCGGATTGACTTTGCACCGGTGACAATCCTGTATGGAGGAAATGGTTCCGGCAAGACAACGGCACTGAATGTAATTGCAGAAAAGCTAAAGCTTGGACGGGACAGCCGATTTAATCAGTCAAACTTTTTTCCGGATTATCTGAATTACTGTGACTATGAGCTGCGGACCTCCCTTCCGAAAAACAGCCGGGTCATTACCAGTGACGATGTCTTTGACTATATGCTGAATATCCGCAGTATGAACGAAGGCATTGACCGGAAAAAGGAAAGCCTTTTTGAAGATTATCTGGATGCCAAATATGCCAGCTTTCAGATGCGCTCATTAGAAGATTATGAGCAGCTGAAAAAAGTGACAAAGGCAAGACGGATGACACAGTCCAAATATGTCCGGTCAGAATTGATGGACAATATCCGGGAATACTCCAACGGAGAAAGTGCCTTTCTCTATTTTTCGGAAAAGATTACAGAGAACGGAGTCTTTTTGCTGGACGAACCGGAGAACAGCCTTTCTCCAGCCAGACAGCAGGAGCTTATGAAATTTCTGGAAGATTCCGTCCGCTTCTTTGGCTGCCAGTTGGTGATCTCCACCCATTCACCCTTTCTTCTAGCTATGAAAGGGGCAAAGATTTATGATCTGGATGAGAACCCGGCAGCTGTAAAAAAATGGACGGAACTGGAAAATGTGCGGGCGTATTATTCCTTTTTTCGGGAACACGAAGAAGAATTTCGCAATCTTTGAAACAATTCCCTAAAGATACAGGAGCAGTTTCTGCGCATACTAATTCTGAAATCATTGGATTTCAGAAAGGAGTGTTGTCTTTGAAGATAAAAGAGGAACATCTCGCCATTGCGTCGGTGCCTGTACAGAACTGGGGAGCACTTTACAGCCGGTCACAGGCTCTGAAGGCTGGTACAGTTTTCCGGGATCTGGATCTCCCTTTTTGGGCGGCAGACAGTTCTTTTCTGACAGAAAGCTGCCGGGAAGAGCAGGGTATGGACACACACTGTATGGATAGGGAAACCTTAATGGAAGAAATCCAGAAGGTCAGTTTTTTTCTGGATGACCTGCGTCTCTATCTGGATACCCATCCGGAAGATCCGGAGGGATTGGCAGCATTTCAGACAGCTCTTGGGCAAAGAAAGCAGCTTATGACAGCCTTTGCCGTTCGATTTTATCCCCTGACGCAGGACTGTATGACAGACGTATTTCAGCAAAAGCCCATGGTTTCCGGTTTTTGCTGGCAGGAAGGCGCAGCGCCGTGGGAAGGAGGTGAAGTCTGATGTGGGTTTATGAGAAAAGGCTCCAGTACCCGGTAAAGATCACGAAAACCTGTCCCAAAACGGCACAGCTGATCATCAGCCAGTACGGGGGACCGGATGGAGAATTATCTGCTTCTATGCGCTATCTTTCCCAGAGATATACTATGCCGCTGAAAACCGTGGGCGGTCTGCTTACAGACATTGGAACAGAAGAGCTTGCCCATATGGAGATCATCTGTTCTATGGTTTATCAGCTTACCAAGAATCTTACGGTAGAGGAAGCCAAAACCGGGGGTTTTGATGCGTACTATATTGACCATACAGCAGGAATCTGGCCTCAGGCAGCATCTGCCATGCCTTTTACAGCTAAGGAATTCCAGTCAAAGGGAGATGCCATTACGGATCTGACAGAAAACCTTGCCGCGGAACAGAAAGCCCGTACCGTGTACGACAACCTGCTGCGGATGATCCCGGATCCGGAAATCCGGGAACCGCTGAAATTTCTAAGGGCAAGGGAAATTGTCCATTTTCAGAGATTTGGAGAAGCTTTGGAGAAGACCAAAGAAAAACTGGAGGAGAAAAATTTTTACTACTTTAATCCTGAATTTGACAAAACCTTTTTGCATTAGTCTGTCTGCGGCGCTTACAAAAGCGGACGAAAATGTCAAAACAGCGGAATGTTTCCATCAGCCAACGCCGGATCTGCGCTTGCCAGGTCCGGTGTTTTCTGTGCAAAAGCATTGGCAGTTATCCTTTTTGCATGCTATAATTTTTTCATATCGCAGGATAAGAAAGGAAGAAACTCTCATGAACGACCCGATCATCATCCGAACCGCAGTTTTGGAAGACGCAGAACAACTGCTGAAAATTTACGCACCTTATGTGGAGGAAACTGCCATCTCCTTTGAGTACCAGGTACCGGGAATCGAAGAATTCCGAAACAGGATGCAGAACACCTTGAAGAAATATCCCTACCTGACAGCCCAGCAGGGCAGTGAGCTCCTGGGCTATGCGTATACAAGCCCCTTTGTGGGCAGGCAGGCTTACGGCTGGTCTGCGGAGACCACCATTTACTTAAAGAGAAACAAACAAAAGCAAGGTCTTGGCAAACGGCTCTATCAGGCGATCGAAGCCATCAGCAGGGCTCAGAACCTTACCAACCTGTACGCCTGCATCGGTTATCCGGAAACCGAGGACGAATATCTCACCAAAAACAGCGCCCAGTTCCACGCACATCTGGGCTACCGCATGGCAGGCACCTTCCATCAATGCGGGTATAAATTCGACCGCTGGTATCACATGATCTGGATGGAAAAAATCCTCCAGACACCGCCTCAAAAACCTCAGCCTGTCATAAAATTCCCAGACCTGACTCCGGAAATCCTGCGGCAGTGCGGCGTCACGATCTAGCCCATACTGCCCGGTTTTGGCAGCTGCCAAAAGAAAACTTCTCTTGTAAACCCCACCTGATAATGATAAGATAGATTTCAGAAAATGTAACAGGAAGGAAGCGCTTATCATGCAAAGTCAGATTACAAGAGAAGAAGCATTGAAACTGCTGAAAAAATACAACCAGGAGCCCTTTCATATCCAGCACGGGCTGACTGTGGAGAAGGTCATGGACTGGTTTGCAAAGGAGCTTGGTTATGCCAAGGAGGCAGAATACTGGGCGATCACCGGACTGCTCCATGACATTGATTTTGAATTATATCCCCAGGAGCATTGCCAGAAAGCGCCCCAGCTATTACGGGAAGGCGGCGTGGGAGAGGATATGATCCATTCTGTCTGTTCCCATGGATACGGCATCTGTTCCGAAGAAAAACCGGAGCACCAGATGGAACAAGTATTGTTTGCCGTAGACGAGCTTACCGGACTGATCGGCGCCGCAGCCCTGATGCGTCCGTCCAAAAGTGTCATGGACATGGAAGTCTCCAGCGTAAAGAAAAAATTCAAAGACAAACGGTTTGCTGCCGGCTGTTCCAGAGACATTATCAAAACCGGCGCCCAGTACCTTGGCTGGGAATTAAACGATCTGTTTGACAAAACCCTTCAGGCAATGCAGTCCTGCGAGGAAGAAATCCGCAGAGAAATGGAAACGGAGGCTTAAGAGAGGATTTTCTATGTCACAAATCATTGAGATCACAGATTTTGAAGCGCCCCAGCTGGATGTCTATGCCAGGCTGACGGAAAACCAGCTTCTGAACCGTCATGAACCCTGGAAAGGGATTTTCATTGCGGAAAGCCCCAAGGTGATCTGCCGTGCCCTGGACGCAGGCTGTGTCCCCCTTTCTTTTCTGGTGGAGCGACGCCACCTTGCGGCCCAGGCAGAGCCTCTGCTGCAGCGCTGCGGGGATATCCCGGTGTATACGGCAGAATTTGACGTACTTACAAAGCTTACCGGCTTTGCCCTTACCAGAGGAATGCTGTGTGCCATGCGCCGTCCCCTTCCTCTGGATCCGGAAGAGATCTGTCAGGGTGCGGCACGGATCGCCGTACTGGAAAATGTGGTAAATCCAACCAATGTAGGGGCGATCTTCCGCTCTGCTGCAGCGCTGAATATGGATGGGATCCTGCTGACGCCGGGATGCAGCGATCCTTTCTACCGCCGGGCAATCCGGGTGAGCATGGGAACGGTTTTTCAGATTCCCTGGGCATATCTCACAGAGGAATTCGGCACAGTGAAGGGACTTTCCCGTCTGGGATTTAAGACGGCGGCAATGGCGCTGGAGGAGGATTCCGTGTCCATTGATGACCCGAAAGTCATGGAGGAGGAAAAGCTTGCCATTGTCCTTGGGACCGAAGGAGACGGGCTGGCGCCCAGGACGGTTGCTGACTGCGATTATACCATCCGCATCCCCATGTCCCACGGCGTGGATTCCTTAAATGTAGCTGCCGCAAGCGCGGTGGCATTCTGGCAGCTTGCCGGGAAAAACAATAAAAACAAATGAAAAAGGAGAACGATTATTATGGTACATCATATTGTTATGTGGAAATTTAAACCGGAGATCGAGGACGATCAGAAAGCAGCGCTTGCAGACGCTATGGCAGAGAATTTAAAAGGTCTGGTAGGCAAAGTGCCGGGACTTTTGCAGGTGGATTTTGTGAAAGCGCCTCTTTCCTCCAGCACCCATGATGTGGCACTTGTGACCACGCTGGAAAAGCCGGAAGATGTGGCAGCCTATGGGGTGCATCCGGAACACGTGAAAGTGGCAGACACCTATGTGCGTCCTTATACGACCGAGAGAGCCTGCCTGGATTATGAGGATTAAAATTTAAGAGGATAAAGAGATGAAGGTAAAGGTCATCAAAGGAGATATTACCAAATTGGACTGTGACGCCATTGTCAATGCTGCCAATACCTCGCTTTTAGGAGGAGGCGGTGTAGACGGCGCCATTCACAGAGCTGCCGGAAGGGAGCTTTTGGAGGAGTGCAGGACTTTAAACGGCTGCGCCACAGGAGAGGCAAAGATCACCAAAGGCTACCGCCTGCCTGCCAGATACGTGATCCACACACCCGGTCCCATCTGGAGGGGAGGAGGGTATGAAGAAGCAGAACTTCTGGCAAATTCTTATAAAAACTGTATGGATCTGGCTGCCCGGTATTCCTGCAGGTCCATCGCTTTTCCCTCCATCAGCACCGGGGTCTATGGATATCCCGCAGAACAAGCAGCCCAGATTGCCTGGACGACCCTCAGGAAATGGGCGCAGGCACACCGGGAGGAGACGCCGGAAGAAGTCCTCTTTGTCTGTTTCAACGATTTTGTGCTGGAGATTTATCAGAAACTTCTAAGGCAATATGGAGATCAGCTTTAGGGGCTGCAAAAAAAGAAGATATCCCAGTTCTGTAAAGGAACCGGATATCTTCTTTTTTCGTTGTGTCAGCCGTCTGTTTCCTCTTTGATCTGGATTCTGACCTCAATATTTTCTGCCCCGTGACGGATGAGGCGCACCCGGATCTTCCCCTCCTGAAACTGAGACAGCGGGTAGTTGAGGGGCTCTGACAGATCACTTACATCCATGGAAACTTTCTGCTCATCCTGGATCAGCTCCAGAGTCAGAGTTCCTTTTTCGCAGGAAATCTCCGCGTTTAAGCTTTCATGAGCCGGATCTTCCAAGCGGAAGGTGGTGTCGTGGTGGTAGCCGTCGCTGGCTTTCTTTGATTTCACACTCCAGACGCCGTCCCATTTGGTTTCCATATTTCCCATTACATAGCCGGTGTTCAGAGAAGCCAGCGGTCCATGATCAAACGCAGCGCCATCGCCCAAAAAGACATAGATCACCAAAGCAGCCGTACAGCCTGCCAGCACCAGAAAGCTCACCAGCCCGGCAATGAAATATTTCCAGAAAGAAGGAGAATCTGCCTTGGCAGGCAGGTTATCCTTGCTGTTAATGGAACCGCAGTTTTCACAATACTGGGCGCTTTTTAGGATCAGATGCCCGCAGCTGTGGCACTTGACAAATTCCTGCCTGCGGATGGCAAGGAAATAGATCAGCCAACCGATGACCGGGGAAGTCAGCACGGCGATCACCACCCAAAGAGCTCCTTTTTGCCCATGGGCGCAGGCATCCTTGTAGATCCAGATGTAAAAAGTAACAGAAAAAGCCAGAGCAGCCAGCAGGATTGCCAGGACCAGGCAGATGATAATGGTTAATTCAGACATTCTTTTTCCCTCCTTTTGTCGACAGGTATCGATAGGCAGGTTTTGATATCCGTATACAGATACGCGGCTGCGGATAAAAGCAGCCCGGAAAGGATCATATAGCCGCACCAGAGCAGCAGGGGAGTCTGCAGGAATCCTCCGAAAAACAGGAAGACAAAGACTGCGGCTGCTCCCCAGAAGCAGGCGTTTGCCACAGCGGGAAGAAACCACAGGGAAATCTTCCTTTGAGAACCTTTTGCAAACAGCTGCGTTTCCAGGCTGCGGTTCAACTCCTCAGGAACTTGTTCCCGGGAGGTCAGCGCCTGCTTGATTTTTTGATCCAGATCGTGCTTTCTATCCATAGCGTTCCAACTCCTTTCTTAACAATTCTCTGGCTTTATGAAGCCTGCTTTTTACAGTTCCTTTGGGAATCCTTTCAATTCTGGAGATTTCTTCCACGGACAGGTCAAAAGCGTAGAAGAGAAGCACAGGAATCCTGTATTTGTCAGGAAGTCCTTTCACAGCCTGACGGATTTGGTCTGCTTCTTCCCCTTTTATGGCTTGTTCCTCCAGGGATTCCCCTGGATCTTCCAAAACCGCTTCGGCTGCCTCATAAGACACTTGAGGAGCGATGGAAAAACGCCGCGCCTGCCTGCGGACCTGACTTTTATACAGATGATAGGCAATGGAAAAGAGAAAAGCTCTGGGATTTTTCTTTTCATCCAGGACATAGCTGTGCTCCAGCAGGTTTAAAAACGTCTGCTGATACAGATCATCTGCCTCGGAGGCTCCGGCAAAAAGCTTTCGCGCAAAGCGGTACACCTCATTCCCGTACAGGGAAACCATGCGGGACACTTCTTCTGGGCTCATCTCTTTCCCCCCTTCCTGTAACATTTCTGTGTCTGTCCAAGTATACCATGGTCATGAAGTGTTCACAGTATACCACAGATTCTTTTCACCTTATATACGCCGCCAAAGAAAAAACGGTTCATTTTTTCTTTTGTTTTTTCTGAAAAAATTTTCAGAAAGATTCGTTTTTCTTTTTCCCGGTGTCATGCTATAATGGTTGCATATTGTGCGAAAGGAAGTGCCGGAGCCGGGCAGACGCCCGAAGCGCCGGACGGGACATAGTATGAGTGAAGGAACTGTTTTTCTGCAGGCAGTGACAGAAAAATTGAAGGATAAAATCGAAGAAGTCCAGGCGTCTCTAAGTGAAGGACAGAAAGAAATCGAAGGAATGCATGAATATTACTGGGAAAATTATACGGAGATGGACCAGTACGGATATGAAAATTACGATAATCAGCAGGCGCTGCTGCATCAGGTCAATGCCAACCAGGAGCTGCTCCTCTTAAAGCACAGGCTGGAGAAAATGCTGGACGCGCCCTTTTTCGGCAGAGTGGATTTTGTCTATGAAGGGGAGGAGGAAGCGGAAGCTTTCTATATCGGCATCGGTAATTTCGCGCCCAAGGCGGGGCAGGTTCCCCTGATCTATGACTGGAGGGCTCCGGTCAGCAGCCTGTTTTATGATTTTGACCAGGGTCCGGCGTTTTATGAAGCGCCTGCCGGAAAGCTGGAGGGAGACATCCGCTCCAAATGGCAGTACAAGATCCGCAGAGGAAAAATGCTTTATGAATTTGAAAGCGATATGAAGATCGATGATGAAATCCTGAAAGAAGAATTAGGCGCCAATTCGGATGTGCAGCTGAAAAACATTATCCGCACCATCCAGAAGGAACAAAATGCCATTATCCGCAATACCAGGGACCGGATTCTGGTGATCCAGGGGGCTGCCGGAAGCGGGAAAACCTCTGTGGCGCTGCACAGGATCGCCTATCTTCTGTATCACGACCGGGCAAATCTCAAGTCCTCCAACATCCTGATCCTGTCTCCCAACAGTGTCTTTGCAGATTATATCTCTCACATTCTCCCGGAGCTGGGAGAGGAGAATATCCAGGAGATGAGTTTTGACCTGTTCGCTTACCGGGAGCTGCAAGATACGGTCGCTGACTGTGAAGACCGCTGCGATCAGATGGAGCGGAACCTGGCAGATCCCCAAAGGGAAGATGCCGTGCTGCTAAAGCAGTCCCCGGATTTTCTTGGAGAGATCGAGATGTTTCTGGCAGAGCTTGAGGATGGACTTCTGAATTTTACAGAGGCAGAATTCCGGGGATTCGCAAAGAGTGAAAGCGAGCTGGTCAACCTGTTTTATTTTAAATTCCAGGACATTCCCCTGCTGTCCAGAATGGAGGCAGTGGCAGAGTATTTCATTGATGAATATGAGACCCTTACCGGTACGGAACTTTCAGAGGAAGACCGTCTGGCAGTGGAGCAGAAATTTGAAAAGATGTATGTCACCAGGGATTTGTATGTGCTTTACCAGCAGCTCCTCCAAAGGACCGGGCAGGCGCCGCTTCCCCGGGTTCCCTATGAAAAGAGAAAGCTTCCCTATGAGGACGTCTATCCCATGCTGTATCTGAAATACCGTCTGTATTCCAGGAATGCCCATAAGAATATCAAGCATCTGGTCATTGATGAAATGCAGGATTACTCGTATCTGCAGTATGAGATCCTCCGCCAGCTATTCCCCTGCAAGATGACGATCCTGGGAGACCGGGCGCAGACCATGGAGGGAACGGTCCGGGATGTGACCAGATTTCTTCCCAAGATTTTCGGGAAACATATCCGCAAAATTGAAATGAAGAAAAGCTACCGCAATACCATGGAAATCGCAGCCTATGCCAACCAGATCACTGGTGTGACGGATGTGGAGCTGTTTCAGAGGCATGGAAAAGAAGTGGAGGAGGAAGTCCTGAAAACTCCCGCAGAAGCCTTTGAAAAAGTCCTGGAACATCTGAAGCTGGGGGAGGACCAGTATGAGACAGCTGCCGTGATCGCCATGACGGAGCAGGAGGCGCTGGATGCCTATGCCTTTTTAAAAGACCGCCTTCCCCAGGTCTCTTACATTGACCGGGACAGCTCTTCTTTTCGCCGGGGGCTGACTGTGACCACCTTTTATCTGGCAAAGGGGCTGGAATTTGACCAGGTGTTCGGGCTGTGCCGGAAGGAGAAAACACCGCTTCTTACTCAGGCGGAATATATCTGCGCCACCAGAGCGCTTCACGAATTGTATATGTATACGGTCTGAGAAACCTCAGACAGCCGTTTGGCAGCACCATAAACTTTTTGCTTATGGTGCTGTTTTTTGCTGCACCAGTCCGGCAAGCGGCATCCTGCTTGCATGAAATGCCATTTGCCGGTCGCACATTTTGCCTGCCAGATCCGTTATACAAAGTGAAAGGGGTCACAAGAGATGAACATCGAAGAACAATACGACCGGCTTTACCGTTACTGCTATTTCCATACAGGAGATCCGGTACTGGCAGAGGACCTGACTCAGGAGGCGTTTCTGCGGTATTTCAGCCGAAAGCCTGCAGTGGGCACAGGCAGACCGATGGCTTACCTGTATACCATTGCCAGGAACCTGTGCATTGACCATTACAGAAAAAGGAAGACAGAAGAATTCCGGGATGAGGAACTGGTCTTTCTTCCCATGGAGCAAGTAGAAGAAAAAATGGATCTGGCGGCAGCCCTTGGAACGCTTGACAAACAGCACAGAGAAATCCTGCTGCTGCGGTACGTCAATGAACTGGGCGTGGGAGAAACGGCAAAGGTACTGGGTATCTCCCGCTTCTGCGTGTACCGAAGAGAAAGAGAAGCCATAGAAAAACTGCGGAATTATATGAAAGGAGAGAAGTCCCTATGAGAAAAAAAGAACCGTGGAAAGCAGAGCTGGCAAATGCTTTTGCCTGCCCCAAGCCCGCAGGAAAGCAAGCCTTTTTGGAAAATTTGAAACAAGGGGAAGCACCGCCCGAAAGCCCGGCACAATGGATGCTCGGACAGGCTGCCTATATCCAGAAATCCACCTGGATCCTCTCGGCAGCGGCATTTCTCGCCGCGTGGGCAGCAGGAGCTGTCTGCCGGCAGCAGGGAAACGCCCAGGGGCTTTTGTGGTCCTTTGCCGCTATGGTGCCGTTTCTGATCTTATTCGCCGCCGGAGAGCTTGTGAAAGCAGATCTCTATGGAATGCGGGAGCTGGAAAGGAGTGCCCGTTTTTCCTATGAGAAGATTTTAAGCACCAAACTGGTACTCCTTGGAAGCTTTGACGGTGTGCTTTTTCTCCCGGCGTTTTTTCTCTCTGTCCTGTGGGGCAGCTGGAGCGCGCTGCGGATTTTCTTTCTTCTGTTTCTTCCCTACATGACCGCAGCCTTTGTATGTCTCGGTATCCTTCTGCTTGTCAGCGGGCAGACGGCTCTCTGGTATTGCCTGGCTGCCAGCATTGGCATCAGCTGCAGCTCTTTTGCTGTCATAAGAAGCACATGGATGGAGCATTTCCCCCTGTACTGGCTGTTTCTGGCTGCCGGGCTGCTCCTGGCAGGGGTTGCTGCGGAAATTTCAAAATTAAAAAGAAAAGAGGGGATCACACATGACGAAGCTTATTGCTGACCGCATTACCAAACAATATCAAAACAAGATTGCCGTGGACACCCTGTCTTTGTCCCTTGGTCCGGGACTCTATGGACTGCTGGGCGCCAACGGCGCGGGGAAAACGACGCTGCTTCGGATGCTGGCAGGCGTTCTGCAGCCGGACCGGGGAGAGATTTTTCTGGGAAAGGATCCGGTGCAGTCTGAAAGGTACCGGGCGCATATGGGGTATCTGCCCCAGGAATTCGGCTGTTATCCCGGTTTTACGGCAAGAGATTTCCTGCTGTATCTGGCGCTGTTAAAAGGACTGTCCAAAAGCAGCGCTCAGGAAAAGATCCGAAAGCTACTGGATACCGTGGGACTTTCAGAAGCCGCGGATAAAAAAGTAAAGACCTTCTCCGGAGGCATGAAGCGGCGGCTGGGGATTGCCCAGGCACTGTTAAATGATCCCTATCTTCTTATTCTGGATGAACCTACCGCAGGTCTGGACCCCAAAGAGCGAGTCCGTTTCCGCAACCTGATCTCCCAGTTAAAGACAGGGAGGATCCTGATCCTTTCCACTCACATTGTGTCCGATGTGGAATACATCGCGGATAAAATCTATCTTATGCAAAAAGGGCAGATTCCCCGGGAAGGGTCTGTCCAAGAAATTCTTCAGAGCATGGACAGCAGCGTCTGGGAATGCCGCACAGACCCGGCACAGGCAGAACTTTTAAAAGCACGGTATCCCATTGTCAATATCCGGGAAGAGGCGGGTCAGGTCTTTCTCAGATTGTGTGCCCGGGAGCAGCCCTGCAGGAATGCTGTGCGTGTCAAGCCAACGCTGGAAGATGTCTATCTGTATGATTCGTAAGGGAAAGGGGAGAAGACTTATGTTCTGGAAACTGCTGTTTTATGAGTATAAAAAAATGTGGAAGCGAAAAACGGTCTGGTTCAGCCTGATCGGCGCCTATCTGGTGGTTTGGTTCAGTACCTGTACCCTTTTTCTGGGGGATGTCTATGTGGAGGGCGGCAGAGCCTGCACCATGCAGGAATACGAGGAAGCCTGTGCCCGGGCTGCCAAAGAACTGGAGGGCAAAAAAATGGATCAGGCACTTTTTGACCAGTATGCCAGGGGCTATGAAGAATATGCGAAACTGCAGCCGGTCACGGACTTTACAGCCGCCGACTATCTGCATGTACAGGAAACGTATCTGCCGTCCATCCTTTTAGAACACTGGAAAGCAGCCGCACTGGTTCCGGACGGTTCCAAGTCTGTGTACGAAGACCGAGCCGCCAGCCTGCTGGAAACCTATGAAAACCAGCATCTGAGCGCCCAGGAGATCCGGTGGCATCAAAAAGAAATCCAGGAAACAGGGATCATCACCTACTCCTACAATGAGGGAGCCAACCGGTTTATCCAGCTTCAGGCATCCACCCTTTTATTTACCGCCATTGCTGTGGTGATCGCAGCGGCGCCCCTTTTCGCAGAGGAATACAGCCTGAAAACGGACAGCTTTCTCCTTTCCTCCCGCTATGGAAGGAAAAAAGCGGCGGCAGCCAAGCTTACCGCCGGATTTTCCTATACGGTCCTGGTGTCCCTTTTGTATTTTCTCACTTCTTTTTTCATGCAGATGGAGATTTACGGTACAGGCGATTTTCAGGCTGCCGCCCAGACCATGATCTGTATGGCAGATAAGAGCTATTCTCTGACGGTCGGACAGGCAGTGGCTGCCATTTTTGTATGCGGCATCCTGTCCCAATGTCTGCTGGCAGCAATTGTGATGCTCTGTTCCTCCAGAATGAACGCTCCCTTTGCCCCGGTGATCCTGGGGCTGGTCCTGGCGATCGTACCTATGTTCGGCAGCATTTTTCCTCAGGATCAGGGGCTTCTCAGTGTTCTTTTTTATGCGCTGCCCTCCAGCTTCGGCACTGCGGAAACCGTATTCTGCAGCCAGCTGCTTTCCCTGGGAACTCTTTGTATACCGGCTTATCTCTTTGTCCCGGTGGGCTGTCTGCTGCTTTTGCTGCTCTTAAGCCTGCTGTCGAAAAGCTGGTTTTGCCGGCACGAGGCAGGGTAAAAGGGATTCTGTCTGCTGCTCGATTTCTCTGCCTGCCAGCGGAAGGCTGTGAAAGAAAATATTGCTGTTGACTAACTTCCGCCCTGTCTTTTACAATAAAAGCAAGACAGGATCGGAGGGATGGATATGAAAGCATTATCTGCGGCAAAACCGGGTGAGTACTGTACCATCAAGTGGCTATTCGGCATCCCTGAGGTATTGGAGATCATGAAAAGCTATCATATTGGCGAAGGCAGCAGGATCCAGGTTCTCCAGTGCGGAAAAGACAGGCTGATTATCAAGACAGAGGACACCAAACTGGCTATGAGTACAGAGATCGCCCAGAGGATTAAAGTGTGAAACTATAAAACAGCAAAGGAGAAAGAGTATGAACGTATTGGAATTATTAGATGAACTCCAGAAGAAAGCGCTGGAAGATCCGGATCTGCGCCGGGAACTTCTGACGACCAGAACAGCAGACTATCCTCTGGGAGCGTTCTGCAAAAAATGCCGGGAGCTTGGTTATGAAATTTATGAAATGGAGCTGATCAGCGCAGGAGAAGAATTCTATGCTGAGATGAAGCGCAGCACCAACGGCGGAGGTGAAAACTCTCCTATGCTGGAAGGGGAAGACGATTTCTATGAGATGTTTTTTGCAAGCCTGGAACGGGCTTAAATACGAAAGAGGTGAAGCGGAATGTTCTTTCGTAAAAAGTCTGTCCACAGCTCCCCTTCTCAGGAATTTGACAGGAACAAAATGGTCCCGGTGATCCGCTCCAGTATCTGTACCGGAGAGAAAACCGCAGGATTTAAGAACCTGGAAACCGGACGGTTTGAAGATATCATGCTGATCCGGCAGGAAAAGGACCTGCAGGAATTTCTGGATCTGTACGGGATTTCAAAAGAGGAGATCCGGACAGAATATTAAATCTGCGATACACAATACAGACACTTGGAGGAAAAGATGCTTAGAGAAATTGATCTGGCAGAAGTTTCAGACGGAAAACTCTACTGCCGAACCGATATGGCAAAACTTGGATGCGACGACTGCAGAGGCTGTTCTGCCTGCTGCCGTCATATGGGAGATTCCATTGTTTTAGATCCCTATGACAGTTACCTTTTATGCAAGGGGCTTTCTGTTTCTTTTGAACAGCTGCTTACTTTTGCGGCAGAGCTGCGGATGGTGGACCAGATGATCCTTCCCAATCTGAAAATGGCTGGGGAGGAAGAAGCCTGTCCGTTTCTAAATGAAGAGGACAGATGCCGGATCCACGCCTTCCGCCCCGGCTTCTGCCGGATGTTCCCTCTGGGCAGGGTGTATCAGGAGGATGGCTTCCGCTATTTTCTTCAAGTACATGAATGCAAAAAAGAGCTGCGGACCAAGGTAAAGATCAGCAAATGGCTGGATATCCCCAACCCAAAAAAGTACGAAGCCTTTGTCTGGCAGTGGCATGAATTTTTGAAAAAAGCAGGGAAGATCCTTGCCTCTTTTTCGGAGCAGGAGACCCAGAAGAAGATTGCCATGTATGTTTTAAAGACGTTTTATCTTGCGCCTTATGACGGGGAACGTGATTTTTATGAACAGTTTGAGGAACGGATGGCAGAAGCTGAGAGGTATTTCTTTTGAGCATGGAGGAAAAAATGCCATGCAGTATTCTGAAAGCAATCGGGAATTTCAGAATACCGCATGGCATTTTGTATTTTAAAGGGAGGGATCTGAATCCTTTTTCACCGGGAAAATCCTGCAGCGCAAAAACAGCAGAATTCCCACCAATACAATCCCAATGGAAATAAACTGGGAAGTGGAAAGCGCGCCCACCGCCCCCCTGTCGTCTGCCCGCAGAAATTCTACCAGGAACCGTCCGATGCCGTACAGAAGAAGATACAAAGCGCCGGTATTACCTGTCTGCCTGGACTTGCGGCTGTAAAGCAGCAGCACTGCCATGATCAGAAAATCTCCCGCAGAAGAAATCAGCTGGGTAGGCAGCAGCTTCACACCTGCCGGGGCAAGGCTTCCTTCCGGGAAGGTCACCCCGAGAAAACACTGGGTTTCTCTTCCGTAACAGCAGCCTGCCAGAAAACAGCCGATCCTGCCGAACCCCTGCGCCAGGGCAATGGACGGCGCCAGAAGATCAAAATATTCCAGAAATACCAGATTCTTTTTCTTACAGTAAAAGACCGCGGACAGAACTCCTGTGATAATACCGCCATAGACCACAAAGCCTTCCGAACCCAGGACCTGCATGGGCGCTTCCAAAAAGCGGTCAAATTCTACGATCACATACAGAAGCTTGGCGCCCAGAAATCCGCAGATCACGCCCAGAATAGCAATGTCGATCACTGCCTCATCATTCATCGCCTTTCTCCTTGCCCGCCAGACGCCCAGAGCGATGCAGGAGAGCACACCCACGGCGATCATCAGCCCATAGCCATGCACGGTAAGGGGACCTATGGAAAATAATTCGTTTTTCATATTTTCTCCTTTCATGGCGCACTGGCTGCGCCAATAATGGTAGATTTGGAAGTTTACTTCCAAACTTTTCAGCTCACTTTCTGTCAATCTCATTTTTGCTTGCATTCGCCTCTGCCATTATACCATTGTTTTTTTCAGAGCGCCACCGGAAAATTCTTAACAAAACTGCACCCGAAACTTGTGCAGAAGAAAAACCAATGCTACAATGTGTCTTAGAAATTGGAACTACCAGGGAAAGGAAGCAAAGGGAACAGATCATATGAAAATTTTGCATACAGCAGACTGGCATATCGGCAAACTTTTAGAGGGCAGGAGCCGTCTGGAAGAGCAGCGTATCCTTCTGCGCCAGCTGGCGCAGATGGCAGAAGCGGAAGAAGCGGACGTGGTGTGCGTGGCAGGGGATATCTTTGACAACAGGCACCCTTCCGCGGCTGCCGAAGCCCTTTTTTATGAGACCATTAAAGAATTAAGCAAAAACGGAGAGCGCCTTGTGGTAATCATCGGGGGAAATCATGACCAGCCCTCCCGTCTGGAGGCGGTCAACCCGCTGGTAAGGGAGCATGGGATCCTGATCTTCGGATCTCCCACAAGCCAGCTTCCTTCCGGCACTTACGGCTCCTTCCAGATCCAGTCTCTGGATCCGGGTGTCTTTTCCTTTACGAAAAACCAGGAGCGGGCAGTCTTTGCCTGTGTCCCCTATTTCAGCGAACGGACCTTAAATGAGGTTCTTTACCAGGAGGAAACCGACGATGCCAAACGCGCCGGGCAGTACAGCCAAAAGGCGGAAGAGCTTTTTAAAAAGCGGGCGGCATGGTTCTCCCCGGACAGCATCAATGTGCTCATGAGCCATGTCTTTACCCTGGGAAGCGCAGGAGACGGGTCCGAACAGGGCATGATGCTGGGAAACAGCTATCTTCTTCCGGCAAATGTGTTCCCTCCTTCTGCCCAGTACATTGCCCTGGGGCATATCCACCGTCCCCAGAAGGTACCCGGAAGCGGCGGACAGATCCGCTACAGCGGCTCTCCCCTTCCCTATAGGCTGATGGAGACTGCAGTGGCAAAGCAGTGCCTGCTGGCAGAGCTGCATCCCGGAAAGAAGCCCGTGGTAAAGGAACTGTTTTTCGATAATCCCAAGCCCATTGAAAAATGGGTCTGCGACGATTACGCCCAGGCGCTGGAAAAATGCCGGGAAAATCAGGAACGCAGCTGCTATGTATACCTGTATATCCGCACAGATTCCTATATCCGGGAAGAACAGTTAAAGGAACTGAAAAGCTATAAAGAGGACCTGCTGGAGATCGTTCCCCTGCTTTCTTCCAGGGAAGAGGAGGATACCTACCAGGATTTTCGGCAGATGAGCTTCGAAGAGCTCTTTATCCGCTATTATACAGAGAAAAAAGGCACGGCGCCCCAGCAGGAAGTCTTGGAAACACTTGCCGGGATTCTGGAAAAGGAGAAAGAATATGAAACCGATACGATTGAAGATAAAGGGGCTGAACAGCTTTCTGGAGCCTCAGGAGATTGATTTTCAAACGCTGGCAAAAGACGGGCTGTTCGGCATCTTCGGACCCACCGGAAGCGGAAAGAGCACCCTGCTGGACGGGATTACCCTGGCTCTTTACGGCACCACAGCCAGAAACAGCAGCAATTACATCCATGTAAGCACGGACAAGGCGTTTGTAGAATACCTGTTTTCTGTAAAGGAAAAGGCAGAAACCCTTTACCGGGTCACCCGAAGCTTTAAGAGAAGCAAAGAAGGCGGCATCCGCAGCGACAGCGCCAGGCTCACCCGGCTTTCCGAAGAAGGGGAGCAGGTCCTGGCAGACCGGGTAGGGACGGTCAATGAACTATGCCGCAGCATCATCGGACTGAACAAAGACGATTTCTTCCGCACTGTAGTCCTGCCCCAGGGAAAATTCTCAGAATTTTTGAAACTGGAAGGAAAGCAGCGCAATGAAATGCTGGAGCGGCTGTTCGGTCTGGAAAAATACGGGCAGCAGCTGGCAGAGCTGATTAAAAAGCAGGAAGCTTCCTGGGAAGGAAGGCGCAGGGAAAAGGAAGGCGCCCTGTCCCGCTATGCCGGCGTGACCCGGGAGCAGATCCGGGAACTAAAGCGGCAGGAAAAATCCTTGGAAAAGGCGCTGAAACAGGAAAACAGCAGTCTTGAAAACCTCCGCGCAGACCTGGAAAAGCTGCGGCAGCTTCTGGCAGATCAGGAAACCCTGAAAGAGCTGGAAGAAAAAGAACAGCGCCTGAAGGTTCAAAAAAAGGAGATCCAGATGCTGGAAGCAGCCCTGGCAGATGCAAAACGGGCAGATAAACTCTGGGAAGCAGTCCTTGCCAAACAGGAAGCAGAAAAAAAGCAAAACGAAATCCAGGAAAAGCTAAGCAGTCTTGTGAAAGAAGCCGCGGAAAAAGAAGCTCTGGAAGCCCAGTATACTGCCATGCAGGAGCAAAGCCAGAAAGAGCTGAAGACCCGTCTCCCCCTGCTGCAGAAACGAAAAGAAGCACTGGAAGAAGCGGAACGGATTTTACAGGAAATCCGGCAGCTGAACGAGCAAAAGCAGCAGTTTGCTATGGAAAAGGCAGCTTTGCAGCAGCAGCTGGCACAGACAAAGGAAGCACTGGAAGAAAACCAGCAGCAAAAAGAAGCCGGTCAGGCGAAAAGAGCCAGTCTTGGCAAAAGCCTGCAGCAGATATCCGTTTCCGCACAGCAGCAGGCGCAGATCCAGGAAGGATTCCGCATACAAAAGGATCTGGACGACCTGACCAAGAGAACGGAAGCAGAACAGGAACGCTTTACCCATCTGCGGCTTCAGGCAGCCCATGCCAAAGAGCAGTGGGAGACCTGCCAAAAGCAGGCAGAAGCCTTTCGCACGGAGGTCTTGCAGGCAGGCGGACAGCTTCAGAAGCTTCAGGAACAGCAAAGCCGTTTCCTGGGGCTGGATGAGAAAAAGGAGTTTCTCTTTGCCGTCCGGGCAGAGCAGGAAAAGGAACAGCAGCTTTGCAGTCAGGAAAAAACCTGCCTGCAAAATTATGAAACCATAAAAGAAGCGCTTGCAGCCGCCCGCAGGCAGGCAGAGCAGGCACAGCAGCAAAAAGATCAGGCGCAAAGCCTTTACCGGGAGCATCTGGCGCTTTTTCTCCTGGACGGATTAAAGCCGGGAGAGCCCTGTCCGGTCTGCGGCAGTACCCATCATGTAAAAAGCCCGCAAAAAAGCCACCAGGAAAGCCGCAAAAAGCTGGAGGAGGCTCAGAAAACGGCAGAGCTTCATTACCAGCAGCAGGCAGAAAAAGCAGCGCAGCTTCAGGCAAAAGCAGAAGCAGAAGAAGAAAACCACAAGCGGATCCTGGCAGAAAAAGCCAGGCTGGATCCTGCCTTATTAAAAGAAGATCCTCAAAAGCTGCTCCATGCTTATGAAACCCTCTGTCAGGAAAAACAGCAGCTGGAAAAGGAAACAGAGAACTGGAGAAACCGGGAAAGAGAAAAGGAAAAGCAGGCGCAGAACTTTCAAACCCAGGCAGTCCGGCGGCAAACAGAAGCCGAGGGTTATGAAAAGCAGGCAGAGACGGCAAAAGAACAGCTGTCTGCCCTTATAAAAGCAGAGCAGGAAAAAAACGCTCAGAAAAAAGCGCTGACAGCAGCCTGCGGGATTGCTGATTTCTCCAAAGCTTATGAAGAACTGATCCAGAATAACCAGCTTAGTGAAAAGCTTAGAAAAGAACAGGAATCCCTGCTTTCACAGCTGGAGGATCTGGAAGCAAAAAGCCAGAAGCTTTTCCAGGAAAAAAGCTCCCAGACCCAGCTTTTCCAGGAAAAAACCTTCCGCACAGAGGAACTTTGCCGTCAGTTGGAACGCTGTCAGGAGAGATACCAGGACACTGCCGGAGACCTTTCCGCAGAAGAGATCGCCCCTGCCTGCCGTCAGGTGATTTCCTCCATGGAAGCCCTGGAAAGACAGGCAGAGCAGGCAGAGAAAGCTCTGCGCCTCGCCGCAAAAGCTGCCGCTGACCTGCGGGTGGAAAAGGGAAGGCTGGAAGCGGTCGCAGAAGAGGCTGTCAAAGACTGCAGCCGGAAAAAAGAACACTTAAGAGAACAGATGCAAGAGCAGCAGATCCTGGAGGAGAGCTGGATCCTGGCACACAGAAAAAGCCGGGAAGAGCAGACTGCCGCCGCTGATAAAATTCAGCAGTTCGGGCAGCAGATGCTGCAGATCCAGGCAGAAAAAAAGGCAGTGGAAAAGAACCTGGGCGAAAAAAGAACCGACCAGGAAGAAGTCACCGTTCTTACCGGACAGGAGCAAACCCTTGCAGAACAGATCCGCCTGCACAGCCTGCAGCTGGGCGCCGTGACCAAAGAACGGGAGCAGATGGCAGGAGACTGGAAAGAAAAAGAAGCCCTGACAGAAGAGCTGGAACAGATCCTTCATAAGCTGGATCTGTTAAAGGAGCTGGACGGGTTGTTTAAGGGCAAACGGTTTGTAGAATTTGTTTCCCGCTATTATCTGGATTACATTTCCCGGGAGGCAGACGCCTGCCTGAAGAATATGACCGGGAACGGCTACGGCATGGAAACAGACGGCAGCGGCATGTTCGTCATCCGGGATTACAAAAACGGCGGGGCAGTGCGCTCTGCCTCCACCCTCTCAGGAGGAGAAACCTTTATGGCGTCCCTGGCTCTTGCCCTTGCCCTTTCCTCGGGGATCCAGATGAAGGGAGCGGCGCCCATGGAGCTGTTTTTCCTGGATGAGGGCTTCGGCACTTTGGATGAAACCTGCCTGGACATTGTCATGGAAGCCCTGGAAAAGGTCCGCACTAGGAAAAGGAGCGTGGGCATTATCACCCATGTAGAGGAAATCAAGTCCCGGATCCCGGTGCGGCTCATCGTAGAGCCGGCACGCACCGGAGAAGGCGGAAGCCGGGTACACATAGAGCACTTATAAAAAT
>NHCFC00100__coassemble_1508_pt1 | contig 28084 bp, 20 predicted proteins | sample NHCFC00100__metabat2_low_PE_019 | metagenome-assembled genome bin NHCFC00100
AGCGCTTCGATCCGGCTCTCTACCTTTGCCATTCTCTCTTCAAACGCTTCAATCCGGCTCTCTACCTTCACCACCTTTTCCGTTAATGTTTCGACGCTTTGCTTTACTCCTGCCACTTCTGTCAGCAGCAGATCCAACTTTTGACTATCTGTCATAAAAAGGAACCCCCTTTTTGATTTTCTCTTTTCCCTCAGGGATTTCTCTTTTGTATGTTTTAAGTAAGTCAATCTTAGCATACTCTGTTTTTTTCTTCCATTCGCAATACTACTAAAATCCCTTGTCGAAAAACTGCGGATTTTTATATATTTTGTAATGTAAAAAAGAGCAGACCTTACAAAATCCTGTAAAGTCCGCTCCTGTTTTTTAGCTAAATTGCGCCTGATTTTTATAATTTACTGCAATATAGCTCTTACCTCTGTTGATTTTCAGTTCCTTGCCGCTTTCATCATAGAATTTCAGATACGAATTTTCATTATTGGGTTCCTTGGACCAATGGATCTTCTGGACACCGCCATTGGAAACATAGTATCCGATATAACTGTCTCCGCCTTCCCAGTTGACATCTTTGTGCCCGATATCGTCTCGCACACTGATATCTGTTTCCAGGATAAACACATTGGTAAACGCAAGCTGTGTCCCGGTCTTTCCGTCAATCTGGGGATTTTTATTCATTTTCTTTAAGTATACCTTGTTTTCTGCGTCATATACAAACTGGGCTGTCTGTGAGCCAAAATCAATATTTACATCTGTACAGTCAGAACCTGCAGGTTTCACCTGCTCCTCAGCGCCATTAAAAGAAAATGCCGCGCCTTTTTTATCCTCTGCCAGGTCTGTGCGGATCCCCTTTGATTCCAGATAAGATACCAGCCTTGTCCCATCAAAATATCCGGTATGTTCCAGAGCATAACCGCTGTTCAGTCGGTCCTGATCTCTGCCGAACAGTCCGCCTGTATTGGTAATGCCTTCAATCTGATCCATATTCAGCGCGTCCAGATAATCCTCCATGGAATCATCAATTCCCCAGTTTACATAGAACGCATCAAAGCCCTGAGAAAATGCAGGGAAATAAGCGCGGCAGCTGCGCACGGAGCATACCTGCGGTACTTGTGTATAATCACCGTACATTGCCATAAACCGGGTCTTGTCTCCCTCCACAGGGATCTCAAAAATAATATCTGCCTCTGCCACACCATACTGAGGCATTGCAGCCTCTACGTTATTGACCATAACTGCAACCGGACGTTTTCCTACTGCTGCGTCTGTGAGATCCGCCACACCGGTAAGAAGGTTCTCATTCCCAAAAGCCTCTTTATCCGCTTCCACTGGCTTCCCCTCCAATGCTGCCGGCTCTTCCTCTTTTTCTGTTTTCTTACTCTGTTTTGTTTCGTCTGTTTCCTTTTGCACCGCTGCTTTGCTGTCTGCTGCTTCCTCTGTTTTCTTTCCTCCGCATCCAGCCATGCTTCCGATCAGCATAAGCGCAGCTGCAGTAAGCATTACTCTTTTCAATTTCATAGGAATTCCCTCCAATACTTTTTAATCTGACTCATGAACTTATTATATTCGTTTTCAGAGATAAAATCAACCATAGGAAGGATTCCGGCATAGAAAAAACAGCCGGCTGTCTGGTATCTTTTCCAGGCAGGCTCAGCTGTTATTTTTCCTCAGGCTTTTCTTCAAACTTTTTACTGTATCCAGGATAATTTCCTTTTCCCGGGGAGAACAGTCATCCAGCAGGGTCTTCAGTTCCTGATCTAAGACTACCGAGGCAGAATTCACATACCCGCAGACAAGTTCGTCCAGAGAAACATTCAGCGCATTGGCAATATCAAACAGACATTCCACGCTTAATTTTGTCTTGCCGGTCTCAACATGGCTGATATGCTGCACGGAATAATCCGTTTCCTCTCCCAGCATCTGCTGTGTCATTTTTCTTCTGATACGAATCGCCCGGATTCTTTTTCCAAGTCCTGAATAGTCCATCCCGCATAGGCTCCTGTGATTTTTTGTCATTATATACATAAATCCTGCATATAATGAATGGAGCATATACAGATAATCTGTTTAGAATTTAATAAAAACAAAAATTTTTCATTGCGGTAATCTTGCTTTTATAAAAACTATGATTTTCCTATCCATAGAAAAACCAGAAGCAGAATCCTCTGCTCCTGGTCATCCTATACTTCTGAAATTTCATCTGCCGTCATGGCACCCGCAAATGCCGAATTTCTTAGAACTTCTCTCCTGACAGCAGTTCATAAGCCTCGATATATTTATCCACGGTTTTCTGGACTACTTCCTCCGGAAGAAGCAGGTCATTATCCGGATTTGCTTTTAACCAGTCACGTACGTACTGTTTGTCAAAAGACGGCTGTCCCTGTCCCGGCTGATAGCCTTCCAGCGGCCAGAATCTGGAGCTGTCCGGTGTCAGCATCTCATCGCCCAGAACAACCTCTCCGTTTTCATCCAGACCAAATTCCACCTTTGTGTCAGCGATGATAATATTCTTTGTAAGTGCGTATTCTGCACATTTTTTATAAAGAGCGATCGTATATTCACGAATCTTTTCTGCGTATTCTCTTCCTCTGCCCGGATGAAGTTTTTCCAGAGTTTCCACAGTATCCTCGAAAGATACGTGCTCGTCATGGTCACCCAGTTCTGCTTTTGTAGTCGGTGTGTAGATCGGTTCCGGAAGCTTATCAGATTCCTGTAATCCTTCCGGCAGCTTGATGCCGCATACAGTACCATTTTTCTTATAGCTTTCCCAGCCGCTTCCTGTGATGTAGCCTCTTACGATACATTCGATCGGAAGCATCTCCAGCTTCTTGCAAAGCATGACATGTCCTTCATACTCCGGTTTCTGGAAAAATTCCGGCATATCCTTTACATCTGTGGAAATCATATGATTGGGAACAATGTCCTTTGTAAAATTAAACCAAAACTCAGACATTTTTGTAAGAACAACGCCTTTGTTTGTGATGGTGTTTTTCAGAATGTTGTCAAATGCGGAAATTCTATCGGTTGCATAAATCACCAGATTTTCTCCGATATCAAACACCTGACGCACTTTTCCTTCTTTAAATGGTTTGTACTCCTGCATGATTTCACCTTTCCTCTTTTCGTTTTAAAATATATAGAACCACTCCTATTTTACCAAATTTCCGGGAAAAGGGAATAGGGTTACAGAAAAAAATACAATTTTTTCCGCATTTTTATCCTCCATAGACTTCCCGGAATTTCCTTAGAAGCTTTTCCTCATTGATTTGCGCGCTCAGGCATCCCACATCTGTTACTGCATTGCCTCCCATAATATTTCCCATTCTGATGCAGTCGCCCACCTGGTATCCATGATATATCCCATACATGAAGCCTGCTGCAAACGCATCTCCCGCTCCCGTAGAATCTATGTGCTTAACAGGAACAGATGCAATCCGGATAATCCTCTTATCTTCTTTATAGATGCATCCCGCCCTTCCTTTTTTCACAATGGGAATTGGCAGATACCGCCCCAGGACATCCAGCGCCTCCTCCCCGCTTTTTGTCTCGGTGATCTTCATCGCTTCCAGCTCATTGGGAATGAAGTAATCTACATATGGAAAAGTATCATAATACCACTCAAGATTCATGTCATCGCTCCACGCTGAGTCCAGCACAATGATACATCCTTCCTGTTTCAGCTGTCTGCAGAATTTTCTCTGTTCCAATGACAAAAAGGCAATCTTGCTCTCTTTATAAAACTCACACATCGTTTCTACATTCACATGAAACGCCTGATTATCAGGGCGATATGAAATAATCCCTCTGTCCTGCTTCGAAGATACTACGCAGCTCAAAGTTACCGGATCTTCTTCTTTTGTTTCCAGCATGTTGCAGTAATCCACTCCGTTCTTTTTCAGTTCTTCCTCCAGGTATCTGCTCAGCTTTCCAGTTCCGATAAAGGTAGCAAGCCTTACCGGGACTCCCAGCCGTGTCAGCTGGATCAGTGTCGCCACCGGTCCTCCTCCCAGCCGACAGCAGCAGCTCTCTGTATAGATCTCCTCCCCCAGCCTGGGCATTCTGCAGGCATTGCTGAAGATAATGTCTACATTTGCAATCCCTAATCCTGCAATCCCCTTCATCGTTTCCATCCTCCTGTATATTCTTTATAAATATCCAGATAATCATTTAATATTTCCTTTGCCAGAGAATAAGAACTCACCAACGGATGCGCCATTAACGCATCAACAGCTTCATAATAATCCTGCGTCAGGATTGCCTCTGCTGCAGTTCGCTCATAGCATTTCACTGCACAAATCAGCTCTTTGGCACTTTCCGGCATCTGATAAGGACCGGGTTTTGGGAAAGCGCCGTTCCCTGAGATATGGCAGGAAACTTCTATAATATCATTTTTCTTCAGCCAGGGTATGGTTTCTCCATTGGGAATACATAGAATCATTTCTCCCTGCTTTCCTGTCACCTTAGCCCTCATCAGAGCCAGAGCAACCCCAGCATATCCGCCTTCGTCCTCTGAATAAAGATCAAACATGGGGATGCTCTCTTTTTCTCTTACCACAGCTGTTTCTCCCTGCATATAATTGCTTTCTCTTAAATAAGTATAGTGACTGTATATCTGAAGCATCTTGTCAAAATCACGGGAGGCATTGTATTTTCCCAACTCCTGCAGCATGGTTTTATTAATGCGGAGAATCCGTTCCCCTCTGGTCTCTCCTGTTTTCTGTATGTTGTCCAAAGCCTTTTCTCTGTGATAAAAATAATACAAATATTCATTCAGCAGGCATCCCAGGTGTCTGGCAAGCTGCGGTTCAAAATAACGCATATCCGTTTTTTCATAAAGAGCTGGGTTCTCCAGGATTTGATCCAGGATCTCTTTCCCTTCCATTTTCACACTGGTAAAATAGGAAAGATGATTCAGCCCTATCAGGCGAACTTCCAGCTGCCCTGGCTTTACATGGTAAAGTCTTGCCACCTGCCTTAAAAAACCAGAAGGCGCATCACAGATCCCATAAACAAAATCATACCCTTTGTTTCGCAGCGCCTGTGTAACCAACCCGGCAGGATTGGTAAAATTAAACACCATAACATCTGGTTTCGCATATTTCCGGATCAGTTCACAGTAATGGATCAGCGCAGGTATGGACCGCAGCGCCATGGCAAATCCTCCTACTCCTGTAGTTTCCTGTCCGATCACACCATGCTTCAACGCAATCTTTTCATCTATAATGCGGCCCTGTTCTTTTCCCTCTCTGATTGTGGTGATAACAAAGGCAGCATCCCGAACTGCTTCTTCTTCGTGGTCCGTACAGCGGAAATGGACTGACGGAGCAATCCTAACAAATGCTTCCTGTACCATGGATCCGATTACCCGGATCCGTTCTTTATCTTTATCCATAAAAATCACTTGGGAAATTCCCAGTTCTTCTGCCTGCTGCGCCAGACTTTTGGCAAGCATCAGTCCCCTGGAACCACATCCCCCGATCACTGTGAGCTTCATGAAACCTACCTCCTATCATCTATTGTGCAAGCATGATCTCCAGAATTTTTCTGTCTGTATGCCTCATGCCTTCTTTCCCTATGCATCCTACATTTTGTATAGTTTGATCTGCGTTTCCTCCTATGATCCCTTCTCCAGAGGCAAAACGGCATTTCCTTTTTGCCATTTGATATGCCAACATCCCCATCTGTACAGACACTGCGATTTTAGCCGCACAGGAAGACTTTGCACCATCACAGAGTATACCGGATATGGTGCCCAGAGTATTGGTAATAATATCCTCTATTACGCTGAGCGGTTCCTTTTCCAAAAAAGCTATGCCGCATACAGCTGCGCATCCGGCATTCACAGCGCCACAGTATGCCGACAGTTTTCCGATACCGGATTTTATATACACAGAAACTAAATTTGCAAAGATGAGAGCTCTGTAGATCTGCTCCTGGCTCTTTTTTCTGTCTTTTGCATACAGGATAACCGGCACAGAAATGGTAATCCCTTGGTTTCCGCTTCCTGCATTTGTCACCACAGGTAGGCTGCTTCCTCCCATCCTCGCATCGCTTCCTGCCGCTGCATATGCAGCAAGTTCTGAGCTTTTCTGTTCTGGAGACAGATACAGCAGGTTTCTTCCTACTTCGGCACCATACTCCTTTTGCATCCCTTCCCGAGAAATCTCCATATTATATTTAATCTGTCTGTCCAGCAGTTCTTTCCACAATGTAATATCTGTCTCTTCAGAAAACTCATAGTAATCTTTTAATTTCAGCTGCTGCCTTTCATCATTTTCTTGGCTCTCAGGACTGCAGCACCGGTAATAATCTGTAAGATCTTCCCCGTTTTTTACTACTCTGCTGATAAAAGTATGAGACTGTTTCATTTCCACTTCTGAAGTCCTCACACCCTTTTTCATCCATATTCTTACATAAAGCGGCTCATCGGTTTGTGCCAGACAGATAGCATAACGTTTCTCTTTTACCAGTTCTGCCGCCCGCCTGGCTTTCTGCTCTGTAAGCGTATTCAGAACCTCCAGCTGGTTTTCTGCTTTTCCTCCCAAAATACCACAGTATACCGCTTCTGCCACTCCTTTCATGCCCCCACTGTTAGGAATGCAGACACTCTTTACATTCTTCAGGATATTTCCGCTGACCCAGATTTTAAAATATTCTGGCATACACCCCAGGACTTCCCTTCCAAGAGATGCTGCGCAGGCAATCATTCCGGGCTCTGTACAACCTAAAGCAGGGACAATTTCTTCCCTAAGGATTTTTCCGCACAGCATATCTCTCCATTCCTGTCGATCAAATGCCTTTTGAAAAACAGCTTCTATTTTTTCACAATCCGGAATTCCTTCCAGGATTTTTTCCCCGTCCATATAATAACAGGGAACCTGGACGTCTTTCTCTATTTGTACTTTCCCTTGATCCCGGTCAATATCAATATACCGGATCTCCAGATGCCGATAGATTTCTCTTTCTCTCTGCAGTTTTTCCATGATCCCTAATGCTTCTCTGCAATACTTACATGTCACACGGTACAGCATCACAATGGTCTTCAAAACAATCTCCTCCTCGCAAAAATTCATATGCCAGTGTACAAAAAGCCTCTGTTCCATCAATAAGCACTGATTCATCAATCTGAAATCGCGGATGATGGAGAGGATACTGCTTTTCCTGCTCCTCCGGCTGACATCCCAGTCTTAAAAATAGAATTGGCACTTTCTGACCAAAACAAGAAAAGTCTTCACCCAGCATAGAAGGCTCACCCTGGGTCAGAATCCTGGTATGCTGCATTTTTTCTTTCAAAATTTCTGCCGTCCTACGTGCCAGACCGCTGTCGTTTACCGTCGCCGGATATCCGGAATTCATGGAAAATGAGCCCTTCATTCCATAAGCACTGGGAATATACTGTGCAATTCTTTTCAGTTCTCTGAGGATTCCATCTCTGGTATCCTTGTCATAAGTCCGTACAGTTCCTTCTATAAATCCACTGTCAGCTGTCAGATTATAACGTTCTCCGCAGTGGATATTACATACATCTACCACAGCAGATTTCAGAGGGTTTACTGTCATAGAGGGAATCCTCTCTGCTGCTGTCACCAGCGATGCCAGCGCCGATACAGGATTTCTCCCAAGATGAGGCGCCGCTCCATGTCCGCCCTTTCCCACGACATCAATCCGAAATCCATCCGGCTGTGCCATTACAGGTCCTGGTATGCAGGAAATCGTGTGCGCTTTCTGGCACCAAACATGAAAGGCTACGGCAAATTCCACTGGAGGATCTTCCAAAACGCCCTCCCGGATCATCCGTTCAGCGCCTCCGTTCCTCTCTTCTGACGGCTGGAACAAGAATACAAGGTTTCCCTGAATCCGATCCTCATATTGCTTCATAATGTGAATCGTGCCCAACAGGATACTCATGTGGGCGTCATGGCCGCACGCATGCATAATCCTTTCTGCTTCTGACTGATAGGGAAGACCTGTATCTTCCTTTACAGGCAATGCGTCCATATCTGCCCGCAGCGCGATGGTATGCCCGCCTTTTTGTCCCCGGATCACTGCGCAGACTCCTGTCTGCGCACAGGGATATGCCTCTACCTTCCAGGCTTCCAATTGTTCCAGAATCCTTCTTTGTGTATTTATTTCCTGTCCTGACAGTTCTGGATGCCTGTGCAGATATTCATAGTTTTCTATTATCTCATCCTCTATCTTTTCTGCTTCCTGTCTGAAATTGATCTGCACTCCTGTCTCACCTTCTTTTGCATTTATTTTTTTGTTCTTATTTTTCTTTTTACGCCAATAGCCATTTCAAATGGTCTACAACAATACTTTCTTCCAGATATAATCCTTCTGCATAGGACACCCCCGCCGTTCTGCCGTATTCTTCCGCCATCGCCAGTGCTAAAGGAAGCACGTTCTGAGACTGATGGGCTTCACATGCTTTCCTTTTCAGTTCTATCACATCGGAAACATCTACATAAATGTCCGGTCTTCGTTTATTCCTTTTATTGTCAGCGCCAAAATAGAGGATGGCGTTATAATGCCAGTCTGTATTATCCTGGCTGTACTTTTTCAGCCCTGCTGCAAAACAGGCAGCTCTGGTGATCCTGGATACTGCTGCATGGTCTGGATGATAATCTTCTTCCAGCAAAGTAAAGATATAACGCGGAGAACATTTTCTGAGATGAGGGATCAGAGCTTCTACCGCCTCTTCCGAAAAATAAACTCCTGCATCAGGAAAGCTCAGCATAGCAAAATAATCCAGCTCTAAAATTTCCGCTGCCTTTTCTGCTTCTTTTTCCCGGACGCTCTGTTCTGCATATCCCCCGGATTCTCCTCTGGTAAAAATCACCAGCCCTGTCTTCATCCCTTCTCTTTTTGCCTTTGCAAACATTCCTGCTCCACACACCTCCAGGTCATCCGGATGCGCACAAACTGCCAATAGATCTATCATATCTGTTCTCCTTCCTACTGTTTTACTCCTGTGGTGGCAATGCCCTCCACAAACTGTTTCTGAAATGCAAAGAAAATAAGGATCATAGGCAGTATGGCAATCACGCCTCCTGCCATAACCTGCGGATAATAGGTTGTATGTTCTCCGATCAGCATAGCAAGACCTGCTGATAAAGTCATTTTCTCCATAGAATTATTTACTATCAGCGGCCACATCAAATCCTTAAACGTAGAAATAGCCGTAAGGATCGCCAGAGATGACAATGCCGGTTTGATCAGCGGCAGCAATATCCTGTAATAAATCTGGAGGCGGCTGCATCCATCCAGCATCGCCGCTTCATCCAAACTCTTCGGCAGACCCTTGAAAAACTCTCTCAGCATAAAAGTACCAAAAGCGCTGAATACTTTGGGAATCCAAAGTGCCGTAACCGTATCTGCCAGATGCAGCCGGACCATGACGTCATAGTTTGGAACCAGGAAAATCTGTCCCGGAACCATGAGCAGCGCCAGCAATATCATAAAAAGAACATCGCGTCCCGGAAAATTCAGTCTTGCAAAAGCATAGGCTGCCATAGAACAGACTGCCAGCTCCACCACGATGGTGAAAAATAAAACCAGGAAGGTATTTACATAGAAACTTAAAAAAGGAAATTTTTCCAGCACCTCCCTGTAACTGTCAAGTGTAAAGATTTCCGGAAGTATGGTAGGCGGTATCTGGATGCTTTCTTCATAAGATTTGAAAGACGTAAGAATCATCCACACAAAAGGACCTATGGTGATACCCGCACATAAGATCAGAAGCAGATACAGAAACCATTTTCTTTTTTTCATATCTGTCACTCCTCTCAGTCATCATAAAATACCAGTTTTTTCTGACCTGCCATCTGGATTCCGGTAATTACCAGTATTAGAAGAAACAGGATGATACTGACAGCCGCCCCGTACCCTTTATGGAACTTGACAAAAGACTGTTCAAAGAAATACGTTACCAGGGATCTGGATGCCTCTGTCCCACTGCTTCCCTGTGGGATCATCAGGTAGATAAAGTCGAAAATCTGGAAGACATTAATTATGGTAGTTACACACACAAAGAAGATAGAAGGGGATAATAAGGGCAGGGTTATCTTAAAAAACTGCTGCCGTTTGTTTGCTCCGTCGATCTGGGCTGCCTCCTGATAGCACAATGGGATCCCCTGCAGTCCCGCCAGAAGTACAATCACTTGATAGGCAACACTTGCCCATATAAAAACAATACAGATGGAGTACAGCACAAGATCCGGCTCCGACAGCCATGCCACAGGCTCTGCGCCAAAAGCTCCAAGAATTTCATTAAAAATCCCAAATTTATAATTCATCAGCCATTTCCATAAAAGCCCGATTGCAGCCGGAAGCGTTACAGCCGGAAGAAAAATACAGACACGGAAAATCCCGATGCCCCTTATTTTTTCATTTAGCAGAACCGCTAAGGCAACTGCCAAAACAACCACCAAAGGCACACAGATGACTACGTAAAGCAGTGTGTTTGCCAGCGCCCGGTAAAAAGCCTCATCGCCCAATAGCTGTACATAATTTTCAAGACCTATAAATCTGGGTTTTCCAAAACTGGATTTATCAGTAAAACTGTAATAAAAATTTTGAAAAAACGCCACAATGAAAAAGATCAGAACTCCTGCCATCAAAGGAGCTATCATGCCATATCCGGTCATGATCTCTTTTTTCCTCATTGCACTGAAACGCTTTTTTCCTTTTTTCATAAATCATCTCTCCTGTAACCGCCTGTATCACAATGCCGCCACAGGCAGTCTCTGTAGCTGTATGTGGCGGCATGGGATCGAAATCTGTTCTGCAACAAATATGAAAAGTTATGATTCGCTGTCCAGAGCCCCCTGTACAGCTTCCTGCATCTGAGCGCATCCTTCTTCTACAGACACTTCCCCAGAAAAGATTTTGGCTGATACTTCATTAACTGTAGGAAGCCAGTCAGCTGCACTGGCGGATGTGGGGAACGGAAAGCCTGTCTTTGCAACTTCAAAAATCAGGTCTGCATCAATGTGCTCTGTTTTGTAATACTGCTGTGCGCTGATCAGCGCCGGGACATCGATCTTAGCTTCCGCCTGGAGTTTATTAGATTCTTCTCCGGATAGGTACTTCACCAGCTGCCAGGCCGCATCCTTTTCTTCACTGGCTGCATTCATGGCAAATCCCAGACCACCCATCACACTCTGGTTCCCTTCTTCTTTAGACGGCATTTCTATAGTTCCGATCTGATCTGCAAAACTCGCCTCATCTAGCACCGATACCTTCCAGGATCCCATAAAGAGCAGGGCTCCTTTTTGTGAAAGAAACAGGTCCGTACCTTTTGTGTCAGATAATACCTGACTGCCTGGCATCAGCCCCTCCTCCATGAGCTCCACCAGATCCTGGTACGCCTTTTTTGTTCCATCTTGATCAAAACCTGCCTCCTTGCTGTCGTCGCTCAGCACAAATCCTCCATCCTGTACAATAAAATTGAAAAAGGAGGGCTGGGCATCCAGTTCCATTAATATAGGATATTCATCGGATCCCGCCTGATCCATAGCTGTCTTCAGCTGAGCTGCAGTTTCTTTCATATCCTCCCAGGTCCACCCTTTTTCCGGTACAGGCACCTGATACTTTTCAAAAATAGCTCTGTTATAAAAGACCTGCACAGTATCCATACCTTTAGGCATACAATACTGCACGCCTTCGTACTGATTAGAGTCCACCGTTGCCTTTACATAATCCTCCATGTAGATCTGGTCTTTTTCAATATACTCGTCAAGCGGTTCCAGTACCCCTGCTTCTGCATACTTTGGAAGATAAGTATTCATCCAAAAAACATCCGCTGCGCTGTCAGCGCCCATAGCTGCATCCAGCTTTGTCCAGTACTGTGACCAGGGAGTCAACTGGAGTTCCACATCAATATCGGGATTTTCTTCTTCAAAATTTGCCACAATTTCGTCAAACACTGGTTTCTGCACTTCATCCCAGATCGCAAATGTAATCTTTTTCTTTTCACCGGATCCGGAATCAGGATCTGCGGCTCCGCTTTCTGTGCACGCTGCAAGAGAACCAGTCATCATCAGTGCCATGGCGATACATAGTGCTTTTTTCATTCTTTACCTCCTCATATGGTTTGCTTTTTACTTATGGTAATGATTAGTTAATAATTAAAGAAAAGCTTTTCTTTGTTTCTTTAGTTACACAGATTTTCTCTGCATGTTCCGCCTTCTTCTATTTTAAAAGGCAGTGTGATCTCCACATTTTCTTCACGGTTTGTATTTTGAAAAGTTTCCAGAGTAATTTCCGTCATTTTTCTTATTGGCTGTCGTATTGTTGTCAATTTCGGCGTTACCTTTCTCGACATGCTGATACCGTCAAATCCCAGGACGGATACCTGTTCGGGTACTTTCCGCCCTGCTCTGTCAAGGGCGCTGATGACTCCCATGGCTGCTTCGTCACTAAAAGCAAATACCGCCGTAAATTCCAGCCCTTCTTTGAGCGCCTGCTCTGTCATATGACATCCATTTTCAAACGTCAGATCTCCACATTTGATCATATTAGAATCTAATTCTTTTCCTATTTCCTCATAAGCTCTCCTGCATCCGGTAATCCTCTGGAATCCGGAGCTGATACTTTTTGGAAAATCAGATAAAATCAGGATCTTTTCATGATGGAGCCCCAGCAAATATTTTGCTCCTTCATGAGACGCAGCCAGGTCATTGATATGGATCATTTTGCTCCTTTTGTCTGAGCTGAGCCCGCCGAACATCACAGTTTTAATATTTTTTGCTGCGATATAATTCAGCATATCCTGATTCATATTTTCTTCCAGATAAATAACTCCCGTAATATCCATCTCTTTAAAAAAGAGTTTATATTCTTCCCCGTCACCTAACACCGGTATAATCACTAGCCTGTAGGAATATCGTTTGCTCTCTTCCAGGAGAATTTTTAAAACTTCACTGAAATATGCAAGTTTCAAATTAGAGATAAGAACAGCGATCACCCCTGGATTTTTCTGTTTATAGACTGGAGTATAGGAAAGTGCTTTTACTGCTGTTTCGATTTTTTTTGCTGCTTCATTTGTTACAACGGTTGTTCCATGAAAATATCTCGAAACAGTGGCTGGAGAAACTCCTGCTTTTTTTGCTACATCTCTTATTGTTGCCCCATATGATTCCTCCTTTTTTGCAGTTTCACTATAATTTTCTTTCAATTCAGTTTTTTTATGATGTTGATTATATAATATGAGTAAAGTTATTTCAATATTGTTTCATGTGTTTCATTTGTGTTTCATATGTTTCACAATTTTCTTTTTATAAATTCACTTTCAACGATTTATCAAACGTTTTTCACTAAAAAGGGACAATCCCGTAAAATTCTGGCTTTTTAAAAACCTCGAATCTCTACGGGATTGTCCCCTTTTTTATTAGCTATTATTCGTGAGTATAATACTTGAAAAAATTACTTTGCCAGGAATCTCCGTCACTTTCTCGTCCGGTAGATCGCCGTTGCAAACTTAGAAAGCATTCCATCCTCCGCTTCTCCAAACCAAAGCTGCGCATTGTCCGGCACAGAAATCCTTACAGGAATAGCATTGTAATTCTGGACAAACGTATAAATCCACTCTTCCGATTCACGGGTGCTTACCTCTACCCCTTCAGGAACCGTATCCAGCGGTGTATCCAATTCTTCCTGCTTCACAATTCCATCTACCACATCCGTATAAAATTCCTGTTCCATATCAGCACATACATAATAAGCCTTGCCTTTTCCGTATGCATTGCAGGTCAGAACAGGCAGCCCCTCATAAAAATCTTTTTCATACTGCATGATGACTTCCGCGCCGGAGGTCTTCACCAATTCACACAGGTTCCTGCAGGAGTACTTTTTGTCCAGAGAAAGTGAATTTCCAGGTACCGGCACCGCTCCATTTTCTTCCTCTTCATAGAGTCCGTCAATTTCCATACTGCGAAGTCCGAATACATCCATCAGTCCCCACGGCGTTCCGCCCAGGAAACATGCATCTGTATCATCTGCCACACCGGACCAGAAGGTCATAACTGCAACCCCGCCGTTTTCCACAAAGCTTCTGACCTTTTTCTCAAAATCACTTCTGAACATATATGCCATTGGTATAAGAACGATCCTGTATCCATCCAGTGAATCTTCCATATCTATGACATCGGTGTTCATACCCTGTCTTCTCAGAGCCCCATACATTTTTTTCGCAGTATCCTGGTAGGGCATACCGATATTCCTGGGTCCCTGTGCATCCAGAAGCGCCCAGCGGTTTTCTGTATCGTAAACAACCGCTGCCTGAGCGCGTACCTGTGTGCCCGAAACCTCTGAAATCCTATCCAGCGCCTCCCCGATTTCACATACTTCCTGATAGACTCTGGTATCTTCTCCTCCATAATGGTCAATGACTGCTCCATGGAATTTCTCAGATGCCCCTCTGCTCTGGCGCATCTGGAAATAAAGAGCGCTGTCCGAACCATGAGCGATTGCCTGCAGCGCTGCGGCGCAGATGACGCCCGGCTTTCTCAGTTTACTTACATCCTGCCAGTTGGTAGAAGACGGCGAAGACTCCATTAATAAATAAGGTTTCTTCAGCAACGACCGCATAAAATCATGCTGCATCGCTGTCTCTGCCGCCGTGATCCTTTCCGGCTTTCTATGCCATTCAGGATAGCTGTCCCAGGAAGCCACATCTATGACTTCTTTAAATTTTCTATAATTCAGCCCCTCAAAATCGTCCATAAAATTCAATGTCACTGGTTTCTCACACCCTCCGGCACGCAGCGCAGCTTTTTCATGCATTGCGAAATCGGCAGTCTGATGTGTTACGAAACGCTTCCAGTCCAGATTTAATGCATGGAGCATCATTTCTCCTCTGGGGGACGGACTTTCAATCTGGTCAAAAGACTGATAGGTATGGCTCCAGAAATCTGTGTTCCATCTTCTGTTCAATTCTTCTATGGTCCCATATTTCTCCTTCAGCCAGTTTCTGAACGCTTCCTGGCAAAGAGGGCAATGGCAGTCCCCTCCATATTCATTAGAAATATGCAGAAGCACTACTCCTGGATGCTTCCCGATCTGCTCCCCTAACCTTTTGTTTATCTCCCAGACCTTTTTTCTGTAATCCGGAGAAGTGTAGCAATGATTATGCCTTCCTCCAAAAAGGGCTCTTCGGCGCTCAGCGTCTACACGCAGCACCTCCGGATACTGTTCTGCCAGCCATTTCGGTCTGGCTCCTGAGGGAGTGCCCAAAATTGTAGAAATACCATTCTGATACAGCCGCTCTACCATATCCAGCAGCCACTGAAAATCATATTTTCCTTCTTCCGGCTCCAGCTTGCTCCAGGAAAACATACCCATAGTAACGGTATTAATACCTGCTTTTTTAAAAAGTTCGATATCCTTTTCCAGAATCTCCGGATACTCCAGCCATTGCTCGGGATTGTAATCTCCCCCATGCAGTAATTTCTCTGTTTGAAATATTTTATTTCCTTCCATCTGTTCCTCCTGTCCTGCTTTTGCATTTTCTTGCTACTTTGTAGAATCTTTGATCACGATGTTATACCCTAAGATCAATTTCGTATCATCTGCTGTTCCCTCCACAGCATCCAGCAGTTTTTTAGAAGCCAGCCTCCCCATCTCCTTAAGGTCAAATTCCAGGCATGTGACAGCAGGATAGCAAAGTCCCAGAAGACGGCTCCCATAGCAGGACGCCACCTTTACGTTCTCCGGTACTTTGATCTTTTTTTTATAAAGGACACTGAGGACAGAAATACAGATATTATCATCCAGACATAAGATACATTCCGTGTCCTTTTTTAATAAATCCTCCACATATTTCTCTGCGATAGAGGAATAGATCGCTCCGGTATAAAGAAGGTCTGAGGGAAACGGAATCTGCGCCTCCTCGAAGGCAGTCTGTATTCCTTTTAACCGGCTCTGTGTGACCTTATGACCGGCATCGCCGCAGACGCAGGCAATCCTACGGATATGCATTTTCAGCAGTACCTCGGTTAAATCCCGGCAGCCTTTTTCCTGGTCAAAATCCACCTGCAGCACATCCTCCTGCTCCAAGCTCCCAATGACTACAAAGGGAATCTTCTGACTTTTCAGATAGGAGACTGCCAGATCCTTTTCTATGGATCTTGTCAGCACTGCTCCTCTGATTTTATGCTGTTCTGCCAGACTTTTCAGCTGATGGATATCGTTGGACACCGTTTTCACAACCAGCACCCCATATCCGTATGCAGAAAAATTGTCATAAAGATTCAGCAAAATGTCCTGAAAATACGGAAGCGACGCCTGCTCCTCCTCTCCCGGCAGCAGGACGCAGATATTCTTTTCCTGATCCTGCGTACGCTCTGAAACATTGGGGATATAGTGATTTTCTTCAAGGAACCGGTGAATTCGATCCTTCGTCTCCTGCCCGATTCTGCCCTTTCCGGACAATGCCCTGGACACGGTAGTAGGAGATAGTTCCAGCCTTTTCGCTATTTCCTGAACAGCAATACGTTCACCGCCGCTCCTGCTGTCATATCGTTTTCTCATAAATACCTCCCTGCCGAAATTATTTTTCATTGGTTTGCTGAAATTATTATAGCTGTTATTTTGTCAGCAGAAAAGCGTTTTCTTTTGAGCTCTTTTTGGCTCAAATCCTACCTGTCATCCCCTGCCAATGCTCTTATAGATGTTGATCTTTGTAAAACTGCTTTGCTCGTGCTTTTAATTTGCGCAATATTGCACTTTTTGTTCTTTCTCTTTGCGCTAAACATATAATAAAACAGATTCTACTTCTTGTAAATCCCCAAATAAAGTACAAAATATATCTTTATTTTTTGTAAATATCGTACAGAAATAGCAGAGGTGTATGCGCAATAATCATTTTATTGCGCATACACCTCTGCATCTAACGGAACAATCCCTTCCTACATATACGATCTCCAGTACCCAACTTTCCGCTCATTGATCTCGCGGATCTTCTCCGGATCCACCTTAAAGTTTCTCCGCATGTCCATCAGCCCGTTGATCTCCTGCTGCACATCCGTAACCTGTGTATAGCAGTATCCGCAGGCATAGGGCACCTCCTTGACCGCTGTGGTAATCTCATCAAAACGCCGGAGAAAGGCATCTTCATCCTCTACCTTGTTTCCATAGCCCCAGCCTTCCCCAGTCCCGTCGAAGGCAATGCCGCCGAATTCGCTGATGATCACCGGCTGTCCCTGATACCCGTATCCGTTGGCAAAAGCAGACTTGGTGCTGCTGTGATAAACCTCTGTATCCAGGATTTCCTCTTTTAGTTTCGTGTATCTTTCCAGAAATGTTTTTCCTTCCTCTTCATAATCATGAAGGGTAATAATATCTGAGACCGTATGCTCCCAGCCATCGTTTACAATGACCGGGCGATAAGGATCCACCGCCTTTGTCAGGTGGTAAATTTCCTCTGTAAAATGCTGCTGCCTCCGGTCTGTCTCCACATAACGGATTCCCCAGGATTCATTAAACGGCGTCCAGGTGATGATACTGGGATGACTGTAATTCTGCCTTACGATCTCCATCCATTCTCTGGTGAATTCCTCCACCGCATAGTCGTCAAATTCATAGGCGGATGCCATTTCGCTCCATACCAGAACCCCTTTTACATCACACCAGTACAGAAATCTCTCATCCTCTGTCTTCTGATGCTTGCGCACGCCATTGTATCCCAGTGCAAGGATTTTATCAATGTCCTCCGTCAGAGCCTCTTCTGAGGGAGGCGTCAGATGGGAATCCTCCCAGTATCCCTGGTCCAGGATCAGTCTCTGGTATAAAGGTCTGCCGTTTAAGAGCACATTGCACTGGTCAATGCGGATCTCCCTCATGCCAAAGTAAGAGCCAACACAGTCCTGCGCCTCTTTTGCGCAAAGCTTCACATCCAGATCATACAGATTCGGTTCTCCCGGTGCCCAAAGCAGCACACCGTATTCCCCCAGATCCTCATCGTCACAGAACACAGAAAACACCGTGGTTCCATACGGTCTGCTGACCTTCTGGGAAGACTGATGGATCTGTTTTCCCTGGAAAGAAACTGAAAACTCCAGGGATGCGTCTGCCCCTCTTACATCGCCTTCCAGCTCCCAGTCGATCTGCACGCTCTGCTGGGATAACAGAGGTGTGATCTTGAGACTTTTCACATACAGCTGCGGGACTTCTTCCATCCAGACGGTCTTCCAGATTCCCGTTGTCTGCACATACCAGCAGGCGAAATTCTCTTTTCTCCATCTCTGTTTTCCCCTGGGCTGACGGGTATCAAAGGAGTCCCGGGCGCTGACGCAGATCTCATTTTCCCCGTCATGTAAAAGCTCTGTCACATCAAAAGAAAAGCGGGAATATCCGCCCTTATGGGAACCAGAGAACTGCCCGTTGACCCAGACTCTGGTCTCAAAATCACAGCCCTCAAAATGCAGCAGGTATCTTTTGGCTTGCTGTTTGCTGATACAGATTTTCTTTCTGTACCATACCCGGTCGCAGCGTTCCTGCCTGCCGATGCCGCTGGCAGGTGTTTCATAGGTAAACGGCACCTGGATCTTGTGCTGGTCAGGAAATTGTTCCTGCCATTTCTCCTTTTCTCCCAGATTTTTTTCATCAAAAGCAAAATCCCATTCTCCATTTAAATTCATCCAGTTCTTTCTCACAAGCTGAGGTCTTGGATAATCCTTCTGATAGCATTTCATTGTAAAATTCCTCCCAATTTTGTTGTTTTTATATTTGTTTTTGTATGTTCTTGTGTTTGCTTTCTGTCTTCTGCAGGTCTATCTGTTTTTCCTCTTTTATAGATCAAACAAGGACATCTGATTAGACTGGGGAAGCTTCCCGAACAGCCCCAGATCATTCATCAGGTCAATCGTAGAAGCCGTCACCTTGGTCCTGTTCCTGAAATCATCCAGAGAAAGGAATTCCCCTTCTTCCGCCGCTGCTACCACAGCGTCCGCCGCCCGGTCTCCCAGACCTTCGATGGTATCCAGCGCCGGCATCAGTTTGCCGTCGATGATCTGGAAGGTATGGGCATTTGCCTTATAGATATCAATGGGAATGAAATGATATCCCCGGGCGTACATTTCCTGAACGATCTTCATATCTTTGTAGGTGTCCTGTTCTTTCTTGCTTAACGTATCCTTTCTCTTCTCATAATCATCCATAAAATACTCCAGCTTTTCCTTTCCCTGGCACATCAGTTCATAGGAAAAAGCCGTGGCGCGGATACTGAAATAAGCGGCGTAATAAGCAAGCGGATAAAAGATCTTGCAGTAGGCGATCCTCCATCCCATCATAACATAGGCGGCTGCGTGGGCTTTGGGGAACATGTATTTGATCTTTTTGCAGGATTCGATATACCAGTCCGGCACATCGTGCTTTTTCATCTCCTCTTCCCAATCGGGCTTTAATCCTTTTCCTTTACGGACACTCTCCATAATGGTAAACGCCTGCCCGTGCTCCAGCCCTTTGTTGATCAGATAGATCATAATGTCATCACGGGTACAGATACAGGTGGTAATGGTAGCTGTACCAGATTTGATCAGGTCCTGGGCATTTCCCAGCCACACGTCTGTACCATGGGACAGACCGGAAATACGAACCAAGTCTGAAAAGGAAGTCGGGTTGGCGTCGATCAACATCTGCATAGCAAAATCCGTGCCAAATTCCGGGATTCCCAGGCAGCCCAGCGGGCAGCCCCGGATATCCTCCGGCGTCAGTCCCAATGCATCCGTATTCTTAAACAAAGACATAACCTCTTTGGAATCCAGGGGAATCTCCCTGGCATTGATCCCGGTCAGGTCTTCCAGCATACGGATCATTGTGGGATCATCGTGTCCCAGAATATCCAGCTTCAGCAGGTTGGAATCAATGGAATGGTAGTCAAAATGTGTGGTGATAATATCACTGTTCATATCATTCGCCGGGTGCTGTACTGGCGTAAATTCCTCAATATCCCAGCCAATGGGAAGGACGATGATGCCGCCCGGATGCTGTCCTGTCGTCCTGCGCACCCCGGTGCATCCCTGGACGATCCGGTTGATCTCACAGTACCTCTTTCTCTGTCCTCTTTCCTCATAATAGTTCTTCACATAGCCAAAGGCAGTCTTTTCTGCCAGGGTGCCGATGGTCCCCGCTTTAAAGGTCTGTCCGGCGCCGAAAATAACCTCTACATACCGGTGGGCTTTTCCCTGGTAATCTCCGGAAAAGTTCAAGTCGATATCCGGCTCTTTGTCCCCCTTAAATCCCAGGAAGGTTTCAAAAGGAATATCAAATCCTTCCTTTTTCAGCGGTTCCCCGCACACCGGACACTTCTTGTCCGGCATATCACAGCCAGCCCGTCCCGAATAGGCACGGACCTCCTCCGATTCAAAGTCTGCATAATGGCACTTCGCGCAATAGTAGTGAGGGCTCAGCGGATTCACCTCTGTAATACCTGACATGGTGGCTGCAAAGGAAGATCCCACAGACCCTCTGGAGCCTACCAGATAACCGTCGCTGTTGCTCTTCCACACCAGCTTCTGGGCGATCATATACATAACCGCATAGCCATTGGAAATAATGGAATTCAGCTCCCTTTCAAGCCTTGCCTCCACCACCTGGGGAAGCTGTTCCCCATAGATTTCATGGGCTTTGCTGTAGCAGATTTCCCGCAGCATGTTATCAGAATTCTCGATAACCGGCGGGCATTTTCCCTTGTGGATAGGGGAAATCTTCTCCACCATATCCGCGATCTTATTGGGATTGGCAATGACGAGCTCCTCTGCCTTTTCCCTCCCCAGATAAGAGAATTCCGCCAGCATCTCCTCTGTGGTCCGAAGGTAGAGAGGCGCCTGGTTATCTGCGTCATCGAAGCCTTTTCCTGCCATGATGATTCTGCGGTAAACCTCGTCTTCCGGATCCAGGAAATGCACGTCGCAGGTGGCTACTACCGGCTTGTTAAATGCCTCACCCAGTTTTACAATCTTCCGGTTGATCTCCTGGAGATCTTCCTCTGTATTGATATCCGCCCGGTCTGGGTCCCGGAGCATAAAAGCATTGTTTCCTATGGGCTGGATCTCCAGATAATCATAGAAATTCACCAGCCGGGCGATCTCCGTCTCCGGTCTGCCGTTTAACACTGCCTGGTACAGCTCTCCCGCCTCACAGGCAGAGCCGATGATCAAACCTTCCTGATATTTCAAATACAGGCTCTTGGGCACACGGGGGCGTCTGTGATAATAGATCAGATGAGAATCTGATACCAGATGATAGAGATTGACCCTCCCGATATCATTCTTTGCCAGGATAATGGCATGATAAGAGGGCATTTTCTGCACCATATTTACAGATACCGCACCTTTCTCATTTAACTGATCCAGGGTCTCAATATCCCGTTCCCGGCACATCTGGATGAACTTCACAAAGATCTCTGCCGTGCAGGCAGCATCGTCCACTGCCCTGTGATGATGCTCCAGGGATACCCCTACCGCTTTGGCTACGGTATCCAGCTTAAAACGGTTTAACTGGGGCAGGAGAAAGCGCGCCATTCCCACCGTATCTACAATGGTGTCCTCTCTCTCCATCCCCAGATCTTCATAATTTTTCTTAATAAAACTCATATCAAATTCCGCATTGTGAGCAACCATTACAGCCCCCCGGCAGAATTCTTCAAAGCGGGGCAGGACATCCTCAATGGGCGGCGCGTCTGCCACCATATTGTCATTGATACTGGTAAGCTGTTCGATCCGGAAAGGAATAGGAATCCTGGGATTTACAAACTCCGAAAAGCGTGCGGTAATGGTCCCGTTTTCCACCCGCACAGCCCCAATCTCAATAATCTTATCTTTCAGCGCAGAAAAACCAGTGGTCTCAATATCAAACACCACATAGGCGTCATTCAGGCTCTGTCCCTGACTGTTCTGAACGATTCCCTTCAGGTCGTCCACCAGATAAGCTTCCATGCCGTAGATCACTTTAAAATCCGAATCCTGGGGCACCACGCCTCCCCAGGCATCGAAGCAGTGATTCGCCTCAGGGAACGCCTGGACAACCCCATGATCGGTAATGGCAATCGCCTTATGCCCCCATTCATATGCCCTTTTAATAATGGCTTTTGCATCGGATACACCATCCATGTCACTCATCTTTGTATGGCAGTGGAGCTCCACCCGCTTCTCCGGACTGTTGTCAAATCGGGAAGAACCAAAAGCCGGGATCTTCTTAATTCCCACCACAGAGCCAATGGTCAGTTCACTGTCATAGCGGTCAATGGTGGTGACGCCTTTCAGCTTGATAAAAGCCTTTTCTTTGATTCCTTCTGTGATCTCTTCTACCTGATCGTTTCTGGCGAACATCTTGACGGTAATAGAGTCTGTAAAATCTGTGAGAGAAAAAATGATGATAGTCTTTTCATTTCGGATCTCCCGCTTTTCCAGGGTCATGATCTGCCCTCGGATGCATACCTCTCCCATTTCGGTCTGTACGCTTTCCAGCGGGATGGCTTCGTCCTCAAAATCCCTTCCGTACAGCACCTCCGGATTGTCCGAACGTTTGACGCTCCGCTTAAAGTCTGAAAAGTTCCGGTCTCCTTTTCCTCTTCCTTTGTCGCCTTTGTATCCTTTTTCCGGTTTCCCGTTTTCTTTCTGGGGCGCTGCTTTTTTCTTTTCTTTGACTGCAACCGCCGCCTTCTTCTCTTCTTCGGCTGTCTCTTCCTGAGGCATCCCTGCATCCTCTCTTTCTTTTCCCAGAGAGGACATTTCAATGATATGGGCTGCTTCCTGCTGGATCCTGATTTCGCTGTTTTTCCTGTTTTTACTTTCCCGGGCCTCCACATATTCTGTCTCTACCTTCAAGGAAAATCCGCAGCGTTCGCAGAAGATCTTTTCTATGTAGGAAACCAGCTCTTCTTCCTTGCTTTTTGCCAGTACGCTGGACTGCAGGAGCAGATGCATGGTGTTTTCTTCCGGAAATGTAATTACAGCATTCCGGAACATATTAAAGACCAGAATGCTGTAGTTTTTCAATTCCAGCGCCATGGAGGACCTGTACGCATCCAGAAAAAGCTGGGGTGTGTACTGGCTAGAGAGTGTAAACTTCTCCTGCACTTTGATCTCCATGGGCACTCCTTTAAAACACTGGCTGGCAATGGCTTTTTCCAGTTCATAGATATGCTTTTTATGAATCCACTGTCTGCTGCGGATATAAATTCTGATGTGGTCTTTTCTCTGGTTTACCGCCACCTTCGTCACTGCCACTTCCGACATAAGCGCCTGAAGTTCTGCCGGCAGCTCCAGATTCCTGAACACATCGAGAAACTCCTTTTCCATGCCGCAATGCCTCCATCGTTATTTCCAATTTTCAAGTTCCTCCCGAAGCACAGCCAGCAGCTGTTCTTCCGGAACCTTTTTTATGATTTCACCTTTCTTAATCAGCAGCCCTACGCCTTTTCCTCCGGCGATTCCCAGGTCAGCTTCTTTGGCTTCTCCGGGACCGTTTACCACGCATCCCATCACTGCCACTTTTATATCCAGGGGGAATTCCTGTACCATGGTTTCCACCTGATTGGCAAGCCCGATCAGGTCGATCTGGGTCCTTCCGCAGGTGGGACAGGATACCACTTCAATGCCCCCTTTGCGCAGATTCAGAGTCTTAAGGATCCTTTTTGCCGATTTGATCTCTTCCACCGGATCTCCGGTCAGGGATACCCGGATGGTATCTCCGATTCCCTGGTATAAAATGATCCCCAGACCAACCGCGGATTTCAGATTGCCTGAATACAGGGTCCCCGCTTCGGTGATCCCCACATGGAGCGGATAGCGGGTTTTCTCTGCCAGCAGTTCATGGGCTTTTACGCACATCATTACATCCGAAGATTTGATGCTGATCACCAGATTATCATAGCCTAAATCCTCGATGATCTTTACTTTATCCAAAGCGCTTTCTACCAGCCCCTGCGCTGTGACTCCCTGATATTTTTCCACCAGTTCTTTTTCCAGAGAGCCGCTGTTGACGCCTACCCGGATGGGAATCTTTCTCTCCTTTGCCACGTCCACCACGGCTTTGATCCGGTCATGTCCTCCGATGTTTCCCGGGTTGATCCGAATCTTATCCGCGCCGTTTTCCATTGCCGCGATCGCCATTTTATAATCAAAATGAATATCTGCCACTAGGGGGATGTGGATCTGCTTTTTAATCTCTTTTAATGCCTCTGCCGCCTCCTGTGTGGGAACTGTGCAGCGGATGATCTCACATCCTGCTGCCTCCAGCGCCAGGATCTGCGCCACAGTCGCCTGCACGTCCTCTGTCCTGGTATTGGTCATGGACTGGATCAAAATAGGATTGCCCCCGCCGATCTTTCTGTCTCCGATCTGTACTTCTCTGGTATGGTCACGATACATTCTATTTTCCCTCCAAACTCTGACTAAGCTGATTTCAGCGGTTGATCTGCAGCAGCTTTTCCTTCAGTTCGCCTTCCAGACGGTAGATCTCGGCTTCTGCGGCACGTCTCTTTTCCCGTCCTTCCCGCTGAATGTTCATCACCTCATCAAAGGTGCTGATCAGCGTCTCATTGGTCTTTTTCAGTGTTTCCAGGTCTACAATGCCCCTCTCAGATTCCCTTGCAGTCTCTACCGTTGCCATCTTCAGGGATTCTGCGTTTTTCTGCAGGAGGGCATTGGTCATATCAGTCACTTCCCTCTGCGCCTTTGCCGCTGCTGTGGAGTGCGCCACGCCCAGGGCAATGACCATCTGGCTTTTCCAGAGGGGAATGGTATTGACAATGGTTGACTGGATCTTTTCTGCCATCAGGGTATCATTGCCCTGGACCAGCCGGATCTGGGGCGCTGTCTGGATAGCGATCATCCTGGTAAGCTCCAGGTCATGGATTTTTTTCTCAAAGCGGTCGCAAAGGGAGTCCAGATCCTTTGCCGCCTGCGCGTCTTCCGGCAGTCCGCTGGACTGCGCCTTTCCCATAAGGGCAGGAAGCTCTCCGCAGCGGATCTCCTCCAGCTTTTTCTTGCCTGCCAGGATATACATGGACAATTCTTTGAAATAATTCAGGTTCAGCGCATACATTTTATCCAGCATGGCAGCGTCCTTCATCAGCTGGATCTGATGCTGCTCCAGGGTCTGAACGATCTTATTTACATTCTCCTCCGCCTTGCTGTATTTATTCTTCAGAGCTTCCAGCTTATTGGCGCCTTTTTTGAAAAAGCCCATGATGCCTTTCCGCTCTTCCTCCGCGTCGAAATTTTTCAGTTCCGTCACTACATTTTCCAGAAGGTCTCCTACCTCGCCCAGATCTTTGGTCCTGACCTTTTCCAGAGCTTCTTCGGAAAAGTCAGCCATTTTTTTCTGGGTGCCTGCACCGTACTGGAGGATGCCTGCCGAATTGCGGATGTCAATCTGCTTTGCAAAATCATCCACCATCTTCCTCTCTTCCGGGGACAAAATACTGTCATCCATCTGAGGTTCCGGTTTGGGCTCCTCTTTTTTCTCCGCCGGCACTTCCTGCGCAGGCGCACCGAAGGTCAGTGTCGGTGTCACTGTAAAATCTTTTAATTCTTCACTCATAATCTAGTTCTTTTCCTTTCTCTGGAAATCTTTCTCCCCGGTAAGCCCCTCCTGGGCAAGCATGGTTTTCAATACGGAAATATCCGATGAGACATCCCATGCAGTATCCTTGTAAAAGCTGTCCAGCAGATTCTCAAATGCCGTGTTGATGGTATCCAGTGTATTCTCAATTTCCTGTTTCGCGGTTCTGATATTCTCTCCCTGTACATCCTGTTTGTCCAGCTCCTCGTATGCTTTTAAGAGCTTCATGGTAGTGGGGAGATAATAGTGCATGAATTTATGCAGGTCGTCGATCAGTTCGGGATGCTGCTCCACTCTCTGGAAGATCCGGCGGATCACATTCTCCATATGGTACATCTTATTGGAGACCTCCACACCGGGAATCGCGTCGTTGCTCCTGCGGATTTCCTCTATGTAGCGATTTCCTTCCTCGATGACCTTCTGCACCTCTTCGCTCAGTTTCCTTTCCGGTTCCTGTGCCGCTTTGGCTGCTCTTTCTTCAGCGTTTTTCTCTGTCTCTTTATACTGTTCATATGCATCATTGCTGACGATCAGACAAGACTCTGTTTTATCCAGATGCCCCTCCAAGAACATTTTTTTCCGGATCATTTTCTTTAAATCTTTGCGCACAAACTTCTCTGATTTGTTCACACTTTGCGCCAGATCTTCGATATCTCCGTAGGGCTTTCCGTTTAAGGTGCGCACATAGGAGCGGAATCTTTTAATCTTCCTGCGCAGTCCGTTTCCCCAGATGCCCACGCCTGCGCTGAGCACAAGGGCAGGACCGAAAACCAGCATGATGGTTCCCATTTGATCAGCCATTGCCTGGCTGAAAAGGGAAACAATTCCCAGGGTTCCCGCAGTCAGACCGAACATGATGGTCAGCGCCGTACCCAGTACGGTAAACAAAAGCCCTATGGCTTTCGCCCAGCCGGTATTTACGAATAAGGCAAATTCTTCCCGCGCTTCTTTCATGCGTCTTTCGTTCTCAGACTTCCTATAGCGTCTGAAAGGTCTGTAACTGTAACTGCTGCTGTATCCGTTTCCGGGTCCGTAGGGTCTTGGTCCTTCCTCTTCAAAAGGCTGTGCGCCGCCTTGATTCTGCCATCCTTTTCCCATACCGGACATTCCGGCTTTCCCGGCTCTTTTCACACTTTCTGCCACATTTCCCAGGGCATTCTCCAGGGTCACTCCCAGGTCTCTGTTCAGGGCTCTGAAATCTCCGCTATCTATGGCGCGCTGTACAATATCCTTTACATCTCTCCCAAGATTATTCCAGTCGTTTCCAGCCATATTTCCACTCCTAACTTTCGCTGTTCAAGTATCCTATTCTCTTCCCTGGACACAGGCGCACTGCCTGCGCCGCCGGGACTTTCACAGTAAATTATATATGAAAGAATCAAAAAAAGCAACGGAACATCTATTGCAATTCACACGTTAAAGTTTTATAATGGTAAAAAATTGATTATACACCGCAGAATGGAGGAGCTATTATGGAAAAAAAGAATATTGACTGGGAAAATCTGGGCTTTGGATATATCAAAACCGATTACCGTTATGTATCTGATTATAAAAACGGTGCCTGGGACGAAGGCAGACTTACAGAAGACGACAACGTTGTGATCAACGAATGTGCCGGTGTTCTGCAGTATGCGCAGACTGTTTTTGAAGGTCTGAAAGCTTACACCACAGAAGACGGACGCATCGTCACCTTCCGCCCCGACTTAAATGCAGAGCGTATGGTACAGTCCGCAGAAAGACTGGAAATGCCTGTATTTCCGGCAGACCGTTTCGTGGACGCAGTGACACAGACTGTAAAAGCCAATGCCGCTTACGTTCCTCCTTATGGTTCCGGAGCCACTTTATACATCCGTCCCTACATGTTCGGAAGCAATCCGGTCATCGGTGTAAAGCCTGCGGACGAATATCAGTTCCGTGTATTCACAACACCCGTAGGACCTTACTTTAAAGGCGGAGTAAAGCCCCTGACCATCCGTGTCTCCGATTTTGACCGTGCCGCACCTCACGGAACCGGTCATATTAAAGCAGGACTGAACTATGCCATGAGCCTGCATGCCATTGTAGACGCGCATAAGAATGGTTATGACGAGAACATGTATCTGGACGCTGCCACCAGAAAGAAAGTAGAGGAAACCGGCGGCGCCAACTTCCTCTTTGTAACCAAAGATAATACCGTTGTAACACCGAAATCCAACAGCATCCTTCCTTCCATCACACGCCGTTCTCTGATCCATGTGGCAGAAGCTTATCTGGGTCTGAAAGTGGAAGAAAGAGAAGTTTATCTGGATGAAGTAGAAGAATTCGCAGAATGCGGTCTGTGCGGTACTGCTGCCGTGATCTCTCCGGTAGGCAAGATCGTAGACCATGGAAAAGAAATCTTCCTTCCCAGCGGCATGAACGAAATGGGACCTGTGACAAAGAAACTTTACGACACGCTTACAGGTATCCAGATGGGCAGGATCGAAGCTCCTGAAGGCTGGATCCATGTGATCGAATAATCTGAAAGCCTCCCTGCTTCCAGAGG
>NHCFC00100__coassemble_1510_pt1 | contig 27951 bp, 27 predicted proteins | sample NHCFC00100__metabat2_low_PE_019 | metagenome-assembled genome bin NHCFC00100
AATAAATACGGCTGGGCGATCACTACATTAACCATCGCAGCAGAGACATGGATCAAAATCGCTGCTGTCTTGCGACCTCAGCGATTCTTCGTCTTCTAAACCAAAATGTAAAATCAAATCATTGCAGATTTTACTTTTTCCAAAAGAAAATTTACGTTTTCTTCCACAGGTTTCGTCCCGTCTATTTTGAGAACAGGACAAGTCAAATATTGTATCCATTCTTCCACAGTATTTTCTTCTCTGGATGCGGCAAACTGAAAGAATTGTTCTTCCTGCTCATATAAATCTCCGCCTGGAAGTATCCTGTCGCCGAATTTTTCATACGAACGTTTTTTCACCCGCTGCATCCGGATCTCCTTTGGAGCCTCCATCCATATGGCATACTGAAAAAAAGGATACACCGCTTCCCCATAATCTCCTTTCACAGATGCCAGGACAAAGTTTTTATGTGCTTTTATCTTCCTGAAAAGAAGGTTTTCTGCTTGTTCAGGAGTGCGGGGAAACGCATATTTATAACCTTGGGCATCCCTTGGGAAATACAGATCTTCCTTATCTATAAAGTAATAATGCAGGCTCTTGGCAAGGCTTTTTCCTAATGTGCTCTTTCCGCTGCCATTCAAACCGCATATAAGGATACCTGTTCCCACAGCGTTTTCTATGCCTACTCTATTTTTCAATCTCTGCATGGATCACAATCCCTTCTACTGCAAATCTGCATAGGAACTCCATCACTCATTGTCCGGAAACCAAAGCGTTCATAAAAAGAAGCATTTTTGCTTTCTTCCGGCATCACCTCCAGATAGAGATAATGGCTGTATTTTTCCTTGATTTTTTCGATCATTGTCCCGGCAATACCTTTTCCGTGGTAGTCTGGGTGAACGAGGACATAATGCATATATGCCAGCATTTCACCATCATCTAAAACTCTGGCAAGACCAACTAAACGATCTTGATCCCACGCTGTGATTACCGTAGAGGAATGAAGCAATGCTCTATATAATCGATCCGGATATTTCCCGGAAACCCAGTTTACAGACAGAAACAATTCTTCTATCTGCTCCTTTGTAAATTTTTTCTCTTCTGTATATTGAATCTTCATATCATAGCTCCTCGTATAATAAGCCTATACCTCAGATACACAGAGGTGGGCTTTTATGTATTTTCCCATATTATCCTCTTACGATTCCCCAGGCACAGTAGAGTAAAAACAGTGCAAGGATCCCGTTGATTATACGGAACTGTTTCTTGTAAACAGCTTGCAATTTAACGCCTAAAAATGCCCATGTAAGAGAGGCTGCGCTTCCGATTGCCGTAACTCCCTCACCTACTAAAACTGCGTCTGTTATATTGCACATTTCTTTTCTGATCTCGCTGCAGCGCAAAGTGACTTTTACCGCAAGCACACAGATAATCCTGGATTCCCATTTTCCTCCGAATACTTCCAAACCGTACTCCAATGCTCATGTGCCATAAAGCAACACACAAGAATTTGATAGACAGCAACCCGCTATATTTCCTTAAAGCATTTTCCAAAATGGCTCATTTGATGAAATCCGACGGCAGTGGCGATATCCCCGACAGGCTCAACGGTTTCTCTTAAAAGCTCTGCGGCTTTTGGCAATCGGTATTCTGCCAGATATTTGTAAGGCGTCGTATTCAAACTTATTTTGAAACAGCGGGAACATTCCGATTTACTGATATTTGCACTTGCAGACTTTTGGGGAATATTACGATAATATCCGGCGATTTTGCGATAGTTCAGCGCATTACTTTGTGATAAAATCATAATGAATTTCAGAAAAAATGTCAAGCATTAGGAAAGGTGTTCGGCGAAATCATTGAAAAAATCGGTCATATTGAGCGTGAAGTGGATAGCGACCTGTTTTCCTCTGTCATACATCACATTATCGGGCAACAAATATTAACAAAGGCGCAGGCAACTATCTGGCGGCGTATGAAAGAGCAATTTGGAGAAGTGACCGCGGGAAGCATAGTGGCGGCTGATATTCCAGAATTACAGTCTTTCGGCATGACGTTCCGCTGGGGCGCAGTCCCCGGCATGAGAGATTATGCGCCGAAGAAAGGAGTAAATCGTGGAACGGACAGAACAAATAAACGCAGTCAAAAATCGGGACAAAAGGTATGACGGTAAATTTTTTGTTGCGGTAAAATCCACAAAAATTGTATGCCTGCCGTCATGCTATTCACGAATACCTTTGGAGAAAAACATGGTATTCTTTGATACTTTAGAAGAAGCATTAGAAAATGGCTACCGGCCATGTAAACTATGCAAACCAGAAACCATCTGAACACAAGGAGGAAATGAAAGTGGCAAATATCATTGTATTATTTGAAGTCAAACCGACCAAAGCCGGAATGAAAAAATATCTTGACCTTGCAGCCATGTTAAAGCCGCTGTTAGCCGGTTTTGAAGGTTTTATCCGGGCAGAACGCTTTTCCAGCTTAAATGAGGAGGGAAAACTGCTGTCCATGAATGTGTGGACAGATGAAACCGCCGTAGAGCGTTGGCGGAATGTTATGCAGCACCGCATGAGCCAGAAAGAGGGACGGGAAAAGCTGTTTGAAAGCTATAAAATTACTGTCTGCTCTGAAATTCGTTCCTATACGGACACAGACCGCGCGCAGACTCCGCAGGATTCTAACCAGTATTTTGGTGTGGAGGGATAATATGCAGTACATCAGCCGCTATCAATCTCCCATGGGAGAAATCCTGCTTATGGACAACAAGATATTAGTAAATTTATGAGTCACTAATAAATATCATAGCAGCCATGATTCTTCCAGGATAGCGGATAAGTTGTATAGTCTGTTTCTCACAAATCTGTCTCGCTGTAATTTTAACATTATTTTCTTATAGAAGTAGGATGCCCCCAAATTTTGTACTGCCTCCAAATTTGGGGGTCCTGACGGATATCCTATAGTCTCAGAATGTATCGTCTCTGCTTCCAGCTTACCACCATGATCATGTCGATTGTAATTCTCTGTGTGATCGCCATTTTGCTTTACGGGGTCATTTCACTGATCCAGAAATATTATCTGAAACGGTACTCCTGAAAAACATAAAAATGCGAAGACTCTTTTATGGACATAACTTTCCTTCAAACTTCTGATAAATGAGCCATGCAATCGCAGACACAGATGCAGGGAATATATATAAAATGCATATAAAATTTATATAAAATTCGTGGCAAAATGCAAATAAAAATTTTTGACATATCTTTAAATTTAAGATATAATATATGCCATGAACAAGGGCGTTTGCTTTTTTGCAGGACGCCCTTGTTTTTTTTATTTCCTGCCATATGTCAAAAACAGTTATTTTTCAGACATTGGTAGTATCATAAGGGAGGTAGGTGTATGAAGGATTTAGAATTGTTTGACCACACAGATGCCATTAACAAACTGTTGGCCAGGTATGGCGTAAAGTTTGGGATTTATAAAAACGGACAGTTTAAGGAACAGCTTTTCCCATTTGACCCCATTCCCCGGATCATAGGTCAAGAAGAATTCTCTTATCTTGAAAAAGGATTAAAACAGCGTGTAGTCGCGCTGAACGAATTTATTAAGGATATTTACGGTGCAAAACATATTATCCGGGATGGAGTCGTGCCGGAGGAATTTGTCTTTTCCGGCAGCGGGTATTTAGCACAGTGTGATGGAGTTATGCCGCCTAAGGGCATCTACACACACATAGCCGGGATCGATCTGGTCCAGGGAAAAGATAAAAGCTGGTATGTCCTGGAAGATAATCTTCGGGTACCCTCTGGTGCCTCTTATCCAATGATTGCCAGGGAGCTTTCCAGACGTGCCAGTCCCCGTACTTTTGTGGAAAATCATCTGGAGGATAACCGGAACTACGCACAGCTTCTGCGAAAAACCATGGACTATGTGAATCCAGGAGGACATACGGTCATATTGACTCCCGGACGGTTTAACGCAGCATATTTTGAACACTCGTATCTAGCTGAACGGACAGGGGCACATCTAGTCAGCGGAAATGAACTTACCGTAGAAAATGACCATTTATATTTTAGGGACTACAGTGGAAAAAAGGAGCCCGTCGGAGTGATATACCGCCGTATTTCTGATGAGTTTTTGGACCCCATGACTTTTAACAGGGAATCCCTGATAGGCATTCCGCATGTATATGATATCTATCGAAAGGGAAATGTGGCTCTTATGAACGCACCTGGCAACGGTGTGGCTGATGATAAGGGAATTTATTACTTTGTTCCTAAAATGATCCATTACTATCTGAATGAGGAACCCATCCTTCAAAATGCGCCGACTTATCTGCCCTATTATGAAAAAGATATGGCATATGTCCTGGAGCATTTCGATGATATGGTTTTGAAGGATGTGGCTGAAGCCGGTGGCTATGGTGTTGTCTTTGCTGACAAAATGACGAAAAAAGAAAAGGAGGACTTTATAGATCTGTTGAAACAGGAACCAAGACGTTTTATCGCGCAGGAAGTCATCGATTTTCTGGATATTGAGATCATGGAGCGCAACGGCACCGTACCAAGAAAAGCGGATCTTCGCGCATTTGTACTGATAGCCGATGAGCCTATGGTGTGGAAAAGCGGTCTTACACGGTTTTCCAGGAATCCAGACTCTTTTATCGTCAATTCATCACAGGGAGGAGGATTTAAAGATACATGGGTATTATCTCGATAGAAAACACAGACCATCTTTATTGGCTGGGCAGATATTTAGAGCGGGTAGGAACTACCATTGAACTCTTTGCGGAGAATTATGATTACACGCTGGACAGCGGTATCGGCAAATACGAAGAATTTTGTCAAAAGCTAGATATACCGAATATTTATACTTCCAGGGAACATTTCATCCGGGAATATTGTTTCGGTCTTGAGGACCCCAATTCAATATGCTCGAATCTGATGCGTGCCTATGACAATGCGGTCGTACTCAGAGAAGAAATCAGCAGTGAGGCGCTTTCCTATATCCAGCTTGCAGTTTATGCTTTAAACAAAGCGCGGGAATCAAGCGCTCCTATGATCGAACTGCAGGAGGTTGTAGATAATCTCCTGGCTTTTTGGGGATTAACTGATGATTGTATTGATGATGAGAACACACGCAACATTATCAAGATAGGAAAACGTGTGGAACGGTTAGACATTTATGCCCGGCTGCATATGCCGCGGACAGAGATGCTGCGGGCGGTACACCGCCTGGCTGGTCGGATTGTCCGTACAAATTTAAGCTATGATACCGGTCTGTTAGCTGAACTGCATACTCTGGCAGAAGCTGAAGACATCGATTATCGGAAAATAGTAACTGTAGTAGAAAATCTGTTGGAGGAATAACCTTTCATGAAACAACTCCATTTTGAATATGATATGACTCTGGCATTTGATTCTCTGGTGGAAAAACACCGATTTACGCTGAAATGCTTTCCTCATACAGATGAAAGACAAGAGATAAACAATCTTCATGTGGAAGTATTTCCAAATGAGTTTTTGTGCAATGCAAAAGATTCCTTTGGCAATTCCTGTGTTTATGGATATGCAGAAGGACAGCATGACCATTTTTCTGTTTCTGTAACAGGATATGCCAAAACCGGACTGGCTCCATATGAAGCAGCAGAAGATATTCCGCAGATCAGCATGTACAAATATCAGACGCCGTATACAAAACCAGGTAATTGCTTAAAAGAATACCGACGGCAATTTTCATGGAGTGAAAATACAACGGCACTGGACAAAGCACTGACCTTTATGAGGCGGTTATATCAGGATTTTCACTATGAGCAGGGAGTGACAGATATCTCTACCACTGCAGAGGAGGCGCTCCTTCTGGGAAAAGGCGTCTGCCAGGATTATTCCCATATCATGCTGTCCTTGTGCCGCATGGAGAGAATACCTTCCCGTTATGTAGTTGGCATGCTGATGGGAGAAGGGCTCAGTCATGCATGGGTGGAAATATGCAGTGATGGACACTGGATTGCACTGGATCCAACGAATAATCTTGTGGTCGATACACAGCACATCAAGATTTCTTCTGGCAGGGATTATCAGGACTGCATCATCAATCAGGGTGTGTTTACCGGATTTGCATCCCAGGTGCAGCATATACAAGTATCTGTAAAAGAAATTCCATAAAAGCTGCAGATAGAAAAAGCTTTTCATAGCAGAGAAAAGGGGCGCATTTCAATTAAGCTCTCCCCTTTTCTCTTGTTTTTATGCATAAAATGCCGCTCTTCTCTGTCACATTTCTATACCTGATCCAGTTCCTGAAGCTTTTTTATGATCTCCTCACAGATGGTCTGCATGTCCTTCTGATCTGTCTCGATCTTCACATCTGCCGCTTCCTCATATTTTTCCCTTCTCTTTTCCATCAGTTCTGAAATATAATCCACATCCTTGTGATCTTCCAGCAATGGACGGTCATGGCTGTTCTTCACCCGTTCCAGAATGGTTTCAGGGCTTGCTGTCAGCAGGACTACCCGCCCGTTTTTCTTCATTTCCCTCACATTGCAGGCTCTCATAGGCACGCCGCCTCCGCAGGAGACCACTGTATTCGTCCTCTTCTGTATTTCCACCAGCAGATTGGTTTCCAGGCTGCGGAAGTATTCTTCTCCATGGATCCGGAAGATCTCAGATATGCTCAGATTCTCCCTCTGTTCGATCAGCTGGTCCATCTCCGCCACTTCCATTCCATAGGTTTTCTTCATGTATTTGGAAATTGTACTTTTTCCTGATCCCATGAAACCAATCAGAAAAATATTATAAGGGAATGCTTTTCCCTGTCCGTTTTTTTTCATTTGCTTCATAATTCTCTCCTCATCCGGACATATTCGTTATTTAACGTGTTAAAATACTTCTCTGATTATAGCAGAAGATCACCTCTGCCGCAAGCTTTACGAGATATCCTTTCTCCGGTACTTCCAGAATCCCACGCCAATGCCGATCAGACCATAGGCAATCCCCAGCAGCACCAGCTTTTCATCCATTCCCCTTTCGGATATGATTTTCGCCGCGTCTGCGTAAGCATAAGGCGTCAGGTATTTCGCCGCCTCCGCCTTGTCCGTGATATTGGAGAACAGACCCAAAAAGTAAAGCAGTGCAGCCACGCCGATTCCCAGGCTGACGCTGCCTCTGCGGATAAAGGCGGAAATACCGCAGCAGATCCCCAAGATTTCCATCTGCATCAGCACCTGCGCGCCGTGGTAAATCCAGAAAACATCCCAGTCCGGTTTTTCCCCGATCATTGCAAATGAGACACAGGAGAATAAGATGACGATGCTGTTCATAAGGACCAGCAAAATTGCCATAGAACTCAGTTTCTGGAAAAAGATCTTTTCTCTGCTGACCGGATGGGTTAATAGGAATTCTGCGGTGTGCTCCTGCTCCTCCCTCGCCAGCATTCCAGCTCCCAGGATCGCGCTGTAGAAGATACCGCCGATCCCCAGCATACTGCCGCCGTAGATGCCGTAGAATCCCATAAGCTCTCCATAGTTCAGACGGTCCATACCAAAGGCGGCTGTGACTCCGCCCATATTTTTCAGTGCTTCTTCCAGAGAATCCACCTCTTTTTTCAGCTCCGGATACAGAAGGAGGCACAGCAGGATCATACCGCCGATCACCACGCTCCAGATCAAAAGAGATTTCCCGTTCCTTTTCAGTTCCATTTTGATCAGTGTCATGCTTTTTTCCCTCCTTCATAGAAATGGAGAAACGTCTCTTCCAGCCCCGGCTCTGTAATGGTCAGGTCTTCGATAGGAAGCTTAGAGAGCTTTTCAAGAAGAGGCTGCATCTGCCCTCTGTATAGAAAACTGATTCCGTTTTCCTGTTTCTGCAGATCTGCCTTTTCTATTCCTGTGATATCCGTGATACCTTGTATCGTAATTCTTTTTGCGGATCCTTTACAGATATTTGCCACCTCGTCTGCCACCACCAGCCTGCCTTCCCGGATAATGGCTGCCCGGTGGCAATATCTCTGGATCTCACTTAAAACGTGGGAAGAAAGAAAGACCGACGCTCCCTGCCGGTTCCGCTCCCGAACCAGGGCGAAAAATTCTTTCTGCATCAAAGGATCCAGCCCGCTGGTAGGTTCGTCCAGAATATACAAATCTGCCTCATGCTGAAAGGCGCAGACGATACTGACCTTCTTTCTGTTTCCAAGAGACAGCTCCTCCACCTTCTTTCTGGTATCCAGCTTCAGTCTTTCGCAAAGTCTTGCCGCTTCTTCCCTGCAGTCTCTGCCATAGAGATCTGCGGAAAATGCAAGGGCGTCTTTTACCCGCATAGAACTGTAAAATGCGGTTTCCGCAGGCATGTAGCCCACTCTCTTCAGGATCTGGGTTTTGTGGGAAGATACTTCCATGCCAAAGAGTTCCGCGCTTCCTGAACTGGGTCTTAAAAGTCCCAGCATCGTACGGATGGTGGTGCTTTTCCCCGCACCGTTTGGTCCTATGAATCCGTAGATCTCTCCTTCCTTTACTTCCAGGTCTAAATCCAGGATTCCTCTGTGCTTTCCATAATATTTTGTCAGTTTCCGAAGACGGATCACGGTATCCATATTCCATTTCCTCCCCTTTTTCTTTTCCCTATTTTAATACATCCTCTCTTATGTTGGAAGAGCTGCAGAGCATATTTTCCTGTAAAATAGAAAAAAAGAGCATCTGTTATCCTACATAAATAGTGCTCCCTTCTAAACCAACTGTTTTTCTCTTTTCACAGCCGGAATAGAAGGGAGCACCCTGCCTGCCTATGAATTTTTCTGTTTTTCATGTATGGAGATCACGTGGAATCCCGCGTCTTCCACTGCCTTGGTCAGTGCACGGTCGCTTATTTCCCTGTCATAGGATACCACCGCGCATTTTTGATCTAAATTTACTTTTGCCGCCACTCCGTCCAGACGGTTCAGCGCTGAAGTTACGCTTTGCCTGCAGTGGTCGCAGTGCATTCCTTCAATCTGGATGACTTTTTCTCCGATCTTGGGATTTTTCAGTGTTTTCTTTTTGGCTTTTACTGGCTTTGACCCTCCTCCGCAGCAGCCGCCTTCTCCCCGGAAATGCTTCACACTGCCTTTTACACCCAGGATAAGTACGATTACCAGGATTACTAAAATAATTGCATTTTCCATCTTTTCCCTGCTTTCCTTTGCTTTTTCAATTTGTTAGTTTTTACTAACTTTATATTTAACATACCTCTGTTAAAGCAAAATGTCAATAGGATTTTTGCTGCGGAAAAAACAGGTGCTGTCCAAAAACCTGTTCCCAGCTTTCCTGACAGCACCTGCCTGTTTCTTATTCTTTCTATTGCTCTTTCTATACTTCTTCCTGGATCTCAATGGTATTCAGTTCGTCATCTGCTTCTTTTTCCTTATGACCCACAGTTCCCGCAACTATGTAATAATTGAATCTTGGCTCGTAATAAAACTCCTTTACCAGCGCAAAATTTTCGATCTTTCCGGTGCTCTCCACATGCATCAGCGGTCCGGTGCAGTGAATGATCTCATCACCGATCTTGATATGTTCCTCATCATAGGGAATAATGGGGAGATCCCGGGCGATCAGATCTTTGATCTTTCCCTCGATCTCTTCTAAGTCAAAACTGGGCTTGTCTTTGTACTGTATCACAAATCCATGCTTAATATCTGCCCGGCTGTATTCCGGACGTTCAATGTCCCGGACACAGTAGGTAAACAGATCCTCCGCACTGTGCGCCATCTTTCTGTAAATCAGGGAATGAAACACAATGTCCGCGATATTGTCCGGCAGAGGTCCGAACAGGGAAGGTCTGGTAACCAAGACTTCCTCCCCAATACCGATCAGAAGATCCGCATTTCTTTTCAGCACAGGATAAAGAAGCTCGAAATACTCCACGATCACCCTTTTTTTGCTTGCCGTTACATCCAGAACAGCCTGGGCGATGGTTTCCAATGGCACATATTTCCTTGCTGCCCTTACATCCACATGGAAGGTCCTGGGTGTATAAAATCCCACATCCTCCGCGTTCAAAAGGGGCATATTGAGAATCTCGAATTCATCATCTTCGTCCACGGTCTGAATGCCGGGAAACATCCCTTTGATCAGCATACTTTTTCCGGAATCCTGGGCTCCGATGATACCGATGATCCGGTCAAAAGGATTCAGATACATCTGGGTGATCTTCATCCCCAGTTCCATCATTCTAAGGTTGCCTCTTGGTGCAAAGAAAAAATTATACAGATTGCACTCATGCCTCACATTGTTATAAATCATAGAAAAACCCCCGTTTTCTTCCTGCTGTATCTGCCGGCTTCACGCCGAAGCGCTCTTATCCCAAATACCGCAGGGTAATCCACTGCTTTTACTGACAGCCTTATTGTACCATGGACACTAACCTCATACGGCGCCCTTGGCTTGTATTCGCTAAGTGTCCAGGTATATGTCTCACTAAATTCGTACGGCGCCCTCGGCTTGTACTCATTAAGTGTTCTCATTATACCATAAAAACAGGGGCTTGTATATGCAGATTATTTCAGGAAACCGCTGATGATCTGCTCTTCTGCTTCTTCTTCCGTAAGTCCCAGGGTCATCAGCTTGATGATCTGCTCTCCGGCAATCTTTCCGATGGCAGCCTCATGGATCAGCGCCGCGTCTGAATTGTTGGCAGTGATGCCCGGCACAGAGCTTACCTTCGCGTTTCCTACGATGATGGCATCGCACTCGGAATGCCCGCTGCATTTCGCGTTTCCATTGATGTTTGATTCAAAAAGCTGGTAGGAGTCATCCTTTGCCACAGACCTTGAGATCAGGTTGGTGCTGGAATCTTCCCCGTTCATTTCTACATGGAACATACTTTTTGCTGTCTGCTTTCCATGGGTCATGAGACGCTCTGTCACCTTCAGTCCGGCGCCTTTTGCCAGCTTAGCTGTTGTATTCCGGATGGTGGAGTCCACGCCTTTGATCTGGGCGGTGTCCATTTCCATATAGCTGTCTTCCCCGATTTCCATGATGGTCTGGGGATTCATGATGCGCTCGCCGCTTCCGTCGCCGCTGCCATAATGTTTCTCCACATATTTTACTTTTGCATTTTTTCCGATAAAGAAGCTATGGATTCCGTCGTGCTGGCTGTCGTCCGCGGTTCCGCAGTGAATACCGCAGCCTGCCACAATGGTCACATCACAGTCATCTCCAATGTAAAAATCATTGTATACGGTCTCTTTCAGTCCCGCTTTGCTCAAAACCACGGGGATATGAATGCTCTCATTTTTTGTTCCCGGTTTGATATGAATGGTAATGCCGTCCCCGGTCTCTCTGGGAACGATCTGAATGTTTTCTGTACTGTTGCGGGCTTCCGTCTTTCCGTCTGTGCGGATGTTGTACGCGCCTTCCGGAATCTCATGAAGACCTGAAATCGCCTCTAAAAGATTTTTCTGAATGCTGTCCATTATTTCATACCTCCCTGCTTCCAGATCTGGCAGCCGTCTGTCCCGTCTGCTTCTTTTAAAAGTCCCGGCAGTATTTCTTCTCTGCTGCCTCTCTTGACCAGTTTTCCGTCTGCGATCACCAGGATCTCATCTGCTGTATTTAAAATCCTTTCCTGATGGGAAATGATCAGAATGGAACCTTTTCTTTCTTTGTTCATGTTTTCAAATACATGGATCAGGTTCTGAAAACTCCACAGGTCAATGCCTGCCTCCGGCTCGTCAAAGACCGAAAGCCTGGTCCCCCTTGCCATGACCGTGGCGATCTCAATCCTTTTCATCTCGCCGCCGGATAAGCTGGAATTCACTTCTCTGTTGATATAATCCTTGGCGCACAGTCCCACTTCTGAGAGATACTGACATGCGCCGGAAAGGGAGATCTCCTTGCCTGCCGCAAGATTGATCAGGTCAAACACGGTCACGCCTTTGAAACGCACCGGCTGCTGGAAAGCATAGCTGATGCCTGCTTTTGCCCTGTCGGTAATGCTCCAGTCCGTGATATCCTGTCCATCAAAGAAAATCCTGCCCTGGGTGGGCTTCTCGATTCCCGCGATGATCTTTGCCAGGGTGGATTTGCCTCCGCCGTTTGGTCCTGTGATCGCCACAAATTTATTGTCTTCCAGGGTGAAGCTTACGTGCTCCAGGATCCCTTTTTCTTTGTCTCTTTCCTCATCGGAAACACTGAAAGAGACGTCTCTTATTTCCAGCATGGTCTGTTCCTCCGTTATCTATTTTATCGCTGCAAGCTCGTTTCACAGGCTGCCTGCTGAAACTAACTTGATGTTTTTTATCAACTTCTTCATTATAGACCTCCGCGTCCTGGTTGTAAATATTTTTTCTGTATTTTTCCAGATATGTCATTTCGGATTACTTTTCCATAACTTTTTCCGTATCCGCAGCTTTTTCCGTTTTCCAAAAACGCCGGACATGGTATAATAGTGAAACAGGATACGATGCGGACCTGGGAATCCGGTCTGCTTCTGCTGTAAATGATGAATCAAAATAATGGAGAAAACCTATGAATGTCACAAATTTAAATCTCAATGTAGAAGAACTGAAGATCCTTGCGGAAAACGGTCAAAAAGACTTTATCTACGGGGTCGGCTATTATTATGAAAACGGCATCCGCACCAGCGTGGACTATGCACAGGCTGCCCAGTGGTATGAAAAAGCGGCAAAGAAAGGACAGGCGGAAGCTGCCATGCACCTTGCCCTTCTCTATGCCCAGGGCAAAGGTGTGGAAAAGGATCCCCGAAAGGCATATCTGTATATGGAGCAGGCTGCCCAGAGCGGCAATGTCAATGCCCAGTACAACATGGGACGCTGCTTAGAAGAAGGCATCGGCGTCAAGCCGGATTTTTCCAAAGCCTTTGACTGGTACAAAAAAGCGGCTGCCCAGGGAGATTTTCGCGCTATGTGCTGCATGGCAGGCTATTTCCTGTCCGGAAAAGCCGTGCCCTATTCCCCGGAAAAAGCCTTCCGCCTTTTTGAAAAAGCAGCCAATGCTAATCTCCCTTCTGCCCAGTATAATCTGTCTGTTCTCTACCGCTACGGAGAGGGCACAGAAAAGGATGTGGAAAAGGCAGATTTCTGGCGCCTGAAGGCGGCTCAGAATGGGTTCCGCATGGCGATCGACGAGCTTGAAAAACCGGAGGAAAACGGACAGCCCCAAGAGTCGCCTCTGCCGTAACAGGCTTTTTTACACCCCTTTCTTTTTCCATGACACAACGCAGAATCGCCAGCACCGGTATTTGCCGGAACTGGCGATTCTGTGTTTACGGACTATTCCGTCTCATCTGCACTTTTCTCTTATGTACCATAGACAGCTTCTTAATCACAGGCTGCCTTAAATTCTGTCCAATTCTGATTATAAACCGCTTCTGCTTCCGCGCTTACATTCTGCACGATCTCTCCCTTTGTCACAGAGTCCGGCACTACCAGATCCGGATTTACCAGATCGTCCGCTGCCTGGTTGGTGCAGTAGTAGCCTAAAAAGTTAAAGCAGTCTGCCGCTACTTCCGGTTCCAGAATGTAATTGAGGAACTGATATGCTTCCTCTGTATCCGGGGCATTCTTGGGGATAAAGAAATTCATGATTCCGAATCCCAGTCCCTCCTGGGGATATACCACCTTCAGATCCGGATTTTCCTGCAGGGCTGCGATCACCTGTGAAGTATAGAGGATTGCCACAGATGCCTCTCCGTTCAGCAGGGCGTTCTGGGTGTTGGTATCCTGGATCATACGGATGTTTGGCGCCAGCTCCTTTAATTTCTCTCCGGCTTCTTTGATCACTGCCGGATCCTCTTCGTTCATGCTCTTTCCCATGGTCAGCAGCACCATTCCCTCTACAGCCCGGTAGCTGGCAATGGTTGCGATCTGATCTTCCAGACTTTCGTCCCACAGATCCCCGTAGCCCTGGATGTCAATCTCCACCTGCTCCGGATCATAGACGATCAGAGGGATACCCGCGCCGTGAGGAATGGTATACTGATTTTCCGGATCATAAAACTGGCTCTGGTACAGCGGATTGATATTGTCATAATTGTCCAGTTTTCCCTTGTCCAGTTCCTGGGCAAGTCCCGCGCTGACGATCTGTTCGATGATATAATCATCCCCGATCACCACGTCATAATCTCCGCCGTCCGCCTGCTGCACCTTTTCAAACATGGTTTCATTAGAATCAAAATTCGAGCTGATAATGCGGATCCCGGTCTCCTCCTCAAACTGATCCAGCACCTCCTGGGGAAACAGTCCCTCCCAGGTGTACAGCACCAGCTCCTTGTTGTTGTCTTCTTTCTTTTCCTGACAGCCCGTCAGCATCGATACGCCCAGAGCTGCGCATAAAATTCCTGCAATCACTTTTTTCTTCATAACTTTTCCTCTCTTTTTCTATTTCTATTCTCCATGATTCTGCTTCTGTGACCGTCTGCCTGCCAGTGCGGAAATCCCCAGGACCAGTACGATGACCAGCAGGATCACTGTGCACAGCGCATTAATCTCCGGTGTAACTCCGGTCTTTAACTGGGCATAAACCTTTACCGGCAGCGTATTCAGCCTTGGTCCGTTGACGAAGATGCTGATCACCACGTCGTCGAAGGACATGGCAAATGCCAGCAGACTTCCCGACAGGATCGCCGGAGCGATCAGCGGGATGGTAATGTCAAAAAATGCCCGCACCGGCGTCGCCCCCAGATCCAGCGCCGCTTCCTCTAAAGATTTATCGATCCCTACCAGGCGCGCTTTTACCATCATAAAAATATAGGGAATACAAAAGGTAGTATGCGCCAGGATCAGAGTTGTCATACCAAAGGGAAGGTCCAGCAGGGAGAAAAACACCAGAAACACCATGCCCAGGATGATCTCCGGGATCATGATAGGAATCGTCGACAGATATTCCATCATCCCCTTGGACCGGTATTTCACCCTTGCCATTCCCACAGCCCCTAAGGTGCCGATCACAGCTGACAGCAGACAGCTGGCTGCACCCAGGAGGATGCTGTTGATAAGCGCTTCCTTCAGGTCCCGGTCTGCTGCCAGGGCCTGATACCATTTCAGGGAAAAACCTGTAAAGGAAGCAGAAAGGCGGGATTCATTAAAGGAAAACACCACCACGATCACAATGGGCAGATACATCAAAAGGATCATAAGCCCCAGATAGAGATAGGACCATTTCCATTTTTTTCTCAAAAGAATCCCTCCAAATCTTTCACATGTGTGATTTTTCGATACAGCCAGATCATCAGGGAAGTGAGGACCATCAGCACCACTGCCAGGGCAGCGGCAAAGGGCCAGTTGCTGCCTCTGGTAACCTGATCCTGGATCACACTTCCCACCAGCACGATCTTATTTCCGCCCAGGATGTCTGCAATGAAAAACAGTCCCATGGACGGGATAAAGGATAAGATCACACCGGTCAGAAGCCCCGGCAGCGTCAGCTTCAGCGTCACGTCAAAGAACGCCCGCACCCTGCCTGCGCCTAAATCCCGGGCTGCCTCCACTAAGGACCAGTCCATCTTTTCCACGCTGGAATACACGGAAAGCACCATAAAGGGCAGAAGGGCATACACCATACCGATGACAACCGCCGGATAAGAATACAGGATCTTCACCGGATCCTGTATCAGTCCCAGCTTCATCAAAAGTCCGTTCAGCACGCCTTTTGCCTGAAGGATAATGATCCAGCCATACATGCGGATCAGGGAACTGGTCCAAAAAGGGATCATGATCAAAAGCATCATGCGCCGCTTTCCCTTATCCGACAGCTTTGCCATAAAGTAGCCGAAGGGATAACCCAGCAGCATGATCAGGACCGTACTGGTAATGGCAAGCTGGAATGACTGGACAAAACTTTTCAGATAAACAGGTTCTGCGATCTTCTTATAATTATCCAGCGTAAATTTCCAGATGGTATCGCTGCCGGCTCCGTTGGTGGCAAAGCTTAAAGCGATCATATACACCAGCGGTCCCACCACAAAGCAGATAGTAAACGCATAAAGAGGCAGGACTGTCAGGAACAGCCCATGCTTTTTCTTTGTCTTTTTCTCCATGTCTATGCCTCCTGCGCCAGGTCCACGAACACTGCGTGTTCCGGGTTCCAGCTGATCCGGACCTTCTCTCCCTGGACAAGACCGGTATCCATGCCGTAGCGGCTGACGGTGATCTCCTTTCCAGAGCCAAGCTTCAGCGTCATATGCAGCTGCCCTGCCTGGAAGGATTTATCCTCCAGAACCGCGTCCAGACCTTCCTGCTCTTCTTTGCAGACCCGGATATTTTCTCTGCGCACAGCCAGCGTGACGGACTGTCCCTGCCGGATGCCGGGCACTGCGGCTGCTTTTACGATCTGGTTTTCTGTCTCTACCAGAACCTCCCCGTCCCGGATACTGTGCACCGTTCCCCGGATAATGTTTGCATTTCCTACGAAATCAGCTACATAGCTGGTCTTTGGGTGGTTGTAAATCTCATCTGGGGTTCCTGTCTGTTCAAATTTTCCCTCCCGCATGACTACAATGCGATCGGACATATTAATGGCTTCTTCCTGGTCGTGGGTGATGTACAGGAAGGTGATCCCCAGCTTTTTCTGCAGTCTCTTCAGCTCTGTCTGCATGGCTCGGCGAAGCTTTAAGTCCAGGGCTCCCAACGGTTCGTCCAGGAGAAGCAGCTTGGGGCTGTTGATCAGCGCCCTGGCGATCGCCACCCTCTGCTTTTGTCCCCCGGAAAGCTCGGAGGGCATCCGCTTTTCATAGCCGTCCAGCTGCACCAGCTTCAGCATATCGGTTACCCTGTGCCGGATCTCACTTTTCGGGACTTTGCGGATCTTCAGTCCATATCCTACGTTTGCCTCCACATTCATATGGGGAAACAGGGCATAATTCTGGAAAACCGTATTTACATCTCTCTGGTGAGGGTCCAGATCCGTCACATCTTTCCCTTCCAGCAGCACCTGCCCCTCATCCGGCTTTTCCAGTCCTGCGATGATCCTGAGCGTGGTGGTCTTGCCGCAGCCGGAAGCGCCTAAAAAGGTAATGAATTCTCCCCGGCTGATAGAAAGCCTGATCCCGTTTAATACGTCGGTAGTCCCAAAGCTCTTCTTTATGTTTTTTAGTTCCAATAGTGTTTCGCTCATGTTGTTCCTTCTTTACTTTTTCCGCCTGTGCGGAATTTCTCCGGCATATTTTTCTTTCTTCCCATATGCCTTAAGTAATATAATTGCATAAATCTTCCTCTTTGTCCAGTCTATTCCGTCCGCAGAGCAGTCACCGGATCGCTCTTCGCCGCCTTTTTCGACGGGATCAGCCCGCCGATCAGGGTCAGGATCACACTCAGGGCGATCAGAACCAGACCATACTGGGGCCTGAGCACGGCATTGATATTTTCCGTGCCTGCCAGATGATGGATCAGGGCATTGCCCGGGATCAGCAGAAGAAGGGTAATGAGAATCCCTAAAAGCCCGGCGCACAGACCGATGATAAAGGTCTCTGCGTTGAACACCTGGGAGATATTTCCCTTGGAAGCTCCGATGGCTCTCAGGATACCGATCTCCTTCTTTCTCTCCAGTACGCTGATATAAGTGATCACACCGATCATAATGGACGATACAATAAGAGAGATTGCCACAAAGGCGATCAGCACATAGCTGATAATGTCAATGATATCGGTCACAGAAGACATCAGCGTTCCCACCACATCCGTATAGGTGATGACCTGCTCCTCTTTTCCTGCAGCTTCCATCCGGCTGTTGTACGCATCCAGGATCTCCACCACTGACTCCTTGCTTTCAAAATCTTTGGGATATATGTCAATGCCGCTGGGCACAGCAAAGTCCACATAGCCCAGACTTTTCAGATTGCCCTCATAAGTGGCATCCTGAGTGGATCCCATGGACATGAAAAGCTCTGCCAGCTCTTCTCCGTCCATATTGACGGTAAAGGCATTGGCAAATGCCTCTGCGTCTATGTGCATGGCATTCTGGAGATTCTGTCCGATCTGGGCAAGCGCCTGTGCCATGGCAGTCTCCATGGCGCTGCTGATCTGCCCCATCATCTGCTCCATGGCAGCCGTGATCTGCGTCTGCAGCGTCTGGCTCAGAGCCTCCGAATAGGATGCCATTATTTCCTGCATATAGCTCTCCACGGACCAGGTGATCTGTTCTCTCAGACTGCCGGTATCGATCATGCCGGATAAGCCTTCGGTCAGCCTTGTCCTGGCATCCTCTGTATTCAGATACTCCATAAAATACTCGTCGATCCGGGCAGGATCCGGCAGTCCATTCTCTTCGGCATAGATCTGGTATCCGGCTGCCAGGTTTCCTGCCAGAGTTTCCAGCTGTTCCTGGGTCACCCAGACTTCCTCATTGGTCTCAAAGATCTGTTCTCCCCAGCTTTCCAGGATTGCCAGCGCTTCCTCGGTCTGGAGGTATTCCAGGAGATACTCCTCGAACCTATCCGGATCCGTATAACCCATTTGCGCCGCGTAGCCTTCATAGCCGATGAGGATTTCCCGGAACATTGCCTGTATCTGCTCTGTAGATACGGTAATGGTGCCGTTTTCTGCCATAATGTCCTTCACGCTGTCACAGAGGATGGTTCCCGCTTCCTCTGTATAGAGATAATCCAGGAAAGATTCTCCCAGTCTGGAATAATCCGCCTGCGGATTGTCCTGGGCAAACGCCTGATAGCCTTCCAGCAGCCCTCCGATCATGGACTCCAGATCCTGGGCAGTGACCTGGATATTCAGGCTGCCCATCAGCTCCTCCAGATTCATCTGCGGCATCTGGGGCAGGTCCATGGAAATGCTCCCCAGATCCAGCATCCCTGACAGATCCAGGGTACCGGGATCGATTCCCTCCATACCGGAAAAGTCAAAGGAGCCGGAAATCCCTTCTGTCAAAGCGTTTTCATCAAACTGAAATGCATTCTGGATGGCATTTTCATCCACACTGACCAGAGAGTCCATGTCAAAGTCTTCCTGGCTGCTGTCTTCTCCAAAAGGTTCCTTGGTAAATACGTTGATGGTGTGGTCCTGCTGCTGTTCCTGAACGATGCGGCTGTCCTTCGCCTGTTCTGCCACATGCCTGGTCAGGGACGCCGGATACCCGATGCCCGCCGTAAGCAGCGCCCCGTTGGCGTCCTCACTTGGCTGTACCACACCTACAATGGTAAGCGCTTCTCCATCCTCCACCAGTTTTTTCATATATTCCTGATCTTCGGTCTTATCCCGCCAAATCTGATACTGCTGGTCATACTGATAATAATCTGAACTGTTGACCAGCCGAAATGTGATCCCCAGCATATCCTTATAATCATAGGTTCCCATATCCTCAGGAACTTCCACGGTTTCTTCATTGATAAACGCCCGGATCATATCATCCAGTTCCAGGGAGTCCCTCAGTCCCAGCGTATACAGCATAAAATCGCTGATGCTGCCCCCTGAGGTCAGGACCAGGACACATTCGTTGTAGCTCTCTGGCCAGCGCCCTGCCCTGATATCGTACTGATCCACATACAGATCCTCATTTTCCGGCATTTCGTAAAACACGTCAGTGCTCATCATGGAGGACATCATACTGCTGGAACTGGTGGAGGAACCAAATCCCAGAGCTTCAAAAGATTTATCCGGATTTACCTGACGGATGCCGTCCTCCTCCTGGCGGTAAATCTGAGGAACGATATCGTAGGAGTATTCCACCGCGTTGGTATACGCTTCTATGCCGCTGTCACCGCTGTCCAGATATTTCTTCAAAGCTCCCAGGTCATTGGAATCCATTGTGGAAAACATATCTGTGACCATCTGGATCACATTGATCTCCCCGGATTCTTTTTCTTCTGCCCCGCCGCCTGTATCGGCAGACAGCATGGAGGTCAGGTCCACGCCAGTGCTCTGGATCTGCAGGGGATACTCGGACAGTGTTTCTTCCTCCACATTCTGGATATAATCATTGACTCCGGTAGACAGCGCCAGGATCAGAGAAATACCGATAATGCCGATGGAGCCTGCAAAGGAAGTCAACAGAGTCCTCGCTTTTTTGGTGCGGAGGTTATTAAAGCTTAAGGATAAGGCTGTGAGAAAGGACATGGAGGATTTTCCCATGTTTTTGTGCTCCGGCTGCTCCTGTTCTTTCTCATCCATGAGGAAAGGATCTGTATCCGACTGGATCCTGCCGTCCTTAAGGTTGACGATCCTGGTGGCATACTGCTGCGCCAGCTCCGGATTGTGGGTAACCATAACGACCAGCCGGTCCCGTGCCACCTCTCTTAAAAGATCCATGACCTGGACGCTGGTATCACTGTCCAGTGCTCCGGTAGGTTCATCTGCCAGAAGAATATCCGGGTCATTGACCAGAGCCCTGGCGATCGCCACTCTCTGCATCTGTCCCCCGGACATCTGATTCGGCTTTTTATGAATCTGTTCTCCCAGTCCCACCTCTTCCAGGGCTTTGACTGCCCGCTGGCGCCGTTCGCTCTTTCCGATCCCGGAGATGGTCAGCGCCAGTTCTACGTTGGCAAGGACGGTCTGGTGTGGGATCAGGTTATAGCTTTGGAACACAAAGCCGATGGTATGGTTGCGGTAGGAATCCCAGTCCCGGTCCTTGTATTTTTTGGTGGAAATGCCGTTGATGATCAGGTCTCCGCTGTCATAACGGTCCAGTCCTCCTATGATGTTTAAAAGGGTCGTCTTTCCTGAGCCGCTGGGTCCCAGGATCGCTACAAACTCATTGTCCCGCAGGTTCAGGCTTACATCGTCCAGTGCCTTCTGCACCAGCTTTCCTGTGCGGTACTCCTTGTGAATGTGTTGGATCTGCAGCATTTTTTCATCTCCTTAGCTCTTAATTCTGTCTGAAAAACATAATAAAATGCTACTACAATCAGCGTATTTTTTCAATGGGAAAACCCTGCCGCGTCCTATTTTTCTCCTGTCTTTTGTTCCTGATTCGGAAACCTGTTCTGTCAGCACCTCAAAATTCCCTGTCTCCTAATACTCCTTCCGGGGAAGTTCCAGGCTAATCTCATAAATGTTTTTCGGACGCCCGGCATTTCCGGTAACCTCCAGAGACAAAAATCTGGCAAAGTGATGAGCTTCCAGATCTGAGAGCAGCCTGTTTGCCGTGCGAAGGGAAATTCTCAGATAACGTGCCAGCTCTGCCGCAGTAAAGTGGTTCTTCCTTGTTTTCTCTATCAGGGAGTAAATGCTCCGCAGCTTTGCCTCCGATATTCCAGAGTTCTTTGCTAATTCTGCAAATGGTATCCGGCTTTTGTCCTGCTGCTTTTCTGTCTCCGCAAAATACAGCGGTCCGGAAACCGAACTGGAATTATAGACAAGATATGTACCGTTCTCCTCACCAGCACAGGCTTTTTCCAGCGCCAGATTGCCGTGATAAAAGGCTTCTGCCGGATTGAATCCCATGCCGATTCCGATGTACGCGCTGCAGTCCGTATTATTGATGATATCCGACAGCAACGGCAATGTTTCAAAATCATTGGTGTACTCTGCCAGATCTGCCTCCTTGATTAAGACAGCATACTGATTCCAGGAACGGCTGATCACAGACGCGCCCCTGTTTTTTGCAAAAAAGTACAGTTCCTCCTCTGCTTTGATCCGCTGATGATTCATCAGATACTCGTCACGGCAAATATAGGAATACTCTGCTTTCGGCTGGATGCGGATCATCATGACAGCCAGATCATTTGCTTGTGAGGTCTGCTTTAGGAGATATTCCTCTTTGGTATGCTGTATCGTCTTGATAATATTATCCGTAGTAGGGCGGGAATAGACCACCGGTATGCCTTCCTGTTGCAGCTGCTTGTAAATAAATGTCAGCGTCGTAATACAGGCAGCAGTTTCCCCTGCTTCATACAAGTCCTTGTGTTCTTCGTAAATCCGCTGAAAATACTGCTTGGAATAACTCTGGCGCCTCAACAGCTTAATTTTATGTTCCTTCACCCCTATATCAGACAAAATTCTTGTCAAAACAGACGGCGCGTAATTATCAATACTGACCCTGGTCACATCAATCCCCCGACTGGCAAGTGCCAGAAGGGAATTCAAAAGCGAAGAACTGTCTTTTTTGATATGATAGCAAAGAACATCCGGGAAAAAGACCTGGTAATAGAGCTTATACTGTACTTCTCCTCCAAAGATAAAGGCATCCACCTGATTTTTCAGTCCATTAAGCGCCTGCTCGATTTTCTCACTGTAGTACATATCGTTTTCAATATGAAAGATCATATCAATATCAGGAAAATATTCCTCTGTAATCTCCTGTATCATTTTTATCCGCACATCGGTTCCCATAAATCCAATTTTCATAGCTATCTGTTCGGGTTCTGAACCCTTGCCCCTTTCTTAAAATGCTTTATACTATCTGTAGATATTTTATAACAATTCTCGTCTTCCCATCATTAAACATGCTATTTTTTCCCATTAGTATAACAGATTATATCAAAACTGCACAAAAAATTGTATTTTCGTCAGAATAACGACGTTTTTTGGACATCTTTTTTCAGATATAATGACCTTATAAAAAAATCACTTTCGCGAAATAAACTGCTATAGCAAAAAACTGTCAGGAGGAAACTGTATGAATGCAAATTTAAACTGGCTGGAACAGTACATAGAAAGAAACAGGGATGAAATGTTGGAATTTTGGAAGGATCTGGTAAATCTCCAAGGCTACTCAAAAGAAACAGAACGGGTAAATCAGGTCATTGAGCGGGTAAAGCTGGAATTTGAAAGAAACGGCTTTCACTGCAGGCGGGAATCCTCACAGGGCAATGCGGATGTCCTGATCGGTATTTTAGGCGAAGACCGAAAAAAAGAACCTCTCATCTTCACCGGTCATGTGGATACGGTATTTCCCCAGGGTTCCTTTGAGGAATCCCCCTTTTATATCGAGGGCAATCATGCTTTCGGTCCCGGCGTTATGGATATGAAAGGCGGCATCGTCATCGCTCTCTATGCCGCAAAAGCACTGAATGAACTGCACTATGAAGAACGCCCTCTCAAAATTATCTTTGTAGGAGATGAAGAAATCGGACATACCGAATCCATCAGCGACCAGATCATTGCCAGAGAAGCTGCTGGCGCTGTCTGCGCCTTTAATCTGGAACCGGGAAGAATGGACGACTGCCTGACAGTCGGACGAAAAGGCAATATTGACTGTCACGTTACCGTGCACGGAATCGGCGGTCATGTAGGAAACGCATTCCTTCAGGGCAGAAACGCCATAGAAGAAATGGCTCATAAGATCATCCAGCTGCAGTCCCTGACAGATTACAAAAACGGCAATGTGGTCAGCGTGGATGTCATTGAAGGAGGCACGGTTTCCAACGCGATCCCTGACCGGTGCAAAGTCGAAATCGACTGCAGATTTTTAGAATCTTCTCAGATGGAGGTAATCAAAAATCAAATTCAAGAGGTCTGCTCAAAAACATACATCGACGGAACAGTTACAGAAGTAGACTTTGTAAATTCCATGCCTGCTTTTGAATCGACAGACAGAATCATGAGTCTGTATCATTTCATCAATACTATCGCTCAGGAAAATTCTCTGCAGGAATATGGATACAAAATCGTCGGCGGAAATTCCGATGCCGCCTATATCAGCCAGGTGGGCACTCCTGTTATATGCTCCTGCGGAGTCAAAGGCGACAAGGCACACACCAAACAGGAATATGCCTTTGTAGATTCTCTTTTTGAACGGACTAAGCTGTTTGTTCTTGTAATTTTAGAATTTCATCGTTTTGAAAGGATGTAGATTATGAAAGAAGAAGATAAAAAAGTAAAATGGTATGGATATGCAGCTCTTGTCGTTGCAATCGTATTTTTTTCCGGTATTTTTAACGGCGCCGAAGGTCCTCTGAGAGCGCTGGACTTCGGAAATGTAGTAGGCACTTTTGGCTCTATAGGTACTTTGGAAAACACAGACGCCGGGACACTCGCCTCTGACTTCAGAGGAATTGGCGGAACCGGAGCAAAGGATGGCTGGCTCTTCGGTCTCACCCTTGCTCCTGCCGTTATGGCAGCCATCGGAATGGTAAAGGTCTTGGAACATTTACAGGGACTGCGTGCAGCCCAGAATATGCTGACACCGCTGCTGCGTCCGCTGATGGGCATTCCGGGAAGCTGCGGACTGGCGTTGATCGCCAGTCTCCAGTCCACAGATGCCGGGGGATCTATGACAAAAGAAATGTTGGAAGAAGGCTATATCACAGAAAAAGAGCAGGCAATCTTCTGCGCCTTCCAGTTTTCCGGCGGCGCCCTTTTAACCAATTATCTCTCAAGCGGAGCGGCTCTGTTCGGTTTTTTGGATATTACCATGTCCATCCCGCTCCTCGTAATTTTTGTTTTTAAATTTATCGGCGCAAATATGATGCGGTTCTATGTATCCAGATTTGTAAAGGAGAACTAGCGTATGGAAACGAAAAAGAAAAATATTGTAGATTGTTTTGTAGGCGGCGCGCGGAGCGGATTGGACATCTGTCTTCATTCCACCATCCCCAATGTTATTTTTGCGTTTGTACTGATTCAGATCTTAAATCTTACAGGTCTGACCGATATCATCGGTACGATCTGTCAGCCGCTGATGATCCTGTTTGGTCTTCCCGGCATTGCCGCGACTGTGCTGGTAGCAAGTCTGCTGTCCATCGGAGGAGGCGTCGGGGTTGCCGCCAGTCTGGTAACCTCCGGACAGCTGACAAACGAACATATTGCCATTTTACTGCCGGCAATCTTTCTTATGGGCGCACTGTTCCAATACATGGGAAGAATTCTGGGAACAGCGGAATTAAAGAAAAAATATTATGCCCCACTGTTTGCCATAGCCATTGTCAATGCTTTGCTGGCTATGCTGGTTATGCGTGTTCTTTTGCTCTTTTTATAACAGTTTCCCATACTATTTTTATCTTTTATGTAAAAGGAGGAGCTGCCGACGGGGCATCTCCTCCTGCTCGTTTCCTCTATTCACTTACCAGCTCCAGAACGCCGCGGATATCCCTAACCACATGATCGGCTCCTGCCTGCAGGTAAATCTGTCTTGCTTTTTCATCTGCTTCTTCTCTTTGTTCCGGAAGCAGCGCCTCGTACTCTTCTTTTGTCAGCCCCATGACAGAGCTTCCCTCGATGATGCCTACCGTTGTCAGTCCGGCGTTCTTTCCTTCTTTGATATCGGCTACCGTATCGCCCACCTTCATCACCCGGGTCACATCCATCAGTCCCAGGGCTTCCATGTTGCGAAATACCATATAGGGATAGGGGCGTCCCTTTTTCCCTGTGGAATCCGGGCTGAACCAGCAGTCCGGCGCATAGCCCTGCTCTTTTGCCTTTGGCGCTACTACTGCCATCATTTCATCGGTATAACCTGTGGTGGAACCAATCTTCAGTCCCATCTCCCGCAGCTTTGCCACGGTCTCTGTCACATAAGGCTTGGGGTCTGCGTAATGCTCCACGATTTCCATGATCTTGCTCTCACTTAATTCATAGACAGCCTTTACATCTTGCTCTGTCCAGGGTCTTCCCTGCGATTCCTCCCAGGCTTTTGAAATCCGCTCCATGGAAAGCATGGTCCTTACATGGTCGATCTTCAGCATCCCCATGGGTTTTCGCACTTCCTCCAGGGTGGGGGTGATGCCGAACTGCTCAAATGCTTCGATAAAAGCCTTTACCGGCGCGAAGCAGCCATAGTCCACCGTGGTGCCTGCCCAGTCAAAAATAATCCCGTCGTATTTCATCCTATCTTTCCTCCAAAAATTCTTTCATAATGCCGCATAATTTCTCGATGTCCTCGGGATAGATCTCTCCGATGTTGCCGATGCGGAAGGTATCTGCGTCTGTGACTTTTCCCGGATAGATGGCATAGCCCCGTTCCTTAATATACTGATACATCTCCTGGAAGGAAAAATCATGCTGACTGGGATAGAAAAAGGTGGTGATGATGGGTCCCTGGTGCTCGCTGCCGATATACGGACGGATTCCCAGCTCCTGCATCTTTTCAATAAGCAGACGGTTGTTTTCCTGGTAGCGCTCTGCTCTTTTGGGGATTCCGCCCTCTTCCTCCATCTCTCTTAATGCCTGGGCAAATGCCAACACCACATGGGTGGGGGAGGTAAATCTCCATTTCCCGTCCTTGTCCATGGTCTTCCACTGGTCATACAGATCTAAGGACAGACTCCTTGCCTTTCCCTGGCTTTCCAGCAGCTTGTCTCTCCTGCAGATAATGAAGGAAAAGCCCGGCACGCCCTGGATGCATTTATTGGCGCTGCTGATGAGAAAGTCAATGCCCAGGTCTCCCACCGGGATATCCACGCCGCCGAAGCTTGACATGGCGTCCACGATAAAGGTTTTTCCTGCTGCCTTTACCACCTTTGCCACAGATGCGATATCATTTAAGATTCCGGAGGTTGTCTCACTGTGGACCATGGATACATGGGTGATCTCCGGATGTTCCTTAAGGATGTTTGCGATTTTTTCGCTGCTGGGAACCTGATCGTATTCTTCGTTGTATATGAAATATGGTATTTTGGCATGCTGCGCAATCTCTTCCATGCGTTCTCCGTAAGCACCGTTGGCAGCAATGAGAAGAGTTTCCTCTTCACCGATCACACTGGTCAGCACGGATTCTACTCCAAAGGTTCCGCTTCCCTGCATCAGTACCACGGTATAGTCCGGCTGGCTGACATGTGCCAGCTTTAAAAGCTTTTCCCTTATTTCCAGCGTGATCTTTTTATAATCGTCATCCCAGGTGCAGTGGTCAAACAGCATTTCTTTTTTTACGGTATCCGTTGTGGTCAGCGGTCCCGGTGTCAGTAATTTATAATCAGGCATTCTTTTATTCTCCTTTTTTCTTCTCTAAATGATTGAATATGGATCCTTGCATCTTCCGTTTACTTACAGCTTTCCGACAGCTCCTGATGTTTCTCCAGCAGATCCAGGGTCAGAGGTTTCGGAAATACCTTGGGATTCGCGGAGCTGTTGGCAGCGTCTGTGGTTTCTCCTTCATAGACTGCATTGGGGTAGTAGTTCTGCAGTTCACTTCTGCCTTTTGTGATAATGCATTCTGCCATTTCCTGTGCCAGCGGATTGGTGTCCTCTCCTTTGTCCACCACTGCCACAGATTCTGTCAGGGAGAAATTCCCTTCCGCAGGATCCACAAAATCGACGGGAAGCCCTTCCTCTTTATCTGCCACTGCCTGCTGGCGAAGTCCAAATCCTGCTGCAACCTCTCCTGCACGGACTTTCTTTAGCGGAGCAGAACCGGAAGATTCAATATGGGGACCGGCATTTTCATAGATTCCGGAAAGAACCTCCTTTGCTCCATCCTCTCCGTACTCACTGACCAGCGCCTGGAGCAGGAGCCATGCAGTGGAGGAACTCTTAATATCCGTCACAGATACCAGATCCTTATATTCCGGCTTTGTCAAATCTTTTAAACTGGCAGGCATTTCCAGATCATTCTCTTTGAGGACTTCTGTATTTACAATAATGGTGCCTTCCTGAGAGGTGATGGGCGCACAGTAATCCTTCTGGTCTGCGCTGTTGATCAGGGTATAGTCAAAATCCAGTGTCTGGAACATGTTCTGCTCTTCCTGCGCCGCATCCAGATAAAAGGTGCTTAAGGTCAGCAGATCCGCCTCAATGTTGGTTCCCTCTGCCATTACTTTTCCGCCCAGTTCGGAGGTTCCGAAGGTCTGGAACAGATATTTTCCCTCATATCCATTGGCATCCAGTGTCTTTTTCATGGCTTCCACAGCCTCATCATCCGCATTGGAATAGATGATGACCTCGTCTCCTGTGGATGCGCCTTCCGCCTTAGTCCCGCAGCCGGTCATGGAAAGCGTTCCTGCTAAAACTGCTGCTGTCATCAAAATCACAGATAATTTTCTTGCTTTCATTTTTTTAATTCTCCTTTTTCTCTTTTCTTTTTATTACATACCCCAGAACCCCCTTGACAAGCAGGTTGGTTCCCAGGATCAACAGCGATAATACAAATACCTCATTGAATTT
>NHCFC00100__coassemble_1513_pt1 | contig 27826 bp, 23 predicted proteins | sample NHCFC00100__metabat2_low_PE_019 | metagenome-assembled genome bin NHCFC00100
TATCTACTTTCTGCTGACTCATTGGTTCATCTCCTCATGTTTCAATCATTGCTTTGTCCAGTATACCATGATCACTAAACATTCACATTATACCACATTTTTTCTCCTCTTTACAAGACAGGCTTGACCTTTTTCCGTTTTTCTGTGTATACTATAAGAGAAAAGAGCGTTTGCGGATTATGATTCTTGATTCGTAAATGCTCTTTCTTGTTTATCTTACGAAAGGGGGAAACTTCTTTATGAAAACCAAATACTTCCAAAAACAAAATCTGAAAAAACTTTCCGCAGATCTTCTCTTCGATGTCCTCGGCGGGATCCTGATCGCCATAGGAACCTACAATTTCGCAGCCATGGCATCCTTTCCCATGGCTGGCATCAACGGGATCGCGCTGATCTTCTATCACCTGTTCGGGCTTCCCATTGGACGGGTAGCGCTGGTTTTAAATATTCCCATAGCGGTCTGCTGCTTTAAGATCCTCGGGCGCAGGTTCTTCCTGCGTTCGGTGCGTACCATTATCATAACCTCCCTGATCATGGACTATGTGGCTCCCTTGTTTCCGGTATACACCGGGGACCGGATCCTGGCAGCTATCTGCACCGGCGTACTTTCAGGTCTGGGCTATGCCCTGATCTATATGCGGGATTCTTCCACCGGAGGCGCGGACTTTATCATGCTTTCCGTCAAATCTCTGAATCCCCATCTGTCCCTGGGGAAGATTACCTTTGTCACAGATGCCCTGATCGTCCTTGTGGGAGCCATTATGGTTTCCAGAGATATTGACAGTCTGATCTACGGCATGATCATCACCTTCCTGGTCTCCGTTATGGTAGATAAGGTGATGTACGGCATCGACGCCGGCAAGATGACTCTCATTGTCACCGATCACGCTTCGGATGTGGCAGCAAAAATTGATGCCGCCACAGGCAGAGGCTGCACCTTTTTAAAAGCCCAGGGCAGCTATTCCAGCGCGCCCAAGGATGTGGTTATGTGCGCCTGCAACAACAAGCAGATGTACGGCATCCGCAAAGCGGTCACAGAAATCGATCCCAATGCTTTTATAATCATCATGGAATCCAATGAAGTACTGGGAGAGGGTTTTAAAACTTCCTAAAAAAACAGGAGACACCTGCTGCCGGGTATTCCGGTGCCAAAAAGGTGTCTCCCGTTTCTTTTTCTCTCAATGATCTGTTTTTACAGCGTTTCTTTCTCTTTGTACGCAATCCCCACCAGAGTCAGTCCCCGTGCTGGTGCGGTAGGACCGGCAGCTTTCCGGTCTTTTGCCTGAAGGATTTCCAGGATATGCTCCGGCGGATAATTTCCCGCTCCGATCTCCATCAAGGTTCCCGCGATGATCCGCACCATATTGTAAAGGAAACCATTTCCCCGGATCCGCAGTGTGATCCTGTCTCCCTCTCGCTTTACCTCTGTGTCAAGGATGGTGCGTACGGTAGACTTTACCTGAGCGCCTGCCCCGCAGAAGCTTTGAAAGTCATGCTCGCCTTCCAGAAATGCGGCTGCCTGCCGCATCTTCTCCGCATCCAGGGGCACATAGGTAAAATGAGAATAAAACCGCTCTGTAGGAACAGGGAATCTCCGGTTCAGGATCCGGTATTCATAGGTCTTCTCACTGTCCCGGTAGCGGGGATGAAAATCCAGCGGCACTTCCTCGGACTTCTGGATACGGATATCCTCTGGCAGACGCTGGTTCAGGGCATAGGAAAATTTCTCTCCCGGCATACGCATCCTGGTATCGAAGACTGCCACATTGCCCAGGGCATGGACTCCCGCGTCGGTCCTGCTGGCGCCTATGGTCTCGATCGTTTCCCCGGTCAGCTCTGACAGATGCCGGTTCAGCACCTCCTGGACCGTGATGCCGTTTGGCTGTACCTGCCAGCCGCAGTAATTGGTACCGTCGTATGCCACGGTCAGCTTTACTCTCTTCATCTGCTCTCCTTTACAAAGCAATGCGGATGGCGATATCCGCTGCCAAATAAACCAGTGTTGCCGCGTACGCCGCATAATCCCGTCTCTGATAGATCAGAGGCTTCATCTGGGTCCTGTTCTCCCCGCCATGATAGCACCGGGCTTCCATTGCCATGGCAAGGTCATCGGCACGGCGGAAAGCTGAGATAAACAGCGGAACCAGAAGCGGGATCAGATTCTTTGCCCTCTGGAGCAGATTCCCGCTTTCAAAATCCGCGCCTCTCGCCATCTGCGCCTTCATGATCTTATCCGTCTCTTCCATCAGGATGGGGATAAAGCGCAGGGCAATGGACATCATCATAGAAATGTCATGAACCGGGACATGGATCCTGTTCAGCGGCTTTAAGATCCGCTCCAGACCGTCTGTCAGCTGGTTGGGCGTGGTGGTCAGCGTCATGACCGAAGAGCCCATGACCAGATAGATCAGGCGGATGCCGATCTTCACCGCCTGGGTAATGCCTTCCCGGGTGATCTTCAGAAATCCTGCCTGCCAGATCACAGTGCCGGGAATCAGGAACAGGTTAAACAGCACTGTGATCAGCAGCAGGATAAACAGGGGCTTAAGCCCCTTAAGCATAAACTTCACCGGCACCTTAGAAAGAGCGATGATCCCGGCTAAAAAACAAGTGGCAAGCAGATAGCCCCAAAAGGAATCTGCCACAAACAGGGACACCAGAAAGAGAAAAGTCCCGATGAACTTAATCCTTGGGTCCAGACGGTGCAGAATGGAATCTGCGGGATAGTATTGTCCAATGGTGATATCTCTGATCATAGTTTCCTCTTCTCCAGTGCCTCTAATATGCTTTTCTTTGCCTCTTCTACTGTAATGGCAGAGGTATCTGCCATAAGCCCTTTTTCCCGGAGCTCATGCATGATGTATGTGATCTGGGGCGCTGCAAGTCCCATGGTTTCCAGTTCTCGGTAATGAGAGAATACTTCCCGGGGAACGCCGTCAAACCGCTTCTCCCCTTTATTCATCACCAGGATTCTTTCCACATAGCGGGCAATGTCTTCCATGCTGTGGGATACCAGGATCACCGTGATCTTCCGCTCCTCATGGAGGAATGCGATCTGATCCAGGATCTCATCTCTTCCCTTGGGATCCAGACCTGCCGTAGGCTCATCCAGGATCAGCACCTGAGGATCCATGGCAAGGACTCCTGCAATGGCGACCCTGCGCTTCTGTCCGCCGGACAGCTCAAAGGGGGAACTCTGATAATACTTTTCCTTCAGCCCCGCCTGCTTCAGCGCCTGGACTGCCCGGGCTTCTGCTTCCTCTTTTGTAAGCCCCTGGTTGCGGGGTCCGAAGCACACGTCCGAAAGCACGTCCGCCTCAAAAAGCTGATGTTCCGGATACTGGAACACCAGCCCCACCTGACTTCTCAGTCTTTTTAAGGAATAACCTTCCTGCCAGATATCCTCATTCTGAAAATAAACGGTTCCGGCTGTAGGCTTCATCAGCCCGTTAAAATGCTGGATCAAAGTGGACTTTCCGCTGCCGGTATGCCCGATCACTCCCACGAACTGCCCGTCGGGAATTTCCAGGGATACATCCTTCAGCGCATGCATCTCATAGACAGAGCCCGGATTGTATGTGTATGTGACATGTTCTAATTTCAATGACATAATGCGTTCACCAGTTCCTTTGCTGTCAATATTCCGTCGGGAAGGTCCACCCCTGCCTGCTTTAATTCCCACGCCAGCAGTGTGACCTGGGGAACATCCAGACGGTAAGATTTCAGTTCCTCCACCCTGGAAAAAATCTCCCTGGGCGCGCCCTCCATCACTACCTCCCCATGATCCATGACAAATACCCGGTCCGCGTCAATGACCTCTTCCATATAGTGGGTGATAAGGATCACCGTGATCCCTTCCTTTTTATTGAGCTCATGGACCGCTTTCAGGACTTCCTTCCTGCCGTTGGGATCCAGCATGGCTGTGGGTTCGTCCAGGATAATGCATTTTGGCTGCATTGCCATCACACCGGCGATCGCCACTCTCTGCTTTTGTCCGCCGGACAGTTTGTTGGGGGAACGGTGGCGGTAGGCGGTCATGCCTACGGTCTCCAGGCTTCTGTTTACCCGTTCCCAGATGGCGTCCGTGGGCACTCCCATGTTCTCCGGACCAAAGCCCACATCCTCTTCTACCACCGTGCCGATGATCTGGTTGTCCGGATTCTGAAAAACCATTCCCGCCTTCTGGCGGATCTTCCACAGCTCCGGTTCCGCTGCGGTGTCAGACCCGTCGATCCAGATGGTCCCATCTGTGGGGATCAGTAAAGCGTTCATATGCTTTGCCAGTGTGGACTTTCCTGAGCCGTTATGTCCCAGTATGGCAATAAACTGTCCCTGGGCAATATCCAGATCCACTTGCCGCACTGCAGTATAGGAGTCCTCCTGCTGCCCGTTTTCATCGTATTTTATATAGTCGTATTTCAGTTTTCTGGCTTTTATGATTCCCATAGTATTTCCTTTTCTTCCTTGTTCCTAGCAGGTATACCGCCAGACTTCCATATCTTTGTCGTCGCCTTCCAGCCTGTATTCAATAGGCTCAAATCCCAGCTTCTGCGCCAGATTTTTGGAAGGCACGTTGCTTTTTTTGATTCTGCAGTGGATATAGACCGCGCCTCTTTTGGAAGCTTCCTCCAGGATACCCCGGCACGCTTCATAGGCATAGCCCTGTCCCCGGTACTTTTCATCTATGATATAGCCCATTTCCACAACTGTCTTTTTATGATTCCAGAATTTCGGCTCCATGCCTGCCCTTCCAATAACCTTTCCGGTATCCTTTTGTGACACCACCCAGTATCCCATATCGCACATTTCATACATATAGGTCCTGTAGGAGTCGAAATTCGCCAGCTCTTCGCTGAGCGGCTTCGCCACTCCCTCGCAGACATCCCGGGAGGTTTCCTGGGCGCAGATCTCCATCAGCTTGGGAATGTCCTCTCTGGTCATCTCCCGGATCTGCAGCCGTTTGGTCTCGCAGACCGTGACCGGCAGATGGCGGCTGTGCCGGTAAACCTTTTCCATATACGGAGCGTCGATCTCATCGTAGCCCTCCACCACAATATAAGCCGAGCTTAAATCCTGCTTTCCGGAATCCGGATTGCTGTATCCCATGCAGGTCATATCCGCAGCCCTGGCAGCCCGGCAGCCATTGGCAGAATCCTCCACCACCATACAGTCCTTCGGAGAGATTCCCAGGATATCGGCAGTCTTAAGAAAGATATCCGGCGCCGGCTTTGGGTTTTCTACAGATTCTCCGCTGACCAGGTACTTGAAATATTTCCGGATCCTGCGGTTTTCTGTTACCTCTTCAATGTAAGACTGAGGGGAGGAGGAAGCGACTGCCAGATCATAGCCTGCCTGGCTGAGGCGCTCCAGCAGTTCTTCCACATGAGGGAGCAGCGGCGGATAGCCGTCCTTTTCTATCATCTCCTGTTTGATCCTCTTCATTTCCAGGACCAGTTCCTCGTCGTTTTCATCAATGCCGTAATTTTCCTGAAGCAGCTTCATCAGGAAACTGACGGTAGAGCCGATACAGGGTTTATAAACTTCGTAATCCAGACGGATGCCTCTTCTTCTCAGTGTCTCTTTCCACACTCGGTAGTGAAATGGTTCGCTGTTGATCAGCACCCCGTCCATGTCAAAGATGATTCCCTTTAGTTCGCTTCGTTCCATTGCTGCATTTCCCTCTTTCTCTTATCTGAAACCTGTCTCTACGCTTCTTCTGTCCCGAAGACCAGTTGTTCTGCAAGGTCCCAGATCTCGTCCCTGCCCTGCTTTGTCTGTGCTGAAAAAGGAATGATTTTTGTCCCTGGGATTAAATCCAGTCCCTCCCTAAGAATCTTCAGCTGTTTGGGAACCTGGCTTCTTTTCAGCTTATCCAGCTTTGTAGCAATGATGATGGGCTCATAGCCGTTATGGAGGATCCACTCATACATATTTCTGTCATTTTCTGACGGTTTGTGACGGATATCGATTAAAAGGAACACTGCCTTCAGCTGTTTGGACTGATGCAGGTACCGCTCGATCATCTTTCCCCATTGTTCCTTTACGGACTGGGAAACCTTGGCATATCCGTATCCCGGCAGATCCACCAGATACATCTCATGATTGACATTGTAAAAATTAATGGTCTGCGTCTTTCCCGGAGAGGCGCTGGTGCGCGCCAGTGCTTTCCGGTTCATCAGCGCATTGATCAGGGAAGATTTTCCCACATTTGATTTTCCTGCAAATGCGATCTCCGGGACCTCATTGACAGGCAGGGTACTGGTAATACCGCAGACAAGATCCAGCGCCACATGTTTTATTACCATTCTCTGTCCTCCAAATTTCTATTTCTCTGCCAGCGCGTGAGCGAGCACTTCTTCCATGGTGCTTACGGCTGCGATCTGAAGCCCCTGGGTAATCTCCTGGTCCATCTCTTCAATGTCCGGCTGATTTTCAGCAGGGATCAGGACTTTCTCTATGCCTGCCGCCTTTGCTGCCAGAAGCTTTTCTTTCAGTCCTCCGATGGGGAGCACCCTTCCTCTTAATGTGATCTCACCAGTCATCGCCACATCTGCTTTCACCGGAGTATGGGTGATGGCAGAGAGCATGGCTGTCGCCATGGTGATTCCCGCGGAAGGACCGTCCTTGGGAACTGCGCCCTCCGGGATATGGATATGTAGATCATGCTTCTGGAAAAATTCCGGCTGGATCCCATAAGATTCTGCCACAGAGCGAATATAGGAAATTCCTGCCTGTGCCGATTCTTTCATGACGTCTCCCAGCTGTCCGGTCAGAAGGAATTCTCCCTTGCCCGGCATGAGATTCACTTCGATCTGTAGGGTATCGCCGCCGACGCTGGTCCACGCCAGCCCACGCACGATGCCCACCTCATCACTCTGGTTCTTCTTCTGATAAGTATATCTGGGTTTTCCCAGAAGTTCTTTTAAATTCTCTTTTTCTACAGCCACTGCGGTTTCCTGATCCTCCAGGATCCTTCTGGCTGTTTTCCTGCAGAGCTCGCCGATCTTCCGCTCCAGGCTTCTCACTCCGGCTTCCTTGGTATAGCCGGTGATGATCTCAGTCAGGGCTTCCCGGGAAATGGTCATCTGTCCCTTTTTCAGCCCGTGGGCTTTCATCTGTTTGGGGATCAGATGTTCCTCTGCAATGTGTTCTTTCTCATTTTCTGTATAGCTGGTGATCTCAATGACCTCCATACGGTCCAGCAATGGTCTGGGGATGGTCTGCAGATCATTGGCAGTGGCAATAAACAGCACGTCCGACAGATCCAGCGGGATCTCCACATAGTGATCCCTGAATTTACTGTTCTGCTCAGAATCCAGCACCTCCAAAAGGGCAGAGGATGTGTCGCCTTTATAGTCGCTGCTGACCTTGTCAATTTCGTCCAGCAGCATCAGGGGATTTTTCACCCCAGCCTGGATCAGCCCGTTGGCAATCCTGCCGGGCATGGCTCCGATGTAGGTCCTCCTGTGTCCCCGGATCTCTGCTTCATCCCGGACGCCGCCCAGGCAGATGCGCACATACTCTTTATTCAGGGCACGGGCTACTGATCTGGCGATGGAAGTCTTGCCTGTCCCCGGCGGTCCCACCAGACAGAGGATGGGGCTTTCCCCTTTTCTCGTCAGTGTGCGCACTGCAAGAAATTCCATGATGCGCTCTTTCACCTTGGCAAGTCCATAGTGATCCTCCTCCAGGATCTTATTGGCAGTTTTCAGATTTTTATTGTCTCTGGATGCTTTATCCCAGGGCAGTGACAGCAAGGTTTCGATATAGCTCCTCATGACACCTGCCTCTGCCTGGCTTCCGGCTGCTTTTTTAAAGCGGTCGATTTCTTTGTATATTTTTTCTTTGACCTCTTTGGATGCTTTTAATTTCTGCGCCTGCTCTTTAAACTGGTCTGCATCGGATATGGTATCCTCCTCTCCCAGTTCTTCCCGGATCACTTTCAGCTGTTCTCTGAGGATATAGTCTCTCTGGTTTTTGTCCACCCGCTGTTTGATCTTGCTGCCAAGATCTCTGCGGATCTGCATGATCTCGATCTCATTGCTTAAGATGATCCCCAGGATCTCATAGCGGTCCTCCAGGGATACAGCTTCCAGGACTTTTTGTTTATCCTCGTATTTCATGGGAAGATTGACGGCGATCTGGTCGATCACTTTGCGGACATCTTCCATCTCCAGGATCTGTCCTGCCAGATCCTTGCTGATCTTCTGGTTCTCATTGCAGTAGCGGAGGAACAGTTCCTTGATTCCTCTCAGCATAGCTTCCTGCATGGCTTCATTCCTGTCCCGGGGATTTTCTTTTTCAAAAAGCGCTACTTCCGCCTCCAGATACTCCCCGCTTTCTTCAAAGCCCAGAAGTTCTGCCCGCTCCAGCCCTTCTACCAGTACCTGGATAATATTATTTTTGCCTTTTACCAGCTGCTTGATCTCGGCAATGGTGCCAATCTTATATAAATCCTCCATAGCCGGGTCTTCTGTCTCCGGATCCTTCTGGGTGATGAGGAAGACTCTCTGGTCCTTCACCATCGCCTTTTCAATCGCCTTGACAGACTTCTCCCGGCTCACGTCAAAATGTACGATCATATCCGGCAGGATCGTAGTACCTCTAAGGGCGATGGCTGGCAAATACTGAATCATGTCACTCATTCTCGCTCCTCCTGCTCTTTTGTGCTTTTATGCAATGTCCGGTTTATTCTTTTTCTTTTTGGGATTTTTCGCTCTGCGTTTGGCTGCGGGCAGTTCTCTTCTCTCGATCCTTGCCTCGCCGTCTCCGTTTATCATTTCCTTTGTGATCTCACACTTTACGATGCTTTCATCGGAAGGCGCCTCATACATTAAATTCATCATGGCGTTTTCCATGATCGCACGCAGCCCTCTGGCACCTGTCTTTCTCTCCAGAGATTTATCCGCGATGGCTTCCAGGGCATCCTGGTCAAAATCAAGGTCAATGCCGTCCAGTTCAAACATTGCCTGGAACTGGCGCACCAGGGAATTCTTAGGCTCTGTGAGGATCTTGACCAGCGCGTTCTTATCCAGGGCATCCAAGGAAACCACTACAGGAACACGCCCTACAAATTCCGGGATCAGACCGAATTTTACCAGGTCCTGAGGCATCACTTCTTTTAAAAGCTCGCCTACATTTCTCTCCTGTTTGGTCTTTACCTGGGCGTTGAAGCCGATGGACTTCGTATCTTTTCTTGTCTCGATGATCTTATCCAGCCCTTCAAAGGCGCCGCCGCAGATGAACAGGATGTTGGTGGTATCGATCTGGATAAACTCCTGCTGGGGATGCTTCCTTCCGCCCTGAGGAGGAACGTTTGCCACGGTACCTTCCACGATCTTCAAAAGCGCCTGCTGTACGCCTTCGCCGGATACATCCCGGGTAATGGAGGCGTTCTCTGATTTCCTGGTGATCTTGTCAATCTCATCAATATAGATGATCCCGTACTGTGCCCGTTCGATGTCATAATTTGCCGCCTGGATGATTTTCAGCAGAATATTCTCCACATCTTCGCCTACATAGCCTGCCTCTGTCAGGGTGGTGGCATCCGCGATCGCAAAAGGAACATTTAACAGCCTTGCCAGGGTCTGTGCCAGAAGTGTCTTTCCGGAACCGGTAGGACCCAGCATGAGGATATTGCTTTTCTGAAGCTCCACATCTGTGGCGCCTTCTGTCAGCACTCTTTTATAATGGTTGTAGACAGCTACTGAGAGGACTTTTTTCGCCTCTTCCTGTCCGATGACATATTCGTCCAGGAATTCTTTGATCTCCCTGGGCTTTAACAGATTGATCTCCCCGGATCCGCTCATATTATAACGCATGCCCAGGTCTTCCCGAATGATCTCTGAGCAGACGCCTACGCACTCGTCACAGATATACGTGTCATTGGGTCCGGCGATCAGTTTGTCTACTTCGTCTTCGGTTTTTCCGCAAAAGGAACATCTGATCTTTGTATCATTTTCCTTGATTGCCATAGTCTCTTTCCTTTCCTGTTGAATCTATTCTTCCATTTCCCGCATGAAAGCGGAAAGACCCCCGCATTGCCTGCAGGAGTCTTATCTTCCGTCATTATCTGTGCTCAATTACAGTATCGATCAAACCATATTCCTTCGCTTCCTGCGCAGTCATATAGTTGTCTCTCTCTGTGTCTCTTGCGATGGTTTCCAGTGTCTGACCGGTATTGGCAGCCAGAATGGAATTCAGTCTGTGTTTGGTCTTCAGAATCTGCTCTGCCACAATCTCAATTTCAGTTGCCTGACCCTTGGCACCGCCGGACGGCTGGTGGATCATAATCTCTGCATTGGGGAGAGCCATACGTTTTCCCTTTGTACCGCCTGCAAGCAGGAAAGCTCCCATGCTGGCTGCAAGACCCATGCAGATCGTGGAGACGTCGCACTTGATATACTGCATGGTATCATAGATCGCCATACCTGCGGACACAGAGCCTCCAGGACTGTTGATATACAGATGGATATCCTTTCCCGGATCCTCAGATTCCAGGAATAAAAGCTGTGCAACCACCAGGTTTGCAGATACATCGGTTACTTCTTCTCCAAGGAAAATAATTCTGTCCTTTAATAATCTGGAATAAATGTCGTAGTTTCTCTCTCCACGGCTTGTCTGTTCAATGACATATGGTACTAAACTCATGAAACTCCTCCTGTTTTGGCAGACGGCAGCTTATTATTCCGCTTTTTCTTCTTTCTTCTCTACTGCTTTTGCTGCTTCTGCAACTAAGGTAACTGCTTCCTGAACAGCGATGTCTTTCTTGATCTGTTCTTTTTCGTAGTCACCCATCACTTCTTTTAATTTTTCGACTTCCATCTGGTACATGTCAGCCATCTGTTTTAATTCTTCTTCAAATCTTTCATCGGAAACCTGGATGTTTTCTGTTTCCGCGATCTTCTCCAGTACCAGGCGGCTCTGGATCCTCTTTAATGCCTGAGGTCTCATCTGCTCCTGGATCTTGGCATTGTCCATGCCTGTGAACTGGTAATACTGGTCAATGGATAATCCCTGTGCCTGCATTCTTCTGATGAAGTCCTGCATTAACTGGTTGATCTGGTTCTGGATCATTGGTTCCGGAATATCCATCTGTGCGTTAGCGATGACAGCGTCAACTGCTTTGTCTTCTTTTTCACGCTTTGCAACTGCTTCTTTGCGTTCTTTTAAGTTCTTTTCGATGTCTGCTTTGTATTCATCCAGTGTATCGAATTCAGATACATCTTTTGCAAATTCATCGTCTAATTCCGGCAGTTCTTTTACTTTAATAGCCTTTACTGTGCATTTAAATACTGCTGGTTTTCCAGCCAGGTCATTTGCGTGGTAGTTTTCCGGGAATGTCACATTAACTTCCTTTTCCACACCGATCTCAGCGCCTACCAGCTGGTCTTCAAATCCTGGGATGAAGGAATTGGAACCAATAGTCAGAGGATAGTCTGTGCCTTTTCCGCCTTCAAATGCTTCGCCGTCAACAAAGCCTTCAAAGTCTAAGGTTACCATGTCGCCCTGGGCAACAGCTCTGTCATCCACGTCAATGGTTCTGGAGTTGTTTTCCTGCTCTTTCTTTAATTCAGCGGCAACTTCCTCTTCTGTCACTTCTACAGGGGAAACTTCTACTTCCAGTCCTTTGTACTCACCTAAAGTTACTTCCGGCTTAACAGCTACTTCTGCTGTGAAGATGAAAGCTTTGCCTTTTTCGATCTGTACTACATCGATCTCCGGCTGGGATACGATATCCAGTCCGCTTTCGTCAGCAGCCTTCGGATATTCTGCCTGGATCAGGGCGTTTGCAGCGTCTTCGTAAAAGATGCCTGTGCCGTACATTTTTTCGATCATCACACGGGGTGCTTTTCCTTTACGGAATCCCGGGATGGTGATTTTGTTTTTGTTTTTCATGTAAGCAGCCTGTACTGCTTTTTCAAACTCTTCAGCTGCAACTTCAACTGTCAGTTTTGCCATGTTCTTCTCTAAGTTTTCTACCTGTACACTCATTGTAAAAAATTCCTCCTTGAATTCTATATGCATTCTGTCCCGCGGTCTGCGATGTTCCGGAGGACAGCCGCTTTTTCTCATACTTGCAGTCATTAACACAGTATAGCACAGGATATAGCAAAACGCCAGTATTTTTTTCTTCTACTGCATGTAAATTACGGATTTTTTGATTTCTTCTGCTTTTTCTTCTCCGTAAAGCTGGGAAATCAGCTCCAGTGCAAAGGGAATAGCTGTGCCCAGTCCTCTGCTGGTGGTCACGTTTCCATCGGTTTCCACTTCTTTTGTGCTTACAGAAGCGCCTGTGAGCATATCCTCAAATCCCGGATAGCACACTGCCTTTCTGCCCTCCAGGATCCCCAGCTGTCCCAGGACGCTGGGCGCCGCGCAGATAGCTGCCACTCTCCTGCCTGCTGCCGCCTGTGCCTTTAACAGATCACACAGTCCCGGATGGGCTGCCAGATGCTTTGTCCCCGGCATTCCTCCCGGAAGCACCAGAAGATCTGCGTCCTGAAAATCAATATCTTCAAAGAGCTGGTCTGCTTTCAGCTCAATCCCGTGGGAACCTTTCACTGTAAGGCTGCCGCTGATGGATACCATCTGCGTCTGGGCGCCTGCCCTTCGGAACAGATCCACCACGGTAAGCCCTTCAATCTCTTCAAAACCGTCTGCGGTAAATACATATACTTTTGCCATTGTGTCCTCTCCTTTTTCCTGAAATGCCGGAGCATCTTTTTTTGTTCTGTATCCAGTATAACACAGGATTTTCTGGTGTAAATGGCTGCAGCTATAAAATTTTTCTTTCCTTTGTAAAAAATTCTGCGGGTAAAATCCTGCCGGAATCCTCCTGCGCCAATTCTCCTGTTTCGTAATTTTCGGCAGGCAGAATAAAACTGGGCTTTGGTTTCTCTTTTTTCTTTCCCTCACTTGTGCTACACTGTCTTTACAGAAAAATCCGGCGCTCTGCCTGAATTTAAAAAATAGCAGACGCTGTAAAATGGAGGTCCTTATGGAAATTGAACGCAAATATCTCATTGACCGGCTCCCTGAAAATCTGGAGGCTTATCCCAGAAAAAAGATCGAGCAGGCTTATCTGAATACTGCCCCTGTGGTCCGTATCCGCAGACAGGATGAGGATTACTTTCTTACCTACAAAGGCAGCGGGATGATGGTCCGTGAAGAATACAACCTGCCTCTGAACAAAGAATCCTATGAGCATTTAAGGGAAAAGGCAGACGGCATCATTCTCTCAAAAACCCGGTATCTGATTCCTCTGGACGGGAAACTGACCATAGAACTGGATGTATTCGACGCACCCTACGAAAACCTGTATCTGGCTGAAGTGGAATTTGAGACAGAGGAGGAAGCAGTGAACTTCACTCCACCTTCCTGGTTTGGCGAAGACGTCACGTTTTCCTCCCGCTATCACAACAGTGTGCTGTCTGATCCCGCGTCCCTGAGTTCCCGCTGATACACCGCTGCATGGATCCGTCTGCGCCCGGAATGCTTTCCGGCACACTGGCTTCCTTTCTGTACATGCTTCTGCATCGGTTCGGCTGTGCCTGAGGTCTTTCCTTTTCCTCAGGCGCAGCTTCTCTTTTTTATCTGTTTTCTGCTGCCTTCTCCGCATATTCTGTGGTCACCAGCTCCTCATAGGGAACCCGCTCCTTCAGCTGTCCTGCGCTCTCCAGGATCTCTTCTAACAGTTCAAAGCTTTCTTCCTCAAAGATCAGATTTTCCTTCCAGGTATCCTGTTCCTGGTAGCGTCTTACAATGGTGGTAATGGTCTCCAGATCGCTCTCCTCAAACTGAGGACGGATGATCCTGGCGATTTCTTCCGGCGTATGGCTGTTTACATAGTCCATGCCTTTCTGCAGCGCATTGGTGAATCCCTGGATCACTTCCGGATATTCCTCCAGAAAGCTTTCCTTGGCACTGTACGCCGTGTATGGCACATAACCGGAATCCACGCCGCAGGAAGCCACCACATAGCCGGTTCCCTCCTGCTCCAGCGCAGTAGCAGACGGCTCAAATTCCACGCTGAACTCCCCCTGTCCTCCGGAAAAGGCTGCCGCCGTGGAGCCAAAATCAATGCTTCGGTCAATGTTCATATCTTTCTCCGGGTCCAGCCCGTTCTGTTTCAGAATGTATTCAAATACCATTTCCGGCATGCCGCTTGCCCTGCCGCCCAGGATATCTTTTCCTTTCAGGTCACTCCACTGAAAGTCCGGCATCTCCTCCCTGGCAACCACGAAGTTTCCTGCCCGCTGGGTCAGCTGGGCGAAATTCACTACCAGATCGTTCGCGCCTTCCTGGTACGCGTATATGGTGGATTCCGAGCCCATAAAGCCGATATCTGCCTCTCCGGCGAGGACTGCCGCCATGACTTTATCCGCGCCGAAACCATTGACCACTTCCAGCCGGATCCCTTCCTCTATGAAATAGCCTTCTTCAATCGCCACATACTGGGGCGCGTAAAAAATAGAATGGGCGACTTCATTTAAGGTCACATCTACCAGCTCTTCTGTTTCCTCTGTCTCCGCTGCCGTATTCACTTCCGTCTCTTTCCCCGCATCCTTGCTGTCTGCTTTCTCTCCGCAGCCGGAGAACAGGCATACGGCACTCAGTACGCCTGCCAGAAGCGCCGCCTTTCTTTTTTTCTTTTTCATAACTCCCTCCTGAAAATAAAAAATCCCGCTGGCGTACTTCCACACCAGCGGGGTACATAATACTTTATGTAATTTTTTCTCTTTTGGTTACTGTCTACAGCCTGGGGGCCGGATTCTCCTTTTCCTTCAGATACTGCTTCACACCTTCCACATCTGTATACGCAAAATGGCGCAGTTCATTTTCCGTCATATGCCCCAGTTCTTCCAGATCTGAGCTTCCTGTCACAGAGCAGATCGGTCTTAACTCTTCCTCTGTAAATCCAAGCTCCTCCATCTCTTCTTTTGTAATATACTGTGTCACCTCGATTTTATTGCAGGATTTGCAGTGGTACACAGAAAATAATTCTTTGCTCATGATTCTTGCTCCTTTTCACACTGCAGGCTAAGCGCCCGCTTCATTCCTGTTGTTTATCTTAATACAAATCCCGGGGCTTGTACAGCTGATTTTGGGGAAATTTTCACTTGAAAAACAGAAAAGAAAAACGCATAATGGAAAAAAACAGCCACACGAGGAGGAAAATTATGAAATCAGGATTTATCGGCTGCGGAAATATGGCGTCTGCCATTATCGGCGGCATGTTAAAAAAAGGGATCGACACTCCCGAAAATATCTTAGGCTCTGTCAAATCAGAAGCCTCTGCGAAAAAAGTCAGAGAAACCCTTGGCATTCACTGCACTACAGACAATCTGGAGGTGGTACGCCACGCAGACTATCTGTTCCTTGCCGTAAAGCCCCAGTTCATCGCCCAGGTAGCCGAGGAGATCCGCCCGGCATTGAGAAAGGATCAGGTCATCGTCTCTGTCATTGCCGGAAAAAGCCTTGCCTGGCTGAAGGAACATCTGGGAAAAGACCAGAAGATCATCCGTCTCATGCCCAACACCCCTGCTCTGGTGGGCGAAGGACTCACCGCGGTCTGCCCGGATGACCTGGTATCCGAAGAAGAGACTGCCCAGGTACTCTCCATCCTGGATTCCTTTGGCAGGGCGTCTGTGGTAACAGAACCGATCCTGGACATTACAGGCGCCGTAGCAGGAAGCTCCCCTGCCTTTGTCTTCATGTTCATCGAAGCCCTGGCGGACGGCGCCCTGGCAGAAGGCATGCCCCGAAAGCAGGCGTATGAATTTGCCGCCCAGGCGGTCCTGGGAAGTGCCAAAATGGTCCTGGAGACAGGGAAACACCCCGGAGAATTAAAGGACATGGTATGCTCCCCTGCCGGAACCACCATCGAAGGAGTAAACGTGCTGGAAAAGGAAGGGATGCGCAGCGCTGTCATGGACGCTGTAAGAGCCTGCATAGCAAAAACCAGAAAGCTGTAAGCTTCCGTTCTCTGCAAACGGTATTGTTCAAAATGCCCCGCTGCCCGGGGCATTTTTGCTGCCGGGAAACCACAGGAAACTGCGGTTTCCCTGTCTGCTCACTGCAAAAAGACGATGCAGATTTCTGCATCGTCTTTTTAGTAGCGAGAGGGGGATTCGAACCCTCGACACTACGGGTATGAACCGTATGCTCTAGCCAACTGAGCTATCTCGCCATGTATATCTTCTGCTTTTTGGCAAAAGAATGGGACCTATAGGGCTCGAACCTATGACCCTCTGCTTGTAAGGCAGATGCTCTCCCAGCTGAGCTAAGATCCCATATCTCTTATCAGCAACTTGTTATCGCTGACTGCTTTGCTATTATATAATCATTTGGCGTAAATTGTCAATACCTTTTTTTCAAATTTTTCAAAAAGTTTTGTCAAGGGCTAAAACTTTATTAAATTTTCGCCTCCACCGTATATTGCCGTCCTCTGGTGAGAATCATTTTTAGTGTAAAACATTAGACTTTTGGAGGATTCTTGCTATGGCACTTAACAAGGTGGAAATCTGCGGCGTGAACACCTCACGTCTGCCCGTTCTTACAAATGAAGAAAAAGACCTGCTGTTTGCACGGATTAAGAAAGGTGACATGGAAGCGAGAGAACAATACATTAAGGGGAACCTGCGGTTGGTCTTAAGTGTGATCAAACGCTTTTCCAGCAGCAGCGAAAATGCGGACGATCTTTTCCAGATCGGCTGCGTGGGACTGATGAAAGCCATTGATAATTTTGATACAACTTTAAATGTGAAATTTTCTACTTACGCCGTCCCCATGATCATCGGGGAGATCCGGCGCTATCTGCGGGACAACAATTCCATACGTGTCAGCCGCTCCCTGCGGGACACTGCTTATAAGGCGATCTATGCCAAGGAAAATTATATGAAGCAGAATCTCAGGGAACCCACCATCCAGGAGATTGCCGCTGAAATCGGCATTGATAAAGAAGAGATCGTCTATGCCCTGGACGCCATCCAAAGCCCGGTCAGCCTCTACGAGCCCGTCTACACCGAAGGAGGCGACACCCTGTACGTCATGGATCAGATCAGTGATAAGAAAAACCGGGAAGAAAACTGGATCGAGGACCTTTCCCTGAAAGAGGCTCTCAAACGGCTGGACGACCGGGAGCGGCACATCATCGAGATGCGTTTTTATCAGGGCAAGACCCAGATGGAAGTCGCCGACGAGATCGGTATTTCCCAGGCGCAGGTCAGCCGCCTGGAGAAACATGCGCTGAAGACTATGCGCAATTATCTGCGCGCCTGATTTTCTTTTTCCTCTTGTCCCTTTTCCAAAAAGATTTTATAATGGTGACAGTATAGAATGGAAAGCCGCCGATGCCGTTTTCCATTCTCCTGTACAGCAAGCAGACATCAACCGAAAGACGAGGAATGATTTATGAGCAGTCAGCGCTACTCCATGGAATACCAGAATGTTTCCCGTCCTGCCGCGCAGCTTCTCTATGTGACCTGTGCCACCTCGGACCAGGACTGGCACAGCATGGAGCACTCCCATTATTTTTCTGAGCTTTTCTTTGTCACAAAAGGAACGGGATATTTCCAGATCGAAGGAGAGAAAATTTCTGTAGAAAAAAACGATATGATCCTCATCAACCCCAACATCCCCCATACAGAGCTTGGCAACCGGGCAAATCCCTGGGAGTACATTGCCCTGGGCATTGAAGGTGTCCAGTTCTGTTCCCTGGACACCAGCAGCGTCTATGATTACAGCATCCACAAAATCCAGGGGGAGCATAAGGAAATTTTCACCTACCTGGACTTTCTCACAAAAGAGGCAAAAGAAAAGAAAAGCAGCTACCAGTCTGTGTGCCAGAATCTGATGGAGCTGCTGCTCCTGTGCGTAGCCAGGGCTGCCCGCCAGGACTTTCTCTCTGCCCCCAGACAGAAGACCTCCCGGGAATGCCGCCTGGTGGAGCAGTATATCAATGACCACTATGCCCAGGATATTACCCTGGAGACCTTAAGCTCCCTGGTACATATCAACAAATATTATCTGGTGCATGCGTTTAAAAGCTACAAGGGGATCTCCCCCATTAATTATCTCCTCCAGAAACGAGTGGAGGAAGCCCGGCACCTTCTGGACACTACCAATTATCCGGTGACAAAGATCGCCCAGATCGCCGGCTTTTCTTCCCAGTCCTATTTTTCCCAGGCGTTTAAGCGGATGACCGGCATCTCCCCCAATGCTTACCGGAAGCTGCAGAAAACGGAAGAGAACTGACTGTTTCGCCAGTTCCCTTCCGTTTTTCTTATTTCAGATCTTCTCTTTTTCCAATCTTATCTTTTTCAGATCTTATCTTTTTGCCCGTATCTTCTCAGATCGTTCCTCAGATCTCATACCACTTGATCTCATTGGCTTCCAGATGCAGATCAAAGCTGCTCTTGTCCCCTTTGTAAACGGTAGTATCCTGTGGTTCGTAAGTATTGTTTACCACACAGTATTTGCCGTTCTTTACATAGGCATGGACTTCCACATTGTAGTTGCTGGAGAACCATTGATGCAGATTCTCTTCATCGTGGGATGCCCAGAGGATGGAGCGGTAAAGCACGCGGCTGTTTTCAAAGCTGTAGGGAAGACCGCTGATGTAGACGCTTCTTCCTTTGCCGAATTCATGGACTGCCATCTGTACCTCTTTGTCTGTCTGCTTGATGATGGTGGTATCTGGAAGGGCATACACTGCCTTCTGTCCTTCTCCAAAGTCCACTTCGCCTTTGCAGTCCTCTGTGATGAAATGTTCATGCTCATCCCAGTTGTATTTATCCACATTCAGCGTAAATCCGGTCTCTTTTTCCACTCCCATGACGCCAGCCAGCTGGAAGTAACGTCCCTCGTGCTGGTACGCAGTGGGTTCGCCCACGCCGATGAATCCGCCGCCGTTGTAGATGAACCGCTTCACTGCAGTGACGATCTTCTCATCTGCCCAGTTCTCTCCGCCGGTATAAGCGGTGTAGGCGCCGCCCACATTCAGGATCACATCGATATCATCCAGGATCTCCGGTGTGGTGCGGATATCGTCAAAGCTGATAAACTTCACATCAAAGGGAGCTCCGCTCAGCGCCTCGATGATTCCTGCATAGGAATAATTTTCCTTATAGTAGATGGCATGATGGACCATATGGTTGCCCCACGCACGCATCCTGCCCCAGCTGTTGAGGACAGCTACTTTCTTGATGCAGTAGGGTGTGGTTCCTTTGATATTTTCATAAAGAGTCCTGAACTCCTTGCATACGCTTTCCACATAATCGATGAAATCCGGGAATTCCATTGCCAGCTTTAAGTATCCGCCGTAGCCGATCCGGTCAATGGGACTTCTTAAGATAGCGCGTCTGGCAGTTACCCAGTTTACCTTTGCTTCCTTTACCGGATCGCCGCCTTCGTGGAAGGTATCCGGGAAGAAGTAGGGCAGGAAACGTCCTTCCGTATATTTGACACCCTTGATGTCACTGATCAGACGGAGGGTGGAGCCATTTCCTACACTTCCTACCACAGCGTCCAGACCGATGCTCTTGAATTCATCCATGAAAGGCTCCATGCCGATCCAGTGATCGCCTAAGAACATCATGGCTTCTTTTCCCATCTCATGGGTAATGTCCACCATTTCTTTTGCCAGCTTCGCCACTTCTCTTCTCTGGAATGCCTGGAAGTCCTGGAATTCTTTGGATGGGATGCGGTAGGTATTGTTCATATAACCCTGGTCGATGATAAACTCCGGACGGAATTTATAGCCCGCTTCCTGTTCAAACTGTTCCAGGATGTAGGGGCTGACCGATGCGGAATAACCGTACCAGTCTACATATTTTTCCCTTGCCAGCTCATCAAAGATCAGCGTGAACTGGTGGAAAAATGTGGTGTAGCGGATCACATCAATATGGGGATTGTCCTCAATAAATTTCCGCAGTCTCTTCATGGAAAACTCTTTTGTCTTAGGCTGGCGCACGTCAAAGGTGATCTGCTTTTCAAAGTTTGTCCATCCGTTTGTCACGGCATTGTACATATGTACCGGATCCCACATGATGTATGCCAGGAAGCTGACCGTATAGTCGTGGAATTCTTTTGCTCCATGAATAGTCACATTTCCGGTCTGTTCGCTGTAATCCCACTGGTCTGCCGGCACCACTTCTCCGGTGGTACGGTCAATGACTTCCCACCAGCGTGTGATGTCGTCATGGGAATTTACCTTCAGCATATCCGGATATAAATGATCCATCAGGTGAATGGAAAGCTCCGGCTCTACCGCGATATAAAACGGTGTCATAATATACATCTGCTGGATCTCATCCGGATTTGCCTTTGCCCATGCGTTATCTTTTCTTGTTGTATAGTAAGTGGAGTATACTTTGGCGTCTACATGCTTCAGTTCCTCCGGATAATCGGTACCGTCACAGTCACGGATAGCATCTGCCCCCCACCTTTTCACCAGTTCCAGAGTCTCCGGTACAACGTCTACATCTGTGGGGATCGTAACACGTCCCTTAAAATTTGTTTCGCTCATTTTCTTCTCCTTTCGTGGGTTTGACTCATCAGTTCATAGTTTAAGGATAAACAAAAACAGCGAAAAAAACTAGGTGCATCTTGCTGAAATTATTATAGATATTGCTTTTATCAAAACTGACCGTGCAAAATTTTAAAATAATCCAGCATCCTTATTTTGCTTCGGCATAAAACAGCCTGAGCACTGCCAGAACTGCCAGCATCAGAAGAATCCCCACAGGAAGGGCGATCCACGCTGTCTTTACAAATCCTGCCACAATATAAGTCAAAAAGCTTACGGCAGCTACCACGATTGCATAAGGCAGCTGGGTGGAAACATGGTTCACATGGTTGCACTGGGCTCCGGCAGACGCCATAATGGTCGTATCCGAAATAGGCGAGCAGTGGTCTCCGCAGACCGCTCCTGCCATGCAGGCAGAAATGGAAATGATCATCAGCCGGGGATCCGATGTTTCAAATACCCCTACCACAATGGGGATCAAAATTCCGAAGGTTCCCCAGGAGGTTCCTGTGGCAAACGCCAGGAAACAGCCCACCAGGAAGATAATGGCAGGAAGCAGGTTCATCAGTCCGTCCGAGGCAGATTTCATGGCAGTCTCTACGAACACAGAGGCGCCCAGACTGTCTGTCATAGCCTTTAAAGTCCATGCAAAGGTCAGGATCAGGATTGCCGGAACCATGGCTTTAAAGCCCTCCGGGATACATTCCATAGATTTTCTGAAAGGCAGGACCTTTCTCACTGCATAGAATACCACCGCGATCACCAGGGCAATAAAGCTTCCCAGAGAAAGCGCCAGGGAAGCGTCACTCTGAGAGAAGGCTGTGACAAAATCTGTGCCGCTGAAAAATCCGCCGGTATAGATCATGGCAATGATACAGCAGATTACCAGCACGACTACCGGGAACACCAGGTCGCAGACTTTTCCTTTTTTCATCTGCGCTGTGCCTTTGTCATTCTCTTCGCCTTCCGGACGTCCTGTGGTAAACAGGTCGCCTCTCATGGCGTTCTTCTCATGAAGCGCCATAGGACCAAAGTCCATTTTCATAAGCGCCAGGGCAAACATGGTTACAATGGTAAGCAAAGCGTAAAAATTGTAGGGAATGGCACGGATAAAAATGGAAAGTCCGTCCTCTCCCTCCACAAATCCGCTGACTGCTGCTGCCCAGGATGAAATGGGAGCAATAATGCAGACGGGAGCGGCTGTGGCGTCGATCAGATACGCCAGCTTTGCTCTGGATACCTTGTGGCTGTCTGTGATGGGACGCATGACACTTCCCACGGTAAGGCAGTTAAAGTAATCATCTACAAAAATCAGGATTCCAAGAAGGATGGTAGTGATCTGCGCACCGGTCCTGGTCTTGATATGTTTTCCTGCCCAGCGTCCGAACGCCGCAGAACCTCCGGCCTCATTCATCATACATACGATGGCTCCCAGGATCACCAGGAAGATCAGGATTCCCACATTATAGGCATCCGAAAGCACCGAAATGAATCCCTCCTGCAGCATATGGTTTAAAGTTCCCTCAAAGCTAAAGCCGGAATAAAACAGAGCGCCTACCAGGATTCCGATGAACAGGGAACTGTAGACCTCCTTGGTAATAAGCGCCAGGACAATAGCAACTACCGGCGGCACTAAAGCCCAGAATGTGGCGTACATTGCCGGCTGGGGTGCCTCTGCTGTCTCTGCAGCAAAGACGTTCACTGCCATCACAGCAATGAGCAGCACTGCCGTAATGGCAGCAGCCGTAATCTTTCTTTTTCTCTTCTGCATGTTTCTTCTCCTTTTCTTTTGGTCTTTACACAAAGAAAACCATGAACGACAGTCCCTGGAGCGTACCGGACAGGTCTGTCTCTTCGGTACGCTCTGAATAGAACGCGTTCATGGTTAAAGTTCTGTAAAAAATCCTGTAAAAATCTCTGTGCTGTTCTTTTCCCAGTAATGATAGCGCTCCACCATCCAGTGACAGTGTGCGGCATCTTCTCCCGCACCCCAGAGATCCTGACTTGGGCTGACAGAAATCCCTTCGGCAGATTCCCCTTTCAGGTCCTGCGGCTGCCCCGCCTTTCTGCAGCACCCTACTCTTGAAATCTGCACCTCTATCATATTCATATCTTTGTATTTCGTCTATCATACCACTTCCACTGCGGTATGCCAATAGTTTTCAAAGATTTTCCCTGGAAATTTCGCCTCTGTCTTTTACTGTGGAAGCTGTTCTCCGTTCTGAACCATCTGCATCAGGCTTTTGATGTTGTCCACAGATGCCTGATCCGGATTCATAACATACAGCAGGCTTCCCGGCATAGAATAACAATAATTATTATCCCCGCTTCCTTCTGCCGCCACAGATTTGATGGTCCAGCTTCCGCCGTTGTTCAGCTGATCCTGCACCAGCTTCTGGATCTGATCCATAGATACGTTGGTATCGATGCTGTCGCTGACCGAGCCGATCAGAGACGGCGCCTGGATCAGCATTTCCGGCGACATCATTTTCTGGATCATCGCCTCGATCACTGCCATCTGGTCCTTGCCTCTCTGGTTGTCGCCGCCCGGTACATTGTACCGCTCTCTGGCGAAAGAAAGCGCCTGCTGACCGTCGAAATGATTGACGCCCTGCTGCACATCCATCACTTGACCGCCGTTTCCGCTGGTCGTAAACGCATACTCGGAGTATACATCTACCCCGCCCATCATATCAACAATCTGGATCAGCGAAGTAAAGTTAACCCTCACATAGAAAGGAATGTCGATTCCGTAAAGGTTGGCTAAGGTTGCCATGGAGCGGTCTACACCATAAATGCCCGCATGGGTCAGCTTATCTCTCTGGTCTCCGCTGATATCCGGAATCGTCACATAATAATCCCTGGGGGTACTGGTCAGAAGCACCTGTTTTGTCTGGGGATTGACGGTTGCGATAATATTTACATCGCTGCGGCTGTTGGTGGAAATGGGTCCGTATACATCAATACCGCTGATATATACGCTGAAGGTCTCATTCTGCACATTGACCTGTGCAGCTTTTCCCTGGATTTCCTTTACCGCCGCGCTGTCGTTCTCAATGCTGTACTGCCCGATCACCCTTACCTTGCTGTCGTATTCCGGATAGACCTCGCCCAGCATTCCGCCGTAGCCCTCATTGTAAATGATCGCCTGGACGCTTCCGTCCAGAAGGGCACCTGCCTCTGCGTTTAAGGAGTCATAGGACGACGTCTGCACCTGAGTGCCGGTCTCTTCATTGACATGGGCAAGTGTCTCTGCCATGCCGTTATTTTCTCCGCTTTGGATCCCATAAAGGTACCCTGCGGTATCTGCCACGGACTGAGCCGCATCATCGGCTCTGACTACTACGATCATACTGTCCACCTGGACACTGCTGCTGTCTCCGAAAATATCAAATACTGCACTGTGGGTCCTGTAAAGATACATAGAACCAAACAAAAGCACGCCTGTCATACAGAGGCTGACCACCTTGCTGATAATGGCTTTTCCCCTGGAAACCACCTGTATGATCAGCAGAATCAGTGCGAACATCAGAAGGATTCCGGCGCCGACAGCAAGATATTTCACAGGAATCATTCCCAGTCTCCATGTAAAGAGCAGGAAAACCAAAGTTGCCAGAATCTGAATGCCTACCAGCATTTCTCCCACCGTCTTAAAGGCTTTCTGGATCCGGTTCTTACGCCTTTTCGCCGGGCTCATCTTTTTTCCCTGATTTGTATACTCCATTCTGTCTTCTCCTCACTACATACTAAAATAAAACATCCGTACACGGACATCTCTCATAAGAGCATTACAGAAACTAATATAATATAAAACCCTAGAAAAAGCAACCTTCTGCCTCAGATTCCGCCTATCTTCCGAAATTTTTTCGTTTTTTCTGCGGATAATTTTCTGATTCTCTTTCGGCATTTATAGAAATTTCAGAACATTTATGTTATAATAAACACAACAAACAATGGTTCGGTAATTTAACCCAAAAGGAGGTATCTCTATGGAACATCGCATTCTTACAATCAACCGTATGTACGGAAGCGGAGGAAGGCTTCTTGGAAAAGCTCTTTCCGAAAGACTGGGGATTCATTTCTACGACAAGGAACTGATCCAGCTTGCCAGCGAGGATAATCAGATCCCTTATGAGGAACTGGTAAAGGTGGATGAGAAGAAAGCCAGCCAGTGGCGCCTGCCGATCAAAGAACAGATGCAGATGCAGCCTCAGTATCACTTCCATCCCATGAACGATGTGCTCTTTGAAACCCAGAGCAAGATCATCCAGGACCTGGCAAAAAAGGAAGACTGCATCATTGTCGGAAGATGCGCCAACAAAATCCTGGAAGATAAGTGTCTCAGCATCTTTGTCTACGCGCCTTTTGAATACCGGGTACAGACCATTATGCAGAGGCTGGGAAGAGAAGAAAAAAGCGCCAGAAGCCTGGTGAAGAAAATGGATAAGACCAGGAAAGCCTATTACGAATTTTTCACAGATGAAAAGTGGAACGATCTGAATCAGTACCAGCTGTGCATCGACACCAGCCGGTTCTCCCAGGAATTTCTTCTGGATATGCTGGAGAACGTATACAAGACCCTGTAAAATCCCAGGCACAGAAAAATCTGCTGAATCTGTAAAGCACCCTGAAAAAAGGCTGCCCGTCGGTCAGATATCCGGTTTCCTGCCGGATCCTGACCGCCCGGGCAGCCTTTTTTTACTGCGCTCTTGTACGATTTCCTTTTCCTATGCTTAAGACAGTCTCTGATTTTCCATCTCACAGATCCGGTCCGCAATCTTCATGGTGGACTGTCTGTGGGAGACCAGGACTACGGTTTTGTCCCGGCACTCTTCTTTCAGCGCTTTTAAAATAATGCCTTCATTTAAAGAGTCCAGATTGCTGGTGGGCTCATCCAAAAGGAGCAGGGGCGCGTTGTGAAGGAACGCCCTGGCAATACCGATCCTCTGGCGCTCTCCCCCGGAAAGGGTGTCTCCCAGCTCTCCTACCGGAGTATCGTAGCCTTTCGGCAGACTTTGGATAAAAGAATGTATGGATGCCTTTTTGGCAGCTTCCACGATCTCCCGGCGGGATGCCTGGGGTTTTGCTATACGGATATTATTCTCTATGGAATCATGGAACAGGTAGGTTTCCTGGGTCACATAGGCTTCCATATCTCTTAAGTTTCCGGTATTGATCTGCCGGATATCCTCCCCGGAAATCTTTACCTTTCCCTCCTGTACGTCCCAGAACCGCATCAGAAGTTTCAGCAGCGTGGATTTGCCGGAGCCGCTCTTTCCATGGATGCCTGTGATCTTCCCTTTCTCCAGGGCTATGCTGTAATCTTTCAGGATGGTTTCCTCTTCATAGGAAAAGGTCACCTTTTCACAGGCAGCATTCTCAAAGGCTGTGTCTTTCCCCTGGGAAACCTCCTCTACCTGAGGCTTTTCTTCCAGGATCGCCAGCACACGCTCCCCGCTTGCCAGGGTCTGGTTCAGATTATTAGAAAGGTTTGCCAGCGCCACTACCGGTCCGAAGGATCCCATCATGGCAATGGTGCAGATCAGCACTGCCTCCAGATCCATCTGCCCCTGTTCAAAAAGCAGCACCGAAAAAAACAGCATGCCGAAAGAACTGATGAGGATCACCAGGTTGGTGACGGCTCTGGTATTTCCTTCCCCGCGGCTCAGTTCTGCCTGGAGCCTGGCAAGATTTGCGGATTTCTCCGACATTCCTGTTTTCCTTGCCTGCTGTCCCCCGTACTGGATGGTCTCCTCCAGCCCTCTTAAGGAATCCAGCACATAGGCGTTCAGTTCCCCCATGCCGTTTCTGAATTCCATGCCGGTCTGCGCGCCTTTTCTTCCGTTGCGCAGAGGAATCACCGCCCCTACGATCAGATAGGATACCAGCGCCCAGATGCCTGCGTATCTATGATAATGCCCTATAAAAAATACCATGATCAGAGAGGTAAGGACCCCGATGGCAATGGGCGATACTGTATGGGCATAGAAGACCTCCAAAAGCTCAATGTCGCTGGTGATCAGGGCAATGAGGTTTCCTTTGTCTCTGCCCTCCAGTTTGGCAGGACAGAGCCTGCGAAGGGCGGCAAATACTTTATGGCGGATGATCGCCAGCAGTTTAAAGGCAATATAATGGTTGCACGCCTGCTCCCCATAATGGAGGATCCCCCGTGCGCACGCAAGGATCACTAACAGCAGGAAAATCTGCTCCGGCGAAAGACCTGCCGGTGTTTTCCCCTGCAGTCCGTACACCAGCCCTCCGCCTGCAAGTATGGTAAGAAAAATGGCGCATAAAAATCCGATCACCCCCAGGCAGATGGCTGCCGCCATGATATGGAGCAGAGGAAAGACCAGACCGATCAGCTGTCCCATGACTTTGATGCCGCTTCTTCTTTTCATGCTGTTGCCCTCCTTTTCTCTGCTTTCAGCCCGTATTCTTCCAGGGCTTTCTGTGCCTTGTACATCTTTGCATAGATTCCGTTTTTCTCAAGGAGTTCTCTGTGATCCCCCTGCTCTGCGATCCGTCCCTGGTCCAGTACATAAATTCTGTCTGCCTTCTCTCCATTGGCGAGCCTGTGGGAGATCAGAAGCACGGTTTTCGTCCGGGCAAGTCCCCGGATCACTTCCATGATGATCTCTTCACTTTCCACATCAATGTTGGAAGCAGCTTCATCAAAGATATACACCGGCGTATCATGAAGCAGCGCTCTGGCAATGCAGAGCCGCTGGCACTGTCCTCCCGAAAAATTGCTGCCCTTTTCTGCCAGTTTTGTTTTCAGTCCCTGCTGGCTGCGCAGAAAATCCCAGAGATTCACCTTTTTCAGCGTATCGATCAGCTCCTCTTCTCCTGCCTGGGGTTTTCCCATGCGCAGGTTTTCTTCTACCGTCCCTTTGAACAGATAGCTGTTGTGTCTTACCAGGGTGATATGCTCCATCAGGGACGCCTCGCTGACCTTTGCCAGATCCTTTCCTCCGATGAAGATCTTCCCCTGATACCCTCTGTTTCGCCCCATGAGCAGCGACGCTATGGTGCTTTTGCCGCTTCCGGATTCCCCTGCCAGACATACAAAGCTTCCGCTGGGAACTGCAAAAGAGATTTCTCTTAAAATTTTCCGGTCCTTCTCATAGGAAAATCCCACTTGTTCCAAAGAAAGATCCAGCTGCTGTCCCTCCAGCTCCTCTGTCCCCTCCTCTCTCTCCGGCATATCCAGAAGCCGGAAGATCTTATCACTTGCTGCCATACCGTTCATGGCAATGTGGAAAAAGGAGCCCAGAAGCCTTAAAGGAATAAAAAATT
>NHCFC00100__coassemble_1516_pt1 | contig 27371 bp, 15 predicted proteins | sample NHCFC00100__metabat2_low_PE_019 | metagenome-assembled genome bin NHCFC00100
ATGGTAAAGGAAACCGCTGAGCTGCTGGGTTACGAGAAAGTAATGTTTTTAGACGACGCAGCCAAAGGCGCCGACGTGATAGGCAAATGCTGCGATTATACGATCAAGCGTCAGGAATATCCCATGGCAGTAGCAGCCTTCGGCAATAACCGCACCCGTCTGTACTGGACAGAGAAGCTGATGGAGGAAGGCTATGAGGTGCCTGCCATCATACATCCGTCAGCAATCGTCAGCCCCAGCGCAGTGATCGAACCGGGGTGCTTTATCATGCAGAGAGCAGTGGTCAATACACACACCCGTATTGAAAGAGGAGCGCTCATTAACAGCGGAGCTGTGGTTGACCATGATTCTGTTGTCTGCTGCGGCGCGCATGTGTGCCTGGGCAGTATTGTGAAAGCAAACTGTACCATTGAACCGGGCAGGAAGGTGGAGGCAGGAGAGGTTATATTTTCCACCAGAAGAAAGATCGAGGGTGTGGACAGCCGTTCCCTTGAGGATGCAGTCTATGCCTTTGGGTTCGGACCTCAGTGCAGCTATGTGAAGCCTTTTGGAGAAGGTCATATCAATGAAACCTATGCGGTATATATGCCGGGAGAGGATGGGACGGACGAGCCTTTCTATGTGCTTCAGCGGGTGAATACCCATGTGTTTAAGAATCCGGCGCAGGTGATGGAGAATATTTTTGGCGTGACAGAGTATCTGCGGGGCGTGATCCGCCGGGAAGGAGGAAATCTGGACCGGGAGACGCTGTCTTATATCAAGACCAAGAGTGGGGATACTTATTTTGGAGATGATGAAGGTCAGCCATGGCGCTGCCTGAATTATGTTGCCAATTCTGTCTGTTACCAGACTGTGGAGAGACCGGAGCAGTTTTATCAGTCAGCAAAGAGCTTCGGACATTTTCTGAAGCAGCTGGGGGATTATCCGGCAGAGAGTCTCTATGAAACGATTCCTCAGTTCCATGATACAGAAAAGCGTTTCCGGGATTTTGTGTCAGCGGTGAAGAAGGATGTAAAGAACCGGGGGCGGCTTTGCCGGCAGGAAATTGCCTTTGCCCTTGAAAGAGAGCAGGACTGCGGTGTGCTTATGAAGCAGTTAAACGAAGGGATTCTGCCTCTCCGGGTGACTCATAATGATACAAAGCTGAATAATATTCTGTTTGATGCAGATACGGGAAAAGGGCTGTGTATTATTGACTTGGATACCATTATGCCCGGTCTGGCAGCCAATGATTTTGGTGATTCTATCCGTTTTGGCGCTTCCACTGCGGAAGAGGATGAGCCGGATCTGGATAAAGTCCATTTTGATCTTTCGCTGTATGAGCTTTATGTGAAAGGCTATCTGGAAATGGCACGAGATGTGCTCACGCCAGCGGAACTGGAGAGCCTTCCCTGGGGTGCAAGGCTGATGACTTTTGAATGCGGGATCCGTTTTCTTGCAGACTTTCTGCAGGGGGATGTGTATTTTAAGACGGCTTATCCGGAGCATAATCTTGTGCGGGCAAGGACGCAGTTCAGGCTTGTGAAAGAGATGGAAGAGCAGTTTCAGAGTATGTGTGATATTGTGAAAAAATATCAGTGATCATACAGGGAATAGGGCTGTGATCATAGATACTAACCGGAAAATAACTTCAAAATAATTGCAAAATGGATGACGCAGGGGGAACGCTGCAAATGAAAAAAGAAAGAGATACAAAGGAAAAAGAAGTGAAGGAAAAAGAAACGAAAGAGAAAGAACCGAAAGAAAAAGAAGTAAACGGAAACAGCATAAAAAGTAAAAGCCGCCGGTTTAAAGGTCTGATCGGGGCATTGGTGATTCTGGTGTTTGCGTCATGTTTCTATGCCTGCGGCGCTGAATTTTCTTCCAGCGGAAAAGTAGAAGAGCTGACTGCCCAATTAGAACAGGCACAGTCCCAAAATCAGGATATTCAGAAACAGCTGGATGATGCCCGGTCAGAACTGGATGAATATAAAGGATTATATGAGCAGGCAAAAGAAGAGGCTGAGAAATACCAGGATCAGCAGGCGAAAATAGATGATCTGAATGTACAGGTAAATGAGCAGAAGACGAAAAACAGCGAACTCGCCGCTCAGTTAAGTGATCTTCAGACAAAATATGATTCAGCGGTTCAGGAGAGCAGTGCTCTAAAGACAGAGAATGAATCTTTAAAATCTCAGGTAACATCTTTAGAAGCGGCAGGCGCACAGACAGCTTCTGCAGGGGTGGCTGAATCTTCATCAACAGCCTCCGTGGAAGAATCTTCGGTGGCAACGGAAGCTTCGGTGTGGATCTCTGCTACTGGATCTAAATATCATAATAAACCAGACTGCGGCAATATGGATCCAAGCAGGGCGAGACAGATGTCTGTTTCTGAAGCGCAGGCAAGCGGATACGGACCCTGCAGTAAATGTTTTTAAGCATAGCAAAATAAGACAGTGACAATTTGATATTATACGTAAAAAGAGAAGACAGAAGTTGGTGGTAAAGCGATTTTGGATCAATGGGTGTAAAAATCAGGGCGACGGTATGAGGGATTTGCGTATGGATGAGATTTTTGACACTGCAGCAGGCGGCTGTGAGACAGCAGATGGATTTCCGGCAGAAGTGATAGACATGCTGCAAATACAGGAGCAGGCTGTCAGCAGACTGAAAGAAAAAATACAAAAGGGTGAAGAGATCAGCACAGCCTTGTGGGAGGCGATTCTGGCTTTTGAGCAATTCCCGTTCAGGACTTCCTCCGGTCTGGCTTTTACTTATACGGTTAAGCTGAACAGATCTGGTCAAAAGGGCAATGAGCTGGCAGTAAGTCGAAAGGAAAAGACAATCACACGAAGCAGTGTGGAAAAAGCATTGGCAAAAGTGCTGGAGGCTGGCAGGGGAGTACTGCCGGTGGAAATGTCCTCTCCAAAGCAGCTGGGGACGTTCGGTGCTTCGTATCTTTACCCGGTTTTTATTCAGTTTGGGCTTGTTGTGCATGTGGCTCCGATGAAATCCCGGTGTGCGGGAAAGAGCTTTGATCAGCCCTGTTAAAAATGGTTTGGTCCTGATTTGCTGCCTGGGTAATGTATTATAAAAGTTAAAAAGAATCGCCAGAACCGGCGTTTGCCGGGGGAGGCGATTCTTTTTTTGCATAGTACTGTTTTTATATTAGTTTACCTTTAAATATCAGAGTCATGTTCCTGTTCTCGCTGCATTCTTCGGACAGGCAATGGCATGGCGCGCAGCATATCGGCAGTCTGTAAAATATTGTCAACATCTAATCCCTGGAAATAATATGGATCATCTTCAGCAAATTTTATAAATTTGTCGTTATGTGTATATTTGCCATAATCATTTTCGGTTCCCATATATGCCTGATGAAGCAGATCGTATAGCTCCTCCAATGCATTCCAGGAACACAGGCATGGATGAAGCCGTGCGATTTGAAGCGTATGTCTGCTGACTCCGTGATTCATATAGTAGCGTACTTGTTCAGGAGAGGCAGGAAGCCATCCTGTGCTTAGCAAATAGCAGCAGAACCGCGAATGCTCCCATTGATAGAGGGAGTCATCAATACCATTTTTGGCAGCCAGTTCAAATCTGTCCGCAAGGATTTTTCGGTTTTCTTCGGACCAATAGGCATTGCTGTCGCTGAGAATCCATTCGCTGGGACGAAGCAATACATTTGCTTCAAATAATCTATAAGGCATAGACATAGCTGCGGCGTAACTGGAATTCCGGTTATAGAATCTCTGATAATAGGACCAAACCGAGGATTCCGGAGCTTCGGAAGTATAATCGTAAGTTTCACCGGGAGCAGTACAGTATTGCAGATGCATACACTTTGACATAAATTCAATGGCTCCGCCGGTCAGCTCGTCCCAGGAGTATAAGTCTTTTATGGAACCATAGGAAATCAATTTATAGTCATTAAACCAACGGTTGTCGTGTTCCTGTTCTTTTGGAACGATAAGCTGTCTGGTTAAATTGGCGTAATCTGAGCTGCCGCAGCGAACGGCAATTACTGTTTCGTCCGAAGTATAATAATTTAAGTGCTTTTTCCTTATAGCAGTTCTAATGGAAATCTCCCGGATACGGGTTCCAAGGTTGATCGCTTCAAAATCAGAAGAGGCATCTATCACATAGTAAAGAAGGCTGTCATTGCCAACCTCTGTTTCAACAAAAGTCTCAAGGTCACCAGTGTTTAGACGAAGATTGTAACACTCAATGTGAGGGAAGGAAATATCATCAATATGCACCGCATCCTTTTTGCCGGAGTCAGATGTAAGACCTTCACAGGTAAGAAACTGTGATAACCCTGGACAAAGGGAAGTGACCATAAGGGCGATTTCCTTATAATTTGGTGATAAAACCGTGATTTTTGAAGAAACCGTGATCCTATTGTGAGGAAGCAGCCAAAAGGCTTGTCTGATCAACCAAACCGCATGGGTAATATCCGCATGATCCGATACAATTACAAGGTTAAAATTACGTTCGTCAGTATTGTCCCTGTTTTTGGGCAAAGTCAGCGGGTAAAACAGAGGATGTCTGGCATAAAGTAAATCAGCGGAACGTTTTGCGTCATCCAGCAAATGGATCCGAATAGGATTTTTTTGGAATACAGGGTTTCCGTCGTCATCGGTCTGCCCGAAAAAACTGCAGGCAGTGTCTAATAATGGAGATACCTTCTCTTGCTCACAGCGGATCACAATCTCGATCTTTCCCCACTGTTCTGGCTGCGCGCCGCCTTTGACCGTGAGCAGTCTGAACTTTTCTAAAAGAGAGAGCGCGTCATTCACATTCTCATCAAAATCATCTTCCGCAAAAATAAACCGCAAGTTGTTTGACAGCCATTCGATTTTTTCAAAAGGCAGTTCTGTATTGGCAGCGGAATGGAGTTTTTGCACAGCCTGTTCAAGTTCATCAGCCAAAGGTTTCCAGTTCTCTGGAAGTGTTGCATTTATCCAGTAGGAAATATCCTGATTGGAGCACTTGATATAATAGAAACCGGATTCCCGGGAATGGGCTCTTTTCCTTTGCGGTTTGATTTCATGGACCAGAGTCTGGGCGGAGCCATATTTTGCTGCTTCCTCATTGATATCATCAGGGGAACCAAGCCATTTTGGCGTATGAAACCCTCTGCTGCGGCATACACGAAGCAGTTCGTATGTATTTTTCAACGTTTCCTTAGAGGCAAGACAACTATAGTGGTAAATGATCTCCACGAGCAGTTCTCCGGCTGCTTCATGATCCTGACGATTCTCCAGCAGGGCAGCTGCGTCTTCGTATAATTGATCGGCGTTAGATGAAGAATATTCATCAGGTGTGTTCTCGTCTGCTGTTTCCGGCTGCTGCACGGAAAATAATAACTTTGTCAGATTTTTGAGAAGTACTCTGTGTCTTCCGATGTCAGTGTAGTTCTTACCAGTATTCGTTGTATGAAGCCTCGACGCATGTACGTCAGAGCATTTTTCCCAAACAGGCCAGGTGAGGGCAATGGTAAAAAATACCGAAAGCTTGTAAATGAAAAAATCACCATAGTTTTCTTCGTCCCACCAGGATGGTTGTTCTTTGATGGCGCGCAGCTCATCAATTAAGTCGATGTACTCATTATCGCACGAAAAACGAACTGTCCACTTATCTTTTGAAAAGCTTTCGTAAAAATTGGACAGCAGAGCGGAAAGTGATACGAAAGAGTCAGGGTTGTCCTTTAAATAGGATTCCCAAAGCGATTCAACGGTTTTTAAATAGGTGTATTCGTGGCAGCAGAGCAAACGCTTTGAGAATTTTGATAAAGATAAATCTGGCATGGTAATGATTTTTAAGTAGTCTTTTGAACGGGATAACAGTTTGCCGTTAAACAGTCTGGATAAATCACTTTTATTGAAATTAAATGCGTCGTCTGGAATCGAAGTATTCTTTTCAGAATCGTTATCAGGGAAACTATTTTGTATGGATGGTATTATAAAAGTATTCACAAAATCATACTGTTTACAGCCAGGTGGCAGAGAATCCAGAAGTTTATTCATTGTAAGTCTATGCGGAATTATAACTTCATATAGGAGTTTTAACTTCTGGCAAAGAGAATCCCTGTTAAGGTTATGAGTTGTTAATAACTCTTCTCTATTACAGCGCGATACCAGCTCCCAAACAGACCAGGTGGAAGCGATCATGGAATATCCGGCATATTGATAGGGCAATTCTTCATTGACCATTGAGTTTAAGCATGTATCTAAATCTAATACATCCCCATTGGGAAGAGATACAGACAACGATGTGGGCTGCTTTATTAATGTTCTGAGATCATTTCTAATGCCTTTTTTGCCTTTTGGTATATTTTCTTCAGCCCAAGATTCAAATTTTTCCCAACATTTCATTGCAGATGAAATACTGTTGTTTTCCAAACCGCCATAGAAATATTCTTCAGAGATTCCATCGTGGATCTCTTTTTTTTCAGCGACTGTGCAATATTTGTCCAAGATTCCTAGAGACAAGGTTAAATTTTTACCTGCAATAAATTTATTGAGCGTATTCGAATTTTTAGATGATTCTTTAAATTTGGCTGGGAACCCCAGAGATAGAAGAATCATTTTGTCTAATAAATCATCAGAAGATGGTATTCCGGTAATTTCCCGGATTTTTGACCATGTGATGGCATTGTTCTCCATAGTGGAATCTCCTTTCGTTTCTATATTTAGGATTTCGCGAACGTTTCATAAACGACAAAATATGTCTTTAAAACACATTTTATCATAGGAAAGGAAAAGAAAACAAGGATAGAACACATACAAGTTTCAGAATGGTTGAAAAATGTTTTCAATAGATACGATGACGAAAAATGATGAAACAAAATTCAGATGGTATAAATAAGATAGATCAAATTTAAGGAGGACAAATACTATGAGGAAGATGAACACAGCAGTCAATAAAAACGATCTATTGTGATTGACATTAAGAACCGTGAGTGTATCCAGTATATTCTCATAGATGCAAAGAGTGGTAAAGAAACACCTCTCGGAGAGCCGATCGCCTTCTCTCTTTCTGTGAAAAAATATTTTGGCACAAAAGGAAGAATAATCAAGGAATTATATGCTTTTAAATCCTGGCATAACAAAAAGCTTGAGACAGAAATGAAACGTATCTGGAGAGCGATGGATGCTCTTTACCGGATAAAGGATGAAAATGCCAGGGCATATTCGGTTGTGAACGTAACCGGTATCTGTGAGGATGAGCGTGCTGCCTGATTTTTGAACAGCTTGTTTCAATACACCAGCGGCAGAATCCCGGAGAAAAGTGTAAAAGCTGCACTTTTACTCCGGGATTTTTGCGTGCTTTATGAATTCCATAAAAATGTTTCATGAATTTCATAAGAATGTTTCAGACCTGCGGTTTTGGAAGAATTTATGAAAATGGAATTCTAAGTAGAATGGATAATAGCCTCCCATATTGTCTTTTTTAAAGAAAGGAGTTGGAGTATGGATTTTAATAATCTGAAGGATTTTTTTGGCGAAGTACAGGAAGTATATGACATTTCAGACGTTCTCGCCGACACGGAGTCTGCTGGTTCTATGCATCATGAGGCAGCAAAAGCCCTTGCCAGCTGTGTGAACACAATGGGATATGTAAACCTTCCATGGATGGCAGATAACTCCGGACTCTCTGTCAGTGAACTGATAGAGGCATTAGAGGGCGCCATTTATCAGGATCCGGAAGCCTACGATCAGCATCAGTCTGAAGAAGACGATTGGATTCTTCGCGCGCAGTATGTGGACGGGAATATTTCTGCGAAGCTGGACACTGCAAGACGTATGAATAAAAAGTATTGCGGTCGTTTTGACAGCAATGTGCTTGTGCTGAAAGAAGCAAAACCTGAAAAGGTTCCATTCGAGGAGATCGGCATCTGCATTGGCAGCTCCTGGGTGCCGCCGGTGTATTATTCCCTGTTCGCGAAAGAACTTCTGGGAGTAAAGACAGCTCCAGAGGTTATCCATTCTGCCGAACTTGGTCAGTGGAAGGTGAGAGCCAGTGATGCAGTAAAAAAATCCTTCCATAACCAGTATACCTATGGTTACATCTACAACAAGGAAGGAAAGACCGAATGTATCACAATGCTGCAGATGTTGGAGTATACTTTGAACGGCAGTACGGTCAAAGTGTATGAGAAAGTGTCCAGACCTGACAGAAAGTCCGGTGAAGCTCGCATTCTTCTTAAAAACGAAACCATTGCCGCACAGGAGAAACAGGCGCTTCTTCAGCAGGCTTTTCTGGAATGGGTGGTAAAGGATCCGGGGCGGGTGAAGCATCTGGAACGAATCTTCTATGATGCCCTTACCAGCAACGTGGTCAGCCGGTATAACGGAAGTTTTCTCACTTTACCGGATCTTAATCCTGCCTTCACCCCATATCCGCATCAGCGAAATGCGGTTGCCCGTATCGTGCTGGAGAAGGATGTACTGCTGAATCATGCTGTGGGCAGCGGAAAAACCAATATCCTGATTATGGGGATTCATGAACGTTATCGTATGGGACTTTCCAAAAAGAATCTGATGGTTGTGCCGAACAATGTCCTGGAAGCCTTTGAGCGTGCCCATCGTTTCCTATATCCGGAGGACAGAATTCTGGTGATCAGACCGGAAGAGTTCAAACCGGCATTCAGACAGGAGATCATGGAGAAGGTCCGGGATGAGGACTATGTGGCAGTCTATATGGCATTTTCTTCTTTTTCCATGATTGATATGAGCCGCCAGTACAGCCTTGACCAAAAAATGGAAGAGATCCGATCCATGCGGGCTATGGCAGCCTCTTCCGGGGACAAGTGGGAGAAGAGGCTCTGTGAGATTAAGGCAGTCAGGCTCAGTGAGGAACTGGAAAAGATGAAAAAAGAGCTTCCGGCGGACAAGTTTCTGCCTTTCGATCAGCTGGGCATCACGACACTGGTTGTGGATGAAGCGCATAACTTTAAAAACATTTCCCTTAAAACAGCAGCTGACGGCGTTGTCGGCATGCATGCCGCCGGTTCCAAGAAGTGCGACGGACTGATGGATAAGGCGCAGTATGTGCGCAGCCATAATGGCAGTATCCTTTTTTCCACAGGAACCCCGCTGACAAATTCTATTTCGGATCTGTTTGTCCTGCAGATGTTCCTTCAGCCGGAACAGATGAGGCTTCTGAATCTGGGACACTTTGATGAGTGGATCGGTACATTCGCAAGCCGTCAGTCCGGATTTGAGGTGGATGTAGATTCCCAGTTCTATCGGATCATGACACGTTTCTCCAGCTTCCATAATCTGCCGGAACTTACCAGACTGTTTGCCTCAGTCTGTGATTACTATAACGGCGCAGACAGTGGTATGGGACTTCCGGAATGTGAGGGATATATTGATACTGTGGTTCCAAAATCACCGGAACAGACGGAATATATCGAAGAGCTTGTACTTCGCACAGAGATGATCCGGGCAAAGCTGGTTCAGGGGCACGAAGATAATCTCCTGAAAGTCACCCATGACGGCAGGGCAGCAGCCCTTGATATCCGTCTGGCGGAGGCGGATAAGGTTCCGGATCCTGCGGGGACAAAGACCTATGCGTGCGCCAGAAATGTGTATAACCGCTGGAAAGAAAATCCCGGTTCGGCACAGCTGGTTTTCTGTGATCTGGGGACGCCCAAAAAAGGATTCAATATCTATGATGAACTGAAAGCACATCTGATCTGCATGGGGATTCCTGCGTGCCAGATCGCGTTTGTCCATGATGCCGGAACGGACGCAAAGCGCAGAAAACTGTTTGACGCGGTAAACAAAGCAGAGATACGTGTCCTGATTGGTTCCACTTCCAAGCTTGGTACGGGTGTGAATGTGCAGGAAAATCTGGTGGCGATCCATCATCTGGATGTGCCGTGGAAACCTTCGGATATGGTTCAGCGGGAAGGCAGGATGATCCGGCAGGGTAATAAGAAGAAAAAGGTGTTCCGTTACCGCTACATTACCGCAGGTACCTTTGACGCGTATTCCTGGCAGATACTGGAGAACAAGCAGCGATTTATAGGGCGTTTCATGAGCGGAGCTCTTGCTGACCGGGAAGCCAGGGATATCGATGACGCGGTATTGACCTATGCGGAGATCAAAGCCCTCAGTGTGGGAGATCCTCTTTTGAAAACCCGCATTGAGACAAGCAATCAGCTGGAACGGGCAAAAATACACAGCCGTCAGAGAGAGCAGGAACTTCGCAGGATGAAAAATCTTATTCACGAAAGTCCTGCCAAATTGGACAGGCTGAAACAGCGAAAGAAACGTTTGATCCAGGATCGCAGCCATTTTGAGAAGAACCGGGAGAAACTGACAAAAGAAGAGCGTTTTTCTTTTGGTGAGGAACTTCTTCACGCGCTGAAAGGAAATTACGGAAGAAAGGACGAAAGGTGTTTTGATTTCCTGCACGGATTCCGTGTGCTGCTTCCTTCCGGCATGAAGGCAGATAAGCCCTATGTACGGATAGCCGGAGAAAACGAGAACCGATATGAAGTGGATATGCGGGAGGCGAAAGAAGCGGGGTGTGTTCAGAGGATCGAACATCTGCTTCTCCATCTGGAGGACCGGATCGCTGCGGCAGAAGAAGAGATTTCCTGTGTGAAAAAAGAGCTTACCCAGGCGAAAGAGGAGCTGGCGAAAGGCAATGCCTATGCCAATGATGTGACTGTATTAAACACAAAGCTGCTTGATATCGATCAGGAGCTGAATCGCCGTGCCGAAGAGGGCGTGGCATAATTAGAAAGGAGATTTCACTATGTCTAATGCATATAATATTCCTTCTGTAACAGCGGGCAAAGCGGTACATGAGCTGACAGAGCTTTATGCTGCGGCATATGAAAGCAATATGCTTCCTGCCATTCCATCTGTGGCATTATGGGGTTCTATGGGGGTAGGAAAGTCAACGCTTGTAAAAAAAGTCGCAGAGGAACTTTCTGTCCGGATCAATCAGCCAGTGAGGGTGACAGAGATCCGTCTGTTGAACTTTTCTCCTGTTGATCTGCGGGGTGTTCCGACGGCAGATGGGAATAAAGAGTTTACGGTATGGCTGAAACCTATGATTTTTAATCTGTTTGAGGATGAGGTCAATATCCTGTTTCTGGATGAAATATCTGCGGCGCCCCAGTCTCTTCAGGCAGCGGCATATCAGATTGCGTTAGATAAGCAGATCGGAGAGCACAAGCTTCCGAAGGAATGTATTGTCATTTGCGCAGGAAACAGAACCACGGACAGATCTGTGGCATTCCGTATGCCAAAGGCGCTGGCGAACCGTCTGATGCATTTTGAGATTCATGCTGAATTTCAAAGCTGGTATGAATGGGCAGTTGAAAACAGAATTGATGAGAGAGTGATCGGTTACCTTGCTTTTGATAACAGTAAGCTGAATCTGGAAGCAGAAATAGAGGAACTTGCTTTCCCCACCCCCCGCAGCTGGGAATTTGTAAGCCGTTTGCTGGTGACTACAGGGAAAGAGCTAGGTGAAATCCATGATCTTTTGTGCGGATGCATAGGGGTATCCACTGCCGGCGAATTTGAGGCATGGTGCCGTGTGTACCGTTATCTGCCCTCCGCAGCGGATATTCTTTCCGGTAAATGTACAACCCAGGTAAAGGGGATGGACCAGACCTATGCAATTCTTTCCTCTCTCCTTGCCTGCCTTGCCCAGCGGGGAGAAGAAGTGACGGATAGAGAGCTGGAGAATGTGTGCAGGTATGCGTCCCGTTTCCCGGCAGATTTTTCCGCTTTGTTCTTCCGCGGATTGCTGAAGATAGAAGGCATGAATCTGAAACTGGTAAAGACACCTTCCTTTGCGGCGTGGATGAAGAAAAACAGACAGTTTCTATAAGGGGGGACCACATATGGATCAGAGACAAGTGGCATTAACAACAAAGAGAATGATTGACGCGCGCGCGATACTGGTCAGGGATAATCCTTTCTTTGGACGGCTCTCACTGGGGCTGCAGCTGGCTTGCGCGTCCTGCGGAACTGCGTGTACAGATGGGGAACGGCTGATTTTCGATCCGGATTTTGCAGCCAGGCTGAAAACGGAAAAGGAAATGCAGTTTGTGATCCTCCATGAGGTCCTGCACTGTGTTCTGGAACACTATACCAGAGTCGGCAGCCGGGATTCGGAGCTGTATAATATTGCCTGTGATATTGTCGTGAACTCGATCATTCTTGGCATGTGGGGGCTGGATACCTTTCAGGTGGCTGGTTCGGAGCCGATGCACCTTGCGCCGAACGGATTGGAAGGGCGTGAATACAACGCGGAACGGGTCTATCAGATGCTTCTGTCGGACGCAGATAATTCAGATACAGATGAAAAATGCAGCGGGGCAGGATCAGGTTTACTGCCGGATAAGAATAAGGGACAGACCATTGACCGCCACGATGTCTGGAGGGCGATTACCAATGAAGCAAGGACCCGGGATATCTGGAATAAACGGATTCAGAAGGCTGCTGCAGAATGTAAAGGAGTACATCTGCCGCCATCCATCCGCAAAATTGCAGAGGGATTGCAGCGGCGTTCCAGGGTGGACTGGAAACAGCTGCTGCATGATTTCCTTCAGTATGATGAGTTCGATTATAATTTTTCGCCTCCGGATAGACGTTTTTCAGATGGAGACTACTTTTTGCCTGCGTTTCAAGCTGATGAGGACCGGGGATCTGCCCGTGATATCTGGGTCTGCGTGGATACCTCCGGATCTGTGACGGATCAGGAGCTGAAGGAGGTGATGGATGAAGTGCAGGACGCCATGCGCCAGGCAGGACTTACGGGATTTGTTTCTTTCTTTGATGAATTTATTACAGAACCGGTACCGTTTACGACAGAGGAGGAGTTTGGAGCAATTCCGCCTGTGGGCGGCGGGGGGACAAGCTACCAGCCGATTTTCAGAACGTTAAAAGAATGGTTTTATCTCGATATGCCGAGAGCAATTCTGATCTTTACTGATGGGTATGTGTGTGATTTCCCCAAAGAAGAGAGCGCTATGGAGGTGCCGGTGATCTGGCTGATCAGCAAAGGAGGCAATACGGATGTACCGTGGGGGAAGGTGATTGCACTTTGAGTATAGTTTTGAATTGCCTGATCGGCAGCGCCGGACAGATAGTTTCAATCAGGGTTTCAAGTACGGAAAGTTACAAAGATGATGAAACAAATCATATGGTATAGACTGGGTTTATCAGGAAGGAAAAAATAAAAGGATTCCTGATAACGAATGGTAATTACATATGGGCAGTGCAGATGGCAGTTACTTCGAGTCCGGTTTCGAGGGGTGTGGGTTCGAGTCCCACCAAAACGGCAAGGCTGTTTTGTAGCTTAATGGAGAGAGCACTATGTTCACTGTTATCGCTTTTTCTCCCATATGTGGTTATAAAAGCTGCCGGACCGGCGCGCGGTTCGGCAGCTATAAGGAAAGTAATAACGTGGAGGATTTCTTAATTCCTCTCCGGATACATCTGCCGCAGCGCATTCATCATCAGCCTGAACGTCAGCTCTGCCATATACTGCGGCGTCTCATTGGTATCCGAAGTCAGCCAGGTCTTCACAAGTCCGATACAGCCGGACAGACAGAAGGAATAGGAGTATTTCAGATCCTCAATCGTTTCCGGAAAGGTCTCCCGCAGTACGTTCAGGCTGTGAATGGAGATCAGATTTTCAATCCGGTGTAGAAAGGCGATATCGCCGTTTTCTCCCAGCAAAGCACTGCAGATATCCTTGTTTTCTTCCAGGATTTTAAAGATATCTTCGATGAACGGAAAACTGGATTCGTTAAAGGGGCTTACCGGATGATCGTGGATGGTCTGGCGGATTTCTTCCAGTAATTCTTCTTCAATGGTGGATAACATATTGTAAATATCGGTGTAGTGAAGATAGAAGGTAGAGCGGTTGATATCTACTTCTTCCACCAGCTCTTTGACAGTGATTTCTTTGATGCTTTTCTTCTGCATCAGTTTTGCAAGCCCGGCGCGCAGCTGGGCTTTTGTTCTGCGGGCTCTGCGGTCTGTTTTCGGGGGCATGTCTGTTCTCCTTTCTTTTCATCAGCACAAAAATTAAAAAAATATAAATAATAGATACAAATACATCTGTTTGTCTATTAATGGACAAATCCAGGGAGGATTGCTGGTTGTAAGGTTTTGGCAACTCTAGTATAATGCCGTATGTAAAAATAATCAACATAATATCTATTAAACGATATAAAGTCGTGCAGAATAGAAAGGGGACAGAAACATGCTGAAACGGGAGTGGAAAAATCTGTTAAGCAATAAGATCATGCTGGTTGTGGTGATTGCCGTTATCGCGATTCCCACGATTTATACCACCCTTTTTCTGGGATCTATGTGGGATCCCTACGGCAATACGGATCAACTGCCGGTGGCTGTGGTAAATGAAGACCAGCCTGTAGTATACGAAGGGACTGCGCTGAACATAGGGGAAGAAATGGTGGAAAATCTGAAGGCGGATGCTTCCCTGGATTTTACCTTTACAGACCGGGAAAGCGCGGAGCAGGGGCTGAAAGATGGGAGCTATTATATGGTTATTACCATACCGGAGGATTTCTCTGCCAATGCAGCTACGCTGACAGAGGAAAAACCGGAGAAAATGGAGCTTTTATATGAAACCAATCCGGGAACCAATTACATAGCTTCTAAAATGAGCGAGACAGCCATGCAGAAGATTGAAAGCTCTGTCAGGGAAGAAGTGACCCGGACCTACGCGGCTGCAGTCTTTGATCAGATTCGCGAGGCAGGAGACGGTATGGAGGAGGCGGCAGAGGGTTCCGGAGAACTCCAGGAAGGAGCAGAGGAACTGGCGGCTGGCAATAAGACGATAGAGAGCAATCTGCAGGTGCTGGCGGACAGTACGCTGGAATTCAGAAATGGCAGCAAAACGCTGAAAGAAGGACTGGAAACCTATATGGAGGGCGTGATATCTGCAGATGCAGGCGCCAGCCAGCTTCGTGACGGATCCGCAGAATTAAACAGCGGAACAAAGACCCTGGACGACGGAGCAAAAGAACTGGCGCAGGGAGCAGAAAGCCTGGATAATGGAGCTTCGGCGCTGGAGGAAGGACTCCGGCAGTTAGAAGAGAAAGTACCTGCGCTTTCTGACGGAACAGCTGTCTTATCCCAGGGCTCCGCGCAGCTTGCCGGAGGCATCCGGGAGGCAGGAGAGGGAAGCAGCAGCCTGAGAGCAGGCGCTGAGCAGACGGACAGCAGTCTTGCCAGTCTCAATGAGGGGCTTCAGCAGCTGAGTTCGGCAGCATCCTCCCTTCCCCAGAAGACACAGCAGCTGCAGGAAGGTACGGGTGCGGTTTCTGAAGGAGCAGAGCAGCTCTCCCAGGGACTGGGGATTTTGGAGGAACAGGCAGTTCCGGGGATATCGGACAGTATCGATCAGGTAAATGGAGAGCTTCAAGAGGCGGGAAGCCAGGTGTTCGCCTCTGTCAAAGAAGGCGCCGATCAGTTAAAGAGCAGCGCGGATCAGCTGGCAGCAGCAATCCAGGAAATGGAAGGAAGCTATCTTGAGACAGAAGGCGCCGACCGGGGAATAGAAGCAGCAGAGGAGAGCACAGACTGGAAAGCGGAAGCCACAGAGGAAAGCGCAGACTGGGAAGCGGAAGCCACAGAAGAAGCGGCAGCCTGGGGAGCAGAAGCAGCCGGTGAAGCGGCAGCGCGGGCAGCAGAAGTCCTGGAGGAGAATACACAGGCAGCGGCACAGTTAAAAGAAACCCTTGCGGCAGCAGCGCTGGAAGCACAGGCGCAGGCAGAAGCAGCAGGTGAAGCGGCAGATCAGCTGTCGGCTGTGGAGGGTACGGATGCTTCGTATTTGGACGGACTGCTGCAGGAAGCAGTGGATACAGGAGACGTGGAAGCCATTACAGCGGCTGCCTGGGAAGCAGTGGCGGCTGCACAGCAGAATACTGATGCAGTGAATGAGGCTGCCAGCCGTCTGCAGTCAGCTTCGGAAGCCCTTTGGAACACCAGTAATGCATTGTCTCAGGATCAGGAGATTTTTCAGCAGGCATCCTGGCAGGCAGAGGATCTGGAAGGGGTTACAGGAGGAGTCACGGAAGAGATCACAAATATGATTTCAGAAGAAATCACACAAGGAATCGCAAAAAGAATCACAGAGAGCATCACAGCAAAAGAGCAGAGCCTGAGAAGCATGGAGAGTATCACGGGAAGCATGGAGAGCATTACAGGCAGCATGGAGAGCATTACGGGCAGCAAGGAGAGTGTCATGGGCAGTATGGAAAGTGTCACAGACAGCCTTGCGGCACTGTCAGACGGACTTTCTCAGCTGTCTGCGCAGACAGAGGCAGCAGGCAATCAGTATCTTGCAGGACTGGACAGCGCAATGGTGCAGCTGAAAGATGGGATCAGCACGCAGGTAGGCGGCAGTGTAACACAGCTGAAAGCAGGAGCGGACAGTCTGGCGCAGGGGACCAAAGAAGTGGATGAGGCTGTACAGGAGCTTTCGCAGGCAGCGCCTGCCCTTGCCGGCGGGATCCAAAGCGCAGAGGAAGGTGCCGGTGAGCTGAAAACCCAGGGAACAGAAGCCCTGGTGCAGGGAGCACAGCAGCTGGATGACGGCATCCTGCAGCTGATACAGGGAAGTTCGGCATTGGACAGCGGGATGCAGGAAATGCAGCAGCAGATTCCGGCGCTTTCCCAGGGAGCAGAACAGCTTTCCCAGGGCGCAAAGGAATTGAAGGAGGGAACCGAAAGCCTGGCAGAAGGAGCCGGAGCCCTTGCAGAGGGAACCACAACGGTATCAGCAGGTATGGATACGCTGGCGGCAGGCGCGCAGCAGCTGTCAGAGGGGACTGGGCAGCTTGTGGGAAATAAAGATACGATCCTTGATGGAATTGCCCGGCTGGACGACGGCGCCATACAACTGAGCAGCGGCGCATACCAGCTCCATGACGGAAGCGTGACACTGGGAAGCGGACTGGAAGAACTGAATGCAGGAAGTGAAACATTAAAAGAGGGACTGGCGGACGGCGCAGCGCAGATCCGCGGGACAGCTATGAATGAGGAGACAGAAGACATGTTTGCAGCTCCGGTAAAAACCACAGAGGAGCAGATCACAACCGTGGAGAATAACGGGCACGCTATGGCGCCTTATATGATGTCTGTGGCGCTTTGGGTAGGCTGTATTGCGTTCAGCCTTATGTATCCGCTGACAAAATACAGCGGAAAACTGAAATCAGGCTTTGCATGGTGGGGCAGCAAGGCGTCTGTCCTGTACCTGATCGCTGTTTTGCAGGCAGTGGTGATGGTGGCAATGCTGCATTTCTTTGATGGATTTGAGCCTGCAGAGATGACAAAGACCATAGCAGTGGCATGTCTTGCTTCGGTGGCATTTATGTCAGTGATGTATTTCTTTACTAATCTGCTGGGGAAGGTAGGAAGCTTTTTGATGCTGGTATTTATGGTGATCCAGCTTGCCGGTTCGGTAGGGACTTACCCACTGGAGTTGTCGGGCAGCTTTGTACCATATCTGCATGACTGGGTACCTTTTACCTATACGGTAGAAGCATTCAGAAGCACTATAGCAGGAGGAGAGAGCATTGGGGAAGCAGTTGTTTTCCTGACTGTTCTCTGGCTGGTATTTACAGTCCTGACGATCCTGGAGTTTCAGGTCAGAGCTGTGAAAATAAGAAAAGGAAAACCGCTGGCAGAATCCTGGCTGGAAGAAAAAGGACTGGCGTAAGCGGCGGCGGACAGCAGGAAGCAGGGCATCAGGGGACAGTGATTTTCGCTGTTAGCTTATGCCCTGCAAAATACAGCAATCCCCCGATGCCTCCGCCCAGCGTATTGTAGCACAGGTCTGACAGCTGAAAGGTTCCCAGTCTTAGAAAAAGCTGCAGGAATTCAATGGACAAGGAGCAGAGAAATACGATTCCCATGGAAAGGCAGAAAGTTTTGCCCAGCCGGACTGTCTCGCCAAGCAGACGCTTTCTGAAATTCCAGAACAGCAGGATGGTAAATGGAAGAAACAGGATCAGATTTTCAATGCATTCGGTAGTCAGCACCATTTCTCCGGTTTTGCTGTCTTCTTTATAAATCCACCATCCGCCCATGACATTCGATAAAGGGTTCAGCCACATGTTCCGGTTGACCAGGGTGCGGAAAAGGATCATGGTAATATAGAAAACGAAAAAGAAAAGACGGCGGAATTCGGGATCCCGTCTAAAATGCCGGAGCCAGGTTTTTAAAGCTTCTTTGAATCCATGACCGCCCTCGCAGGCGGAGCTGCGGGCGTAAAGATACAGGAACATAAACAGAACAGACAAAAGGACAGCGAACCAGAAAGGCTGGTAAAGGGCTGTCAGTACATTGGTGATAATAGAACGGATAATCTCTTTCACAGTGTAAGTACCTTTCTTTACAATGAATAAACAAATCAGATAACAGAAGGTTACGGCTTATTTCTGCTGTTTATTTTATGCAGTCTTAAAGAGAAAGTCAAGCTTAAGCAGCGGTTCCGTGTTATTCCCATAGAAAAGCCTGATAGAATGTGCTAATATGAAAAAAGACAAGCGCAGAAAGATCAGGCTTTTTTATTTGAACGGAAGCCTGCTGGGAATGCAGGACGCAGGGGTGATCGAAAAGCGGGAAAGGATGCTATCATGATTACAAAACAGCAGATAAAAAGTCTTTCCAACAGTCATTTTTATGAAAGAGGAAGACAGATATACAATTCAGGATGGATGGTCGAGCGGTTCTCTGTGGAAAAGGACGGAGAGCTGGATTACATTGAGGCACTGGTGACGGGAAGCCGCAATAACACTTACAATGTGAACGTTACATACAATACAGCTGCAGAACAAGTAGAGGATATTGACTGTGACTGCCCGGCTTACGCAGAGTACAGCGGGATCTGCAAGCATTGTGTGGCTGTTCTGCTGGAATACGAAGATTACTGCGACAGGCAGATCAGGATCAGCGCTTATGCAAAAGCTTCGGGAAAGAAAATGTCTGCCATGCTGACGCCCGAGAGATATACAGCCGGAAATAAAACCAAACCGGCAGTGCGGGAAACGGATAAGGAAGTTAAGAAAATTCTGGAACAGGCAAAGCGTATGCAGATTGCCCACATACAGGAACAGGAGATCGGAGGCAAGGTGGAACTGGAGCCTCATCTGACCCTGATTGCCAGTGAGATGAGATTGGCGATTAAGATCGGGATCCGGCATAAATATGTGGTCAAAGATCTCTGGGAACTGGCAGACAACATTGCCAACTGCCGAAACTATTCTTATGGAAAGAATCTGACTTTCGTCCATGCGAAAACAGCCTTTTCAGAAGCATCACAGTCCCTGGTACAGTATATTATGGAATGGGCGCGGGAAAACCGAAAATACTATATGCGCCCGGTCTATTACAGCAGTTTTGGCAGCGGCGCCTATCGTGAAACGTGCAAGGAAATCGTCATGGACAGCTTTGAACTGGAACGTTTTTTAGAGGCATTTCAGGGAGATACCATAGAAGTAAAGAAAAATGCAAAGGAAGAGACCTGGCAGATCATCCGGCAAAGCGGGCAAGTCAAGTTCCGGGTATCCGGTCAGGATGGCGGAGTAGAACTGAAGCTGGAGAACGGAACGGTTTTCGTCGGAAACAAGTACAGGATTTATCTTCAGAATAAAAAAATCTGTCTGGTTCCCAGAAATCCCGATACCCTGTATGATAATTTCCTGGAAATATTGGAAAACAGAATGGACAGAACGCTGTTTGTGCAAAAAGAGGACCTGCCGTTCTTCTGTAAAGAGATTCTATCTGAGGTCAAAAATCAGATGGATCTGGTCAAAAGAAACTTTAAAGAAGAAAATTATATCCTGCCGGATGTTTCTTTTGAAATTTATCTGGACAAGCCGCAGAAACAGTATATTACCTGCCAGATCCTGGCAGTATACGGAGAGAAAAAATATAATGTGGCACAGGAGCAGGAGGACAGAGAGAAGAGAGACTGGATCCGGGAAGAGGAAGTACGGAAGCAGGCAGAGCTGTGGTTCAATGCCTTTGATTCAAAAGAAAACCTTTTCGTTCTGGCAGAGGACGAAGAAAAGCTGGTGCAGTTTTTTATCGAGGGACTGCAGAAGTTCCACAGTCTGGGGGAAGTGTTTATTTCCGATCAGCTTAAGAAAGTCAAACTGCGCACCGTCCACTCTGTAACAGCAGGAGTTTCTCTTTCCGGAAATCTGCTGGAGCTGAAAATGTCTGTGGATGATCTCTCACCGGAGGAAGTGGCGGCAGTGATCTCTGCTTACCATAAAAAGAAGCGGTATTACCGGTTAAAAGATGGAGATATCCTGGATCTGGCAGACGAGAAGCTGCAGGATCTGTATGAACTGACCAGCAGGCTGGGACTTCAGGAAAAGGAACTGAAAAGAGAGCAGATAGAACTTCCGGGATGCCGGGCGCTCTATGTGGACGAACAGCTTCATGCCGGAAAGCATGTGAAGATCTGGGAAAATGAAGAGATGAAAGAGCGGATCCTTTCCATGGGAGAGGAGCGGGAAGCCAGGTGGAAAGTACCGGAAGCTCTGGAGCGGCAGCTCCGTGATTATCAGAAAACAGGCGTCCGCTGGATCAGCAGGCTGAAGGAATGCGGATTCGGCGGAATTCTGGCAGACGACATGGGGCTGGGAAAGACGCTGCAGGTCATTGCCTTTCTGGCAGCACAATTTGCAGACAAAGAGGAGAAATTCTGCAGAACGCTGATCGTCGCTCCGGCTTCCCTGGTCTATAACTGGCAAAGTGAGCTGGAGCGCTTCGCGCCGGAGATACCGGTAAGAGTGCTGACCGGGACTGTGGAGCAAAGAGAAGAAATGATCCGTCAGTCTGGAAAGAGAGAAGTGCTGCTGACTTCCTACGATCTTTTAAAGCGGGATATCCGCTTTTATGACGGGGCGGCATTTTCTAATGAAATTATTGATGAAGCGCAGTACATTAAAAATCACACCACACAGGCATCGAAAGCCGTCAGACGGGTGAAAGCAGAATTTCACCTGGCTCTGACAGGAACGCCGGTGGAGAACCGCCTCAGCGAGCTGTGGAGTATTTTTCAATACCTGATGCCCGGATTTTTCGGGAATTACCAGGCGTTCAGAAAAGAGTTTGAACTGCCGGTGCTCCGCCAGGAAGAGGAAGCGGCGCAGCGGCTGCAGAAGCTGATTCGTCCCTTCCTTCTGAGAAGACGGAAGAAAGACGTGCTCAAGGAGCTGCCGGATAAAATAGAAAAGGATACCTATATCAAGCTGGAAACAGAACAGCAGCAGCTCTATGACGCCCATGTAAAGCGGCTGCGTCTGTTTTTGGAAAAGCAGAATGAGGAAGAATTCAAAACGTCCAAAATCGCCGTGCTTGCTGAGCTGACAAAACTGCGGCAGCTCTGCTGCTGTCCGGGGCTGCTTTATGAGGATTATCTGCCTATTTCCGCAAAGGAGCGGCTGTGTCTGGAGCTGGTGCAGCACGCGGTAGAGAGCGGGCATAAGGTCCTGATTTTTTCTCAGTTTACTACCATGCTGGAGCAGCTGTGCAAACGGCTGGAACAGATGAAGGTAAAGTATTACCTGCTGACAGGTTCCACATCCAAGGAAAAAAGAAAGGAAATGGTACAGGCTTTTCAGGAAGATGAAATCCCGGTTTTCTGTATTTCCCTGAAAGCAGGCGGCACCGGGCTGAATCTGACGGCGGCGGATATTGTCATTCATTATGATCCCTGGTGGAATCTGGCTGTTCAGGAGCAGGCAACAGACCGGACGCACAGGATCGGACAGGAAAATGTGGTCAGTGTCTATCGGCTGATCGCAAAGGATACGATTGAAGAAAATATCATCCGGCTGCAGAATAAGAAACGGGAGCTGGCAGACAGCATTTTGAAGGGAGAAGGAATGAGCAGAGCAAGCTTCAGCAGAGAGGAATTGCTGCAATTGATCGGTGGAGGAGAGTAAGATTTTCGGGCAGAATGCGGATACTTGAAAAAATGGAACGATTAAAAATAAAATAAGAAGTATTAAGAAATGTTTTGGAGTGCAGACATGGTTTTGATTTTGTCGGAGAATGGAAATCTTTGCAAAAATCAGAACCATGTCTGTTTTAACAAAATAGATTTGTTGAAGCTAAGAAGATGTTTTTTTGCGATAATGAGATGGAGGGTATTCAGTCACTCGTTTAAAGACTTTGAAAAAATGAGATTCATATTCAAATCCCAAAAGGCAGGCAATATCTTTATAGGGCAGATCGGTGGAAGAAATCAGTTCAACCGCTTTGTTGATTTTATACTGTTCTATATAGCGGTGAGGGCTTATCCCTAAATCTTTTTTAAAGTATCGATAGAGCTGAGCTGTGCTGATATTGCATTCCTCTGCCAGATCAGTCACAGTAATGGGAAGATTATAATGGCTTGCCACAAATCTTTTTGATGTATCCACATAGCTGGCATTAAAGACTTTCAGCATAGATGTGGATGCGGTAAATAGACTGACCATTTCATAAAAAAACATCAGAAGCCTTTCTTGACTGGTTTCTTTTCTTTGGATTTCAATGTACATATTTTCAAAGCACTTTATGATATCTAAATTACCTTTGTTCAGCAATATGGGATGTTCATATTTTATTCCTAGTCTGTCTACAAAATAAGCAGCTTTATTTCCGTTGAATCCTATCCAATATGCGTTCCAAGGATGGGAAAAAGAAGCCTGATAAAATACGGTTGTATTAGGAAATACCAAAAATAAATCGTTTTTCTTCAGAGTGTATATTTTAGAATTTACTTTATAGGTTCCTTCTCCTGAGATAACATAATGTAGAATAAAAAAATTTCTCTGATTATAACCGTTTGTATACCCAGGAGTGTTTTGGGAATATCCGATGTTATTGATCACAATATCTAAATCTTCACAGAAAGAACCAGGTGCTACATAAAAATCATGTCCTATCATAACAGACCTCCCATTTTTATATTATTTCATCTATTTTACATTAATAAATTAATAGAAGCAAGAACAAGAATGATATATTTTGATAAAATATGAATGAAATATATAATAAAATGAAAGATATAACAATGGAAAAAGAATTTTGAAACTGTTACTATATTTATAGAAAAAAAGCAAGAGAATATATAAATAAATGGTAAAAATATCCAATAATGTCGACGCTTTTGGATGAATAGAAAGGAGCGGTGAAAGGAGAAATAAATGCTTGCTTTTTGGTGACTGCAAAAAATGTTTAATAAAGAGGAGAAGTTTGTATGAAAAAAGAACTATGTATGTGTACGGCCGCTATGTTATTAGCAGCGTCGATGTTATCTGGATGCGGAGACACGAGCAGCGAAGATCAGGAAAGTAAAAATGAAGATAAAGCAAAAGTTACTATGGCGGTATGGACGTCAGGAGCAGCCAGCAGGTATGAACAAATTGCGGAAAGTTTCAATGAATCCCATGAAGATATAGAGTTTTCTATAGAAATGCAGTCAGGAGATTATAATCAATACCTGGGGAATAAAAAGGCAGCGGAAGATCTTCCGGATCTATTTTATCTTAGCTCTTATACACAGCTGCAGGAATTTGCTGCCAGTGGTTCTCTGGCGGATTTAAGTGATCGTCAGTTTGCAGATGAAATCTATGATCATGCAAAAGATGCGGTAACTTATGATGGGAAGATCTACGGCTTTCCAGAAATGTATGAATATTGGGGAATTCTTTATAACTATGATTTATTCCAACAGGCTGGTATCACTGAAGTACCGAAAACCTTTGATCAGATGAAAGAAGTCTGTGAAAAGCTGGAAGCTGCCGGAATTATACCTTTTTCTGCCATGTATAAAGAAGCGTGGCCAATAGGACAGGAGTTCTGTGCGCTTCAAGGTGGGGCCATTGATAATGGAAATGCACAATCCATCAAGACTTGGATCCAGGATATTAACCAAGGAAATGGCAGTTTTGAGGTAGATGGAAGTGATAGAGTTTTTGAATTTATTGACTTGCTGAAGCAATATTCGGGAAATAATTATATGGATGCAGATTCCTCCACGGGTTATGATACCTTTGCCAATGGAAGAGCTGCTATGAACTTCCTTTCAGACGCAGCTCTGATCGGGGTCAGCAATATTACTACAGAACTGGATATCGGTTACTTTGCAGTGCCCATGACGGATAATCCGGAAGACCCCCAGTTAGTAGGAGGACCCACTAATGCAATTGTAGTAAATGCAGATAGTAAAAACCAGGAAGCAGCTATGGAAGTCCTTGACTGGATCAGCAGCGGAGAGGAAGGGAGCTGGCTTACTATTGCGGAAGGATACTACGGAGCGCCTTTGGCCTGTCTGGATTATGAAGCTCCAGAGGAAGTCACAAGCCTTCGTTATTATCAGGATTTGATGGAATATATAGACAGCGGCAGGACAAGATCTACCTTGTTTAATGAGCTATTAACGGGAGCTTCTGATGAAATCGGAAACATTGTCCAGGGCTATTATGCAGATATGAAGGATCAGGCACAGACATTGGAAGAGCTGGACAGTAAGTTCAGAGAAATGGCAGCTCAATAATTCTTGCTGCAGGGCTGTGCAGTTCGACAGTCCTGCAGCTTTGCTTATGATTGGAGGGAAATAGTTTATATGAATAGTCTGACTTATAAAAAACGCAGAAAGTTTTATACTCTTTTTATTCTCCCTGCCTTTTTCATTTATACATTCAGTCTTGCGGGACCTTTGATTTTTGGAACAATTCCTTCATCCTTGTTTGAGTGGAATATTATGAAAGGGGTACATGAATTTATTGGGCTGGAAAACTTTATAAATCTTTTTCATGATAGAGAATTTTTGCGATCTATAGTGTTTACTTTTGCACTAGCGATAGTGACAGTCTTGGTATCTAATGTCTTGGGATTTCTGACAGCTTCTGTGGTAAATGATAAGATTTACTGTAAGTCTGTAGTGAGGGCGTTTTTCTTCATACCTAACATTATCAGTGGCGTTATGGTTGCCATGCTGTGGACCTTTATTTTTCAGAAGGTTACACCAGCAGTAGGACAATTGCTGAATTCTCCTGCTATTGAAAATTTCAGCTGGTTCAGCAGAGGCAGCAGTGCCTTTTGGGCAGTGTGTATTGTCAGTGTGTGGCAGGGAATGGGTTTTCTAATGATTCTTTATCTAACCGGGCTACAAACACTGCCATCGGATGTGCTGGAGGCTTCGCAGCTGGATGGCTGCACAGGTGTGTCTCAGATTTTGCGCATTAAACTTCCACTTTTAATGCCAACCATTACAATCAACCTATTTATATCTATTGCCAATGGATTTAAGGCATTTGATATTATTTACGCTTTAACCCAGGGCGGTCCTTCTAAAACGACCCAGACGGTTGCTTTGAACTTGTATGATGATGCGTTTAGTAAATTTAATATGGGGTATGCATGTGCGAAATCTGTAGTGCTGTTTCTTATTATTATTTTTATTACAGGGATTCAAATGGGGATTACGAGGAAGAAGGAGGTGCAGGCATAATGGCACACAGAAGACACACAGGAAAGATATTGGCAACATTATGTATGTTGTGCATCGGGTTGATCTTTTTTATGCCAGTGATGTGGACTTTTATGAATTCCATTAAGGAGAGTGCAGCAATTTCGGAGAATTTTCTCGCTCTTCCTACCTCGCTTTATCTTGAAAATTTTGTGGAAGCTATTGACAGGATGCACTTTTTTACTGCGTTGAGAAATTCTTTGGTGATTGCGGTATGTGCTACAGTATGTGCGGTGTTTGTCTCTTTCTTAGCAGCATATGGGATCTCGCATTTGAAGGGAAAACTGGGAAATGGCTTTTATATGTATTTCGTATTAGGACAACTGATTCCCTTTCATGTGGTTATGGTTTGTATTTCTGTTATGGCAACAAAAGTGCATCTGACCAATTCTTTGCTGGGGATTATCTTATTGGACACAGGATTTTTCTCAGCATTTGGCGTATTGACTTTTGTAGGTTTTTTAAAAAGCGTGCCTTTTGAATTGGAAGAGGCAGGAATGATCGATGGATGCGGTCCGGTGAAAACTATGCTGAATATTGTATTTCCACTTGTGAAGCCGGCTACGGTTACTTTGGGAGTGCTTTTCTTCCTATGGTCATGGAATGATTTTCTTCTTCCAAGTATTTTGATTAGTGAAACAGATCTAAGACCATTAACGGTAAATTTGTATATGTTTAAAGGGGCCACCAGTACAGAATGGAATTTGTTTATTGCGGGACTGACCATGTGCATTATACCTACCATTCTTTTGTATATCGGGGCGCAGAAATACATTACCAGTGGTTTGACACTTGGTGCGCTTAAATGAAAAACATCAGAAAATGAGAAAGAGGAGATTACAGTATGCTATATAAGGTAGAGGCACTTGAAGAGAATCTTTGGGCAATTAACGAGATAAATAAAACGATTATGTATTTTATTTGCGGTGAAGAAGCGGTGCTGCTGATAGATACCGGACTGGGGCTGACGCCTTTAAAGGAGGTTATAAAAGAGTACTGTGGGAACAAAAAGATTATTGTTGTGAATACACATAGTCATTTAGACCATAATAGCGGAAATAACCAGTTTGATAAGGTTTATGTGGGGAGATTTGATGAGCCTTATGCCCATGAAATTATGGGGAGCCAGATGAAAGAAATGGGGAAAAGAATGTTTTTTGAGAATAATGCGGCGGCATCTCAGATAAATTTAGATACCTGGAAACCAGGACCGGCTAAGCAAATAAAGACTTTGAAAACAGGAGACATTTTTTCTATTGGTGGATATGATTTGGAAGTTTTGGAGGTTCCCAGTCATACATTAGGATCAATCGTTCTGATAGAGAAAAAAATGGGGTGGATGTTTTCAGGGGATATTTTTCTGACTTGGGGAGTTTGGGGACATCTTTCGGATTATAAATCGGCAATGTCCGTATCCTTAAAGGTATATGGGGAAAGTGTCCATAATTTATTAAAATACACACCATATTTAAAAACCATATTTCCTGCACATGGAATGGCGCAGGGAAATCCAGAGGGCTGTAGTGAATATAGGATTACACCACAGGTTATCGATATCTACGACAAAGGAATTGCCGAAATTTTGTCAGGGATCAGAAGTGGAAAAGATTATACAGCAGAATTTGCGCAGGGAAAGATGGAGACATTTTCAATAGGGGGGATTCTGTATAATAAAGAAAGAATGGATTGAACATCAATTAATAAGGTCTTTTATGTGTGTAAACAAGAAATAAGATCTTTAAATAAGACCAGAGGCAGCTGTGAATTTTTCTTCCAGTTACCTCTGGTTTCTAAATTGTTAAAATTACTTTAATCCGTAAGATTTACACAATCTT
>NHCFC00100__coassemble_1523_pt1 | contig 26866 bp, 20 predicted proteins | sample NHCFC00100__metabat2_low_PE_019 | metagenome-assembled genome bin NHCFC00100
CCTATTTCTGTCAGAAGATTTTTATAATTCAGGACGGAACTGCTGTCCCGGATTTTTTTTGGCTCTGCCAGCGGTTCCTGACGGAAGATCTCAATCATAAGTCCGGTGAGCAGACAGGCGGCTTTGGCATCGTAGAAAGGTTTTTGCTCCTTCAGCTCTTTTTTTATGGTTTCATAGACCTCAAAGACAGGCAGGGGGTGGGAGATCACCGGCGATGCCAGCTGGAACTCTCTGGCGGACAGACCGGTCAGAAGAGACGCGTCAAACATCAGGATCCCTGTGATGCTGTCTGCCGCGGCTTTGATGTAATGGATCTCTCCGCTGTTGATAAAGGCACAGTCGCCTTCGAGAAGGTCATAAGCCGTGTTGCTGTGGGAAACGGTCACTTTCCCAGACCGCGCGCAGATCAGCTCACATTCCAGGTGCCAGTGGGGAAGATTATGCAGGTTTCTGTATTCACCAGCCCAGATGCGGGCTTTTCCCGTACTGTCTCTCTGCTCAAAATTTGCCAGCATATTGCCGTCCTCCTTTTACATTTTACAGAATTTATTGTATATATAATAAAAAAAATTTGTCTGTCCGAAACAGGCAGTATTTTCGGAGCAGGCTTCTTGTAATTTACTTTAGCAGAAAAGTGAATAAATGTCCAGAAACGGACAATAGATATCTTTCATTTTCCTCAGGGTAAGCTATACTGGAATTATACCAAAGTACGTTTCAAGGAAAATGCAAGGAGGACAAAAAAATGTTGGAAATGAAAAATTATCAGTTCTGGTTCTGTACAGGTTCTCAGGATCTGTACGGTCAGGAATGCCTGGATCATGTGGCAGAGCACTCCAAAATTATGGTGGACAGACTGAACAAGTCCGGGATCCTTCCCTATGAAGTGGTGTGGAAACCGACACTTCTGACGAATGCTATGATCCGTCAGACCTTTAACGAGGCAAATGCAGATGAGAACTGCGCAGGCGTGATTACCTGGATGCATACCTTTTCACCTGCAAAATCCTGGATCCTGGGACTTCAGGAATACAGGAAACCGCTGCTGCACCTGCACACACAGTTTAACAGAGAGATTCCCTATGACACCATTGACATGGATTTTATGAATGAAAACCAGGCGGCTCATGGAGACAGAGAATATGGACATATCGTAAGCCGTATGGGAATCGAGCGTAAGGTCATCGTAGGATTCTGGGATGACAAGGATGTTCAGGAAAGAATCGCTTCCTGGATGAGAACTGCGGTAGGCGTGATCGAAAGCAGCCACATCCGTGTCATGAGAGTGGCAGACAATATGCGCAACGTAGCCGTAACAGAAGGAGATAAGGTAGAAGCCCAGATCAAATTCGGCTGGGAAGTTGACGCTTATCCGGTCAATGAGATCGCTGAGGCAGTGGAAGCTGTTTCCAAGGCAGATACAGACGCTCTGGTAGAAGAATACTACAGCAAATACGACATTCTCCTGGAAGGAAGGGATCCGGAAGAATTTAAGAAGCATGTGGCAGTACAGGCACAGATCGAGATTGGTTTTGAGCGGTTCCTGGAGGAAAAGAATTATCAGGCGATCGTTACTCATTTCGGCGACCTGGGCGCTTTAAAACAGCTTCCGGGACTGGCAATCCAGCGTCTGATGGAAAAAGGCTATGGATTCGGCGGAGAAGGCGACTGGAAGACCGCAGCCATGGTGCGCCTGATGAAGATCATGACCCAGGGCAAGAAGGACGCAAAGGGAACTTCCTTTATGGAAGATTATACATACAATCTGGTTGCAGGAAAAGAAGGCATCCTGGAAGCCCATATGCTGGAAGTATGCCCCACCATCGCAGACGGTCCTATCAGCATCAAATGCCAGCCTCTTTCCATGGGTGACAGAGAAGATCCGGCAAGACTGGTATTTACCTCCAAGACCGGAAAAGGTATCGCTACCTCTCTGATCGACCTGGGCGACAGATTCCGCCTGATCATCAATGATGTAAACTGCAAGAAAGTAGAGAAAGATATGCCTAAGCTTCCGGTAGCAACCGCTTTCTGGACACCGGAACCAAACCTTCAGACAGGAGCAGAGGCATGGATCCTGGCAGGCGGCGCTCATCATACCGCATTCTCCTATGACCTGACTGCAGAGCAGATGGGAGACTGGGCAGCAGCCATGGGAATCGAAGCTGTTTACATTGATAAGGATACCAATATCCGTACCTTTAAAAACGAGCTCCGCTGGAACGAGGCAGCTTTCCGCCTGAAACTTTAATCCCCGGCACCTGAGATGATTTCGGAAAAACGGTGGAAATCACAAGTTTATAAATCTGGAACCTACAGCCGCAGAACTGTGCAGACAGCTCTGCGGCTGTAACAATTCACCAAAAAATCATAGAGTTTTCCCCTGGTTTAGTTGATATTTTTGTGAAAATCCTGTATGATTAGGAATAGAAAGTTTCAAAATCGTGTTGAGAGAATACCAAAGGAGAACAGAATATGATTTCAAGTCAGGTAATACAGAAGACGCTGGACGAATTAAGATCAATTACCAGAATAGATTTATGTGTGATGGACATTGACGGAAAAGTAAATTCCACCACCTTTTCCGTAGAAGGTGAAGATTTCGGAGATGTGAGAAGCTTTGTGGACTCTATGGCAGACAGCCAGGTGATCAAAGGCTACCATTTTTTCAAGATTTATGACAACCAGTCAGTAGAATATGTACTGATCGCAAAAGGCGGAAGTGAGGACGCCTACATGATCGGACGCGTGGCAGTGGCGCAGATCCAGAATCTGATCGTAGCCTATAAGGAACGGTTTGATAAATCCAATTTTATCCAGAACCTGATCCTGGACAACCTGCTTTTAGTAGATGTGTACAATCGGGCAAAGAAGCTGCACATCCCGGTGGAAGCAAAGCGGGTAGTCTTTCTTATTGAGACCAAGAATGAGAAAGATCAGGATTCTATGGAGATCCTGAAAAACCTTTTCATTTCCAGAACCAGCGATTTCATCACAGCCATTGATGAGAAAAATATTATTATTGTAAGGCAGCTGGAGGAAAGCGACGATTATGAGAGCATCGAGGAGATCGCCAGGATGATCGTGGACATGCTCAATGCCGAAGCCATGTCCCAGGTCCGTGTTTCCTACGGCAATATGATCCATGAGATCAAGGATGTCTCCCGTTCCTATAAAGAAGCGAAAATGGCGCTGGATGTAGGCAAGATCTTTTATGTAGAGAAAAATATCGTGGGATACAACAATCTGGGCATTGGGCGCTTGATCTACCAGCTTCCCATGCCGCTGTGCGAGATGTTTATGAAGGAAGTATTCGGCGGAAAACTGCCGGAGTCCCTGGATGATGAGACCCTCAATACCATCAACAAGTTCTTTGATAACAACCTGAACATCTCAGAGACCTCCAGACAGCTGTTCCTTCACAGGAATACTCTGGTCTACAGGCTGGAGAAGATCCAGAAGAGCACAGGGCTTGACATCCGTGTATTTGACGACGCGCTGACCTTTAAGATTGCGCTGATGGTGTCCAGCTATATGGAATTCATGAAAAAGCAGGATTAAGACAAACAGGCGGTGTGCAGAAACGCACCGTCTGTCCTTTTAAAAACCGATTGTATTATTGTATGCAATTAATTTACTTTGATAAAATACTTGCTTTTTAAAGCAATAAAATTTATAATGGTAGAAGATATTTTCAGCAAAAATCAGGAGGAATGTTATGATTAAACTTTATGAAGGCGGCACATGGCTTTTAAATGGAACAGAACTGATCGCCGACGGACCGGAAGCGGCAGCGGCTGTGGAACATAAAACAGGAAAAAAAGCAGACAGGCAGGAGGCGGCAAGAAATACCATCGCCTATTCCATTCTCCAGGAGCACAATACCTCCGGCAATATGGACAACCTGCAGATTAAATTTGATAAACTGACTTCTCATGATATTACTTTCGTAGGCATTATCCAGACTGCCAGGGCGTCAGGGCTTGAGAAATTCCCTATTCCCTATGTATTGACTAACTGTCACAATTCTCTGTGCGCAGTCGGTGGTACCATTAACGAAGATGACCACATGTTCGGACTGACCTGTGCCAAGAAGTACGGCGGCGTGTATGTACCGCCTCATCAGGCAGTTATCCACCAGTTCGCAAGAGAAATGCTCGCCGGCGGCGGCAGGATGATCCTTGGATCAGACAGCCATACCCGCTATGGAGCTCTGGGAACTATGGCAATGGGAGAAGGCGGTCCCGAGCTGGTAAAGCAGCTGCTGGGAAGAACCTACGACATCAAATGTCCGGAGGTCATCGGCGTATATCTGACCGGCAGCCCCGTGCCCGGCGTAGGTCCCCAGGACGTGGCTCTGGCGATCATCGGCGCGGTCTTTGCCAACGGTTATGTGAAGAATAAGGTGATGGAATTTGTAGGACCCGGCGTTGCGAACTTAAGCGCGGACTTCCGGATCGGCGTGGATGTTATGACAACGGAGACCACCTGTCTCTCTTCTATCTGGAAGACCGATTCTGTCATCAAAGAATTCTATGAGACTCACGGAAGAGCAGAGGATTACAAAGAGTTAAATCCAGGGCAGGTGGCTTATTATGACGGTATGGTTTATGTGGATCTGAGTCAGGTAAGACCTATGATCGCTATGCCGTTCCACCCCAGCAATACCTATACCATTGAAGAACTGAACAGCAACCTGATGGATATCCTGGACGATGTGGAGAAAAAAGCCCAGATCAGCCTGGACGGTAAGATCCCGTATACCTTAAAGGATAAAGTCAGAGACGGAAAGCTGTATGTAGAGCAGGGAATCATCGCAGGCTGCGCCGGCGGCGGATTTGAAAATATCTGTGACGCTGCCGATATCCTGAAAGGCGCCAGCATTGGTTCAGACGCCTTTACCCTGAGCGTATACCCGGCAAGTACGCCGATCTATATGGAACTGGCAAAGAACGGAGTGCTGGCGGATCTGATCCAGACAGGCGCAGTGGTTAAGACTGCTTTCTGCGGACCGTGCTTCGGCGCCGGAGATACCCCTGCCAACAATGCGCTGAGTATCCGTCACTCCACCCGAAACTTCCCCAACAGAGAGGGATCCAAGATCCAGAACGGACAGATTTCCTCGGTAGCGCTTATGGATGCCCGCTCCATCGCGGCTACAGCTGCAAATAAAGGCTGCCTGACACCGGCTACCGAATATGCGGGAGAATACAGAAAACCAAAATATTATTTTGATAAGGCGATCTATGAAAATCGTGTATTTGACAGCAAAGGCATCGCAGATCCCAGCGTGGAGATCCAGTTCGGTCCCAATATCAAGGACTGGCCGGCAATGCCTGCACTGACAGAGAATCTGGTGCTGAAGGTAGTTTCTGAGATCCATGACCCGGTTACTACCACAGACGAGCTGATTCCGTCCGGCGAGACTTCTTCTTACCGTTCCAATCCGCTGAAGCTGGCTGAGTTTGCCCTGTCCAGGAAGGATCCGGATTATGTAGGTCTGGCAAAAGAGGTTCAGACTGCGGAAATCGCAAGAGAAAAAGAAGAATGCCCGGCATGTGCCCTGGAAGAATTAAATCCGGTATGGTTTAAGATTAAGGAAGCTTTTCCAGAGTCAGACCGTTATACAACCGGTATCGGAAGCACCATCTTCGCAGTAAAGCCCGGCGACGGTTCTGCCAGAGAACAGGCGGCTTCCTGCCAGAAGGTTCTGGGAGGCTGGGCAAACATTGCCAATGAATATGCCACCAAGAGATACCGCTCCAACCTGATCAACTGGGGTATGCTTCCCTTCCTGATCCCTCAGGGAGACCTGCCCTTTAAGAAAGGGGACTATCTGTTCATTCCAAAGATTCGGGAAGCGGTCGAAGCAGGAAAGACAGAGGTTCAGGCATATGTAGTAGGAGACACGCTGGAAGAGTTCACCCTGGGGCTGGGAGAAATGACAGCAGATGAGAGAGAGATCATCCTGGAAGGATGCCTGATCAACTACTACAGAGCAGGAAAATAAATAAGAAAAACAACATAGAAAAGAGCATGAAAAAAGGTTCCGGCACACGGATTTGTGTGCGCGGAACCTTTTTTAATGCTTTATTTTATCTAATACTTTCCGTACAGGAGAAGTCATTTTCCAGCAAGTGGAATTGATCACGGTATCCAGAGAAGCTTCGGCATACTTTAGATTCTGGGAAAGCTGTTCTGCCTGTGCCGCAAGGGCGGCGTTCTGTTCTTCCAGTCTCCTGTTATCAGCCTCCAGCCGCTGCTTATTTTCCAGGAGCGCCTGATTGCTTTGGCTCAGACTGTGATTCCAGTCTGACAGCTGGTTGTTGTCAGAAAGGAGCTTTTTATTATCTGCCAAAAGGATTTCGTTGTCAGCCAGTACCTTTTTGATGTTATAAACAGCATCCTGGGTAAAAGGATCATAGAAAAGGGAATTTCCATTATCCTTATAATAATCCACAGGTGTGTAGTGGTATGTGCGGATCAGTACGTCCGCGGTCAGTTCTTTCTCAAAAAGTCCGGCAAGGCGCCGCAGACCCAGGATCGGCTGCCGCCTGCCGCCGATAGAGAAGCCATCCAACAGAAGAAATGCCTTTTCACATTCCAGCTCCTCCGGTGAAGCGGCATCCTTTTTGCGGAAAAAACCGCCAAAGGCAGAGCAGAAAAGAGAGGGCTCCAGATCATCGAAAAAGGTTTCCCGTATCATCATATATTCATTATAGAAACGTATGGTATCCGTCTCGGACTGGGAACTGGTATTTTTCTTATCTGTGTGGACGAACCGCCTCAGCTTTGTCAGAGGTTCCTCCAGCAGATACAGAGGATAACGCTTGACAATGCGCACCCAGTAGTCAAAGTCATGAAGCTGCCGATAGGCAAGACGGAAGCCTCCGGTTTCCTTCATAACAGAAGTTTTCATCAGCACGGAAGAGTGGGTAAAGCGGTTCCCCTCAGTGAAGAAAAAGCGAAGCAGCTTTTCCTGGGACATATTGGGCTGATTGAGAAGCTCATAGAGGAAACGGACGTTTTCCATTTCATTGATGGAGTTTCCGTATTCGTCGATCAGGTCTGTTCCGGTAAAGCAGATCTGACAGCCAGCGGCTTTCTCCATATACGCCAGCTGCCGTTCCAGCTTCTGCAGGTCCCACAGATCATCGCTGTCTATTCTGGCAAGGTATTCCCCTTCTACTTTAGAAAATCCATAATTGGTCGCATAGGAGATATGCATATTTTTTTCCATGGGATAATATTCAATCCGGTCATCCTTTTGGGCATATCTGCGGATGATCTCCGGGGAGGAATCCGTGGAGCCGTCATCCACAATGAGAAACTGCAGGTTTCTATAGGTCTGATTCAGCACACATTCGATGCTCTGTGCAATCAGATCTTCCTGGTTATAATTCACCATTAAGACAGAAATGCGTGGGGTTTCCATAGTGTTCTCCTTTACCGAATTTATTGCAGCGCCATAAATCTGCTTAACACAGCGGCACAGGCGGCGCGGCTGGATTTACCCTGCGGGTCGATGGCTCCTGTGCTGCCCTGCCCGGTGATGATCTTCTTTGCCACAGCCCACTGCATGGCTTCTTTTGCAAAACCGCTGACCTTAGAAGCGTCCGGAAATCCAGAGAGATTGTTTCTGGCGGAGGTGTCCATTCCGCAGTATTTTGCATAGCGGTACAGCATGGTGACCATCTGCTCCCTGGTGAGGGAATCCACAGGACCGAATCTGCCGTTTTCATATCCGGTGATCACAGAGACACTGTTTGCCCAGATCACAGGACTGGTATAAAACTGTCCGTCCCCTACATCGGGAAAGACCTTTTTATAGGAAACCGAAGGGCTTCCTGCCATCCGGTATAAGGTCGTGGCAAAGTGGGCGCGGCTTAATGTAGTCGCCGGTTCAAAACGTCCGTTGTCCATACCGGTCATGATACCCTGGTTTTTCATATCTGCCACAACATCATAGTACCAGGAACCGGGATTGACATCGGGGAACGGGGAGGTTTGGATGCTGACGTCGCTGCCCTTATTTACAATGGTGATGTAATCTGCGGAAATAAAGGCGTACATGGTGCCGATGTTGTAGTTTCCGCTGGAAGTATTTACGGCAGTACGCTTGCTGTTTAATACCGGATCGCTCTGGATGCGGTAAAATCCGTTTTCCGGAGAGGATTTCATGATCAGGACAGAAGAGCTTACCTGAGAGCCTGTTTTATACAGGACAGTGGAGCTGGCAGAGCTCTGGGAACGCACATTGACGTCTGTAGAGCTGGCCTTGATCCCGATGGTGTATCTGCCGGCATCACTGCCGCCGCAGCGGCTGTCCAGCTGCCAGGCAACGGCTGCCGCTTTCTCGCCCCAGTAGGGGTCGGAGGCATATTTTACATTTATGCCGCTGGCTTTATTTCCCAGGAATCCTCCAAAGTACCGCCAGTCAGTGCTGTCCAGGTATCCCTTGGACATCCAGGTCTCAGAAAACTGACGGACACATTCATCAACGCTTGAAAAGTAGGAAGCTTTGTCCGGATCCGCATCAATGGCGTTAAGACCGAACAAATTATTTCTGTTGACCGCATAATCACTTTTTCCCCAGCCGCTTTCATTGGCGGCAACACCGGTCATCAGCAGGGCATTGGTTCCATATGTATTCTGGTATTTTACCATAATAGAGCCGATGTTATTCATTTTGGACCCTGAGGAATTTGCCAGGGCGTTTACCGCTGAGCTTAAGGTGTTGGCAGAATAACTGGTGGTGCTGCGCAGCGGGAGATACTGAAAGTAATTGTAATAAGGATTGGAAGCGTTGACCGCGTGGCTCCTGGTCCCTGTCTTATAATCTGTCTGCATGTTTCCATAATTAGAAGCGGTGTAGAAGTAGTGACCGTCATAGCTGTAGTATTTGGTCCCTTCAGACAGATAGGTAGGCGCGTAACCGTTTCTCAGCACACTGGGATAAGCGTCCTTTTTTATATTGGTGGTTACATAATGGTAAAGCCATCCGCCGGATACTTTGTAATAGCTGACAGAAGAAGCAGCAGAAGCCTGCACCACCTGAACCTTGGAAGCGGAGACAACCCCGGTTACGCCGGAAAGCATGAATTTCACGTTGTTGGAGCTGTCCCTGCCGAGATAGGCGGCATCGGCGCCGTACTGCCCGCTTACATAGCCGGAAGCGCCTGTGACAGTATCGGTATATTGGGTCACGGCGTTTGAACCGGTATTAAAGTTTACAAGATATCCTTCCAGAGCAGAGGCTGCGTAAGCTGCAGGCGCGGAGGATTCATCATACTGGTCAGCCATTGGCAGATCCTCGACGGCGCCGTCCTCTGCTTCTACCTCATAAGTATTCCCATTTTCATCCATGGCAGTCAGGGGTGTGGTTGACTGGTCCCGTTCCCCATAGAAGCCTTCCGGGGTCTCGTCTGCCCGGACAGCAGAAGCCGTGCAGAAAATCCCTGCCAGCAACAGGCAGAATACCCCTAAAGCGAAAGGTCCTTTTGTTCTTTTGTTCATTATAACCTCCTTAAGTTATGTACATCTTACAGGCAAAATAGCTTTGCCTCATATCCTAGAGTGATTAAAAGAATTACTTTTTGCGCATTATACCATGGTCACTAACCTCATACCGCGCCTTTGGCTTGTATTCGCTAAGTGTCCAGGTATATGTCTCACTAAATTCGTACGGCGCCTTCGGCTTGTACTCATTAAGTGTTCTCATTATAACATAAGACTATCTGGTTTTCACCTGGAATTATGAAGAAATCTTTACAGGAATTTATTGGAAATTTAAAAAAATGAAAAGAGCCATATCGTTTTTGTCATATTTTTGTGCTATATTTAGGGAAGTTATTACCTTTATGAGGCTTGAAAGGGAGGAAGCTATGAAAAGAGTGTTTATTCATGCGTTTATGGCAGGAAATTTTGGGGATGACCTGATGGTCAGGATTTTGTGCAGCCGGTATCCGAAGGTACACTTTTTTGTCTTTGCGGATGCTTCTTATCATACCCGTTACAGGGATCTGAAAAATCTGACGGTATTTGCTCCGGAGGACCGGAAAACCAGAGTTTTAAATCAGGCAGTCCGAAGGCTGGCAGGCAGAGAGGACGGAGCCCGCAAGTTTTTGATGAAGACCTCCCATGCTGCTGTCCACATCGGCGGTTCTGTTTTCGTGCAGCACCTGGATGACTGGTCCGGCTTTTACGCCATGGATGAACAGCTGGTGCGTCTTAGCCGGAACCTTTTTGTAGTAGGAGCGAATTTTGGACCTTACACAGATCCGGGCTACCGGGAACAGTACCGGCAGCTGTTTGAAGGCTACCGGGATATCTGCTTTCGGGACAGCTGTTCTAAAAAGGAATTTTCACAGGCAGACAATATCCGCTGGGCGCCGGATGTAGTCTTTCAGTATAAAGAAATTCCAAAAGTTTCCGCTGAAAGGCAGGTGTTGTTTTCTGTGATCGATCTGACAGAGCGAGGCGGGAAATATCCTGTGAGCCAGTACCGGGAAGTCTATGAAAAGTTTATGAAAGACCTGGCAGTGGTTTTTCTGAGGCAGGGGTACCGGGTAAAGTTTATTTCTTTCTGCCGGATGCAGAAAGATGAGGAGGCAGCCCGGAGGATTCAAAAGGAAATCAGGAAAGAGGTTCCCTTTGATACAGAACTGATCTGCTATGACCAGAATCTGGAGGAATGTATGCAGGCATTTGCCGCTTCTGAGATGATCGTGGGAACCAGATTCCACAGCATTATCCTGGGGATGTGCATGGAGAAGAAAGTGCTGCCTGTAATCTATGACTATAAGACAAGGAATATGCTTAATGACCTGTTCCCTCATAGCGGGCTGGAGTTTGGCGAGCTGGAGCATCTTTCAGCGGCGCAGGCAGCAGAACAGCTGAAAGCCTCAGAGCCGTACCGGGCAGAGCAGGCTGTCAGGGAAGCGCAGGAACAGTTTGCAGCCCTGGACAGATTCCTTTTATCTTAAATTGTTGTGATAAAATGAATTGTATATAAAATTTGGAAAAATAAAATTAATTTACAGCATAAACTAAAAGAAAAGATTTGAAATAAAAAAATATAATTTTTTTGAAAAAATATATTGACAAATACAGGAGGGTGTAGTATTATAATCTCAACAAAAAACAAAACACCAATCAAACAAAATTACTTCATAATCATTTTAAAATTTGAGACGAGAAATCAATTTTAAAGTTGATGACAAGGTACAGAGGAAATCACTAGAAAGAAACTTTAAGTGTATGGAGAATACATAATAAGAAAACAGTAGTGATAAAGTACTAAGGAAAAAGGTAATTTGATCGGTGGGATGAGATAAGGAGGTTCAGTCCAATGGGAGCAGATGAATCAAATTATCAATATGAGAGTGGTAAGGCATAAATTCCCTTAGAAAGACCTGGAATAGAGAAAGACGAAGAGCCAGTTCCTTATAACTTATAAGATAAGGAAAAAGAATTTCAGGTAAATATCAAAAATGTCCTCATATTGAATATTTACCACAAAAATAATAAGAAGGTTTTAAAATATATGTAAAGAAATATATTTTAAAAGGATACAGTATTTATATAATATTTGAAAGTATAATAAATCAATATGATGAGTTGTATTTCCGTAATAAGCCCGTTGTATATGAAGAGTCAAAAGGACCGGTTATACTGATAAGAACTATATAAAGAAATATCTTGAAAACATAATAGACCGAACTATTAAGTTGGAAACTTGTTATTATCCTGAGTATAGAAATGATAGAAAACTTTCGATAAATTCAAAGTGAATTTATAATAAGGGAATTGAGAGATAAAAAAATTATAATAAGAGAATTATTATAAATATAAAAAAATTGAATAGTGATTGATAACAATAAACAAGAAGATTGCAGTCAAGAACTATAAAACAGAAACCGAGAATTAGATTTTACGAAATAAATGTGAGTTTATAAGTAAAAAGAGAGGAATAAAAAATTGAATAACGCAGAACATTAGAGCAACCGTTATATCAAACAAGGTGATGATATAGCGGTTGTTCATTTTTTGTGTTATACTGCGTAATAGCTGAGGAACAGACGGTTTGTTCCGAATCAGGAGAAACAGGAAGGCAAAAGGAAGGAAAGCATGAGAAGAAGAACGATCCGTATAGAAGAACAGATTATATATGAAGATCAGGAGATCCTGGTATGCAGGAAGCTTCCGGGTATTCCGGTGCAGAGCAGCCATGTGGGGACTGTGGATCTGGAGAGCGCGGTGAAGACTTATCTGGCGAGCAGAGGGGAAGCAGCTTATGCAGGTGTGATTCATCGGCTGGATCAGCCGGTGCAGGGGATCATAGTCTTTGCCAAGAACCAGAGGGCGGCAGGGGAATTAAGCAGGCAGATGCGCCAGGGGGAAATGGAGAAATTATATCTGGCAGCAGTGGATGGGATTCCCTGTCAGGAGCAGGACAGACTGGAAGACGAACTGGAAAAAATACCGGGATCCAACTTGTCTAAAGTTACAGAGAAAAAAACAGCTTCCAGCAAAAAGGCAATTCTGGAATATAAGGTACTAAAAACCCAGGAGGGAAGGGCGCTTCTGGAAATCCGGCTTTATACCGGACGGCATCACCAGATCCGGGTTCAGCTTGCCCACAGGGGTATGCCCATCTGCGGGGACAGCAAATACAATCCTAAATGCAGAGAAAACAACGGGCAATGGCAGGAGCTTGCCCTTTGTGCATATAAATTATCGTTTCAGCATCCGGTTTTAAAGAAAAAAATGGAATTTACGGCAATGCCTGTTGGAAACTTTCCGATGGTATAGAAAGAACTGCGGTCCTTATACTAAGAGTAAAAAGGATATCGGAGTGAACAGCAGATGAAAGAAAAAAACAGAGTCAGAATCGCGATCGCGGGAGCAGCAGCTGGAATTATTTTGGGTATGAAATACCTCTTTCCTGTGCTGCTCCCCTTTTTGATCGGATGGATCCTGGCAGAAGCAGTGAATCCTGCGGCATCCCGGATTGCAGGCACAAAGACGGGGAAAAAGCTGCATCTGAGCAAAAGCTGTGTGGGCACGGCGCTGATCCTGTTCTTTACTGTATTGCTGATCTGGGGCTTGCTCTGGGGTGTGCAGAGTCTTTCGGAGAAACTGGCAGACTGCATACAGCATTTTCCGGAAATCCGCAGAGAAACAATGGTGATGATCGAACGGTGCTGTACAGGGGTAGAGCATGTGACCGGGATCCCGGCAGAAGAAAGCGCAGACTATGTGTACCGGCAGATGGCAAATGCGGGGGAATATCTGCTGGAAGAGGGGAAGGGAATGGATACAGCGGTGGCATCTGTCAAGTGGTGCGCGGTTGCTGCCGGGGCTGCTTTCATCGGAGTGGTATCGGGGATCCTCTTTCTTCAGGAAAGGGAAAAGGTCCTGGCGTGGCTGGAGAAAAAAAGCAGTTTCCAGAAAGGACGGAAGCTTCTGAAAGGATTAGGAAAGGATATAAAAGAATATCTGAAAGCCCAGGTGAAGATACTGGCTGTGATCTGCGCAGTCTGTGCAGCCGGGCTGTGGCTGCTGGATATCCGGGGCGCTGTGGGATACGGTATCTTGATCGGTCTTCTGGACGCACTGCCCATTCTGGGAACCGGGACCTTCCTTGTACCAATGGGGATCTTCTGGCTGCTCCAAGGGGAAACGCTGCGGGGCGCAGGGCTGTTCCTTTTGTATCTGGTCACTGCCTGCATCCGCCAATTCCTGGAACCCAGGCTGGTGGGAAAGCAGCTGGGAATCTCTCCCCTGCTGGTGCTTTTGTCGGTCTATCTGGGCTTTTTCCTTTACGGCGGCTGGGGATTTTTGCTGGGACCTTTATCAGCCTTGCTTCTCTATGGAATTGTGAAGGAATATAAGCCGGATTCTTTCTGAAAATTTTATGAACATCTGCGATTTTCGCTGGACTAATAAATAGATTCGTGTATAATGAAAGCGTAGTTAAGCTTGCAGATAAAGGATAGATAAGGCAGGTAGGAATATGAGAAAATTATTAGTCGGACTGCTGTGTCTTATGATGGCGGCAGGTTCTCTCAGTGCCTGTGGAAATGGAAAGCGGGGAAGTGATTCCCCAGAACAGGGAAAAGTGTCTGAGGCTGGCAGCGAGGAAGAAACAAAAGAAGAAGGGCAGGACTCAGAGACAGAGGAAGAGAGTACCGGCGCAGAGGACCAGACAGACGAACAGGAGACACAGGAGCAGGAGACAACAGAAGCAGAAGAGAATCCGGAAGAAAACGAGGGAGATCTGTCAGAGGATCTGACGATGACGGTGCTGAAAGACCAGGCAGGCACCATTGATTATACCTCTCTGGAGGAACTTAATCCCGAACCCGGGAGCAGGATTGCAGTAGTGATCAAGAATAAGAAGTCCGCATACTGGTCTGTGGTAAAAGAAGGTATGGATGCGGCAGTAAAAGACCTGAATGAAAAAATGGGCTACAAAGGCAGCGATAAGATCACATTGTCCTTTGACGGACCTACAGATGAGGCTGATGTAGACAGCCAGATCAATATCATAGACGCAGTTCTGGCAGAAAATCCGTCTGTGCTCTGCCTTGCTGCCATTGATATGGAATCCTGCACAGCGCAGCTGGAGACCGCATCGGACAACAGCATTCCGGTGATGATCCTGGATTCCGGTGTGGAGAGTGAGCTGGTGGATGCCGTATGCGCCACAGATAACTATGCTGCAGGAGCAGAAGCTGCCAGAAGACTGGCAGAATCCATTGAGGGCAAAGGTCAGATCGCAGTGCTGTCTCATGTGGAAACTTCTGAGACAAGCATGAAGAGGATCGCAGGTTTTACAGAGGAACTGCAGAAAAATTATACAGAGATCGAAATCGTGAATGTTTCCTATGAAAATGAGGACAGTTCGCTTTCAGAGATGGCAGAGGCAGTCCTGAAGCTGTATCCGGACCTGAAGGGATATTTCTGTACCAACGGGGAAGCCGCGGAAGCAGTGCTGAGTGTTACTGCTGACTCAGACAAGGACATTGCTGTGGTGGGTTTTGATGCAGGGAAGGCGCAGCAGACAGCGGTCAAAGAGGGAGAAGAGGTCGGAATGATCGTACAGAATCCCTATGGAATGGGCTATGCCACCGTGATCGCCGGAGTCAGAGCTGATCCGGACCAGTATCTTGGAAATGATAAATTTATCAACACAGGATATCAGTGGATCGACAGCACCAACCTGGAATTGGAACAGTATGCTAACTATTTATATGAGTAAAGCGGTAATGTGATTTCGCTGAAATATCAGGAAGTTTATCAAAGGGATTCAACAGAATATACAACAAAGAGAAGAAGAGATTGTATAGAATGCATACAATCTCTTTTTTGTGTGTAGAATTGGGGGAGAAAAGACATAATAATAGCGGAAAAGCTTATAAAAATCTGTTAATAAATTGACAAAATGCCTATTCCATAGTAATATCAAGTTATGCGAAGGTGGTGATACTGTGGTAGAAGATACGATCAAAGCAATTCGTGAGACCGAGAAGAAAGCAGAAGAAATCATAGCTGATGCGAAAGCTTCCGGTGCCCAGCTTCTTGAAAAAGCGAAACAAGAAGCGGCAGAATTGGAATCCGGCATGGTGAGACAGGCAAATGACCAGGCGGCGAAAGCCCGGGAAGAAGCTGCCCGTGCGGGAAAGGAGAAGCTTGAAGAGACCGTTCGGGAAGCCGGCAGTGAGATCAGGCAGCTGAAAGAAGCTGCAAAGACACGGGAAAAGGAGGTCATTCAGGCGATCATCGAGGAACTGGTATAGTCCAGATTCCCGAAAAGGAAATGTAAAAATACTGGTAAAGGAGGGATAAGAATGGCAGTTTTGCAGATGCAAAAAGTCAGTATCTGCGCGCTGAAAAGGGATAGAAAAGAAATTCTGGAAAAACTGCAGTCACTGGGTGTGATGGAGATCTCCCAGCTTCCTGACAAGGAAGAAGGATTTGAGACCGTCAGCACCCAGCAGGAACGCAGCATCTTTGATAAGAATGCGGCTCTGGCAGACAATGCACTGGATATCCTGCAGGAATATGCACCCGAGAAGGCTTCGATGTTTGCTGGTCTGGAAGGCAAAAAGCTGGTAGAGAAAGAAACCTACCTGGCGGCAGCGGACAAGAAAGAAGCAGTCATGGAAGCTGCCGCAGATATCGTAGGTCTGCACAAGCAGATTGCGGAGCACAGAGCTAATATCCAGAAACTGGACAATCAGATAGAAACTCTGACACCCTGGCTGAGTCTGGGAATTCCCATGAATTTTGCCGGGACTAGATCCAGCGCGGTGCTGATCGGCGCAGTGTCAGGGGTTCTTACCATGGATGAGCTCTATGCTCTGGTACTGGGCCAGGAGGAGATTTCTGGCGTGGATATTTCTATTTTGTCGTCAGACAGGGATACCACTTACATTGCGGTTGTCTGCCTGAAGGGAGAAGAAGAAAAGGTAGAGAATGCCTTAAGACAGGGAGGATTTGCAAAGCCGTCTTTTATGACGGGCAAAACCCCGGCAGAGGAGAAAAAAGCGCTGGAAGAGCAGGTCCATAGGATTTTAAAGGAAATCACAGACTGTCAGGAGAAAATTGCCGCACACGGAAAAGACAGGATGGATCTGAGGCTGATCGCGGATTATTTCCGGACAAGGGCAGAGAAATATGAGGTTCTCGGGCAGCTTCCCCAGTCGAAGAAGACATTTCTTGTGACCGGTTATGTACCGAAAAAGGCGGTTCCTGCCCTGGAAAAAGCCCTGAAGGAAGACTTCCTTCTCAGCATGGAGACAGAGGAAGTCCCGGAGGAAGAGGAGGCGCCGGTGCTGCTTAGCAACAATAGCTTCTCAGAATCCGTAGAAGGCGTACTGACCTCCTATGGTCTTCCGAAGAAAGGAGAGATCGATCCGACAACGATCATGTCCTTTTTCTATGTATTTCTGTTTGGACTGATGCTTTCAGACGCGGCTTATGGTCTGATCATTTTCCTGGGATGCTTTGCTGCGATCAAAAAGTTCCCCAGGATGGAGAGCTCTCTGAAAAAGTCCATCAAGATGTTTATGTACTGCGGAATCTCTACGCTGATCTGGGGTATCTTATTCGGCGGATATTTTGGCGATGCCATTGACGTGGTAGCCAGAACCTTTTTCCATGTGGAAGTTCCGGAGGGCGGCATGATCAAGGCGCTCTGGTTTGTTCCATTGAATGATCCCATGCGCATGCTGATCTATTCCATGCTGTTTGGCGTGATCCATCTGTTTACAGGGCTTGGGATCAAAGGGTATATGCTGCTGAGAGATAAGAAGTATCTGGATTTCTTCTGTGATGTGGTATTGTGGTTCGTGTTCCTGATCGGACTGATCCTGCTGCTGCTTCCCAGCGAAATCTTTGCTTCTATCGCCCAGCTGGAACCGGGGACATTCCCGGCAGCGGTTTCCCAGGCAGGAAAGATCCTTGCTATCGTGGGTGTCGTAGGACTGGTGCTCATGTCCGGACGTTCCAGCAAGAACATCGGGCTGCGCCTGGCACTGGGTGCGTACGATGTTTATAATGTGACTGGATGGCTCAGTGACGTGCTGTCCTATTCCCGTCTGCTGGCGCTGGGACTTGCCACAGGAGTTATCGCTTCTGTCGTGAACCAGATGGGAAGTATGGCAGGCGACGGTATTTTCGGCGCGATCGTGTTTATCGTTGTGTTTGTGATCGGACATGTTTTCAATATGGCGATCAATGTACTGGGGGCATATGTGCATACCAACCGTCTCCAGTTCGTGGAATTTTTCGGTAAGTTTTATGAGGGCGGAGGCAAGCCTTTCAGCCCATTTCAATCAAATACCAAATATGTAGATGTTAAGGAGGAAACATATTTATGAGTCAGTTAGGAATTGTTTATGCATTATTAGGTGCAGCATTGGCGGTACTTTTGGCAGGCGCAGGTTCATCCATCGGTGTAGGTATCGCAGGTCAGGCTGCTTCAGGTGTTGTTTCTGAGGATCCGTCCAAATTCGCGAAGGTACTTATCATGCAGCTGCTGCCAGGTACCCAGGGTATCTATGGTCTGCTGGTAGGCTTTATCACACTGTCTAAGATCGGTCTGCTGGGCGGCGGCATGGCAGATCTGACACCGCAGCAGGGGCTGCTGGTACTGGCAGCTTGCCTGCCTATCGGTATCGTTGGTCTGATCTCCGGTAAATACCAGGGTATGACATCCGCGGCAGCTATCGGCATCATTGCCAAGAAACCGGACCAGTTCGGTAAAGCCATGCTGTTCCCTGCAATGGTTGAGACTTATGCGATCCTGGCGCTGCTGATCTCTATCCTGTCTGTAACAAACCTTCAGTTCTAATAGAAGAAACAGGTTTCACAGGACAGAGGATTTCAGTAAGAAGTAAAGGAGAGCAGGAGAATGACTGGATTAGAAAAGATGCAAAGCCAGATTCTTTCAGAGGCAGAAAGCTCCGCGAAGGAAATTCTCGATCAGGCAAAAAAAGAGGCTGAGGGAATTGTAGAGGAAGCAAGGAAGAGAGCGGAAGCCGAATGCAGGAGAATCTCCGAAAAATCGGAAGCAGAAGTAAAAGGACTTGAGGAGCGGGCGGTTTCTTCCTCTGATCTTCAGAGAAGAAAGGAGCTTTTACAGGCAAAGCAGGAAGTTATCTCTCAGATGCTGGATCAGGCATATGAGTCCCTGCTTTGCGCAGATGAGAAAGATTACTTTGATATGCTGCGCAAAATGCTCCGTAAATTCGTCCTTCCCCAGGAAGGCGAGATCTGCTTTTCCAAAGAAGATCTGGAGAGAATGCCGAAAGGCTTTCAGGAAGAGATTCAGGCGATTGCAAAAGAAAAGGGCGGCGCGCTGGCGCTTTCAGAGGAAGTGCGGAGTGTCCGGGGCGGCTTTGTCCTGATATATGGAGGAATTGAAGAAAATTGTACGTTTCGGGCAATGTTCAATTCTAAGAAAGATGAACTTTCCGATAAAGTTCATGCATTATTATTTTCGTAAGCGTTTACCGCAGAAGGAGGAATTGACTTGTTTGATACAAAATATACCTATGCGGTTGCGCGGATCCGTGCGCTGGAGACAGGGCTGTTCACCTCTTCGGTGATCGAGCAGCTGCTGGCGTGCGACACAGAGCAGCAGTGTCTGCAGCTGATCCAGGAAAAAGGCTGGGGCGATGCGGACACACCGTTAAACGCAGAGGCAATCTTGTCCCGGGAGCAGGAGAAGATCTGGGAGACCATCCGAGAACTGGGTGTGGATATGTCAGTCTTCGACGTTTTATCCTATCCCAATCTGTTCCACAACCTGAAAGCGGCAGTGAAAGATGCCTGCACCCAGGAAGACGGAAGGACTATGAATATCTATTATGAGGATACGGCGATTCCGGCAGATGAGATGCTGGAGATCATCCGGAGCAAAGATTTTTCCAGACTTCCTGAGAACATGGCAGCAGCGGCGCGGGATGCCTATGAGACGCTGCTCCATACAAGAGACGGGCAGCTCTGTGATGTGATCATTGACAAGGCGGCGCTGGAGGCGATTTATGAAGCGGGGAAGGCTGCAAAGGACAGCATCATCCGTGATTACGCAGAGTCTGTGGTGGCTGTGGCTGATATTAAGATTGCTGTGCGCGCGCAGAAGACCGCAAAATCAATCGATTTTATGAAACGTGCAATGGCACCCTGCCAGTCCTTAAATGTGGATCAGCTTGCCCGGGCGGCAGTAAGCGGCATGGATGCCATTACAGAATATCTTGCCGGGACTGCCTATGCAGAAGGGGCAGCGGCGATCGCTCAGTCTCCTTCCGCCTTTGAGCGGTGGTGCGACAACCGCATGATGGAAACCATGCAGTCTCAGAAATACGAAGCATTTTCTGTGGGACCGCTGGTTGCCTATATTCTGGCAAGGGAAAATGAGATCAAGACGGTCAGGATCATTTTATCAGGAAAACAGAACGGATTTTCCAATGATTCGATCCGGGAAAGGGTAAGGGAGATGTATGTATAAGATTGCAGTTGTGGGCGATTATGACAGTATTTACGGGTTTGCCACACTGGGTCTCGACACCTTCCCGGTGAGCAGCCGCAAAGAAACAGAAGAAAAGTTAGAGCAGCTGGCAGGCAGCGGATACGGCATTATTTATATTACCGAAGCTGCCGCAGCGCAGTGCGCAGGCGTGATAGAAAAGTTCCAGGGGCAGCTGCTGCCGGCAGTGATCCGGATCCCGGGCGTATCCGGAAATACCGGCGACGGCATACAGGGTGTGAAGAATTCTGTAGAACAGGCAGTAGGCTCCGATATTCTGTTCAGTAATAATTAGAAAGCAGGTGGTTCGTTCCAATGAGCAAAGGTACGATTAAAAAAGTAGCAGGACCTCTGGTCATCGCAGAGGGTATGCGGGACGCAAATATGTTTGACGTGGTCCGCGTCAGCAATCAGCGTCTGATTGGTGAGATCATCGAAATGCATGGAGATGAAGCTTCGATCCAGGTATACGAGGAAACTTCCGGTCTGGGACCGGGAGAGCCGGTAGAATCTATGGAGACACCCCTTTCCGTAGAACTGGGACCGGGTCTGATCACCAGCATTTACGACGGAATCCAGCGTCCGCTGGATGATATTATGAAGGTATCCGGCACCAACTTAAAGAGAGGTGTGGAGGTTCCTTCCTTAAAGAGAGAGCTGAAGTGGAACTTTGTCCCCACAGTGAAAGCCGGAGACGAAGTAGAAGCCGGAGATATTATCGGTACGGTACAGGAGACCATTGTAGTAAACCATAAGATTATGGTTCCCTATGGAATAAAAGGTACAGTAAAAGAAATCAAAGCCGGAGAATTCAATGTAGAAGAAACAGTAGCGGTCATCTCCACAGAGGACGGAGACAAAGAACTGACCATGATGCAGAAATGGCCCGTGCGCAGAGGCCGTCCGTATCTGAAAAAGCTGCCGCCGGAAATGCCTCTGATCACAGGACAGCGAGTAGTAGATATGTTCTTCCCCATCGCGAAGGGCGGTGTGGCTGCGGTACCGGGACCTTTCGGAAGCGGAAAGACCGTAATTCAGCACCAGCTGGCAAAATGGGCAGAAGCGGATATCGTGGTCTATATCGGCTGCGGAGAGCGCGGAAACGAGATGACAGACGTTTTAAATGAGTTCCCGGAACTGAAAGACCCCAAGACAGGTCAGTCTCTGATGGAGAGGACGGTTCTCATCGCCAATACTTCCGATATGCCGGTTGCGGCTCGTGAGGCGTCTATCTATACTGGTATCACCATTGCGGAATATTTCCGCGATATGGGCTATTCGGTAGCGCTGATGGCGGACTCTACTTCCCGCTGGGCAGAGGCGCTGCGTGAGATGTCCGGACGTCTGGAAGAAATGCCTGGTGAGGAAGGTTATCCTGCTTATCTGGGATCCCGTCTGGCACAGTTTTATGAAAGAGCCGGTCACGTAATTTCACTGGGCAAGGACCAGAGACAAGGAGCCCTCTCCGTAATCGGAGCGGTATCTCCTCCGGGCGGTGATATTTCCGAGCCTGTTTCCCAGGCAACCCTTCGTATTGTAAAGGTATTCTGGGGACTGGATTCTTCTCTGGCGTATAAGAGACATTTCCCTGCCATCAACTGGCTGACCAGCTATTCTCTGTATCTGGATAATATGGAGAAATGGTTTAATGACAATGTAGCAGAGGACTGGATGACCGGACGTCAGAAAATGATGAGTCTGCTGCAGGATGAGGCAGAGCTGGAAGAAATCGTTAAGATGGTTGGTATGGACGCCCTGTCTGCAGGAGACCGTCTGAAAATGGAAGCTGCCCGCTCCATCCGTGAGGACTTCCTGCACCAGAATTCCTTCCATGAGATTGATACCTACAGCTCCTTAAAGAAGCAGCACCTGCTGATGAAGCTGGTAGTGGCTTACTATGAGCAGGGCGCGGAAGCCCTGAAGCAGGGAGCTGATATCCAGGATCTGGTAAAACTGGATGTCCGTGAGAAGATCGGACGTTATAAATATGTTCCGGAGGATCAGCTGGACAAAGAATACGAAGCAGTTATGGAACAGCTTGCCGCAGAGCTGGCAGGCGTAACAGGGAAGGAGGACTTCTAATGCCAAAAGAATATAGAACCATACAGGAAGTTGCCGGCCCTCTTATGCTGGTGCGCGGTGTTGAGAATGTTCATTATGATGAGTTAGGTGAGATCGAACTGGCAAGCGGAGAGACACGCCGCTGCAAGGTTCTTGAAATTGACGGAAGCAATGCGCTGGTACAGCTTTTTGAAAGCTCCACAGGTATCAACCTTTCCAACAGCAAGGTGCGTTTCCTGGGACGGAGCATGGAGCTGGGCGTTTCCGAGGATATGCTGGGACGTGTCTTTGACGGTCTGGGTCGCCCCATTGACGATGGTCCGGAGATCCTGCCGGATGAGAGAAGAGATATCAATGGTCTTCCCATGAATCCGGCAGCCAGAAGCTATCCGGAAGAATTTATCCAGACAGGCGTATCTGCCATCGACGGTCTGAATACCCTGGTCCGCGGTCAGAAGCTGCCGATCTTTTCCGCTTCCGGTCTGCCCCACGCGCAGCTGGCGGCGCAGATCGCCAGACAGGCGAAGGTACGGGGATCCGGCGAGAATTTCGCCGTTGTATTTGCCGCGCTGGGTATTACCTTTGAAGAGTCCAACTTCTTTATTGAAAGCTTTAAAGAGACAGGCGCCATTGACAGGACCGTCCTGTTCATCAACCTTGCCAATGACCCGGCAGTTGAGCGTATTGCTACACCGAAGATGGCGCTGACTGCGGCAGAATACCTGGCATTTGAGAAAGATATGCACGTTCTGGTAATCCTGACGGATATTACCAACTATGCCGACGCCCTCCGTGAAGTCTCAGCAGCACGAAAAGAGGTGCCGGGACGCCGCGGATACCCTGGTTATATGTATACCGACCTGGCAACCATGTATGAGAGAGCGGGACGGCAGAAGGGCAAAAAGGGAAGCATCACCATGATCCCTATCCTGACCATGCCGGAAGAGGACAAGACCCATCCCATCCCTGACCTGACAGGTTACATTACAGAGGGACAGATCATCTTAAGCCGTGAGCTTTACAGAAAAGGGGTTATGCCTCCCATTGACGTACTTCCATCCCTTTCCCGTCTGAAAGATAAGGGAATCGGTGAAGGAAAGACCAGGGCAGACCACTCCAATACCATGAACCAGCTTTTCGCGGCGTACGCCAGAGGAAAAGAGGCGAAAGAGCTGATGGTGATCCTGGGTGAAGCAGCGCTTTCCGATATCGACATTATCTATGCTAAGTTTGCAGATGCCTTTGAGGCAGAATATGTTTCCCAGGGATATACAACCAACAGGGATATTGAGGAGACCTTAAGGATTGGCTGGAAGCTGCTGTCCATCCTTCCAAGGAGCGAGCTGAAACGTATCGACGATAAATTCCTGGATGAGTATTACGGCAAATATTAAGAGAACTGCGCAATGAGTAGAAAGAGGTGGTATATTTGGCATCTACCCAGGTAAATCCTACCAGAATGGAGCTGACCCGCCTGAAAAGGAAGCTGGTGACAGCGGTAAAGGGCCATAAGCTTCTGAAAGATAAACGGGATGAGCTGATGCGGCAGTTCCTGGACCTGGTAAGGGAAAATATGGCGCTGCGCCAGAAAGTGGAGGCAGGGATCCTGTCAGCCAACAAAAATTTTGTCATTGCCAAGGCAGGCATGTCAGAGCAGATCTTAAATACTGCGCTGATGGCGCCCAAGCAGGAAGTTTATCTGGAGACAGATAAGAAAAATGTCATGAGCGTGGATGTCCCGGTCTTCCATACAAAGACCAGGACCGCAGACGCCAACGACATTTATTCCTATGGCTTTGCCTTTACCTCCGGGGATCTGGACGGCGCGGTAAAATCTCTGGCAGACATCCTTCCGGATATGCTGAAGCTTGCGGAAGTAGAGAAATCCTGTCAGCTGATGGCTGCGGAAATCGAGAAGACACGGCGAAGAGTCAACGCCCTGGAGCACGTGATCATTCCGGAGACACAGCAGAATATTAAGTACATCACCATGAAGCTGGACGAAAATGAGAGAAGTACACAGATCCGTCTGATGAAGGTGAAGGATATGATGCTGGAAGAGGCACATCATTATAAGGACAAAGAATTTGCGGCAAAATAAAAATAGAAGAATGACCAGACGGCAGACCAAGAAGGCTGCCGTCTGAGGAAAGAAAAGGCTGATGCCGGGAGAAAAAATCCGGCGTTGGTCTTTTTTTCATGATTTTGACGGGGAGAAGCAGGCAAAATTTCGTGAAAAATTGCCTTTGAAAAAAAGTGGAAAAAATTGTTATAATTATACTATAACAAGGCGGAGTTTGGGAAACACTGAACATAAGGAGGTAATGATCATGTTTCAGACAGGTTCTTATGTGACATATGGAAAGAGAGGGGTGTGCAGAATAGAAGAGACAGGCTGCTATTTCAAGGAGACCATGCACGACTCCAGAGAATACTATAAGATGAAGCCGGTTTTTTCTGCGGGAGATACGGTATACATCCCGGTGGAAAATCAGATTTCCATCAGAAGGATCCTGACTTCAGAGGAAGCCAGGGAATGCATTGAAGAGATTCCCAGGATCCAGCCGGAGATCTTCCGCTGCAGGCAGCAGACCAGACTGGCTGCCCATTATCAGGAAATGGTCAGCTCCTGTGACCCCAGGATCCTGCTGGCAGTGATCAAGGAGTGCTATATTAAGAAAAAAGAAGCAGAGGAAAGTCATAAAAAACTGGGGCAGGTGGACGCCCGGTTTATGAAATGCGCGGAAGACCTGACTTACGGGGAGCTGGCAGTGGCGCTGGATACCACGCCGGATCAGGTCAAGCGCTTCGTACTGACAAAAATGAATGGAGAAAAAAGCAGCGCAGCCCTGTAAGAACTGTGCTGAAATTAGTAAGCTGAAAATTGTTGAGATTGACAAACACAGGGAGCAGGTGCTATTCTTAAGGTGGCGCTTGATTCTTGTGTTTTCTCCGTTGACAGGGCATCTGCGAGGTGTTGCGCCGTTTTTTTATATCGTAAAGTTAGACGCAGCTAACAAACGGAAATAAAAAAGAAAGAGAGGGATTACCGTGAAAAAACACAGATTCTGGGCGTGGGCAATGCTGTTCTGTATGGGAATGGTATTTTACACGGGATACAAACATAAATAAAATTCAGGAGGATTAAGACTATGATGAATGTAGATTTAATGAAGAAAGCAGCTTTATTTGCAGGCGGAGTGCTGTTCGGCACAGCAGGTGTCAAAATCCTGGCGAGCAAGGATGCAAAGAAGGCATACGTACAGACAACCGCAGCAGTTCTGAGAGCTAAGGACTGTGTAATGGACACTGTGACAAAGGTGCAGGAGAATGCAGAGGATATACTGGCTGAAGCAAAAGAGATCAATGAGGAGCGCGCAGCCGAGGAAGTCTATGGTGATGCAGAAGAGAATCCACAGGAAGAGACAGAAGGTCAGGAAGAATGCGAATAATCGTTCAGCATGAGATAAAAGGACGCCTCCGGTTCTCCACCGGGAAAAGGCGTCTGACTAACGAAGATGCAGATATGCTGCTCTACTATCTGTATTCCCTGCGCCAGGTGACATCGGTGAAGGTGTACGAAAGGACAGGGAATGCTGTGGTCTGGTACAAGGGGGAAAGAGAAGCGCTGCTTTCCGCTATTACCGCTTTTTCCTTTGAAAACCGGGAACTGCGCAGACTGGTGCCGGACAATACAGGCAGAGAGCTGATGAATCAGTATAAGGAAAAGCTGGTGATGAAGGCTGCAGTCCATGGTCTCTGCAAAGTATTTCTCCCCGCGCCCCTGGCAGCAGCCAAGGCAGCCTTTCAGTCTGTGCACTTTATAAAAGAAGGGATACGCTGTCTGGCAAAGGGGCGTCTGGAGGTGCCGGTCCTTGATGCGGCGGCAATTGGAATTTCTCTGCTCAGAAGAGATATCCCTACCGCTTCATCGGTGATGTTCCTGTTAGGAATAGGCGAGATCCTGGAAGAGTGGACCCACAAAAAATCTGTGGCAGATCTGGCGCGCAGTATGTCCCTGAACGTGGAGAAAGTCTGGGTGAAACAGGGGGATACCGAGATCCTGACGCAGGTAAGAGAGGTGAAGGAAGAGGACATCATCTGTGTACATATGGGCAATATGATCCCTCTGGACGGTGTAGCTGTCTGTGGGGAGGCTATGGTGAACCAGGCGTCCCTGACCGGAGAAAGCGTTCCTGTGAAGAAGGAAGCAGGGGCATATGTCTATGCAGGGACGGTTCTGGAAGAGGGCGAACTACAGATCCAGGTGAAAAAGGCATCCGGCAGTACCAAGTATGAGAAAATTGTCTCTATGATCGAAGACTCGGAACGGATGAAATCTTCCCTGGAGGGAAAGGCGTCTCATCTGGCAGACAGCTTGGTGCCCTTCAGCTTTGCCGGCACCGTGCTCACCTATCTGCTGACCAGAAATGTCACCAAAGCGATTTCCATCCTCATGGTGGATTTCTCCTGCGCGCTGAAGCTCTCTATGCCCATTGCGGTCCTGGCGGCAATGAGAGAGAGCCAGGATCATCATATTACCGTAAAGGGCGGAAAGTTTCTGGAAGCAGCGGCGGAAGCCAGAACCGTTGTCTTTGACAAGACAGGGACCATCACCAAAGCGCAGCCTGTGGTAGCCCAGGTCATTCCTTTCGGAGGAAATGACAGGAATGAAATGCTGCGTATGGCGGCATGTCTGGAAGAACATTTTCCCCATTCCATTGCCAATGCAGTTGTCGCTCAGGCGCTGAAGGAAGGGCTGGCACA